>FWWL01001652.1_pt1 | contig 46308 bp, 40 predicted proteins | sample 2228331 | NCBI WGS metagenome assembly FWWL01 (sample SAMEA103939775, study PRJEB20133) | metagenome | reverse complement strand
GGTGCGGTTGCGGGCGCGTGGGGAGCAGGATGCTTGTGTGTTGCGGGGTCGTTATCGGATAGAGCAGGTCTTTGGGCGTGTGAAAGGGGCGTATGGGAGTTATGTGGGTTCGCGTTCGTGGTGGGGTGCGGTGGTTCGGGTGTGGGGGATGTGGGTGTTATGGAATATGGTGGGTCTGTTGCGGGTTGGGGGTGTAGAGGTGTGGGGTTTGTTGAAGAGTGAGAGCCTTTTTGTGTGGGTGAGGGTCAGGGGATTTTTCGAACACCCTCAGCGTCGGAGGAGGCTGTTCGAAAAATTATGTCCCCCTCTCCCACAGCGTGGGCGAGGAGTTGGGGATGAGGGCGGTTAAGATTGTCTCTATCCTCGAATCCCGTGCGGATTAAGCAGGAATCTTGAGCAGTGGGTAGAACAAAGGGAATAAAGGAGCAAGGCGTATGGGTACGGATGAAAGAGTGTGGCTGGCAGCGCTCCTGCACGACATCGGCAAGTTCGAGCAGAGGGCAAAGTGGGGTACTTATCTCTCTCATCAGGAGTATGGGGCGCGATGGTGCGAGCAACTCTACTTCACCAACGCCTTCGGCAGCGACCTCGCGGAAGCGGTGCGCCATCACCATACGAAGCCACTTCCGCAAGGCAACGAGGATCGCCTGCGCCTGATGCAACTTGTCCAACTTGCCGATAGACTGTCAGCAGGTGAACGCGCAAAGGAAATCCGTGAGGGCGAAGATCCCCAGCGCAGTTCCTTGATTTCTATCTTTTCGCGTATCCCGCTCAACTGGTACAGGGACGAGCTGCCCAAGGGCTTCCCGCCCGAACAGCGCTATCCCGTGCAGGCGCTGAACTGGGAAAGCAATCAATTCCTGCCCCAGCGGAACCCCATCCTCTCACCAGACGCTTACAAAAACCTCTGGCAAGACTTTGAGAAGGAGTGGGAACAGTTCACGAGTGAGCGCACTTACACCTCTGCCGATTTCCGCACAATTGTCGCTCTGCTGGAGAAATACACAAGCTTTGTGCCCTCTGCCACGCCGTGGGAGAAAGAGGATGAGCGCACCATACCCGATGTGTCGCTGTATGACCACCTGCGCATAACGGCTGCGATTGCAGGTTGCCTCGATCAGCAACTGCTCCCCGATGAACTTCTGCACGCATGGAGCAACCCAGAGGGATATGCCCAGCCGCTGATGGCGCTGGTGAAGGGCGACCTGTCGGGCATCCAAGCGTTTTTGTATTTGACGGGTCGCGGGGGCGCCGCACGCGGGTTGAAAGGACGCTCCACCTTCCTGCAACTGCTCACCGAAGCCATCGCCCAGTTCATCCTGCGCCGGCTGAACCTGCCCATCATGTGCCAACTGCTTGCCAGCGGCGGACACTTCTACCTGCTCATCCCTCATCGCCAACGGGAAGCCCTGCAAACGCTCCACACGGAGATTAGCCGTAAGCTGTTGAACGCTTTTCAGGGCGACCTGCGCGTGCTGATTGAAGCGGTGGATTTGTATGCCCAAGACTTTCTGGGCAACTTCGCAAGCAAATGGGAGGAGCTGGGGCGGGCACTCGGTCAGCGCAAGCAACGCCTCTGGTCGGAACTACCTGAGAATGAGCTGGAACGGCTGTTTCGCCCCGTGCAGCGCGCCACCGACGCCGAATCGCTCTGTCAAGTGTGCTACGGCGCGTGGAGCCAAGCGCAGGGCGGCAAGATAGATGATGGGGTGCGCAAATGCCGACGCTGTTGCCAGTTCGAAGAGTTGGGCACACGGATGCGCGCCCCGTATGCACTGATTATCCAACAGGTAGAGCCGACCGACCCGCCTGAAAACGCCGACTGGGAGCAGGCTCTGCAAGCCTTCGGCTGGAAAGTATGGATTGTACCGCCTGAACCTGACCTCAACAAGGGCGAAGGCATCATCCGCATCGCCTTCCATCCCGATTTCCTGCCAAGCAGGGTTCAGAAAGGCTGGTCGTATGAGTTCCGTCCGCTGGCGACAGCGACGCCTCCACCGATTGAGTCCAACCGCCTGCCTGACTATAATGAGATCGCCGAGCAGGCAGAAGGCACAGCATGGCTGGGCGTGCTGAGAATCGATGTCGATTCGCTGGGCAGACTGTTCGCGAAGGGGCTGGGTGTCAGCGCCACGCTCAGCCGAATGGCAACGCTCAGCCGCACGATGCGCTACTTCTTTGAAGGCTATGTGGCGCACCTGTGCCACAAGTACGCCCAGAATAAACAGCTCTACCTAATCTACGCAGGTGGCGATGACCTGTTCGCGGTGGGCGCATGGAGCGTTCTGCCCGATTTAGCATGGGAGATTCGGAACGCCTTCTACCAACTGATAGGCGCAGATCACATCACCCTCTCGGCAGGTATCGCGATTGGACACGGGAACACCCCACTGTACCAACTGGCAGAATCTGCCCGCTATGCGCTGGACGACCAAGCGAAAGCGCACCGATGGCATGCTAACGGTACAGAACGCGAAAAGGACGCCCTCAGCTTCCTGCAGACGCCGATGGGCTGGGGCGAGTTCGAGCACGTGCGCACGATGTTTGCGCAGGTATGCCAAATGGTGCAAGGCGATGAGCAACGCGGCAGGGTGCCACGCGCCTTCATCACCCGATTGAGCGAGATTGCCAGCCTCTACGCCCGCAACACTGCCTCCGTGCGCCGCCTGATACGCACAGGACAGATTGGTGCCGGGCAAAAGCATGACCTCACCTTCTACGCACGCTGGCTCTGGCGCAATGTCTACCACCTCACGCGCTTCGCGGAACACCACAAAGGCTGGCAAGACACTATCGAACAGATTCGCGATTCGCTCAGAAGCGACCCGCAAACCAGCATCATCCCCCATCTGCATGTGGTCGCACGCTGGGCAGAACTGTACACTCGCAGTAAGGAGGAACGACGATGAATCAGCACCAATCGCAGGGGAGACAGCCATCTCAAGAGCAGTTCAGTCGCAACCAGGTTCATCAAGCCATTCACGAAGGGGGACGCACCCTCGTAGAACTGGCGGAACGGGTCGGCAGACTGGTCAAAAATCAGGGGCTGACCACCAGTCAGATACGCAACATCTATGGGTTGGTCAAGAAGATGGAGATGAAGGGCTTCAACGAGCATGAGATGATGATGCTCAAGCCGAAAATGGCGTATGCGGCGGCGCGTGCCAGCGGTCAGGGCGCACGCACCCTGTCGCAGGTGCTTTCGGATGCCATCGACGCCGTCGGCTCCGACCCCGAAAAGTTCCCACGCTTCGTCGACCTGTTCGAAGCAATCCTCGCTTATCACAAAGAGGCAGGAGGGAAGTGACCATGGCTAACAGCATCCAGATGATGGGCAAAGTGGTGATTACGGGCGGTATCTGCCTGAAGACGGGCTTGCATATCGGAGGCGCAGCGGCAGGTCTCGATATCGGTGGCTTAGACAACCCCATCATTCGCCATCCCGTCACGCGTGAGCCGTATCTCCCTGGCTCCTCTTTGCGCGGCAAGATACGCTCCCTGCTGGAGCGCGCCTATAACCTGCCCCTAAACAAAAAGGTGCAGGATGTGCGCCTGCATGAGTGCTTCGAGGAGACGGCGTATGAGCAATGCACTATCTGCCATGTGTTTGGCGTTTCGCCGGGCGAGCGCGAACGTGGCACAGCGCAAGGCGAACGCTCAGACCGACGCGGTGAATGGGCATCTTTCAAACCCACGCGCCTCGTGGTGCGCGATGTGGCGCTGCATCCTGACTCGAAAGCCGAGCTGGAGACCGCCGATACCGACCTGCCCTACACGGAGGTCAAGTGGGAAGCGTCGATTGACCGCATCACCTCCGCCGCCGTGCCTCGCCAGAACGAGCGCGTGCCCGCCGGCACCCGATTCGAACCGTTCGAAATGATTTACACCATCTATCGGCTGAACAACGGTGACTGGGAGCGCGATGTGGAGTGGCTCAGGACACTGTTCGAGGGCATGCGCCTGTTGGAGGACGATTATCTGGGCGGCTACGGCTCGCGCGGCGCAGGCAAAATCGCCTTTGAGAATCTGGGTGTGGAACTGCGCCCGCTGACCTATTACACCGCTGCCGAGCAAGCTATCCCCTTGGCGGACAGGCTCAACCTGCGCGACAACACCCAGATAGACAAGATAGTGCGCCTTATTAAGGAGGCACTGCAGAAGGGGCGATGACGGGGATGGTCGCCTATTATCTGAGGTTTCGCTCGCCGCTGCATATTGGCGAGCGTGGCGTGGGCGAGGAGGAGACGCGCGAGTTCGTGCCCGCCGACACCCTCTTCAGCGCGCTCTGCTCCATGTGGCGTCTGCTGTACGGTGTCCCGTCGCTGACGGACGAGCTCCTGAATCGCTATGGAGATTCGGGACGCGAGCCGTTCTTTCTCACTTCAGCGTTCCCCTTCGCGGGAGAGGTGCGCTTCTACCCAAAGCCCCTGCGCCCACCGACCCACGACGAGGAGACCGCCAAACGCTGGAAGAGCATCCGCTGGGTCTCTGAGCGCGTGCTGGAGCAGTATCGGCAGGGTGAACCCATTTCGCTGGAGCCGATGCGCGACGCCCGCCGCGGCGAGCGACGGCTCCTCCTGCAAGCCGGTGCAATCCTCATTCATCCCGAAGAGTGGGACGCGCTGAAAGGGTTCTGGGACTACGAGCGGGACGATTTGTGCGTGTATCGCGAGGCGGTTGTGCCCCGCGTGACGCTGGACCGCATCACCAACGCCTCGCAAATCTGGCACTTTGGCGAGGTGCATTTCACGCAAGGGTGCGGATTGTGGTTCGGGGTGCAGTTTGGTGAGGCGGGTTTCGAGGCGCGCTTTTCTGCATGTCTGCGCCTGCTGGGCGACACAGGGCTGGGCGGCGAGCGCGGGGCAGGGCGCGGACTGTTCACCGCCGAGCGACGCAAATGGCAATTGAACGAGATTCCTTCGCCCTGCCGATTCCTCACGCTGTCGCCCTGGCTACCCGCAAATGCAGAACAGCGCAGCTGGCTTCGCAGTGCGAACTCCGCCTACGAGCTGACGCTCAAGCGTGGCTGGCTCGGCTCGCCTGAAGGGCGCAACCTGCGCCGCAAAGAGGTGTGGATGGTTGCCGAAGGCTCGCTGATTGACCACCCACCAGAGTTTCGTATCGGGCAACTGGTCGATTTGCGTCCCGATCAGGCGCCCCATCCCGCCTATCGGTACGGCTATGCCTTTCCTATCGGGGTGAAATGAGATGGCAACAACAATCTATCAACTGCGCGTGATTAGCCCCGTGCATATCGGCACGGGACAAGAGTTTGGCGGGCTGGACGGCACTTACCATCAAGGCGTCTGGTACCAAATCGATATCGATGCGGTGCTCGCCCTTTCGGGGGCAGACCCCGTCGACCTCGCGAACGCGATGATGGCGCGGGACTTCAACTGGGCAAGCTGGCTCGCGAAGCGCCAGATTGCGCCTGAGAAAGTGAGCGCACGCCAAGTCGCCTGCGCCCACAACCCAGGCAACACGAAGGTGCGCGGGTGTCTGCGCGACCCCTATGGACGCCCCTCCATCCCCGGCAGTAGCCTCAAGGGAGCCATTCGCACCGCCCTCTTGGAATCGCTAATAGAGAATTTGGATAAATCTCAACGCCAGCAAATGGCACAGCAAGCGGTGCAAAGGGATGAACGCGGACACCCCCACCACGATCGCCGCTATGTTGTGGGACAGAATACGGTGGAGAATCAGCTCCTCATCGGTCGAAACGCCAAAGGCAACCGCTCCAACTACGACCTGCTGAGGGCGATCCATGTGTCCGATTCGCCAAGTCTTGCGCCCGAAACAGTACAGATAGAACTTGTGTGGGTCTATACCCTGCGTGGAAACCAGCTCGTGCCGAAACGGGAGGGCAACACTGAGTACAAGCTGTTCGTCGAATCGCTCCTCCCGAACACCGAAACGGAGGTGGTGATACGGCTGGATACGGAGCTTCTCGAAGGGCGAGCCCTAAAAGAGTTGGGCTTCTCAGAGCAAAGTGGGCACGCCCTAAAGGAGTTCCCAACCCTCTGCAACAACCGTGCCCAAAGCTTGATAGAAAGTGAAGGTCACTTCTGCAAAGACTACGGCTTGCCTGAAATGGCGCACTTCTATGTCGAACTGTATAACAAGTTAGAAGAGGTCGAGGCAGAGGGTGGGTTCCTACTGAACATCGGCTGGGGCGGAGGCTGGGAGACCAAAACGGTGACCAATCCGCTCACAGACGGACTCGACAGAGAGTATGAGCAGATAAGGCGAACTTTCAATCTCGGCAAAAGAGACTCGCAAGAATTCCCCAAGACTCGACGCATCGTCTTCCGAAACAATCAGCCGTGGATGCCGTTGGGCTGGGTGAGCCTAACTCCAAAGAGGTGAACCGTTATGAGAACGATTCTCACAACTGTCGGCACTTCTCTGCTGACGAATTCAGCGAGAATCCTCGCCCCTGAAACGCCCACCGATGAGCAAATCGCCCATTACTTGCGTACCGCTGACCCTGAAAAGGCGAGCGCAGAAACCAACTCGCTGAGCCGAATCCTACAGGATGGCGACCAGATTATTTTTCTGCACTCAGATACTGAGGAGGGAGCACGATGCGCCCAACTGCTGAAAAATCACTATGAGCAGAAAGGCTACCGCACCGAGATGCGCCTTGTGCCCGATCTCAAATACACCGAACGGCGATTCCAACAGCGCGGGTTGAGGTCGCTGGTCAACATCCTGGCAGAGCAGATTGCAAAGGCTCAAAAAGGGGGGAAAGCGGTGCTCATCAACGCCACAGGGGGCTTCAAGGCGGAGATTGCCTACGCCACGCTGATAGGATTGCTGTTCAAAGTGCCCGTCTACTACATCCACGAGGCGTTCCGCGACATCATTCAGATGCCCGCCACCCCCATCGGCTGGGACTTCTCCCTGATTGCCAATCACGAGGAGTTTTTCGAGTGGCTGGAGGCAGACCTCCGCACTCAGCAGGCAGTGGACGACCGCCTCAAGGGCATCGTGCCCGACCGCGAGCAAATCACGATGCTCCTGACGGAGGAGGATGGCTATGTGATGCTCTCGCCGATGGGTGAGGCGTTCTATCAGGCTTATCGCATCAAAATCGAACAGTCGCCGATTGAGAAAGTCTACCTCTCACCGCAGGCGTCGGAAACCTATCGGGAGGCGGAGCAATCCGTTCGGCAGGAGTTCAAGCGCGTCTTCCATCAATTAGCCAATCCCGAACTGCGTCGCTCCCAGTCGGAGCCTAAAATCAACACCGACTGCCTTGTCTACCCGCAGGGACATCGGGATGAGCGTGTGTTTTACTACGAGGAGGGCGACCGGGTCTATGTCTGCGAGTTAGCCCGCCATAGTGATCAGAGCTATGAGCGCCTGCTTGCGCGAGGCGTTCGCAAAAGCCAATATGCACGCAGCAAATTCATCCGTTTGACGGAGGTGATAGCAAATGGCTAAAGGGCTATCCCCTAAGGTAAAGACCCATGCAGAGGCTCCGACATTTGGACAGTTTGTGTGGGAACGGCTCCTGTCTGAAAAGATAGGGGCAGTTCTCATCGGAACTATCTTTGTCATCACTTTTGTCGCCATCGTTTTGCTTTGGGTCAAACGCTATCCGACCGCGTGGTGGGATTGGCTCAGCTTGCTTCTGACTGTGTTCACCCTGGGCACTGCAATCTATGTGCTGTACACCCAGTGGCGCCGCGAATGGGAGGACTATCTGCCGAACCGCCTCACGGTGCGCTTTAGGTATGAGGAGCGCGAGGTGATGCGGTGCGAGAAAGCCTACTTGGCGAGCGAGAGCGATATTCGTGCACTGGCTCAGCAGATTGGAATGCAAATGGCAAACAACACCCCCCTGAAATTCAAAGCGCCTCTGGTGATTTTCTCACCACCACAACTTCATAAAAAGGAGCGATACATCCTGTATGAAGCGACCATTCACCTGCTTGAACTGCCCCCTAACTGCTCTCTGGGCAAGACTCTGGTCTGGCGCGAGCCGTTCGGCGACATCGAAACCATCGGAGAGGAGCCTCCACCAAGCGAATAACTGACTAACCCGTCGTTCGACGACATCTGCACCCATCACCCACCATATATTGTACCCTCCCCTCCACCAAAAACCCGACCCCTCGTAGGACAAAAACCCAGCTGGCGTCGATTACCAACTTTTCACCCCTTGAGTTCAAATTGCTATCCGATCGACGACCGAAATTTTTTCCTCCACTGAGCGATCAGATGACACTTGCGCAAACCGAGAGGAAAAAATTCCGCTACCCCCTGAGGCTGTTCGAAAAATAGGCGTGTGAACCCGTTTTCTTGGTTCCCCCCGCCAGCGGGGAACCTGCAGGAGGGGGGTATAAGTTCAAGGGGTAGGCACAAAAGCGGATTTTTCGAACACCCTCCCTCCCCCCTTGACAGAGCCGTCTGACCCATGGTATAATGTTGACCAGTGGTCATAAATGACCGTCGGTTGGCTGGAAATCAATAAAATTAAGCTCTGGCTCGTGAATATCAAGCGAAATGGACGGACAGGCTTGACAAAATAGAAGGACATCGGGTATCCTTTCCGACTGATGGAGACGCGAGCAGAGCAGAGGAGCAAAAGATGAAGTCAACTGTTGCACAGAATGAACGGCTCAGTCGGCGCGAGCGGCGCAAAGAGGAGACGCGCCAGCGCATTATTGCCACCGCACTCGAACTGATGCAAGAGAAGCCATTCGATCAAATCACGGTCGAGGAAATCGCCGAGCGTGCCGATGTCGCCAAAGGCACCTTCTTTCTCTACTTCCCCACCAAAGAGCATCTCCTGCACGCCTATATGGAGGAGATGATAGAGGATGTGTACGAGTTTCTGGAGCAGTTGCAACCCGAAACGGCAGAGAGCCAGTGGGAGGTGGTGCGCCAGGTCATGCTGTTTATCGCCAGTCGGGACGGCATCTCGCTCGCGCTTGCACGCTCTATCATGGTCGCTTGTTGTCAAAGCGCGGAGTTGCGACAGCGGTTGATGGCGTTGGTGCAGGAGGCGACGCAACATGCCCTGCAGGGCTTTATCGCAGGTCAGCAAAGGGGCGAGTATCGGCGCGATGTCAGCCCCGAAGAGCTGGCTCACTACGCCGTTCGGCTCTACCGACTCTGCCTGATGGAGTGGATGATGGAGAAGGAGGATGCCCCCCTAACGGAGCTGGTGGAGCGCGCGCTGGCATTTTTCAAGCCCGCATTTGTTGCACAGGAGGTGAACCGATGAAGATGAGGTTGCGCACCCTGTTTGTTCTGGCGATATGTGGGCTACTTGGGCGAGATGCCCAAGCCACGATGTGGCTTGAGCCTCTGGCTCATCAGGCTTTATGGGCAGGATGCCCAAGCCACGAGGGCACGGGCGGGACGCTTGGGCTACTTGATGGGCAAGCTGCCCATGCTACGCTCTATGGGCGAGACGCCCAAGCCACGGAAAAGCTCACCTTAGAGGAGGCGATACGGCTCGCCCTCAAGGGCAATCGCGCCTTCCAGATTACTGCCCTCAATTTGGAGAAGGCACGCGAACGGGTGCGCGAGGCGCGCGCCTTAGGCAATCTGCAGATTCAAAGCTCGGCGACCTACACCCGCTATGACCAGGTCGCAACGGCACGCTTCGGACCCCAGCAGGTGCGCATCGGCAATATCGAGAATCGCGTGGCGGTGCTGACCCTTACTCAACCCATCGATATCAGCGGAATCATCCGCAATAGCGTCCGTGCCACTTCGCTGGGCTATGAATTGAGCCTGCTCGATTATGAGCGCGCCCGTAATGAACTCATCCTCCAAGTGACGAACGCTTATCAGAGTGTGGCGCGGGCGGAAGCGTTCCTGCGTGTGGCGGAAGAGGCGCTCAAAAATGCGCGAGAGCGACTGCGCATCACTCAGGTGCAGGTGAATACGGGGGTCGCCTCCCGATTTGACCTCCTGCGTGCCGAGACGCAGGTCGCGCAGAACGAACAGGCATTGCTGAACGCTCGCAATCAGGTTGAAATCGCGAAGGCGGTTCTGAACAATCTGCTGGGGCGTGATTTGAATGCGCCTGTGCAGGTCGTGTTGCCCGATAGTATCCCCGCGATGGAACAGGAGCTGGACGCGCTGATTCAAGAGGCATACGCGCGTAGACCGGAACTGCGCGCAGCGGAACGCAATCAGCAACTGGCACAGGTCAATATCGACAACGCCCGACGCGGGAACCTGCCTACCCTCGCCCTCAACGGGCAGTGGAACTTCAACCTCAACACCTCCGTGTTCAATCCGCGCCGTCAAATCTTCACAGCGACCGCTGTCCTATCGTTCCCCGTGTTCGATGGCGGTGTGACCCGCGCACGGGTGGAGCAAGCACATAAGGACCTCCAAATCGCTGAGATGAACCTCCAGCAGGTCAAGGAGGGCATCGCGCTGGAGGTGCGCACCGCCTACCTTAACCTGCAGGATGCCCGCAAGCGGCTGGAGGTCGCCCGCAAAGGGCTGGAACAGGCGACGGAAGCCCTGCGCCTCGCGCGTATCCGTTATGAGGCGGGCGTCTCCCCCCAGCTCGAAATCAGCGACGCCGAGCTTGCTTATACTCAAGCCCAGACGAACCTGGTGAACGCCCAGTTCGATTATCTCAACGCCTACAGCGCCCTGCAGAAAGCGATAGGTGTGATTGGAGAGCGCTATGCTGGACTCTTTTGAGGCAGGAGGTCAAATGATGCGCAAACAGATAGCAATGCTTATGGGGCTTAGCCTTGTGTTGTTGTTGAGCGCGTGCCGTGGAGGCGCACCCGCCCCACGCGCTACCGCCAGCGAGACCACCGCCGTCACGGTCGCCGTCGCCCCAATTAAAACGGGCAACCTGAGCGAAGAGGTCGAAGTCACGGGCGATTTGGTGAGTTATGCCGATACGCTCGTCGCGACGAAGATAGGGGGCAAGATTGTTGAGGTGCGCGTGCGCGAGGGCGATCGCGTGCGCAAAGGGCAAGTGATTGCGGTGCAGGATCAATCTGACCTGCGCATTCAGCTTCAGCAGGCGCAGGCGGCTGTTCGCTCGGCAGAGGCGAATCTGAAGCAGGCGGAAGTGGCTGCCCGCACCCAACCCGCGCAGGTCGACGCCCAGATTCAGACCGCTCGCGCTGCGCTGTTGGCGGCGCAGGCACGCCTGCGCGCCCTACAGGCAGGCGCACGCCCCCAAGAACGCCAACAAGCCGAGCAAGCTGTTGCCGCGGCGCGTGCCAACTACGAACTGGCAAAAGCGAACTTCGAACGCGCCCAACGGCTCTACGAACAGGGCGCCATCCCCAAACAGCAGTACGAGGCGCAAAAGACCGCCTATGAATCAGCACAAGCGCAACTGCGCCAAGCGGAAGAGGCGCTGAGCCTCATCCGTGCAGGACCGCGCCGCGAAGACATCGAAGCTGCCGAACAAGCCGTCAAGCAGGCGGAAGAAGCCTATCGGCAAGCGCTATTGGGCAAATCGCAAATCGAACTGCGCCAGCAACAGGTGGTGGCAGCGCGCGCCGCGCTCGCACAGGCACGCGCGAACTATGCTTACCTCAAACAGCAGCTCGCTGACACCGTCATTCGCGCTCCTTTCGATGGCTGGGTGGCACAGCGATTGGTGGACCTCGGCGCAATGACGGGTCAAGGCACGCCCGTCGCCCGTATCGTCGACCTACAACGGCTCTACTTCGAGGCAAGCCTGCCCGAAACGCTCCTGCGCGAGGTGCGCGTCGGCATGCCCGTCTTGGTGCGCGTGGACGCCTTCCCAGAGCGCAGTTTCATCGGCAAAGTCGAAGCCATCTACCCCGCTGTTGCCGATAACGCTCGCAACCTGCGTATCCGCGTCGCCCTAACCAACCCTGCCGACCTTCCGCTCAAAACGGGGCTGTTCGCGCGTGGCAAAATCCGCCTGCGCACTTACCGCGATGTGCCCCTCCTGCCTAAGCGTGCCTTGATCGAGAAAGGTGATGCCACACGCATCTTCGTCGCCCAAAATGGCGTCGCAAAGGCGCGCCTGGTGCGCGTGCGTGCCAGCAACACCGAAGTGGTCTACGCGGAAGGCGTGCGTGCAGGCGAGCAGGTGGTCATTCGCGGGCAAGACCTGCTCAGCGACGGTCAACCCGTACGAATTACTCAAGAAGAGCACAACTAATAAGCCTGTCCGAGCTATCCGACCCGTCCGAATGGAGGCAAAACGATGTGGCTGACCAGACTGGCACTGAACCGACCGGTGACCATCACCGTGTTCATGGTGGCAATCATTGTGCTGGGCGGATACGCGCTCAGCCGAACCCAGGTGGAACTCCAGCCGAAGGTGGACTTCCCCGTCATCACCATCTTGACCATCTATCCGGGCGCGTCGCCCGACGAGGTGGAGACGCTCGTCACGAAGCCCCTTGAGGACGCGGTGGCGGGCGTGGAAGGACTGCGCCAGATTACCTCCGTTTCGCAATATGGCGTGTCCCAAGTCGCGCTGGAGTTCTATATCGGCACGGACATTGGACAGGCATATATCGATGTGCAGGCGAAGGTGAACGCGGCGCTGGGTTTACTGCCTGACGATGCCGAGCGTCCCATCATCAGCAAGCTGGACACCCAGTCCCAGCCGACGATGTATATCGCGCTGTCGGGCAACCGCCCGCCTTATGAACTGCGCGACCTGGCGGACAACATCATCAAAGACCGCCTGAGCAGTGTGCCGGGCGTGGCTGCCGTCACGGTGTCGGGCGGGCAGAAGCGCGAGGTGCTGGTCGCCATCGACAAGAGCCGCCTGAACGCCTACGGGCTGTCCATCAACGCTATTGTGCGTGCCCTGCAGACCGCCAATCTCAATCTGCCCGCAGGGCGCATCACCGAGGGCGAGCGCGACTATAATGTGCGCCTGCTCGGCGAGTTCCGCTCGGTCGACGAACTGCGCAACCTGCGCCTCTACCTGCAAAACCCGCGCAACCCTATGGCGCAGGGTTCCACCATCCGCCTGCAAGATGTTGCTGATATTCGCGACAGCGTCGAAGAGCGCACGGTGATTACCCGCCTGAACGGCAAGGAGAATGTGACGCTCGTGGTGCAGAAAGCAAGCGATGCGAACGCGCTCGAAGTGTCAGAAGGCATCCACCAAGCCATCCAGCGCATTCAGCAGGAGTATCCGGACCTGCACTTCGAGATTAGCTTCGATCAGGCGGACTCGATCAAGGAGAGCCTGACCGACCTACGAATCGCGCTCTATCTGGCGATTATCCTTGTGGTGCTGATTGTCTACCTGTTTTTGTATAATGTGCGCGGCACTTTTATTGTTGCGCTGGCGATTCCCACCTGTGTCTTCGCCTCATTTCTGGCGATTTATTTCTTCGGCTTCACGATTAACATGATGACGATGCTTGCGCTCTCGCTGGCGGTGGGCGTGCTGGTGGACGACGCGATTGTGGTGATTGAGAACATCTACCGTCACCTGTCGTTGGGCGAGGAGCCGATGGAGGCTGCCTATAACGGGCGCACTGAGATTGGGTTAGCCGCCATCACGATAACCTTTGTGGATGTGGTGGTCTTCCTGCCGATTGCCTTTATGGGGGGTGTGGTCGGGCAGTTCTTCCGCTCCTTCGGTCTGACCGTTGCCGTCACCGTGCTGGTCTCCCTGCTCGTCTCCTTCACGCTGACGCCGATGCTTGCCAGTCGGTTCTATCGTCGGGGCGAGGCGCTGGAGGAGCCGGAGGGCTTCTTCCGCTGGTTCGATGCGCGGTATCGGGCGCTGGAGCGGGGCTATCGTCGCCTGCTCGGATGGGGATTGCAACACCGCTGGCTCGTGATTCTAATTGGGAACGGGTTATTGTTGGCGACACTCGCGCTGGTCATCGGCTCCGCCATGCGCGGTAGCCCGCTCCTACCTTTCCGCTTCGCGCCCTCGCAAGATCAGGGTCTGATTGGCATCGCGATCAAACTGCCGCCCGACGCTGCCCTGAGCGAGACGGACGCAGTGGTGCGACGCATCGAACAAGTTGCGCTTACCATCCCTGAAGTGAAGTTCGTCTCCTCGCTGGTGGGCGCGTCGGGAGCAGGCTTTATCGGCGCGGGCGACCGCGGTCCGCGCTTCGCCAATATCCAAATTACGCTCCATCCCAAGCAGGCACTGCTGGACAGCGGAATGTTCTGGGTAAAACACGACGAGCCGTTGCGCACGCGCTCCGATGTAGAAATCGCGGGCATCTTGCGCGAGAAAATCGGGGTCATTCCGGGCGCCCAAATTTCGGTGAACGCTATCTCCGGCTTTCGTGGGGGCGGGTTCGGACAGCCCATCCAGTTGGCGATAGTGGGTAAGGACATCGATACCCTTCTGCAAACCGCCGAGCGCGTGCGCCAAGCAATCTCTCAGCTACCGGGCATCAAAGACCCTGACCTGTCTTGGTCAGCGGGCAAGCCCGAACTGCAGGTGCTTGTGGACCGCGAGCGCGCGACGCGACTGGGCGTAAGCATCGCCGAGATTGCGCTTGCCCTGCGCACCGCCTATGAGGGCGACACCAGCGTCAAGTATCGCGAGGCGGGACAGGAGTACGCCATCCGCGTGCGGCTGAGCGAAGCCGACCGCCAACGCACCAGCGAACTGGGCAACCTCGTGGTGACCTATGTGCAGGGCGCGCCTGTCTACCTGCGCGATGTGGCGACCATCCGCCTGAGCGAGGGTCCCACACGCATCGAGCGTGCCGACCGCCAGCGGCGCGTGATGGTGCTGGCGAACCTGATGCCCGGCTACTCGCTGGGCAACCTGCGCGTCCAAATTGATAACCTCCTGCGCGAGGGGCAACTGGTGCCGCCCGGCGTGCGCATCCAATGGTTCGGTGAGGGCGAGATCATGGCGCGTGAGGGCGCGTACATGATGCAGGCACTCCTGCTCTCCCTTATCCTCGTCTACCTGCTGATGGTCGCCCTGTTCGAGAACTGGCTCTACCCGTTTATCATCATGTTCAGCCAGCCACAGGCGTTGGTGGGGGCACTGCTCGCCCTGATTATCGCGCGCTCCGAGCTGAACATCGTCTCGATGATTGGCATCATCATGCTGGTCGGGCTGGTGGGCAAGAACGCGATTCTGCTGGTGGACTTCACGAACACCCTGCGCTCGCGCGGATTGCCCCGCGATGAGGCGCTGAAGGAGGCGGGTCCTATTCGCTTACGCCCGATTCTGATGACCACCGCCTCATTGGTGCTGGCGATGATACCGATTGCGCTGGCGGTCGGGCGCGGCTCCGAGTTCCGTGCCCCGCTGGGCATCGTGATTATCGGCGGGATGCTGGTCAGCACCCTGCTGACGCTGGTGGTCATCCCCTGCATGTACACCGTGATGGATGACCTGACGCGCTGGCTGAGGCGACTGTTCCACCGTCGTCGCGCCCTTGCCGAGCCAATCACCGAAGAGGTGAAAGAGGTGGTGAGGCGATAGTGGGTGAGGTACAATCGTCTTTAGATGAACGCTGCGATTCGCGCCTTTCGTGAACTGCATATGGTTTAATCGAGGCGTGGGAGAGGGTTCAAGGTCAGTGATGAGCGAGCGTGAATTACCTGAGGTGGTTCAGCGTGTGCTGGAGTTCAAAGAGCGGCGGCGCAAGGAGCTGGCACAATTGCCACCTGAAGAGAAGTTGCGCCTGATCGTGGAGATGCAAAAGTGGGCGCGCGCCGCCCATCTCGCCACAGGACGACCACCTACACCCGTATGGAACCTGGATGTATTAATGCAGCGTGCCGACTAAGAGTCGGTGGAACGACGGAGATGTCGTGCCCTTTCAATTCAAGAGAGAGCACCCTACGCCTTGCGCACCCGCTCGACATAGGTGCCTTCGCGGGTGTTAATCTTCAGCACATCGCCCACCTCGATATGGAACGGCACCTGCACCACCGCGCCCGTCTCCAGTCGGGCAGGCTTGGAACCGCCCGATGCGGTGTCGCCCCGAAAGTTCGGGTCGGTCTCCGCGACGGCTAACTCCACGAACTCCGGCACCTCCGCGCCCACAATCTCGCCCTCATGATAGAGCAGGTACACCTCCTGCCCCTCCTTGATGAACTTCGCGCCCTCACCAAACTGGGCGACGGGCACATGCACCTGATCGAAGGTGTGCGTGTCCATCACGACCCAGTCGTCGCCATCGCGATAGAGCACCTGCATCTGCTTGCGCTCCAGATATGCCTGCGGGAAGCGCTCGCCCGACTTGAAGGTGCGCTCATAAATCGCCCCATCGCGCAGACGCTTGAGCCGCACACGCACAATCGCACTGCCACGCCCCTGATGGGATTGTTGATACTCCAGAATCGTGTGGATCTCGCCGTCCACGATAATGTTCAACCCGCTGCGAAAGTCGCCCGTCTCTACCATTGGCGAACCTCCTCCCATTCAATTTTACCCCCTGCGCGGCGGCAGGTAGCGCTTGATAATCCAGAGGCGCACGAATGCCCACAGGATGAGCAGACCGCCCAGTGCAGCGCCCGCCAGGCGATGGTTCAACACATACTCGTAGTAAACAATGCCCAGCCCGAGCACCGCCATCAGCGCACTGAGGGCATAACGAAAAGCCATCGGCATGCCCCTATCATACCCAATCGCACCCGTCGGCAGGGTGCGGAACGGAGGGGGTCAAATGGAGGTATAATCGCTCATACTAAGGAGGTGCGAAATGGCGCGATACCGCTGGCGCGTGCGCCCCATCGATCGGCACAAGGCAGCGCGACTGCAAAGGGAGCTGAACCTGAGCCTGCCCCTAACGCAGTTGCTCATCGCACGCGGTTACGACGACCCCACCTCCGCTTATCGCTTCCTGCACCCCTCGCTGAACGATTTAGGAGACCCTCTCCTGCTGCCCGATTGTGAGCGGACGGTTCATCGCCTGCGTCAAGCGGTGCGGAACAAGGAGCCGGTGCTGGTGTATGGCGATTACGATGCGGACGGGGTGACCTCCACTGCGCTCTGGCTGTTCACCCTGCACCGGCTGGGCGTGCCTGCGCATCCGATGTTGCCGCTCCGCGAGCAGGAGGGCTACGACCTGCACCCGAACGCCATCGAGGTGGCGCGCCAGATCGGGGCGAAGCTGGTGCTGACCTGCGACTGCGGTATCCGCGCGCACAAAGCGGTCGACGCATTGAACGCGGCTGGGCTGGAGGTACTCATCACCGACCACCATCAGCCCGACAGCACCCTGCCGAATGCGCTGGCGGTGGTCAATCCCAACCGTGCCGATTCGCGCTACCCGTTTGCCGACCTTAGCGGGGTGGGCGTGTCGTTCCGGGTGGCGGAAGCGTTGGTGCGCGCACTGGGCTACTCGGTGGAGAAGTTCCGTCAGGCAGTGCTGGATTTGGTCGCCATCGGCACGGTGGCGGATGTGATGCCTCTTTTAGGCGAGAATCGGGTCATCGTGGCATACGGGCTGGAACGGCTGAAGGACACTCCGCGCGTGGGGCTACGCCAACTGTTGGAGGTTGCGGGCTTGAGCCAGCGACGGCTGACTGCACGCGACATCGGCTTTATGATTGGTCCGCGCCTGAACGCGGCGGGACGCCTGGAGGATGCCCGACTCGCACTGCAACTGCTGACAGAGGAAGATGCAGAAGAGGCACGCGCACTCGCCCTGCAGTTAGACCGCCACAACCGTGCGCGACAGGAGCTTCAGCAAGCGATTTTAGATGAGGCGCTCGCCCAGATCGAACAGGAGGGACTGCTCCAGCATCGTGCGCTGTTCGTGCGCTCGCTCGGCTGGCATCACGGCATTATTGGGCTGGTGGCGGGCAAGTTGGTGAACCAGTTCTATCGCCCAACCTTCGTGGTCAGTCTGGAGCAGGAGGTGGGGCTGGCGCGCGGCTCCATTCGCAGTATCCCACCGTTCGACCTGACCCGCGTGCTAACGCTGATGAAACCCCTCTGCCAGAAATGTGGTGGTCACCCATCCGCAGGTGGGTTCGTTGTTGCGCTGGAGCGCCTCGAAGAGCTGCGCCAACTCATCCTGCAAGAGGCAGAGCGCATCCTGACCGAAGAAGACCTCGTCCCCGAACTGCTAATTGATCTGGAGGTGGCGGGCGATGAGGTCAACGGGCGTCTGCTGAGCGAACTGAAGATGCTGGAGCCGTTCGGGGAGGGCAACGAGGCACCCCTCTTCCTGTGCCGTGCGGTGCGCGTGCTGGGCAGCCGCACCAGCCAAGACGGCAAGCACCTGTTCCTCAAGATTCGCCCTGAGGGGGCGACCATCTTGGATGCTGTGCTGTGGAACGGGGGCGAGAACTTACTGGAACCCGACACCTGTCTCGATGTGGTGTTCCAGCCGGAGGAGGACACCTACTATGGCTATCCGACCATCCGCTGGCGCCTGCACGACTACGAGGAACGACTCTAACCGTCCGATCCATCCGACTTGTTCGACCTGTCCGACTTGTCCGACTTGCCTGACCTGTCTGACCTGGCAGGACAAGGGGAGCCGTGCCCAAAATTAAAGAGCGATGCGAGCGGATTTGGCGCGCGTGGGCGCACTCTTGTTGATTGGCATCTCGCTACTGATTGGGGGGCTGCGCTTTTTGCAGGCACGCTTCTCGGAGCGGGGACATTATCGGCTGTTGGTGCAGTTCAGCGACGCGCGCAATGTGTCGATAGGCGCGTCGGTGCTGATGGCGGGCGTGCCCGTCGGCTTCGTGCGCGAGGTGGCGCTGGTGGGCACGCCTCCCGTCGCGGAACTCACGCTTGCCATTCGCGAGGAGGTCAAAATCCCGCGCGGTTCCATCTTCCGCCTCACAGGCGGTGCACTTCTGCCCACTGATACCCGCGTGGAGATTATCCCACCCAGGCAGGTGGTCGACTACCTCCAACCCAACGAGCGCGTTCAGGGCGAAAGCCCCCTCGATTTCAACGCTGTAATGAGCCGATTGACGCCCGAAGCCGAGCAGACGCTGAGGGAACTCCGACGCACGCTCGCCAGTGCGCGTGCCTTGTTAGAAGACCCCTCTTTGCGCCAGAGCCTGCAGAGCACGCTGAACGCCGTCGAGCGGGCGACCGAGCAGACCGCGCGCGTCCTCGCGCAAGCCGACCGAATCCTCGCTGAGAACCGCCTTGCCGTGCGCCAATTGCTCACGCAGGCAACTCAGGCAACGCGTGAGCTGAAACTCGCCCTGCAGAACGCGAATCGCCTCCTGCAAGACCCGCAGATGCGTGAAGATTTGCAGGCGACTCTCGCCAGCGCACGCGCCGCCGCCGAACGCGCCGAATCTGCCCTGCAAGCGGTGAACGCGCTGGTCAGCGACCCACAACTGCAACAGGACATTCGAGAGACCGCACAGAATGTGCGCACGCTCAGCGAACGCGCACAGACGCTCGCGAGCAAAACCGAGACCGTGCTGGACCACGCCACCGAGCTGACCCGCAACCTGAACGAGACTGTAAACGAGTCGAAAGAGGTCATCCAGAAGGCGAAAGGCACTTTTGAGCGGGTGGAAACCGCACTAAAGAACGCGGTCAGCCTGCGCACACTCGGCTTCGCCGATGCCACCTACCGCCTCGATATCGGCTTCAACAGGGAGACCGAACGCTACCGCACCGACGCGCTCATCACCCTGTTCACACCTGACCAGCGCACCGTGACGCTGGGGCTGTACGACCTCACGGAAGGCAACAAGCTCATTGCGCAGTACGGCACGCCGCTCTCGCCCCAGTTGCACTTGCGCTACGGGCTGTACGCGGCGAAGCCCGGTTTTGGGGTAGACTATAGGTTCAGCGAACGGGGACTGCTGACGCTTGACCTGTTCGACCCGAACGACTGGCAGGGTAGCCTGCGCCTGAACTGGCGCGTGTCCGAAAATATTTTGCTGTGGGGCGGTGTCGAAAGCCCCTTCCGACGCTACCAGCCAGCGTTCGGCATCCGAATCGAGCGATAACGAAGGAGGTTACAAACGATGCGCGTGATTCTGACACGGGATGTGCCGAACCTGGGCAAGGAAGGCGAACTGAAAAAGGTGGCAGGCGGCTACGCGCGCAACTATCTCATCCCGCGCGGGCTGGCAATCCCTGCCACAGAGGGCAACCTGCGCACTTGGCAGGAGCACCAAAAGCAGCTTCAAGCGCGTGCCGAACGCCTGCGCCAGCAGGCAAAAGAAGCTGCCGAACGGCTCAACGGACAGACCATCACCCTGCGGGGCAAAACCGCACCGAACTCCACCCGTCTGTTCGGCGCCATCACCGCCACCGATGTGGCACAAGCCATTCAACAGCAGTTCGGCATCAAGGTCGACAAGCGCCGAATCGAACTGATCGACCCCATCCGTACCACCGGCACCCACACCATCGACATCCGCTGGGAACCCGGCGTGGAGGCGACCATCACCGTCGAAGTAGTAAGCGAGGAGACATAAGAATAACCATGTGCGGAATCACAGGTTATATCGGATCGCGACCGCCGTTGGAGGTGGCGCTGGACACGCTGAAGCGATTGGAATATCGGGGCTACGACTCGGCAGGGGTCGCTTTTTGGGGCGGGAATCGCCTGCAAGTGATGAAACGCGCGGGCAAAATCCAGCAGCTCAGCGAGATGCTCAACGGCGTCTCTGCGCACGGACTGGCGGTTTCCCACACGCGCTGGGCAACGCATGGCATCCCGAACGACCCAAACGCCCATCCCCACACCGACGAGAAGGGGCGCATCGCCGTCGTGCATAACGGCATCATCGAAAACTATCTGGAACTGCGTCAGGAACTCAGCACGCGCGGACACCGTTTCAGCTCCGAGACCGACACCGAGGTGCTGGCGCACTTGATTGAGGAGCAACTGCCCCTATGCGAGTCGCCCGAAGAGGCGGTGCGCCGCGCCCTGCAACCCGTGCGTGGCTCCTACGCTATCGCGGTGCTGTTTGCAGACTATCCCGACCGCGTGGTGGTCGCGCGATACGATTCGCCCCTTGTGATTGGGCTGGGCGAGGGTGAAAACTTCATCGCGTCGGACATCCCCGCCCTCTTGCCCTACACCCGGCGGGTCGTCCTGCTGGAAAATGGCGATTTGGGCGTGGTGACGCGCGATTCGGTGCGCCTGTTCCGACTGGACGGCTCGCCCGTGGAGCGTCCCCCGATGCAGATCGACTGGTCTGCCGAAGCGGCTGAGAAGGGCGGGCACGAGCATTTCATGATTAAGGAGATTCTGGAACAGCCCGAAGCGGTGCGCGACACCCTGCGCGGCAGGCTCAAACCGAACGGCGGTATCCAGTTCCCCGAACTCAAGCTGGAAGTGGAAGATTGGCAGAAGTTCCGCCGAATCCTGATAGTGGCGTGCGGCACCGCCTATCATGCGGGACTCATCGGCAAATATGTGCTGGAGCGTTGGCTACGAAGACCCGTGGAGGTCTACTACTCCTCCGAGTTCCGCTATGGTGACCCCATCCTCCAGCCCAACACGCTGGCGATTTTCATCAGTCAGTCGGGCGAGACGGCAGATACGCTCGCCGCTCTGCGCCTGTGCCGTGAGGCGGGCTACACTACGCTCGGCATCGTGAATGTGGTCGGCAGTAGCATCGCCCGCGAGTGCGACCATGTGCTCTATACGCAGGCGGGTCCTGAAATCTCGGTCGCGTCCACCAAAGCCTACAGCACGCAGGTCGCCCTGCTCGCTCTGCTCGGTCTCTATCTCTCGGCAATCAACGGCACTCTGCCGATGCAAACCTACACGGAGGGCGTCAAAGGGCTGATGCAGATGCCCTCGCTGATTGCCCGTAGCCTTGAGACGGAGCCGCAACTCCGCGAGATTGCCCAGCGACTCTATCAGATGCCCTTGGCGTTCTATCTGGGGCGCGGGGTCGACGCCTTCGTCGCGATGGAGGGCGCACTCAAAATCAAAGAGATTGCCTATGTGCCCACGCAGGAGTGCCCGGCAGGCGAGATGAAACATGGACCACTCGCCCTGGTGGAGCCGGGTGTGGTCGCCGTGTTCATCGCCACGCAGGAGCGCACCCGCGAAAAGATTCTGGGCAACATGAAGGAGATTAAGGCGCGACAGGGCACGGTCTTCCTCGTGACCACCGAAGACGACACCCTGCTCCCTCAAGAAGCGGACTACACGGTGCGTATCCCGCGCCCGCAACTGGAGGAACTCTCACCGCTGGTCACGATTCCCGTGCTTCAGCTCTTCGCCTACCATGTGGCACGCCTGCGCGGCTGCGAAATCGACCAGCCTCGCAACCTCGCCAAAAGCGTGACGGTGGAGTAGGGTATCCTTTAGCTTGGAGGCGATGGTGATGGAACTGAGCGCGGAAGCGCGGGAAGTGGCGGAACGGTTTATGCAACTGACACCCGCCCTCCAGCAGGCGGTGCTCACCCTCCTGCGTGCCCTGCCAACAGAGGGCAAATCCCTCTCTGGCGCAGAATTGGTGGAGCTGATTGGGCAGGGCATCTTGAGCGACGAAGAGGCGCAGGAACTGGAGCGGTTCATCCATGAGTATCGCGCACGCACCCTCAGCCACAAGTAGTGGTCTCCTGCTGGATACCAGTATTGTAGTTCCTGTCCTGCGTGGCGACCCCGAGCTTTTGCAACGCGCCCTGAGCTACCCGCAGGTCTATCTCTGCGCCCCTGTGCTGGCAGAACTGTATATTGGCTTGGAGCGGCGTGGACATCCCATCGTGCAGGTTCAAAGGCTGAACACCCTCCTTGCGCGAATGCCCGTTCTGGCTTGCGACGAGGGAACCGCCACGCACTATGCCGAGATAGAGAGCCATCTGCGTCGTCAGGGGGCGCCGATCCCTGTGAACGATCTCTGGATTGCAGCGATTGCGCGTCAGCACCATCTGCTGTTGGCAACACGCGACACCCACTACGCGCGCATCCCCGAACTTCAGGTCGAAGTGTGGTGAAGGCTTGGGGGTGCGACAGCAAACTTGCTGTACACACCCCAGAGAGGGATTACGGATTCACACGGTAGATGTCGAGGCGATCGTCGCCCACTGTGAAGTTCGCCTCGATAACAAACAAGTAGCGAGCAGTGGGATTGGAACCGAAGTTGAACAGCACGGTGAGCAGGTCCGCGTCGTCCACCGTGCCATCCCCGTTCACATCGGCGCTTGGATCACTGGAGCCGAAGGCGAACAGCACTGCCAGCAAGTCGGCATCATCCACCGTGCCATCGAGATTGACATCGCCTGCAGAGGGGTCAGGACCATCGCCAAAGGTGAAATTCAGCACATCGCGGGCGAATGGGTTCGGCGTGGTACCATCGGGCAGTGGCTCGGAACCCGTAAGCTCCAGATAGGGGCTCCAGTTGGCACCGCTGCCCTGATAGACGAACACCTTCGGGAAGCTGTTGTTCCCATCCCGCCGATTGAACAACAGCAAATCGCCCGACGGGGTTGGCAGGTAAAGCACATTAATCAGCACCTGAAACGCGCTGTCGCTGGAGAAGTCCAGCAGCAGGTCTGACCGATTGTTCGCCACGGTGTTCGCGCCAGTGCGCTGGGCGTACCAGACGCTGTTGTCCACACGCAGATAGGCGTCGCCATTGGGCGCGAAGCTGATGTCGCGCATGCCTGTCGTGGTGCTACCGTTGGGGCGGGTGGGGGTCGCCAGAATGTTGGGTAATGCACTGCCGGTGGCAAAGTCGCGCCGAAAGATGAACCCGCGGCCGCGCGCCAGAATCGCCAACGACTCGCCACTGCCTTGATAACCAGGATCCAGCGCGACGCATTCCATGCGTGTGGTTGTGCCAGGGGTCAGGTCCGCTGGCATCACCACGCCTGTGCCGTTCCAGTTCGTGTCCCAAGCACCCGTGTTCGCATCGAACTTACGAACGCCTGTGCGTGCAGGGCTGCCACTGCCATCACCCAGTCCCGTGCCCAGATAGAGGAAACCGTCCTTGTAGACCACATAGGAAGATCGGCTCTGCGCCGCCTGAGTGAGCGAAATCAGCGGGATGAAGTTCCACAGGTTCACATCAGGCGAGAGCACATTCTCGATTTTCAGCACGCCCACAGGCACGGGATCCCCTGTGGGATCGACAGAAAAGCCCGCCACATAGAGATTACGCCCATCAAAGGCGACATCCGATACCGAGTCGCCTTGCGGACCGCCCGCGGTGAAATAGGGGGACAGGTCGACCGACTTCAGATGGGTGAAGGTGGGCTGTGCCCACAGCGCGCTCGCCGCTATGCCGAGCGCCAGAAACCCTGTTAACGCATAGTTCCTCATCATCGATGACCTCCTTTCCAAGGGTACTTCCATTATACCCCATCTTTACAGGGTTTTGCAAGGGGGTATTACGCGTGTGCCCGATAGATTAGCATCAGGTCGAGCGTCATCGAGACCGCCCAGTGCGCCCAGAAACAGGGCAAAAATGACTTCACTCGCAACGCCACCCAACTCAGAATCACCGCCGCGGCGAACGAGCCAATCAGTTCGGGCAAGGGCTTGCCAAGATGCATGATGCCGAACGCAATCGCCTGCAGACCCACACCCCACCAACCAATCCAGCGGAACAGCCCGAAAGTCAAAAAGCCACGAAAGAAGAACTCCCAGCAGAACAGGTAGTAGCCGTAAGCCAGCTCGAAGTAGACTGCGTAGGCAGCATCGTGGAGGACGCGCTTCTCCAGCGGGTAGTATTGCTGGAACTCAGGGCGCCCTGAGGCAATCCAGAGGAGCACGGTCATCGGCACATACATCAGCAAGGCGAACAGCACGCCGCGGGCGCCATCGCCACGCGCCAGCCCGTAATGGCTCAGCTCACCCTTGCCGATAAACGCCAGAATCAGCACGGGCAGCCATAACAGCATCGCCGTGTTGACCAACAGGTACTCTTCGAAACTGCGGAGTGGGGCGTTTTCGCGTCCCAAGCCGAGCCAGTGGAGGGCGTAGACGGTGTATGGCTGGCGGTTGTAGGCAAACAGAAACGCCAAGATCAGCCCGCCCAGCAGGGCAACCCACCACTCGCCTCGTCGGACATTCATGGCTCCACTCGGTAGCGGATGGCGTAGACGCGCTGTTTGCCATCATAGCCCCCAATGACTGCCAGTTTGCCGATGGGTTGAGTGGGGTTCGGGTCGCGCGCCCACAAGATAGGCTTGCCGTCGAACAAGACCCAGAGCTGTCCCTCGCGACGCGAGAGCTGGAGTCGATGTTTGCCTGGGGTCATCATCTGCTCGCTATCACCTTCCTCACGCCCGAACAGGCGGAAGCGTGTGACGGTGTTGCCATAACCGCCCACAAATGCCACATAGTCGCGTCCCGCGTTCATCTCGGTCGTGGTGGGCAGGAACGCTGACAGAATGCCGTCCTGCTGTGCCTCAAACTCCATCCAGAGGTCAAATGCCCGCGCGTTCAGCCCATCGATCAGCAGGAGCGATTCAGGATGCCCTTCATAGACCCATGCGCCGTTCTCGGTGCGCCAGCCCTCACCGATTTTCAGCCCGTTCGGGTTGGTGGGCGTGAAGGTGCGGGTGGCTCGCTCAGGGGTCAGCTCTGCAGGCGCGTTCGCGGGCGGCGGCAAAACCCCGACAGGCTCCAGCATGCGACAGTAGAACAGGTCGTAAGGCTCATAGAGCGCGTAGCCCCTGTGCTGGCTATCCCACACATCGATGGCGACCCCTATCTCGCGCCCGCCACGCCACCAGTACCATTTGCTCTCGCCCCCGTTCGGGATGCTGAACTCAATGATGGTGGTGCGGTCGCGCTGGCGGGTGGCTTTCCACTGGATGCCGGGTGCGCCCCAGCCGGTCGGACGCAGTTCCACCTGTGCCCCGTTGACTATCTCGAAGCCGACGACGCCCTCGCCCGAAAACACACCCTTGCCCTCGCCATCCAAGACCACATAGAGGCGGTTCCAGTCGCCTGTGACGCGGAAACAGCCATAGTAGGCGTCCCCGTCGTGCGCGTGTTTGAAGAGAACCCTCACCCCTTGCCCCTCTCCCACGCTGCGGGAGAGGGGAGCGGATGTCCTCACCCCTTGCCCCTCTGCCTCGAAAGCGCGTTCAGCGGTGGGCGGAATGGCAGACCACTCGCCGTCGACACCGTCCACCGTCGCCCGCATGAACCACACGAACGGTTGCCAGGGGTAGAGCGGATAGGGGTCGAGGGTGTCGGGCAGACCGTCGCGGTCGCTGTCGGGATGGCGCGGGTCAGGCTTGTATGCGGAAAATGGAGGCTTGTTGAAGGTGAATTGCAGGGGTGCAGGCGCCCAGGTGCTGAGCATCGCCTTGCGCAGGTCGTTCATCTGCCCGTCGGTCATCGCGCGGCGCGGATCCGTGCCGAAGCGCTTCTCATCCAACGGCAGGCGCGGGTCATCATCGGGAAAGCCGTCGCCATCTGAATCGCGCACGATGATTACCTCGCCAAAATAGAATCTCAGCCATTGGGCGTCGGTTAGCGTCCGATCCCAGTATGCCATCACATTCCAGTGTTCGCCGTGTCGCCCAGCGGTGCTCCACGGGTTCATCGCGACCGAGCCATCTGGGTTGACCCTGCGATAGCGCGGCTCTGGGTGATTGAACACGATGCGCTCGTCCTCGCGATGGCTCAGCGAGAACGCGCTGTACGATTCCATCTGGTGGTGGAATTCGTGGGTGACGAGCCATGCGGTGTCGCCCCCGCCCAGAAATTGGGAGCGGGCAGGAACCCCATCGGGGAAGCCATCCACACCGAAAGTGCCGCCCCCACTGTTGTAAAACACCCATTCGCGTTTCTGGGCGTCCCATCGGCGCGGATATGCCTGCTCAATCTGCCCCGCATAGGGCATCTCCTCATACACGGGCTGATGGTTCACCCGTTGAGGGTTGCGCGTGTCCAGAATGGTGAATGTGCCCCCGCCGGGCGGCGCGAAATCGACGCCCGCATAGCTACGACAGAGCGGTAGCCCTTTGTAGAAGCCCTGCGCGTTCGGCGGCTCCTCGCCCCAGCGCTGCCACCGCTCGTCCACAAAGAGATGGAAATCGACCCACAGGCGCATCCCACTGTTCACCCAGAAGTAGCGCTCAGCAATCGCATACTCCTGCTTGATGCGCTCGATCTGCTCCTTCGTCAGCGCGGGAGGCGGCGGTGCAGGATGGCTCGGGTCCGCATAGGCGGAGGCAACATTCACCACATTGGGCATTATCAGCACCTTGATGGGCAGACGGATGATGGTCTTGTAGCCGCGTGGGGCAAGGGTAGCGAACGCATACTCGCGCCGCCATGGGGGCTGTGCCCCCCATTTGCGCTCCTCGCGCGTGGGAGTGAAACCAGGGTCATAAATGCGATAGTAGTAGCGCGCGCCGGGCTTAAGCCTATCGATGCGTAGGCGGTGATAGGTGCGCGTGCCCGGCTCACCCTGCACAAGGCGCACCTGGGGCGACTGCCACGGGTCTTGTTGGCGGTCGGGCGGTCGCCAGGCGGTGGCGGGCAAGTTGCTCGCGCGTATCTGCACGCGCGTCTCGCAGGGAGTTGCAGTGAAGTATTGGAGCACTACATAGGTCTGCCCAATCTCCATGACGGGGCGCATGGGGTCATGCAGGGGCGCCACATCACTTTGCGGGTTGCCCATCTTGCCCACGCTCTGCGCCCAAAGAGTCCCTGTCCACCCAATGATCCCTATGGCTACCACACAGCCCCAAGCCGTTTGCCTGCACATAGTCCTACAGTTCGCCTGCTGATGTGCCCTTCCTGTTGCCCAAACCAAAAAAGGGAGGTGCTTTGGGCACCTCCCTTCAAGGCTGTCCCCGTTGGCAAGCCGATTAGCGGCGGCGTCGGCGCAGGGCGAGCAACCCCACCAGCCCCGTGCCAAGCGCAATCATGCTCGCTGGCTCCGGCACCACGCTCAAGGTCAGGATGTAGGCACCAGTCTGGGAGTGGGTCGCGTTCTCATAGTAGGTGATGGAGTTCTGACCACCACCATGGTAGCCCGTAATAGCGAGATAGTAGTAGTCGCTGGCGGTAGCCTGCCAACGAATGGCAGAGCCATAACCAGAGCCGGCGTCGTCATTAAACACAATAGCGGTGGTGCCGGTGGCGTCAAAGAGCGCTATCACGGTGTCGGGAACGAGGTAGTTCACTTCGATGGGGAAGGTGATGGCGGTAAACCAGTCCCCCGCGTTGAGCCAGATTTTGAAGAAGTCGGAGTCGTTCGCAGTGAGCGACAGCACGCCGACATCGGACCACGGCGCGACATAACCATTACCCGCGTCAAACACCCAGACATCAGGAGTCGCGCGGAAGTTATTCGGCTCCGTCTCGCCGAAGAACGCGAACGCATTCACAGCCAACAGGGCACCAAGTGCCATTCCTGCTAATCGTTTCAGCATCATCATATCCTCCTTTCCGGTGTGTTGCCGGATGGGTCAGGCAGTGGGCATATCTGCCTAACGCGACTCTATTATAGCACATCGAGTGCCCTGATGTCAAGGGGTAAACCCCGATTTTGGGGGCGATTCGGGGGAAATCGGGGCAAAATCTGGTCAAAAACAGGTAATTTTGCTGGGTGGAGGCTTATTCGGGGATGAGGTGCAAGGGTTGTTCGTCGGGTTTAATCCATCCCTTTTCGCGTGCCAGTGCCTCTTTGCCAGCGGGCGTGGAGAGGCGCTGGAGCTTCTGTTGGAGTTCCGCCCCCTCCTGTCGCAATACCCGCACCTGCTGTTCGAGGGTGCGCGCCTCCTGACGAGTCTGCCACCACTGCCCATAGATGCGCACCGAGCGGGGCATGAGCGCGATACCTATCAAAAAGACCAGCGCCCACAGCCCCAGCCGCCACCACCGCCTCTGTCTTGCCTGTGCCATTGATTTATCCCTACGACAGGTGGTGCACGATTCCTGCTTTTTGCGCAACGGATAGGGCTTTTTTCTGCTGATACTCCGTGCCCGTCGCGTGCCAGCTGAAGGTGCGCATCACTTTTCCAACACCGCCCGCAGTGCAGGTTCCAGCTCCGGATAGCGAAACGGGTAGCCCGCGTTCAGCAGTCGGTGGGGCAGGACGCGCGAGCCTTGCAGGAGGGTGTCCGCCATCTCGCCAAATAGAAATCGAAGCGCGAAGGCGGGCGCACGGAAGAGCGAAGGACGCAAGAGCACCCGTCCCAGCGTGCGGGCGAACTCGTCCATCGCCACAGGGTTCGGCGCGGTGAAGTTGAACGCGCCCGCCAGTTCCGTGCGCTCCAGCAGAAACTGTGCGGCGCCGACCACATCCTCAATATGAACCCATGAGAGCCACTGCTTGCCGGAGCCGAGCGGTCCGCCGAACCCCAGCCGGAAGGGGGTCAACATCTTCTCAAGAGCGCCGCCGCCCTCGCCCAGCACGATGCCGAAGCGCATCCAGCAGACGCGCACGCCATGTGTTTCAGCAGGGCGTGCTGCCAACTCCCACTCCACGCACAACTGCGCCAGAAAACCCTCCCCTGGCGGGCTGTTCTCGTCCACCTCCAGCGCGGGGTTCTGGTCATAGATGCCCGTTGCCGACGCCTGTAGCAGGGTCGCGGGCGGCTGGCGCAGTTGCTGGATGGCGTCCACGAGCAGGCGGGTGGGTTGGAGGCGGCTCTGGCGCAATCGCTCCTTGACTGCGGGTGTCCAGCGCTGGGCAACACTTTCCCCGGAAAGGTTCACCACCACATCGGCACCCTCCAGCACCGCACTCCACGCACCCAGCGTTTGACCGTCCCAATAAATGCACTCCACGCCTGACGGCAACCGTTGGCGTGCACGGGACACATCGCGCGTGAGCACCACTATCTGGTGCGTGTTGTGCCACGCCTGCACCATCGCCCGCCCAATGAAGCCCGCTCCACCCGCAAGCACAATCTTCATGAGAGGCAATTAGAAGTTGGGCAGAGGCGAGAGTGTTCCTGTTATAAAAAGAGCCGGGCGGTAGTTCACCGCCCGGCTTGGCAGGCACGGCAGGGACGATCCCCTGTCTGGAAGGAAGCCTCACGACATCCCACGGGCAACCTGTACCCTCCAAATTACCTTCCCCTCCCACCCGCAGTACCGCTCATGGTTATATCCTGTCGGCACTGTCCTGTGCAAGGGACTTTAGTCCTAATTTACGGGTTTCTCCTTTCAGGAGTTCCCAATTTTCTTCATTTACGGCTCCTCGCAAATCGTCGTGAACCTGCGAGGTTTTCACACCCATCGACATGGGAAGCCACTCCCATCTTATATAGTCCACATCACTCACCCGTGTGACAAGGGACTTTCGTCCTAATTTGGGCATTTCGTTCTTCAAGCACATTTTCAGAGCCGTCGCGCTTTGTCTTTCTAACCCCCAGTATAATCCACAGGGCAGATAGCATGCAAGGGACTTTAGTCCTGATTCCGCTTTTTTGCCCCTCTCAAGGGGTATACTTCCCCTGATGAAGCGCACAGGGTTGCTCATCGGCTGGCTGGCTTTCTCCATCGCGCTGGTGCTGGCGCAGGCGGGCAAGGGTGGTACGCCTTCGAGCATTAACACGCTTCAGCAGCGATTTGACAAGGCGATCCAGCTGGCGCGTCAGGGCAAATATGAGCAGTCAGCAACGCTTCTGCGCCAGATCCTGAAGGAGCAGCCGAACCTTGCGCCTGCCCATCTGAATCTGGGGCTGGTCTATCGGATGCAGGGTCAATTGGACAGGGCGGCACATCACCTGCGTCGCGCCGCGGAGCTGGACCCGCGCAACCCGACCCCTGTTGTGGAACTGGCACGCCTCGCGCTGGACAATCATCGGCTGGATGAAGCGGCTGGCTATCTGCGCACCTTGCGCGACCGTTTCCCGAACCATCCTGAGTTGCCCCTGCTCGCTGGCTCGCTCGCCGCGCTCAAAAGCGATTGGAAGGGAGCGTATGCTGAGTTTTCCCGCGCGCTCAAGTTGCGCCCAAACGATTTTCGCATCCACTACAATCTGGGCATCGCCGCCTATCAGATGGGGCGTAAAGAGGAGGCGCGCACCTTCCTGCAGAAAACGGTTCAGCTCAAGCCCGATTACACTACCGCGTGGAAAGCGCTCGGGATGGTGTACGAATCGCTTCAGCAGACCCGTGAGGCGCTCCATGCCTATACCGTTGCGCTCCAACGCGAACCCAGCGACCTGCCCACCCGCCTCAAACGCGCCCAACTGTTCCAGCAACTGCAAGAGTGGGAGAACGCCCTTGTGGACTATCAGCACCTCGCGAAGATTTATCCCAAAAACCCCGACGCCCATCTGGGCGCGGGACTTATGTTGATTCAGCTGAAGCGCTATGCCGAAGCCAAGCAATATCTGGGGCGCGCCCTTCAACTGCATGAGGCGACCGAACCTATCTACTGGGAGATTCTGACCGAGATTGCCTACTGCGAGCTGAATTTAAAAGAGTATGGCAGGGCGCGGGCGCATTTCGCGGAGGTGCTGAAATATAACCCGCGCCATCGCCGTGCCTATGAGGGGCAGTTCCGTGTGTTGCAGGGGCAGGAGGCGGAACAGGAGATACTGCCACTCTTGCGCCGCTGGGCAGAAAACCTTCCCGATGACCCTGACCCGCGCCTGCAAATCGCGCTCATCTATGAGCGCAACGCCGAGCATACACTCGCCGAGACGGAATACAAGAGCCTGTTGGAGAAGTTCCCCAACCACCCCGAACTACGCCGTGAATACGCCCGATTCCTGAGCCGATTGGGGCGAGTCGATGAAGCGACTCAGCAATACGAGATTATTCTTCAGCAGTCGCCTGACGAGATTGGCGCTCTGTTGGGCAAGGCACGCCTGCTGGAACGACGCCAGCAGTACCGCGACGCGCTCCAACTCTACCTGAAGGTGCTTCAGAAGGAGCCGCTGAACACGCCCGCCGCGCTGGGCGCCGCGGAGATGTATCGTCGGCTGGGCGACATCGACTCTGCGAGCACGCTCTACCGTCAGCAGGCACTTCAGCCCACACCCAGCGAACTGGCAATCTCGAACGCCATCGAGATGTACAAAGAAGCAAAGCGCATCGATGATGCTGTCCAATTTCTACGCGACTGCATCCGCGCTCACGGCTACCGCTACCTGAACCTGCTCGCCAGCCTCCTTATCGAGCAGAATCGGGGCGACGAGGCGATTCAGGAGTACCAGCAAGCTATCCGCAACACCGAGAGTGGCGCTGTCCCCGGCCAGAATCAGGATCGGAACAAGATTCTCGAAGCGCTCTATCAGGAGCTGGGCTTAATCTATCGCCAACTGAACCGCACTCAAGACGCCCTGCACGCCTTCCAAAAAGCGCACCAGATTAATCCCAAGCGCACATGGACACTCTACCAGATTGCCGATTTATATCAGCAGTTGGGCAATAAAGACTCGGCATGGAATACCCTCGTACAGGCACTTCAGATTAACCCCGACGACATCAGCCTCTACCCGTTTATGGAGCGACTGGCGCAGGAGCTCCAGCGCGAAGCGGACTACCGCCAACTGATTGAACAGCTCGCTCAGCGCGACACACCGGGTCAAGAGGCGGCAAAGGCATATGTGGAGTTTTTGCGGCGGGGGGGTCAGCGCGAAGAGGCGCTTCGCTGGCTGGTGACGCGCCTGCGCCGGCGCCCCGACGATGTGCCCCTCCTACGCCTGCAGCTGAGCCTGCTGGAAGAGATGGGACGCAAGCGAGAGACCCTGCCCCTCTATGCCCGACTCGCGCGATTGGCGCCTGACGACTCAACCATCCTGCGCAGCTGGGCAATCCGCGCGGACGAGGTCGGCACCACTCTCGATGCGCTCCAAGCCTACGAAACGCTCTTCCGAGCCTTTCCCGACGATGTGTCAGCAGGACTCAAAATCGTCACGCTCTATGAGCAGCTGGGCAATCGCGAGCGCGCCCAACGGCTCCTGCGCCAACTGAGCGAGAGCTTCCCGAACAACGAGCAGATCAAGCGCAAGCTCCAGCAAGGCGGCACGGGCGTCGCGCCCATGAAAGGGCAAGAGGAGCGCCCGCGCGACGCGCAGACCTCCGCCTCGCCATCGCCAAAGCCGTGAAACGCGAGTGGCTGGCGGCGATAGCCATCCTGCTGACACTGGGCAGGAGCGCTCTGCGGGAGGTGGAGCAAAGCGCGGAGCGCGAAATTCGTCAGCGTGTGGGTGGCGGCGATTTTCGCGTGCGCATCGAACCCGATGGCGTCGATGGACTTCTGCACGGACGCTTGAAACGGCTCACTGTGTCCGCGAGCCACTTCACCCTGAACGGCTTACCCTTCACCCTGGAGGAGCATCGCCCGCGAACAGGCTGGATTAAACAGTTCATCCTGCGTCTGCACGATGTGTCCCTGCGGGGCTTGCGTGCCGAGCGGGTCTATGCCGAGATTCCGGATGTGCGCTATGATCGCCGGCTGGCAACGCGAAAGCGTATCTTTCGCTTGTCGGCAACGGGCGTCGGACATGCCGAAATTGTGGTTCTGCAGGACGATTTGGCAGCATACATCCAGCGCAAATATGCCCCCTATGTGCGCGAGGTGCAGGTACAGATTACCCCATCCGAGACACGCATAAGAGGCGTTGCCCTCTTTTTTGGTAGTGCGGTGCGCTTCTTCGCCACTGGACAGCTGGTACCCCGCGACGGACGCTTCCTGGACCTTGCCGAGGCGCGTATCGAAATCGAGGGTGCGGAGCTACCCCCTACGGCGGTGGAGAGCCTGCGCCAGTGGCTGAATCCGCTCATCGATGCCGACCGCGACCTCGGCATCCCCGATGGGCTGTATGTGGAGGAGGTGCTCAGCGAGGAGGGGCAGATGCGTGCCCGCGGGCGAGCCAGCATCCCGCGCGACATCCGCCCCAGACCCACCCCACCAGAAAAGCCCGCCCACCCCGCGCAGTCGGACAGGTCCGACAAGTCCGACCTGTCCGACAAGTCCGACGGGTAAAATCCTCCCCTGATGGAATGGTTCAACGATCAGCCGCTGAGGGAGCGACCCCATATTGCGGTGCTGTTCTATGACGCGATTGGCGATTTCGTGATTATTACACCGCTCCTGCGTGGACTGAAGGAGAAGTATCCAGGTTGCACGCTGGACTATTTCAGCGGGGAGCGCACGCGCGAGCTGGAGGAGGGATTGCCCTCTATCGACGCCCGCTTCTCCATCTTCGGCAATCCCTCTGCCCTGCAGGAGCTGCCCATGTTCTTGCAGGCGCGGCGCGAGCAAGCGGGCGACTACGATTTGGCAATCAACTGCGATTTTCATCCCACGATGGCGTTCATCACCCGCCTGTTAACGCCGCGCTATGTGGTAGGGCGCTGTTTGAGCTTGGACTGGCGCGAGGAGGTTCCGCGCCCGCCCGACAAACTCCATCAACTACATGAGGAGTTCTGGTCTGCACCCGACCTGCTCCAACGCTATGGCGACATCCTCAAAAGCACCTATATCGGTGAAATCTGGTGTCGGCTGGCATTTGTGGAGACCGATTTCTACCGTACGGAAGTGCCCACACGCGACCCAGAGTGCCCCATACCCGATATTCTCATCGCCACAGGAGGACGCCGCCCAGCCAAACTTTGGAGCCGTGACTACTGGAAGCAGCTGATTGACTGGTGCACCGCGCAGGGGCTAAGCGTTGGACTGCTGGGCGACCAGCCCCAGCGACAAAGCGCGGTCTATCACACGGGCGACACCGAGTCATGGTTGCTGGAACAAACCGCACTGATAGACCTGCGCGGGCGGTTCAGCCTGCCGCAGGTGGCGGGCGCGCTCCAGCGGGCAAAAGCGTGTGTCTCGGTCGACAACGGCATCATGCATCTCGCCTACAGTGTCGGCACGCCCACCATTGCCCTCTTCGGTGCCAGCCCGTGGTGGGTCTGGACGCCTCCCTTGCCCCATGTGCATTTGATTCTGCCGGAGGAGCCGTGTCCGCGCTGTTATGAGAACCGCTTCCGAAACGCCAACTGCCTTTTGCCCCACCACCAGTGCATGCTCAGCATCCGCCCTCAGCGCGTGATCGAAACTCTGCGCACCGTGCTGAATGGTTCCACCAGATTTTGAAGGAATTCTGAAGATTCAGCGCGAAAAATAGCAGGAAAATCGGCTGTGGCACAGAAGTTGCTGTTCTGTCTTATAAAGGAAGTCTGACATGTCTGACAGGTCCGGCTCGTCAGACATGTGATGGTGGAACTGCTTTCTTTTTGGAAGGAAGGTCGCGGCATGGAGCCGCCCTCTCCATCACTTGAGTTTCAGGCGGCGCGATCAGGGAGGAGTATCGATGAAAGGGTTTCGAATATTGGTGGTTGAGGACGAGGTGTTGTTGCAGCGGGTTATGGAGGATGCGTCCCGATTGGTTGGGCTTCCCTGCGAGGTGGTGCGCACGGGTCAGGAGGCTTTGGAGCGTCTACATCAGCGCGCGTATGACCTGCTCATTCAGGATGTGCGTCTGCCCGATATCAGCGGCGCGGTCATCGTGCACGCTGCCCGCCAGATCGACCCAACCCTACCCATCATCCTGATTACCGCCTACGCGGCGGAGGCAGAGGTACACCAGGCGGTTCAGCAGGGCGTGGACGCGGTGCTGTTCAAACCCTTCGACATCGACACGCTGTTGACCAGCATGCGACACCTTCTGCTAAGGCGTCAAGCGATTCAAATCACCCATGCAGTCGCCCATGTGCCCGTCGTAGAGTCCTTGCCCCGCATGCTCCCATCCTCGCCAGAAATGCCCCCCACAGGCGCGGTGGTGACCCTGCTCTTTGAGGGGCGACGCCTGATGGGACAGGTTCAGGCGGGCAACGAGCTTTTTTTCGCTGTGGAGACGCCACCTGACCCTGAGCTGATACCCACCCAGCTCCATGTGGAGCTAATAGGTCGGGATGCACTTTACCGATTTCGCACGCGCCTTGTGGCGCATCGCCACTTAGAGGAGAGCGACTGGTGGCTGTTGAAGCGCCCCACGACCATCCGGCGCCTCCAGCGTCGGCGCGAGCCACGCCTGCCCGCGCGCGGGCATGCCACCCTCTCGGCTGTCGGGCGCACCCTGCGCACCATAAGCGGGGAATTGATCGACTTGAGTGCTCACGGCGTCGCGTTGAAGCTCCCTCTGGAGCTGAACAAGGGAACGCCTGTGCGCCTGCTCATCGAATGGCAGGTGGACGAGGCGACCCATACCTTCCAGGCGGAGGGCATCGTGCGCCATACACTCGCGCTGACAGAAGCGGGCGCGCCCGTCTATCTAATTGGCATCGAGGTGCGCCGCATACCGCCTGCGATTCGTGCCCTGATTCGCGAGCGACTGCAACATCAGCTCAGCGCTGGTTAATCCCCGTATTTCGCACAGGTTCCTCGTACTTTTACGATTTTTAACCCAATCCCCGTATTTTTGCAGAGAGAAGGGTTCAGGGTTCTGCCCACAATCCCCTGTGGCGTGCGAAGCGCCCATCGACGGATCGGTGGGCACGGCATGCCTAAAACAATTTTGTCAAGGAGGATCAAGCGATGAGTCTGCGTATCAACACCAACATGTCGTCGCTCATTGCTCTGCGCAATGTGCAGAGAGCGTCGGATGGCTTCTCGCAGTCGATTGAACGGTTGGCGTCGGGTCTGCGTGTGAATCGTGGTTCCGACGACCCTGCCGGCTTGATTCGCTCGGAGAACCTGCGTGCCCAGATTGCTGGGCTGGAGCAGGCGATAATGAACTCGCAGGACGCGAACAACCTGGTGAAGACCGCTGAGGGCGCCCTGGAGGAGATTCATAACCTTTTGCACAGCATGCGCCAGCTGGCGGTGCACGCAGGTAGCACGGGCACGAACGACCTGACCGCCCTGCAAGCCGACCAGAACCAGATCCGCTCCGCTCTGGAGAGTATCAATCGTATCGCCCAGCAGACCCAGTTCGGCACGAAGAAACTGCTGGATGGCACGGCGGGCGTCAGCACGGCGGTGACGAACTCGGTGCTTGTGGGCGGCGCGTTCTTCACTGGCACTTTCAACGGTGTCGCCGTCGCCTCAGGCGATGTGAGCATCCAGCAGATTACCTCGGCTGCGCGCGCCGTGGTGGCGGGTGGCGTGACCTATGCCGCACTTGCCAGCACGGTCTCGGCAGGTTCCATCGTGATTAATGGGCAGACCTTCTCCACCGACGGCACTGAGACGCTGGAGAGCTTCCTGAACAAGATTAACGCCGCTACTTCGGTCACAGGCGTGGTTGCCCTGGCAAGCTTTGCCGATGGCTGCTATGTCATCCGCTTGCGCTCCAGCGAGTACGGCGCGAACTTCCGCGTCAGCCTCGACGATTCGCGAGGGCTGGTGCTGAGTGGGGGCGGCGCTACCAGCGTCACTGGGCGTAACGCCGAGTACACTGTCTCTATCAACACCGCGGTGGGTGTCACCTCCGTCAAGTTCGTGGGTGGACGCAGTACGGGCGAATCGGGACTGCGCCTAACCGACAGTTATGGCAATGTCATCTTGCTGACCGAGGCGGGCAACGCCACGACCAGCCTGGTGCAGGTCGCCCGCATCACCACCGGGCAGCTCCAGTTCCAGGTCGGCGCCAACGCCGGACAGACCGTGGCGCTCTCGCTCAACAACATGAGTACCACCCAGTTGGGCACGGGCGTCGTCGCGGGCAAGAGCCTTGCCGACATCGATGTGACAAGAAGTGGGGGCGCCGATGAAGCCTTGCGTATTATCGACGCCGCCATCGCCCAGGTCTCCAAACTGCGCGGCGATATGGGCGCCTTCCAGAAGAACATCCTCGAAAGCAACATACGCTCGCTCAGCGTCGCGAAGGAGAACCTGGTGGCGTCCGAGTCGTCCATTCGCGATGTGAACTTCGCCGAGGAGATTACCCGCTTCACCAAGTTCCAGATTCTCCAGCAAGCGGGTATGGCGGTGCTGGGTCAAGCGAACTTCGCACCGCAAGCCGTGCTCCAGCTCATCCGCTAACGCAGTTGCATGGGCGTCCCGCCCGTGAGCTTACTTGGGCGAGACGCCCAAGCCACAAATCCGTAGCACGGGCGTCCCGCCCGTGAGCTTACTTGGGCGAGACGCCCAAGCCACAATTCGTAGCACGGGCGTCCCGCCCGTGCAATCGGGTATACTCCAAATTCAGGGGGGTCTTCGCAGACCCCCCTGAATTTATATTTAGAAGGAGGAAACAAAGATGAAGACACGCTACGCGATTCTGGGTGCGGGCATGCAGGGTCCCGCCATCGCCTATGATTTGGCACAGTTCGGAGACCCTGAAATTATCTATCTGGCAGATATTGACATGGAGCGGGCGACCCTCAAGGCGGAGTGGATCAATGGGCTGATTCAGCGCACGCTGGTCTATCCCAAGCGGGTGGACGCCCGTGATGAAAAGCAGGTGCGGAACTACTTCGAGCAGGCAGATGTGATTGTCAGTGCGGTGCCGTGGCAGATGAACATGCGGCTCGCGCAGCTGGCACTGGACGCAAAGCGCAGCTTCATCGATATGGGCAACGAACCTGAATGGTTCTGGTTCGAGTTCCGCAAGCGCCACGAGGAGGCACAGCGTGCGGGCATCGCCATCGTGCCCGATTGCGGACTGGCGCCTGGCATGGTGAACCATCTTGGACTCTACTGCATCGAGAAGATGGATCGGTGCGAGACGGTGCGCCTACGCTGTGGCGGATTGCCCCAGCATCCCGTCGGTCCGCTGGGCTATAAACTGGTGTTCAACATGATTGGGGTTATCTCGGAATACACGGGCGAGGCGTTGGTACTGCGCGAGGGCAAGCCGACCTATGTGCCCACGATGAACGATGTAGAGACCCTCGAGATCGAGGGGCTGGGCGTGCTGGAAGCTGCCTCCACTTCGGGCGGGGCATCCACCGCGCCGTTCACGCTCGAAGGCAAAGTGCGCGAGTACGACTACAAGACCTTACGCTACCCTGGGCACTGGGCGGTGATGCGTGCCCTGCGCGACCTGGGCTTCTTTGATGAGGAGCCGATTCGGGTCGGCGAGGTGACTGTTGTACCAAGGCAGTTCAGCGCGACGGTCATCCCACCCCGCATCCAGTTCCCCGAGGAGAAAGACCTCGTGGTGGTGTATGTGCAGGCGATGGGCGTCAAAAATGGTCACCCCTTCAGTATCACGCTCCAGTTTGTGGACTACCATGATGAGGCCACGGGTTTCACCGCGATGGAGCGCTGTACAGGCTTTTCAGCATCGATTATTGCGATTGGGATTGCCAACGGCACAGTGCCGCGCGGCTTGATCCCGTATGAGCAATCAATGAGCGGTCACACTTTTGTTAGGGAGTTTCTACGACGCGGCTTCCGCATCCGCGAAACCATCAGTCACGAGATTCTGGAGTGAACTCGCGCTTCGCCTCTCGGGACAGCCCGGTGGGCAGTATCACTCGGAAAGTACTGCCCACCCGATACTCGCTTTCCACCTCCACGCGCCCGCCATGCGCCTCCACAATATGCTTGACAATCGAAAGTCCCAGCCCAGTGCCGCCCGTCTCGCGCGAGCGCGTCTTGTCCACCCGGTAGAACCGCTCAAAGATTCGGGGCAACTCCTCGCTCGGAATGCCGATGCCTGTGTCCTGCACCTCGATAATTGCCTCGGACCTTTCGGACGAGTCGGACATGTCGGACATGTCCTGCACACTTTTAATGAAGGCACGCACCCATACACGCCCACTTGGCTTGTTGTAGCGAATGGCGTTCGTCAGCAGGTTCAGCACCACCTGCACCATCTGGTCGCGTTGGGCAAGGAGGGGTAAGCGTGCGGGCAGTTCGGTTTCAATCTGGACGCCATGCGCCTGCGCTTCGACCTCCACTTGTTGGACCACCTGTTGGATCAGCGGCACTAAATCGATGAGTTCGCGCTGAGGCGGGAGCGACTCGGCGCGGGAAAGGGTCAGCAGGTCCTCGGCAATCCGCGCCATCCGCTCCACCTCCTGCACAATCATGCTGAGGAAGCGCGCCCGCGTTTCGGGGGGCATCGCCGAATCGTCCAGAATGGTCTCGGCTAAGGAGCGGATCGAGGCGAGCGGCGTGCGAAACTCGTGTGAGACATTCGCCACAAAATCGCGCCGCACCTGCTCGATGCGCACCAGCTCACTCTGGTCCAGCAGGGCAATCGCGAACAGCACCGCGCCCTCTTCGTCGATGACCGGCCAGAGCGACGCAATCACATGGCGCTCATGGGGGAAGCTCAGGGTAATCGGGCAAGTCAGTTGCGCCTCACGCTGTACACCCCGCCGAAAAAGCAGATATAAATCATAGCAAAAAGTCAGTGCGAGTAATGATTTCCCGCGCACCTCGCGAAAGCCGAACCATTCCAGCGCGGTATGATTGGCGTAGCGCAGGGTGCCATCCCGCTCACACAACAGGAGCGGAATGGGCAGTCCATCCAACAGCAGATGCTGGGCGCGGCGCTGCCGAGCCAGTGCCCGCTCATGCGCCTGCGTTTGCTCTTGAAGGGTCTGCACTTGTTGCGAGGCGCGACGCAACTGACGCTGGACGCGAATCGCCAGATAAGTGGCTCCCAGTATCGCTCCCAGCGCCAACATTAGTAGCAACTCGCGCAGAGCAGGCGACCGCTCCAACAGCACCCCAAGCGCGAGCAGGATAGCACTGCCCCCCAGCAACACCCCAAGCCAACGCACCATGCCCAAACATCATTTATACCCTGTTTAACTATCGAAGCGGTAGCCGATGCCGCGCACAGTGTGCAGATGGCGCGGGCGTTCGGGGTCGGCTTCGATCTTGGTGCGTAGCCAACGGATATGCACATCGACGGTGCGCGGGCTGACGAACACATTCAGTCCCCACACGCGATTGAGCAGCTCATCTCGTGAGAACACTCTGCCGGGATGGCTGGCGAGCAGGGCGAGCAGGGCAAATTCGCGCGGTGAGAGTGCAACCTCTTCACCGTTGCGCAGAACTCGTCGCGCTTCTAAATCGATCTCCAGCTCGCCAAAGCGCAGCTTCGTGGTTGCAGGTTCAGTTCCCATCCGGCGCAGGATGGCGCGTATGCGGGCAATGAGTTCACGCATCCCGAACGGCTTCACGATATAGTCGTCGCCGCCCATCTCCAATCCCCGCACCCGATCCTCCTCTGCCGTGCGTGCTGTCAGAAAGATAATCGGCACCTGACTGCGCTGGCGGATCAGGCGACAGAGTTCGAACCCGCTGCGAGCAGGGAGCATCACATCCAGCAGAATCACATCGGGCTGATGCTCGTGGAAGGCGCGGAACGCGCTTTCGGCATCGGTCGCGGTGTAAACTGTGAACCCCTCGCGCTGGAGGTTGTATAGGAGGGTTTCAAGCAGGACAGGGTCATCCTCGACAATCAAGATTCGATAGGCGCGGGGTTCGTTGTCCGCCCCCCCTTTCCCCTGTTGTAGGAGAGGGGAGGGGGCACCACTTGCTGATTGCCATTCCCTGCTTGCCATCGCCTATCCCTCCGCGATGATTTCGACATTGGCGCGAGGCACGATTGCTATCGTGCCGTCCTCTAATTCGGCTTCCAGCACGCGCACGCGCGCGCCCGATTCGATTTCCACCAGTTCAGGGGGCAGGGCACGCACGCGCCCCAGCTTGCCAAAATAGGGTTCGCGAATGATGCGGATGGGCACGCCGATATTCAGCTGTTGGCTCTCGGCGGTCGGCATCGCTTCGAGCGGGTGCACTGATGTTTCCAGCGGCACCACAATCTCTGGGCGAATCACGCCCGCACGAATCTGGGTTGCACCGTTGATGGAAGCCGTTTGCCCCTCCAAGCTTTTGAGCAGGTTGAAGGTGCGTTGTGCCATGCGCATCACACCGAAGCCCTCTGTGACGATGATGGAGAGCGGGATGTCCTCTTGCCCCGTGATGGCGACACCGATATCGAAGCCGAGAAAATCGATGAGGTCGGCGTCGCGAATTCCGCCTGCCACGATGCCCACGATGCCCAGTCGGGCAGCTTTGCGCAGGGCGCCACTTTCGATGCCCGCGCCGCCGACCACAACGGCTCCCGCAAGGTCATCGGTCAGATGTGCCTCGCTCAACACTTCGTCGGGCGATTGAACCAGCACGCGCAGGGTGCCTTGGCGCTCGCCGCCCACGCCGAAGATGCCCTGAATGAACGCGCCCTGCGTTTCGATGACGGCGCCCTCTTCAGGCAGGACCTGCACCACACGCCCGCGCACATAGGCGTTCACCTCAATCACGGTCGGCGGCTCGCGCACGCCCACATGCCCCGTCACAGGGGAGATGAGTTCCACCGTGCCCCGCACAGGCGATTTGCAGATACCCCGAAACAGTCCGAAAAAGCCCTTTGTCTCGGCAATCACCTGGTCTTTTTCCACATGGTCGCCCTCTTTGACCTTCAGCACCTGTTGGATCTGTTTCGGCTCGATACCCAGCGTTTGCGCCACGCGCACGGTCTGCAGGATGCCGGGCAGGTAGGCACGGGCGACCACCGTATCGGCGTTCACGGTGTCGCCTTCGCGCACCAGCACCTCACCCTTGATGGGCAGGCGGCGCATCTTGCGCACAATCGTGTTGCCACTGACCGTCAATCCCGGTGTGTAGGCGGTTCCCATCTGTGTGTCCTCCGTTTTTTGCTGGGTCGGACCTGTCGGACCTGGCGGACATGTCGGACGGGTCGGACGCGCTATGTCGAGCGCATTTGCCCTTCGCGCTGGCGGCGTCGTTTGGCGATGCGGCCCACCAGCAGGATGCTCAGAAAGTACAGGAACACCATCGGCAGAGCAATTGCCAGCATCGAGAAGGCGTCGCCCGATGGCGTCAGCAATGCCGAGAGCAGACCGATGATGACCACTGCATGGCGCCAGTAGCGCCACATCGATTCGGGAGTCGCCAGCCCCACCTGTGCCAGAAACATCAACACCACCGGCATCTGGAACCCCAGCCCGAACGCCAGCATCATCTTCACCACAAAGGTCACATATTGTGCCGGGTTCTGATACAGCACGGCGTCGGGGTAATCTTTCAGATAGCTCAGGAAGAAATTGAACGCTGCGGGCAGAATGAAGTAGCCAAGGGCTGCGCCCATGAAAAAGAGGAACGCACTGAACGGCGCGATGAACTTCACCGCGCGACGCTCCTGACGGGTCAGCCCTGGCGCGATAAAGCCCCACAGCTCCAGCGTAATGAGCGGTACCACCAGCAATAAGCCCAGAATGAGCGAGAGCTTGAACTTGAGAAAGAACGGCTCGGTCGCATGGGTGAACACGAACTGGGTGCTTTTGGGCATCGTGTGCAGGAGTGGGTTCGCCAGGAAGCGGTACACATACGGCTCGACAAGGAAGCCCACGACCCAGCCGAGCATCACATAGAGCAGAGCGCGAAAGATGCGCTTGCGCAGTTCCTCCAGATGCTCGATAAAGGTCGCACGCGGTTCCTCACTTTGTGGTCGCACCTGTGGCGGTTCCAATCCTGCCGGGCTTGCCAAGCTCTCACTCCCTCATAACGGTCGCGCGGGCGTCCTCGCCTATGAATGACGGCGACCACCTCAAAAGATTCGGGCGAGCACCCATTCATCGGTGATGACGAATCGGCTGATGACGGCTTGCCCCGGCATGGTCGCGGCGCCGCGTCCTGTGCCGGGTTGCCCTGCCATTCCTGGACCGTAGCCGGGGGGTTGACCACCTAATGCCATCCCGCCGCGCCCGCCGCGTCCGCCGCGTCCGCCGGGCATCCCGCCTTCCTCACCGAGGTCGCCTGCGCCCATACCGCCACGCCCGCCTGAGGGTGGACGCGATGCATAGCCACCCATGCCACCCATACCGCCCGTGCCACCAATCTGCTCGCGTATGGTGGCTTCAAACTCAATAGAAGTGGTCATCCGCACCACTTGCCCGATATCGTAGGCGAAGTAGATGACCCGCTTCACCTTCACCTTCGGCTTTTCGAGGCGGAACTCGCCCAGATCGAACCGACCAGGGAGGTTGCCCGTGAATTCGCAGACAATCTTGGCGCACTTGTAGCCACGCTCCCATTCGAAGCTCTCGATGCGTGCAGGAATAGGGAAGCGCGCCGCCACCTTCGGATTGCCCCCTTCCCCTGTCTCCAGCGGGTCATACTGCACGAAGGTCATCGTCCAGCGGAAGCCCTCTTTGACCTTCGTTGGGGGCAGCTCGGGCAAATCGCCCGCCGTCACATAGTAAAATTGGTATTGCTGGGATTCACCCAATCGTGACGATTGATACCGCACACGCCCCGTGACCTCCACCTCTTGATAAACGGGCGCCATGTTCTCGCCCGTAATCACCCGATATTGTCCGTTCTCAAAAATCACAGCGGGCGCCACGGGCATCCAGGCGATAAGCGCGAGGGGCGGCGTAAAATCTTGGGTGTAGAGGTCCACCCCGTACTTCGCATCCAGCAACAGGTCCTCTTCCGGGCTGATGCCTGTGTCCTTCAGCTCGGTCTGATCCTTGGCGGTGAGCTGGACGCGATAGTGGAAGTTGCGTCCGGGCACCCAGCGATACTGAAGTCGAATGCCGTCGGGCGGTATTTGGATTTTGTTCTGCACCACCACATTCACGGCGCTGCGTGCCAGGATGCGTCGCTCACTGCCCCCACCATACAGGGTCAGTTCGATGGTGTGCTTCCCGTCGGGGATATTGCGCGCTTTGGTGTCCCATTCATAGATGAGATGTCCCTTCTCCTTATCGGTTCGAAGGGTGGCGGGGGCGACCGCTTCGATAAATTTGCCGTCGACGCTGACCCCGATGAAGCCATCGGGCGGCACACTGCGTAGTGGCACGCGCACCTGTACCTTCTCGCGCACACGCGCCCCCTCCACGGGACGCACGATGGTGAACGGGGCTTGCGCCCACGCATAACCCATCAGCATCAGCAACCCAATCGCCACACGCTGTATGTTCATTATCCTTCGCCTCCGTCTGTGTGCGGGCACAGTGCCCACATTTCTATTGTACCCCAACGGTACACTGTACGATTCGCGTGTGGGCACGGGTTTCCTGCCCCTATCGAAAGCCCTGCACCAGCGCCTGCGCCAGCACGCTCCAGCCGTTGGCAAGGGTGAACACCAGCAGTTTGGCGGGCATGGAGACCACCACGGGCGGCAACATCATCATGCCCATCGAAAGCAGGATGCTCGCCACCACCAGATCGATCACGAGGAAGGGGATATAGATGTAGAAGCCGATTAAAAAGGCGGTTTTGAGTTCGCTCAGGATAAATGCGGGGATGAGTACGGTGAGGGGTAGCTCGTCGGGCGTGCGCGGCGCGGGCAACTTGCGCATGCGCAGAAAGAGATTGAGGTCATCCGTGTAGGTCTGGCGTAGCATGAAGTGGCGGATGGGCTTCTCGGCACGCGCCAGTGCCTGCTCGAAGGGGATTTGCTTTTTCATATAGGGCTGGAGCGCGTCCCGATTCATCTGCTCCAGCGTGGGCGCCATCACATAGAAGGTCAGAAAGAGGCTCAGCCCCACCAGCACGGGCGTGGGCGGAATGTTGGGCGTGCCCAGCGCGCTCTTGAGAAAGGAGAGCACGATAATAATGCGGGTGAAGGCGGTCATCATCAGCAGGAGGGAGGGTGCCACCGAGAGCAAAGTGAGCAACGCCAGAATCTGCAACGAGGTGGAGACCTCCTGCGGATTGCGTGCAGGATCCACCCCGATGGTGATGCGCGGTGCAGGGATGCTGTCCTGCGCCATGAGCAACGCAGGGGTCAGCGCCAGCATGATGCCAATAACCATCAGGCGCACCTTGCTCATCATCAACCCCCTCCACTCGCTATCCGCGACAGGCGGGCGCGTGCCTGCTCTATCCGCGCCTGGAGCGCATCGGCTACCTCCTGCTGAAGGTCAGCGGGTATGGCTCTGCGTGTGCGTCCGTCCGAACTCGCTTCCCGCGAAGCCATGCGCTGGAGCATCTGTTCGAAAGCAGAACCTGCCGGCTTCTCTTTGGACGGGTGAGATAAGGTTGGATCTTCTGTCAGGTCGGCAAGCAGGTGCATGCTCTGAGTGGTTGTGCCTATCAGCAGGAGGCGGTCGCGTGCTTTGACCATCAGCAGGCTGCCCCCGGGCACGGCACGGCTCTCCAGCAGTCGAATCTCGCCGTCCATTCGCGAGCCGATGCCTGCTTTGCTTGCCCAGCCCAGCAGACGCGGTAGCCCATAGCGCAAGCCGACCGCCACCAGCACCAGCGCCAGGGTCATCTGCAGCCAAGCGTAGCCACTACCCGATGGTGTGGCGGTGCGAATCGGCGTGCCATCTCGCGTGCCCAGCGCGCCCGGAGCAAGTTGCGAGCGAGCCACCTCTCCATCCACCACCGCGCGATGCGCCGGCGGCTCCAGCCACGCCGTCGCACAAGCCAGCATCAGCAAACTTGTCAGTATCCAGCGCCGCATCGTCATCTCTCATGCTCCCGTGGCTTGGGCATCCTTGCCCATCAAGCGTAGCACGGGCGTCCCGCGTAGCACGAGCGTCTCGCTCGTGCAGTCCTTGCTTGGGCGAGACGCCCAAGCCACTGGAGCACGGGCGT
>FWWL01001259.1_pt1 | contig 46321 bp, 37 predicted proteins | sample 2228331 | NCBI WGS metagenome assembly FWWL01 (sample SAMEA103939775, study PRJEB20133) | metagenome | reverse complement strand
ACGGGGACGCCACTACGGCGACCGCGTAGGTCGCGGATACCCGAAGCGCAGCGAAGGGTACGGTCGCCCGGCGCGTAGCGCCCTACAAGGGCGGTTTTAACCACTAGCCGATGAGACAAGGTAGGTAGTTACAAAAATTCGCAAAAGTCACTTTAGAGTATTTACACCACCACCTCCGGCCTGCGGGGAGGCCAGGAGCGCCAGGGATTTGCCAGACTTTTGAAAAAGCCAGGATACAGAATGGTACTTGACAGTCTTTGCGCCCTTTGCGTCTTCGCGGTGAATGCGTTTTTTCAAGAGAACCCCTTCAATAAAATAAGGTTTTGGATTTGCTAATTTGTCGATTTTTGACTCCCATTTCGCGTAAAATTTGCTCTATAGGGGGGCGATGCGCCGCATCGGCCCCTACAATGCCCGCCATGCGATAAATCGCATGGCTACACAAAATACGTCCGGTAAACCGGACTTTTAAAGCGTTCACAAGGCGTTTTCTGTGCTCTTGACGTTATGAAAAATTCGCGAAAGACACTTTTAATTTACGCGAAATGAGGGTTTTGATGCTTTCTTCTCGCTTTTCTCTCCTTGTCTAGCCCGGGCTTTAGGGTATAATAGCTATTTAGTGGGTTTTACACTACACCTTTCAAACGCCAAAGGAGGTCGTATGACAAAATGGGTCTATCTCTTCAATGAGGTTGAAGAGGCCGAAAAGTTAATGGGCTCCTGGGATGGCGTGCGCGCGTTGCTGGGCGGTAAGGGCGCCAACCTTGCCGACATGACCCGCGCTGGCCTGCCCGTGCCCCCCGGCTTCACCATCACCACCCAGGCCTGTATGGCCTACATCAACTCCGGGTTCCAGTTCCCCGCCGGCATGTGGGAAGAAGCCCTGGAGGCCCTCAAGAAAGTCGAGGAAATGACCGGCAAGAAATTCGGCAACCCCGAGAACCCCCTGCTGGTCTCCGTGCGCTCCGGCGCCAAGTTCTCCATGCCCGGCATGATGGACACCATCCTGAACGTGGGCCTGAATGACACCGTAGTGCCCGGCCTCATCGCCCTCACCGGCAACGAACGCTTCGTCTGGGACAGCTACCGCCGCCTGCTCGCCATGTTCGGGCACACCGCCATGGGCATCGCGGATGAAGCTTTCGATGAGGTCATGGACGAGCTCAAGGCCGAGGTCGGCGCCAAGCAGGATACCGATCTCACCGCCGAGAACCTCAAGGAACTGGTGGCGCGCTTCAAGCAGGTTTACGTCAAGGAGCTTGGGCGCGAATTCCCGCAGGATCCTTACGAGCAACTGCAGATCGCCGTGCGCGCCGTCTTCAACTCCTGGATGGGCAAGCGCGCGGTGGACTATCGCAAGGCTGAACGCATCCCCGATGACCTGGGTACCGCCGTCAACGTCGTGACCATGGTCTTCGGTAACATGGGTTGGGATAGCGGCACCGGTGTGGCCTTCACCCGCGACCCGGCAACCGGCGAGAAGCGCTTCTACGGCGACTACCTGCTCAACGCGCAGGGTGAGGATGTTGTGGCGGGCATCCGCAACACCAAGCCCGTCGCCGAACTGGAAAAGGACATGCCTGAGATCTACGCGCAACTGGTCGAAATTGGCAAGAAGCTGGAAGCGCACTACAAGGACATGCAGGACACCGAGTTCACCATCGAGCGCGGCAAGCTGTGGATGCTGCAGACGCGCAACGGTAAGCGCACGCCGCGCGCCGCCGTCAAAATCGCGGTGGACATGGTCAACGAGGGCCTAATCACCAAGGAACAGGCCGTGATGCGCGTTACCCCCAAGGACGTGGACTTCTTCCTGCACCCGCAGTTCGACGCCAAGGCGGTCAAGCAGGCCAAGGATGAGGGGCGCCTGCTGGCGGTCGGTGTGAACGCTTCGCCCGGTGCTGCCGTCGGTATGCTTGCCTTTGACGCCGACACGGCAGAGGCGTGGGGCAAGGCCGGCAAGGCCGTCATCATGATCCGCCCCGAAACCAAGCCCGATGACGTGCACGGCATGATCGCCTCCAAGGGCATCCTCACCAGCCGCGGTGGTGCGACCGCGCACGCCGCTGTGGTGGCGCGCCAGTTCGGTATCCCCGCCGTCGTCGGTGCCGCCGCGCTCCAGATCAACGTGGAAGAGCGCGTGGTGCACGTCAACGGTAAGACCCTCAAGGAAGGTGACGTGGTCTCGCTCGACGGTGCGACCGGTGAAGTTTACGCCGGTGAACTGCCCAAGGTGGATCCTGACTTCAGCAAGGAAGTGGAACTGACCACCCTGTTGGGTTGGGCCGATGAAATCTCCGCAGCGGAAGGCTCCCGCGTCTGGCAGGAAGGCCTGAAGGGCTTCCCCACCCGCGGCCTGCAGGTATGGACGAACGCCGACTACCCCAAGGATGCGCGCCGCGCGCGCATGTTCGGCGCTAAGGGTATCGGCCTGTGCCGCACCGAGCACATGTTCTTCGAGCAGGAACGCCTGCCGCACGTCCAGAAGATGATCCTCAACGCCGAAGAGGCGCAGAAGCTGCTCAACGACGTCGCGCGCTACGAGCGCATCCTGGAGACTGGCAAGGAAGAAGGCCAGGCCATCAAGGAAGAGCGCCGCGCCGAAATCGCCGGACTCCTGGAGGAGGCGCGCAAAAAGGTGGAGACCTCCGAGGCCGTCAAGGCTTACCGCGAGGCGCTCGATTTCCTGCTCCCATTCCAGCGCAGCGACTTCTACGGCCTGTTCGAGGCCATGGATGGCTATCCGGTCATCATCCGCCTGATTGACCCGCCGCTGCACGAATTCCTGCCCTCCCTGGAGGAGCTCCTGGTCAAGGTGACGGAGATGCGCGTGCGCGGTGTCACCGGTCCCGAACTGGAGGAGGCCGAGACCATGTTGGAAGCCGTCCAGCGCATGCACGAAGCGAACCCGATGATGGGCCTGCGCGGCATCCGCCTGGGCATCATCTTCCCCGACATCATGAAGATGCAGGTACGCGCCATCTTCGAGGCGGCCTGTGAGGCCACCAAGAAGGGCATCGTGGTCAAGCCGGAAGTGATGATCCCGCTCACCGGTCACGTCAACGAGCTGTACCTCACCCAGGGTGAGCTGGAGAAGGTCGCCCGTCAGGTCATGGAAGAGCAGGGCGTCCACGTCGAATACAAGTTCGGCACCATGATCGAGATCCCGCGCGCGGCGGTGACCGCCGACCAGATCGCGGGCGTGGCCGAGTTCTTCTCCTTCGGCACCAACGACCTGACCCAGATGACCTTCGGCTACAGCCGCGACGATGCAGAGCGCCGCTTCCTGGTTGAGTACGTCGAGCGCGGCATCCTGCCCTACAACCCCTTCCAGACCCTGGATCGCGAAGGTGTGGGCGAGCTGGTGCGCATGGGCGTGCGCAAGGGCCGCGCGGCCCGTCCGGAGCTGGAGGTTGGCATCTGCGGTGAGCACGGTGGCGATCCCAACTCCGTCGAGTTCTGCTACCTCGCCGGCCTGAACTACGTCTCCTGCAGCCCCTTCCGCGTGCCCGTGGCACGTCTGGCGGCGGCGCAGGCGGCGATCAAACATCGCGGCAAGGTCCTCGACTAAGCCCGTCAGGCAACACACACGGCGCACCTGCGGGTTGCGCCGTTTTTTTTGGCTTGACGCCACCCCGCGCGGAAGGATAATAAGCGCAGCCTATCACGTGGAGGAAACATGGCTTACGACTTCGACACCCTGATTGAGCGCCGTGGCACCACCAGCATCAAATGGGGCTGGTGTGATGAAGATGTCCTGCCCCTGTGGGTTGCCGACATGGACTTTCGCAGCCCGCCCGCGGTGCTGGATGCGCTGCGCGCCGCCGTTGAACACGGCGTGTTCGGCTACGCCGCCGCGCCCGCCGGCCTGCGCGAGCTGCTCGTCGAACGCATGGCGCGCCTCTACCACTGGGCCATCGAGCCCGATTGGCTGGTCTTCATCCCCGGCGTTGTGCCCGCCTTCAACCTGGCCTGTCGCGCCTTTGCCCAACCAGGCGAGGGCGTCCTCATCCAGCCACCGGTGTACGGTCCCATCTACCACGTCGCCAAGCGCTGTGAGCTGGAACGACACACCTCGCCACTCAGCGAGGGGGACGGGCGTTACACCATAGATTTCGACGCCTTTGAGGCGGCCATCCGCCCCAACACGCGCCTTTTCCTGCTGTGCAACCCGCACAACCCCGTCGGGCGCGTCTTCACGCGCGCGGAACTGGCGCGCCTGGGAGAGCTGTGCCTGCGTCACAATCTCCTCATCATCTCGGATGAAATCCACTGCGACATCATCTACGAGGGCCATCAGCACCAGCCCATCGCCGCCCTGGATGAGGCGATCGCCCAGCGCAGCATCACGCTCATGGCGCCGAGCAAAACCTTCAACATCGCCGGCCTGTACGCATCCTTTGCCATCATCCCCAACCCGCAGTTACGGCGGCGCTATCAGGCCTTACGGCAGGATTTGATCCCCGCCGTCAACCAGCTCGGCTATATCGCCATGCAGGCAGCTTATCGGGACGGGGCGGATTGGCTGAGCGCCTTGCTGCGTTACTTGCAGGATAACCTTACGTTCGCCATGGCGTACATCGCCGCACACTGGCCGCAGGTGCGCCTTTTCCCGCCAGAAGGGACTTACCTGCTGTGGATGGACTGGCGCGCTTATGATTTTCCAACATCCCCCTACACCTTCTTCCTGGAGCGCGCGCGGGTGATGCTCAACAACGGTGAGGATTTCGGGCCAGAGGGCAAGGGCTTCACGCGCCTGAATTTCGGTTGTCCACGCGCGCGTTTGCAGGCGGCCCTAGAGCGCATGGATGCGGCCCTGCAACGGGGATGGTGAGACGGGGATGAGCGTTCCGGGCACCTGGACGGGGGCATCGCAGGGGCGCCCCCAGGGCGGGGGCAAGCCCCGCCCCTACGCGGTCGCCCGATGTCGGTGCCCCCACGCGGTCGCCCTGGGCGGGATAAATCCCGCCCTGCGCTTCGGGTACCCGCTCGCTTTAGCGGGCCACCGTCCCCCCTTTATTAGGGGGGACTACAGGGGGGGCAGGCTACAAGCCCATCAGGGGTGATTTCAATCGCTATGAGTAAGCAGTTACGATTTAGGAGACAAAAACATGGCGCTTTTTCTTGTAGCTTTAAGCGGAGGTGTAGATAGTGCCGTCACGGCGGCGCGCCTGCTGCGCCAGGGGCACGCCGTGGAAGGCGTCGTGCTGCGCCTGTGGCGCGCGCCTCAGGCGTCCGGCGAGGAGCCGGTCACAGCGGCGGAGCAGGTCGCTCGCGCGCTGGGTATCCCCTTGCATGTGGTGGATGCCCGTGAGCGCTTCTTCGCCGACGTGGTACAACATTTTATCCGCTCCTACACGCAGGGATTGACGCCCAATCCGTGTGTGCTGTGCAATCCGGGCCTGAAATTTGCGCTGTTGGCGGAGGTGGCCGCAGCCCGTGAGGCGCTGCTCTCCACCGGCCACTATGCGCGCATCCTCCATCCCCATAACGCACCCGCCCAACTGTGGCGCGCGCGCCATCGTCCCAGAGACCAGAGCTACATGCTCTACCGCCTGACCCAGCCCATTTTGACGCGCCTCCATCTGCCGTTGGGTGAGGTGGCGTCCAAGGACGAGGTGCGCGCGGAGGCCGCTGCGCTGGGATTGCCCGTCGCCGCGCGCCCCGATAGCCAGGATTTGTGCTTCCTGGGGGGCACCGATTATCGCGCGTTTTTGCAGGCAATGGCGCCGGAGGCGGCTCAGCCGGGACCTATTTACGATGAGGGCGGGAAGCGCCTGGGCACCCATCGCGGCCTGGGGTTCTACACGGTCGGCCAGCGCGAGGGACTGGGCATCGCGGCACCCCAGCCGCTGTATGTGGTGCGCCTCGATGCGACGTCTAACGCGCTGATTGTCGGGCCACGTCCGGCGTTGGAGCGCGCAACGTGCCGCCTGGCGGCAGTCACCTTCCCGGAGGGCACGCCGACGGCGGGGCGCTTCGCCTGCACGGCACAGATCCGCTACCGCGCGACCCCGGTCCCCGTGGAGGTGGAACTCCTACCGGATGCCCAGGCCGTGGTGCATTTTGCAGAGCCGCAACGCGGCCTGGCACCGGGGCAATCGGTAGTCTTCTATGACGACGAGCGCGTCGTTGGCGGTGGAATCATTTCCCCATGATTTTGCAGGAGGACTTATGGTGGATGTAACGCTCCCTAACCTTACCCATGAGGAAATTTTACGTTATTCGCGGCATCTACTCATTCCAGAGGTTGGACTCAACGGCCAGCGACGCTTGAAAGCGTCTTCGGTACTGGTTATCGGTACCGGGGGACTGGGGTCTCCGGTCGCCCTCTACCTGGCAGCCGCAGGCGTAGGCCGTATCGGTTTAGTGGATTACGATGTCGTAGATGCGACTAACCTCCAGCGCCAGGTCATCCATAGCACCAGCACCGTCGGGATGCGCAAAGTGGAAAGCGCGCGCAAACGTTTGCTTGATCTCAACCCCTTCATTCAAGTGGAGGCTTACGATGAGCCCTTCACCAGCGAAAATGCCATGCGCATTGCTCGCGATTACGATGTGATTGTAGACTGTACCGATAACTTTCCCACCCGCTATTTGAGCAATGATGTGTGTGTGTTGCTGGGAAAGCCCAATGTTTACGGCTCAATTTATCGTTTCGATGGCTATGTGAGTGTTTTTTACGCCAAGGAGGGCCCGTGTTATCGCTGCCTGTTTCCTGAACCACCGCCGCCTAACATGGTCCCGACATGTGCCGAAGGCGGGGTTCTTGGGGTATTGCCAGCTACGATTGGTAGCATCCAGGCCACGGAAACACTCAAGTTGCTCCTGGGACTGAAAAGCAGCCTCATCGGGCGTATTCTGCTCTATAACGCCCTGACGCTTTCGTTCGAGTTTGTCGAGCTGGATAAAAATCCTCGCTGCCGGGTGTGTGGTGAGACGCCGGAGATTACTGAGCTTATAGACTATGAAGGGTTTTGTGGCGTTCCATCCATTGGGTCGCATGCCACAGGATCAGCCGGACCAGAATGGGATATAACGCCCGTAGAACTCCAGGAGCAACTGCAAAAGTCTCCAGCCCCTCTCCTCCTCGATGTGCGAGAACCACACGAGTTGGAGATCTCGGCATTGCCGGGCGCTATCAACATTCCGTTAGATGATTTGCCCGCGCGCCTTTCCGAGCTGGATTTGAGCCGCGATATTGTAATCCTGTGTAAATCAGGAACACGTTCAACACGCGCCCTGGAGTTATTGGTTGAGGCGGGGTTCCGACGGGTCAAGAACCTCAAGGGCGGAATTAATGCCTGGGCTGAAGAGATAGATCCTGATTTGCCGATTTATTAGCCCGGCAGTGTCCATCTTATGCTCAACGCGGGCAAGCCAGAGACGCCTCAAGCGGCGGGGAGCCAGAAGGCGATCGTCAAGCCGCCGCCGGGTGTCTCCTCCGCCCAGATGCGGCCCCCATGGGCCAGCACGATCTGGCGCGCGATGGTCAGGCCCAGGCCTGAGCCGCCGGTCTCCCGGCTGCGGGAGCTTTCCGCACGCCAGAAACGCTCAAAAATCAGCGCGCGTTGCTCCGGTGGCAACCCCGGGCCGGTATCCGCGACGCGCACCGTGACACCCGTCCCCTCGCGCTGCGCTGTGATGCGCACCGCTCCACCCGACGGCACGTAGCGCAGAGCGTTGCCGATGATGTTGTGGAGGACTTGCGCCAGACGATCCGCGTCGGCCCGCAACGGCGGCAGGTCCGGCGGAAGCGCCACGCTTAACGTGAGCGCACGCTCCTGAAAGACCGGGCGGTAGGCGTCCAGGATGCGCGCCAGCCATGGCTCCAGGTTCAACGGGGCGACGTTCAGGCGCAGCTCACCCGCGTCCACCTGTGCCAGCAGACGCAAGTCCTCGATGAGGCGGTTGAGGGTGCGCACCTGGTCAAGCGCGGGTTCGATATTCTCCGGCGTGGGCGCATAAATGCCATCGGCGAGCGCCTCCAGGGTGCCCTGCAGCACCGAGAGCGGGTTGCGGAGTTCGTGGGCGATGTCGGCGGTCTGCATTTGACGGGCAACGCGGGCGCGTTCGAGGCTCTCAGCCATGAGGTTGAAGGTCTGAGCCAGCTCGGCGATCTCATCGTGTCCCTGGACCGGTGCGCGGGCGCGCAAATCGCCCGCGGCGATGGCGCGTGCCGCGGCGCTCAAGTGCTGTACAGGGGCCACCACGCTGCGCACCCATAAGGCGCCCAGGATGATGGCCGCCACAAAAGCGACCAGCCCGCTGATGATGATGGCGCGCCGCACGCCACGCAGCAGGAGCAGCGCCGACGATTCCAGGGCCAGGTCACGGATCTGCGGGGTCCACAAGGTGAGGTAGCCCACGATGTTGCCATTAACGCTGATGGGGAAGGTGGAAGAGAGTGTGGCCTGCGGGTAATTGGCGACGCGCGTTTCGGCGATCAACTGGCCGGCGGGATCGGTCACGCGCAAGGCGACGGGGCGCACCGGCCCCCACATCATCGCCATGCCCATCTCCGGGCGCCCCTGGGGATTGGCGCGCGGGCGCCAGATCAACAAGGCCGGCAAAACATCGGGCAGGCCATCCCACGAACCATAGGTGAGATAGTACTGTTGCAGGGCTTCCACCACACGCTCCCCCACGGCGCGCACGGTGTAACGCCGCACCTCCAGCTCCACGCCGCGTCCCACCAGCACGCTCAGCGTGAGCAAAGTGAGGAGAATCACCGCCGTGAAAGCTAGCAGCCATTTTGCATACAATCGCATCGTGTAACCTTTCTCGCGCCGTCAGGATGCAGACACGTTTAGTTTGTACCCCACCCCGCGCACGGTGGCAATCAGGTCAGCGGTACTGTTATCCACTGCCAATTTTTTGCGCAAATTTTTGATGTGCGCGTCAATGGTGCGCTCGTAGCTCTCGAAAGCCACGCCCTGGACGGCTTCCAGCAGCTCGGCGCGGGAAAAGACGCGCCCCGGTTGGGCCATCAGGGTCGCCAGCAAGTCGAACTCGGTGGGGGTCAGCTCGATGGGGACGGCGTTGCAGGTGACCTCGCGGCGGGCGCGATCCAGCACCAGCGGCCCGGCGCGCAACATATCCGGCTTCACCGGCTCGCCGTGCACGCGCCGCAGTACGGCGCGCACGCGCGCCACCACCTCGCGCGGACTGAACGGCTTGGTGACGTAGTCATCCGCGCCCAGCTCCAGCCCCACAATGCGATCCGCCTCCTCCACGCGCGCCGTGAGCATGATGATCGCCATGTTGGGCAGCTCGGCCCGCGCGTGCCGCGTGAATTCCAGCCCATCCATGTGCGGCATCATCAAATCCAGGATGACCAGATCGGGTTTTTCGTGACGCGCGATGAAGAGCGCGTCTTTGCCGTTAGAGGCGGTCAACACGCGATAGCCGCTCTGCTCCAGGTAACCGCGCAACACGCGCACGATCTGCAATTCATCATCTACCACCAGGATCGTTTCCATACCATCCCGCTTTACCCTCAACCGGCCCGCTCAGGGGCCGGGGATTTAAGGTCACGTCAAGGCCTGGCCTCAAGGCTTGCTGCCAGGGCCGCGCCGACAATGCCCGCGTTGTTACCCAACTGCGCGGGGACAACCGGCACGCGCACCTGCAGCAGGGGCATGAATTTTTCCTGTTTTTTGACGATGCCCCCGCCGACGATGATGAGATCCGGCCAGAACAGGCACTCCATGGTCTGCAGATAGGTATCAAAGCGGGCCGCCCAGACGTCCCATTTCAGGTCCTCGCGTTTACGCGCGGCGTCGGACGCCCACGCCTCCGCCTCCACGCCGTTGAGCTCGATGTGGCCCAGCTCTGTATTCGGCACCAGGCGCCCGTCCACAAAAATGGCCGTGCCAATGCCCGTCCCCACGGTGACGACGAGCACAACGCCCTGACGGTGACGCCGTCCCGCCCCAAAGTGCATTTCCGCCAGACCGGCGGCATCGGCGTCGTTGAGAACCGTGCACGGGCAGCCGGTAGCGCCGGCAAACAGTTCGGCCACATTCGTGCCGATCCAGCTCTTGTGGATGTTGGCCGCCGTGAGGGCCACCCCGCGACGCAACGCCGCAGGGAAGCCGCATCCGATCGGCCCGTGCCAGTTGAAGCGCAACGCGATCTCCGTGACCACCTCGGCCACGGCTTTGGGTTTGGACGGCTCCGGCGTGGCCAGGCGGATGCGCTCCGCCAGCAGCTCGCCGCGCGTCACGTCCACCGGTGCGCCTTTGATGCCCGATCCGCCTATGTCAATGCCCAGAATGTCCATTTGTTCCCCCCAGCAGATCAAAAAAAATCAGCAAATCGTGCAAATCATGCAAATCTGCAAAGCAGGTAAACCAGGCGATTTATCACCTGATGGGCTCATGGGCTGATGGTTGAAACGCCCTACCCTCCCAGGCTGTCGCGGACGGGACGTCCACGCACCCGGCCTTCCCAGGGACGTCCACGCACCCGGCCTTCCCAGGGCTTCGCGGACGAGAAGTCCGCAGGCCCAGCTTTCCCAGGATTTTGCGGACGGGACGTCCGCACGCCCAACTTTCCCAGTATTTTGCGGACGGGACGTCCGCACGCCCAGCTTCCCCAGGGTTTTGCGGACGGGACGTCCACGCGCCCAGGCCGAATCCTGGCCCCACGGGTGGAGCGGCGGCCCGGCACGGCGCCGCCGCTCCCGTTGACCCGTGCCTAACCAGCCGACGCTTCCGGTTTTTCCTCCGTTTTAGTATCGGCTTTGACGTCCAAAACGTCCGGCAGCTTCATGCCGGCCATCTCGAACAGGCTCTGCAGCGGCGGCAGGGATTGCAGCATACCGGAGAGGAAGCGCGCCGTCGTCGGCGTGCCGTCCTGCGCACCGGAATCCCACACCACCACCTTGTCTATCTTGAGGTTCTTGATCGCCTCAACCTGGGTGCTGACCAGCTCCGGCAGGCGTCCGGTGATCATGAGCAGCGCTGCCAGTTGCGGATTGCCGCCCGCGGCATCCACGATGGCCTTGAGGCCCTCGGCCTGCTTGAGCAGGATTTCACGGTTACCGCGCGCCTCGGCTTCAAGCCTGGCGTACATCGCGTCCGCCTGGCCCATGGCCTCGCGGCGGATGCGTTCCGCAGCCGCGTCGGCTTCGATCTCGACACGCTGCTTGGCAATCTCGGCCTTGACGATGACATCGGCGTACTGGGAGGCGCGTTCGCGCTCAGCACGCTTCAGCTCGGCCAACTGCTCGGCCTGATAGGCTTCCTCAAGCGCCTTGGCGGCCTGCACCTTCTCGGCGGCGATACCGCGGCGCTCCGCCTCCGCCTCGCGCTCGCGGCGCAGCGCGTTCGAGTCGGCGATGGCGATGCGCGCCTTGTTCTCGCCCTCGACCGCATCCGCGTTTGCCGCGGCCACGCGGATGCGCTGGTCGCGTTCCGCCTCCGCCTTGCCGATCTCGCCATCGCGCGTCTGCTCGGCAACCGCGCGCTTGGCCTCGTTGATGGCGCGCGCCGCCGCCTCGCGCCCCAGCGACTCGATGTAGGTGGCGCTGTCCGTGATGTCCTTCACGTTCACGTTGATGAGGCGCAGGCCGATTTTCTTCAGCTCCACCTCAACGCCGTTGGTGATGTTCTCCACGAACTTGTCGCGGTTGGAGATGATCTCCTCGATGTCCATGGTCGCGATGACCACGCGCGTCTGCCCGAAGATGATGTCCTCGGCGATGCGTCGGATTTCATCGCGCGAGAGGCCCAGCAAGCGCTCCGCGGCGTTCTCCATGATGCCCGGCTCGGTGGAAATGCCCACCGTAAAGGTGGAGGGCACGTCAATGCGGATGTTCTGGCGCGAGAGCGCGCCGCGCAGGTCAATATCCATGGTGATGGGAGTCAGGTCCAGGAAGGCGTAATCCTGAAAGACCGGCATGATGAAGGACGCGCCGCCGTGAATGCAGCGCGAGGAGCGCCGCCCTTCCGGCCCCCGTCCCACCTTACCATAGATGACCATGATGCGATCGGGCGGGCAGCGTTTGTACCGCGAAACCACCCAGATGAAAATCCCGAACAGCACAATGGCAAAACTAATGAGCAGGAAAATCAACTCTGGCCCCATACATCCTCCTTAACGTGAAATGGTAAAGCGGATTGATGAATAAACTGTGAAGACAGCGTGAAGCTTTCACAGTTTTTCGACCAGCACCACCTCCTGCGTGAGCAGCGCCACTACACGCACCGGCGTGCCTGTCGCCAGGCGCTCCGTGGCGTCCGTCATAGCGGGAAGCTCGCGCAGGCGGCCCTGCACCACCACCTGGACCTGTCCCTTGCCCGCGCGCTGCGGCGGAATCGGCAGGTAGACGGTGCCCGTCTGCCCCACGGCGTTACGCAGGTCAATGGTGCCGGATTCGGATAGCGTGTAGACCAACCCCATCAGCCAGAAAACGACCAGCAGGAAGAAGCCGCCGATGATGAGCGCGCCACCTGCCGCCAGCAGCGGGGGCAGGCCCAGGCGCACCAGGAGCGCCCCGCCCCAGCCGAAACCGCTAAAGAAGGCCAGCAGCGAGCGCAGCGAAATCAGGCCCGGTCCATTTTCATGCCCCGCCACCTCCGCGTGACCCGTGTCCAGATGCCCGACATCCAGATGCCCCACATCCAGGTGACTCGCGTCCACATCCACCGTGCCCCCGTCGGCCAGGTCGTGATCGCCACCCAGGCCGATCAGCGACAGCACGATTTGTAAAAGCAGGATGACCGTCGCCACAATGCCAATCGCGTAAAAGAGCTGTAAAGCCATGTTGCCTCCTTGTGTTGCAATCCCCCTGGTGGGCTATGAATCGCCCATAGCGGCGTTGTGCTGCGGCGTCTCTACCACCCCATCCACGAGGTGGTAGCTGTGCCCCCTGACGTTATGAAAAATCCGCGGTAACGGCTCAGGGGGCGTCTATTTCACCGCCGAGACCCCCTGTAGTCCCTCCTTGTCAGGGGGGACGTCAGGCGAGCGGATACCCGTAGGGGCGGGATTTATCCCGCCCAGGGGGCAGGGAAACAACATCTCGCCGAATCATCGTGATTTGTTCATCTCCGCGGTCTCGGCGTTCTCTGCGGTGCGAAATCTCTCACGCACTGAGCAGTTACAATCCGCGAAACTCATTTTAAATTTACGCGAAACGAGGGTTGCAGATTTTCAGATTTGCAGATTTGCAGATTTTTCACACCGCCCTCACAAACGGCTCGCGCGGCAGGGTGCTGAGCGTCTCGCACCCCTGCGCGGTGACCAGTACATCATCCTCGATGCGCACGCCGCCGATGCCCGGCAGGTAGACGCCCGGCTCCACGGTGAAGGTCATGCCCGCGCCCAGGGGCTGCGCATTGCCGGCCATGATGTAGGGCGCTTCGTGCACGGCCAGGCCCAGGCCGTGACCGGTGCGGTGCGCAAAGGCCGCGCCGTAACCGGCGGCTTCGATCACGGCGCGCGCCGCTGCGTCCACCGCCTCCGCGCGCACGCCAGGACGCACCGCATCACGGCCGGCGGCGTTGGCGCGTGTGACCACGTCCCACACCTGAAGCAGCGGGCCGACGGGCGCCCCCAGGACCACGGCGCGGGTCAGATCCGAGACATAACCATCCACCACCGCGCCCCAATCCACCACGATCCAATCCCCGGCGGCCAGGAGGCGATCGCCGGGCACGGCGTGCGGCAGGGCGCCGTTGGGCCCGGCAGCGATGATGGGGTCGAAGGCGAGCTTGTCTGCGCCGTGCGCCAGCAGGGAGGCGATGAGGCGCGCCGCCGCCTCGCGCTCGCTCATGCCGACGCGCAGCTCCGACAGCCAGTCCAGGAAGGCGCGCTGCGCCACGTCCACCGCGCGGCGCATGGCGGCCAGCTCCTCCTCATCCTTGCGCATGCGCAGCTCGGCCCACAAATCGTCCACCGCCACCAGCTCGACGCCGGGCGCGTAACGCTTGAGCAGGCGCGCCTCAAAGAGGCGCATGTGCAGGGCGGCCACCCCCACCTGCGCATCCGCCAGCTCCAGGGCCGCACAGGCGGCATGGAAGGCGGGGACGTAGCCCTCCTCGTCCGTGTAGGGGTAGACATCCGCCCCCTGCACCTTGCCAGCCTCAAAGGCGGGCAGGATGATAGCGGGGGCCTGGTCTACGGGGAAAAGGGCCACGATGGGGCGTTCGCTCAGATGAAAATCCCAGCCGGTCATGTAAAACAGGTCGGGGCCGGGGAGGAGCGCCAGCGCGTCCAACCCCCGCGCCTGCGCGCTATCCAGCGCGGCTTCCATGCGTCGAGCTCTCATGCCAACCTCCTCTCATCCCTCTTGTGGGTAGCTGTCATGACCTCACACCGGGGAGGGCGCTCCCGTCCCCGGCATGAGTGTGGTACAATGCAGGTCACGCCGTGACGGCGTAGAGACCTGGCTTTTGGGTGAGGTGAGCCATGCTTTTACGTTTTCCGATTGGACTGCTTGAATCCAACACCTATGTGGTGTACGATCCCGCCACGCGCCACGGGGTAGTGGTTGACCCGGGCGGCGAGGTGGAGCCGGTGCTCGCGGCCATCGCGGAGCAGGCGCTCACCATTGATGCGGTCCTCAACACCCATGGGCACTTCGATCACGTAGCCGCCAACGCGCGCCTGTGCGCGCACTTCAACGTGCCGCTGGGCCTGCACCCCGCCGATGCCGACCTGCTGCGCTCCGGTGGTGGCGCAAGCTGGTTTGAGCTAGATCTGGAGCCCTCGCCGCAGCCTGGCCTGTGGCTTGAGGACGGCCTGATCCTCACGGTGGGAAGCCTGCACCTGCAGGTCATGCACACGCCGGGCCATACGCCGGGCAGCGTGTGCTTGTACGTGAAGGAAGCGGAAGCGCTCTTGACAGGCGATACGCTCTTCGCGGGCAGCGTCGGACGGACAGACTTCCCCGGCGGCAGCGCGCGCGACCTGACAGGTTCGTTGAAAAAGCTGATTCGGTTGCCCGGCACGACCCGCATTTACCCCGGGCACGGGCCGGAAAGCACGCTGGCGGACGAGTGCCGCTTCAACCCCTGGCTGCGCCGTCTGTGCGGCTAATCCGCCGTGAGCATGCGCAGCAGGCCCAGCAGGCCGATGCCGAGCTTCACCCCGGCTGCCGGTGAGGGCGTGGGCACGATCTCGTTCCCTTGTTCGTCAAGGGTCACGGTGGAGTTGTAGTAGATCCAGCCACCCAAAGCCCCGGCCAGAGCGCCAATCGCGGCGCCAATCAACAAAGCACGTATTTTTGCGTTCATCAAGACCTCCTAATGAGAATCTGAAAAAATCTGCGGTAGAGGCGGGGGGCGACCGCAAGGGTCGCCCCTACAATCCCCGCCCCGTGTACCCGTCCCCCCTTGAGGGGGGACTACAGGGGGAAAGGGGGACAGGCGCATGGGACCCAGGTCAACGCTGCCGCAGGGCGCGCATGATTGCCTGCCCCTGGGCCACCTTGCTTTCGGCAGCGATGAAAGGCGCCGCGAGCTTGCGGCTGAACTGTTCCACGTAGCGATGGCCCAGCCGGGCGTACGCGGTGAGCTGACGCAGGGCGTCGCGCAACCAGAGCTTGAGGCGATAGAGGCCGTAGGCCAGCGCTGCCAGCAGGATGAAGCCGATCAGGGCCACGGCCAGGGCCTGGATGCCGAGCACAATGAGGGCGATGTCACGCGCCGTCCCCAGTCCACCCAGGCCGAGCGCACCGCTCGCCACCGCGATCACGGCGTAGACGATACCCACGATCAGGACCAGCCCCTGGATAACCCAGGTCCACGGCGTGTAATCGGGAAGTTTCTTGAGCATCCGTTCCTCCTTTCGCATCAGGTCTGGCTAAAACGAACCGCCCAGCGTGATCAGGCCGTCGCGTGTCCTGTTTGCGCACGACACGCCGGGACGCAACGCACGGGACGCTTTCGCGTTTGCGTACCGTAGCCCCTGGACGGGATAAACCCGCCCCTACTACAGGAATCCGCTCGCCTTAGCGGGCTAACGTCCCCCTGACAAGAGGGACTACAGGGGGTCAGGGACGCCACGCGATAAGCCCATCAAAGCAATTTCAATCGCTATTGAGTAAGCAGTTACCCTTTTCCCCTAAAGTATAGCCGAGATACGGCAGCGAACAAGTTTGCGCGCGGGAGCTACTCCGGCAAGGGAATATCCGCCCCCAGGGCCTGCAGGATGCGCGCCTGAACGTCCCACATCTTCGCCTTCTGCGCTTCGTCGGCGTGATCGTAGCCGAGCAGGTGCAACATGCCATGCACGATGAGGAGCTGCAGCTCCTGCACCACCTGCGCGCCCACCTGCTCCGCCTGGGCCTGCGCGCGCGGCAGCGAGATGACGATGTCGCCCAGGTAGCGCGGCGAAGCCGCCATCCCCGCGTAAGGCCCTACCGTCTCGTTGCTAAAAGACAGCACGTCGGTTGGAGCGTCCACACCGCGGAAGCGCCGGTTCAGCTCACGCAGCGACTCATCATCGCTGAGCACAATCGCCACCTCGCAGGCGTAGGGCACCTGCTGTTGCATGAGCACGGCCAGCGCCGCCATGCGCAGCGGCTCCAGCTCCGTCCAGGTCACCATCTCTTCAACCTGAATGTCAATGTTATGCTCCACTTTTTTCGTCATGCGTACCCTCTTTTGGTTGTGGATATTGAATGCGCGGATGATAAGCGCCGCGCAGCAATTCGATGTACGTCGCGCGAACCAGCGCCAATTCCCGCAGCGTCAGGTTGCACTCATCCAGTTGCCCGTTTTTAATGCGCTGGTCGAAAATGCGCTCCACGAGCGCGGTCAGTTCCGCCGCGTCGGAGGTGCGCCGCGCGCGCGCCGCCGCTTCGCACCCATCGGCGAGCATCACCAAAGCGGTCTCCTTGCTCTGCGGGCGTGGACCGGGGTAGTGGAAGTCGGCCTCGTTGAGCGTGGCTTCCCCACCCCGATCCAAGGCCTTCTGGTAGAAGAAGCTCACGCGCGAGGTGCCGTGATGTTCGGGGATGAAATCCCGCACCCGTTGCGGCAGGTGGGCCTGCTGAGCCAGCTCTAGGCCGTCGGTGACGTGCGCCGCCAGCAGGCTGGCGCTGGTGATCGGGTCCAGCCGGTCGTGGGGGTTGCTGATGCCTAGCTGGTTTTCGATGAAGAAGTAAGGGCGTTTGAGCTTGCCGATGTCGTGATAGTAAGCGCCAACGCGCGTGAGCAGCACGTTCGCGCCGATGCGCTCCGCCGCCTGCTCGGCCATGCTGGCCACCATCATGACGTGATGGTAGGTGCCCGGCGCCTCGCGCAGCAGGCGCTTCAGGAGGGGCTGATCCGGGCGGCTCAGCTCCAACAGGCGGAAGGTGGTGGCGAAGTCGAAGAGCGGCGCCAGCACAAACAGGCCGCCCAGGGCCAGCGCCGCGCTCAGCATGCCCGCCAGCAGACAGAGAAGCGCCCGCAGGGCCAGGGTCACCCCATCCTCCAACGTGGCCATCGGCGTAAAGCTGAACATCATCACCACCCCGAACAGGCCGGAAACCAGGCCCGAACGGAAGATGGTGCTGGTCGTCTCGTAACGCGGGAGCAGGAGTATGGCCACGAGGCCGCTGAGGCCGTACAAGGTGACCAGTTCCAAAGACCGCCCCCCAATCCACGCCGCGACACCGGCCACAAAAATCGTGCCCGCCACAGCCGTCGCGAAGCCCAGCGTGGTCGCCAGGATCATGGAAAGCGCGGCGATGGGAAACAGGTAGGGGAGCAGGCTGCCCGATGGCACAAAAAAGCGCGCCAGTCCCATGAAGAGACTTAACGCCAGGAACAACAACAGCTCATGCGTCGCGTTGTCCAGCACCTGCGGGGCGAAGGAGAAGAGGTACATGCCCAGCAGGGCAACGCCCCCCAGGGCCAGCAGGAAAGCGTTAATCCAGTCGCGGTTCTGGGTCTCGCTGCGCAAGAGGCCCAGGGCGGTGAGCGCCTCAATGTCCTGAGCCGTGACGACGCTGCCCTCGCGCACGATGATTTCGCCGCGCAGGATCGTGCGCGGCACGGGGACAATGCGCCCGGCTGCCGTCTCGCGCGCCTGCTTTGTCGCCGCCTCGTCCAGGAAGCTGTTGGCACGCAGGAAGTGTTCGATCAGGAGGGTGACCGCCGTGGCCTCGTCCAGGGCCAGCGCCGTCGGCACCAGGGCGGGGACGCGGTCGCGCACATCGGCCAGGTCTTCCGGTCGGATCTCCAGTTGCCGCAGCATATCATCCAGCAGGCGTAGCGTCTCCAACTGGACCGTGTTCCAGGTCGCGTCGGGGAGCGAAAGCAACAGTTCCGCATCCTGCTTGAGCAGCGTAGCCAGCTCCGGCACGGCGTTCAACCAGGCCACCTTCTCCTCCGGCGTGGCGTAGGGATCGGCGCGGACGCTGGAGATGAAGCGCAGGGCCTGGCGCACGTGTTCAATGTGCGCGCGGATGTCCTGCGGGCTGACGCGCGTGTAGACCGGTTCCACCTGGCGCATGGCCTCCTGGCGGGCCTGCTCGGTCAGGATGGCGCTGGCGTACGTGTACTCGCGCGGCGAGCGGATATCGCGCGCCGCCACGACATTCTCCTGCACGTCGGAAAGCACCTGCAACGGGAACAACAACACCGCTCCCGTGAGCAGCAACAGAAACGCCGCGTACAAGCCCTGTCGCAGGAGCCAGCGCCGATCTCGCTTATGATGGTTAGTTTTGCCCTCCATGGCCCCTATTGTAATGGATTGGGGGTAAAAGACAATTGCAGATTGAAACCGCCATGTCGGCGACGACTATCTCAAAGGATCCTTACCAGCCCGTCTCGTCTTTGTTGTGCTATAAGGGCACATGCCGAATGTGTTCAATATTCCGCCTCATCTCAGTGCTGGGTGAGTTGTGCGACAGAACATCTGGAGGCTCTCACTTGCAATTTCTCGGACTTACGCTATAATTCCAGCCGTCAACGCCACCCTAGCTCAATCGGCAGAGCAGACGCTTCGTAAGCGCCAGGTTTTGGGTTCGATTCCCAAGGGTGGCTCACCATCAAGACCCCGCATGACGGGGCTTTTTTTTTGTATGAAAGGATGCCATGCCGCGCAAGCTAGATAAAGAGCAGCTCTGGTCATGGTTGCTGGATGACCGGTGGACGCTGATCCTCCTGGCCGGCCTGGTGGGGCTGGCCCTGCTCCCCCTATGGCTGCCGCAAGCGCCGGATCGCGCCCTGCGTTCTGCAGAAGCGCTGCATACGTGGCTTTCCCCCTGGCAGGCGCGCACGTCCCTGCCGCTGGAATGGGTGGCGCGCCTGGGGGTGTTCTCCCTTTTCCGCTCGTTCTGGTTCAAGCTGCCCCTGGCCCTGATCGGCCTGCTGGTGATGGTGCGCAGTGCGGCGCTGTGCGAAAGCTGGCCGCGCCTCACGTTACGGCGGCGCGCGGCGTCCCTCAGCCTGGCGCTGGGATTGGTGCTGCTGCTCAGCGGCGGGCTGCTGCAATGGGCGCGGGTCTCCATCACCACCGACCTGGAAGCCTGGCCCGATAGCCCGCTGCGCCTGCCCGATGGCACGAGCCTGCCCGTGAGCGCCCAGAAGGGGATGGCGCTGCGTTGGGCCGGGGATACGTTGTTCGTGTCGCGCCGCGCCGCACACGGCCTGATCCTGCAGGCCTATGACACGCAGGGCCAGCCGCTGCACCTCACGACCAGCCCGCACGAGGAAGGAACGTCCACGCTGCGCCTGGTGCTCGACGCGCAGCACAGCGAGGCCTATTGCGCCCTACCCGATGCCGGGCTGGTGCTGCGCATTTACTTGCTGGACGCCCCATCCAGGCCCCCGCTGCGCGTGGAAATCTACCGCGCCACCAGCGGCGTGCTCGTCTCCAGCACCGACGTGCAGCACAGTGTGCATATCTTCACGGATAAGGCCGTGTTGAATCTTCATCAGGTTAACGTACAATATGTGGATGGGATTAGCTATCCGGGCTGGCCCGCGCTGGGGGCAGGAGCTCTGCTCGTGCTCCTGGGCTGGATCGGGCAGCGCATCCCGCTTCTACCCTTGAAGTTTTCACTCCGGAGGAGACAATGAGGTACGTAATCATTGGTGTAGCCGGCGGGACCGGTTCGGGCAAGACCACCGTCGCGCAGGAAATCTTGCGCCTTGTGGGCGAAGAGAATATTGCCTACATTCCCCATGATGCCTATTACAAGGATTTAAGCCACCTATCCTTCGAGGAGCGCCGCAAGGTCAATTTTGACCATCCGGATTCGCTGGATACGGCCCTGCTGGTGGAGCATCTCAAACAGCTCAAGCAGGGCCACAGCGTTGAGGTGCCGGTGTACGACTTCACCACGCACACGCGCACCCGCCAGACGCGCACAGTCAACCCCGCGCCGATCATCCTGGTCGAAGGTATCCTGATTTTTGCCGAGCCGGAGCTGCGCGATTTGTTCGATGTGCGGCTTTTCGTGGATACGGATGCCGATCTGCGCATCATCCGCCGCATCAAACGCGACGTGCAGGAGCGCGGGCGCACGCTGGACTCGGTGATTGAGCAGTACATGGAGACGGTGCGCCCCATGCACCTGGAGTTTGTGGAGCCGAGTAAGCGCTACGCGCACGTCATCATCCCCGAAGGCGGGCACAATATCACGGCCATCAAGATGGTGGCGGCGCGCATCCGCGCCTTGTTGGATGAAGGGGAGCGGGCGGAGGCATGAGCTTTTCCATCCCGCTGTTTGAGCCTCATTTTGGCACGGACGAGGAGCGCGCCGTGTTGGACGTCCTGCGCTCCGGGCATCTGGCGCAAGGGCCCATGGTGGAACGCCTGGAAGCGCTCTTCGCGGAGGCGACGGGCGCGCGCTATGCGATTGCGGTCTCTTCCGGCACGGCGGCGCTGCACCTCGCCCTGCTCGCGCACGGCATCGGCGAAGGCGACGAGGTGATCACCACCGCCTTCACCTTCATCGCGTCCGTCAACAGCATTTTGTTCGTGGGCGCCCGCCCTGTGCTGGTGGATATTGACCCGCACACTTTCAACCTGGACCTGGCGCAGGTGGAGGCGGCGATCACGCCGCGCACGCGCGCCCTCATGCCGGTGGACCTGTACGGGCAGCCCTGCGACATGGACGCGGTGATGCGCATCGCCGAGCGCCACGGCCTGGCGGTCATCCACGATGCCGCGCAGTCCATCGGCGCCGCGGTGCGCAGTCGGCGCGTGGGCAGTTTCGGCACGGCCTGCTTTAGCCTGTATCAGACCAAGAACATCACGGCGGGTGAGGGCGGCATGATCACGACCGACGACGCTGCCATCGCCGAGCGCTGCCGCAAAATCCGCAACCACGGCATGCAGCGGCGCTATCAGCATGAGATGATCGGGTACAACGTGCGCCTGAGCGACTTGCACGCGGCGGTGGTCATCCCGCAAATGGGGCGGCTGGACGCTATCACCGCGCAGCGCGAGGCCAACGCGGCCTTCTACACGGCGCACATCACGCAGCCGGCGGTCATCAAGCCGAGGGTGCCGGACGGCCTGCGCGCGGTGTGGAACGTTTACACCTTGCGCGTGCCGCGGGGGCGTGACGCGCTCAAGCGCCATCTGGAAGCGGCGGGCATCGAAACGGGCATTTTCTACCCGGAGCCGGTGCACGTCATGCCACACGTCCGCGCGGTGGTGGGGGATCTGGCACTGCCGGAAGCGGAGCGCGCCGCGCGCGAGGTGCTCTCGCTGGGCGTGGGGCCGGAGAAGACGCCGGAGCAGTTGACGCGCATCGCCGCCGCGGTCAATGCGTGGGACGCTGAGGCTTAAGGCCCTGGCAATTGCCGCCATGCGCAGCGGGCATCTGGGGGGCTGAAGGTGACACGGCGATGAGCTGGGCTGGCGCTCCATCCTGCTTTGCCGTGCTGCGCAGCGCTTTCGTGCAGCGCGTGCTGGCGAACTTTGGCGCGCAGGTGTTGAGCGCCGCGTTACTGCTGGCCAATTCCGTGCTGGTGGCGCGCGTCCTGGGGACAGAGGGCAAGGGGCTGGTTGCCCTCACCGCACAGACCACCACCCTGCTCATGATGGTGCTCAGCCTGGGCGTGGGGTATGCCCACGCTTACCTGATCGGCTCCCGTCGCTTTGATCCCGCCGCGCTGCTGGGCAACGCCCTGGGCCTGACCCTGCTGCAGAGCGTGCTGGCAGGGCTGGTGGTGATAGGGCTGCACGTCGGCGGGATGCTGCCCACCCTCTCGCCGGCGTTGCTGATCGTGGCCTGGCTGGGCCTGCCGGTGCAATTGCTCATCGCGTACGCCAGCGGCATCCTGCAGGGCCAGCAGCGCATCGTCACGCTCAGCGTGCTGCAGGTGCTGCAGAGCGCGGCGATGCTGGGGCTGGGGGTCTTGCTCCTGCTGGGCCTGCGGCTTGGGGTGATGGGGGGCGCGCTGGCGGTGCTCCTGGCGTGGGGCCTGACCCTGGGGCTGCTGGTGGTGCTTTTACGACGCAGCGGCGTGTGCTGGCGCCTTGCCTGGCAGCCGCAGGCGCTGCGCGTCACGCTGGATTACGGGCTGCGCGGCTACGTGGGGAGCCTGCTGCAGTATTTCAACTACCGGCTGGATACGTTTCTTGTGAATTACTTCATCGGTGCGGCGCAGGTGGGGCTCTACAGTGTCGCCGTGGGCCTGGCGGAGCTGTTGTGGTACCTGCCGCACGCGGTGGGGTTTGTGATTCTGCCCAAAGCGGCAGGCAGTGACGCGCGCAGCATGAATACGTTCACGCCGCGCGTGTTCCTCATCACGCTGGGATTGACGGCGCTGGGCGGGGCGGGCTTGGCGCTGGTGGGGCCGTGGCTCATCCGCTGGCTGTACTCGCCCGCCTTCAGCGGGGCGTATCCGGCCCTGCTGTGGCTGCTGCCCGGCGTGGTGCTCCTGGGCGCGGGGAAGGTACTGACCAACGAGATTGCCGGGCGCGGCTTTCCACACTATAATTCCATCAGTTCGGGAGTGGCGCTCATCGCCACGGTGGCGCTGGACCTGGTGTTGATTCCCCGTGCGGGCATCGTGGGCGCGGCGCAGGCTTCGACTGTCTCGTACACGCTGGGGTTCGTGCTGGCGCTTATCTTCTACCGGCGTGTCTCCCGGCTTGCTCTCAGGAGTGACGCATGAAGCGGGTGTTGATCCTGAGCTTCGATTTTCCGCCGCAGGGCGGGGTCGGCGTGGTGCGCGTCACCAAGTTCGTCAAGTACCTGCCGCAGTTCGGCTGGGAGCCGGTGGGGGTGACGTCGGACACGCTGTGGAACCCGGATCCCTCCCTGCTGGAGGAGTTGCCCGCGGATTTGTCGGTGTACCGCGTGCCCTGGCCCGCGGCGCTGCGGCGCGTGTTGCCGCGCAATCCGCAGGCGGCGCTGGGCGCCCCATCAACGCGCGCCAGCGGCAGCGCACGGCTCAAAGCGACGGCCAAACGCCTGCTGCGGGCCCTCATCCTGCCGGACCTGACGCGTCTGTGGACGTATAAAGCCTACGGGGTGTGCCGCCAGGCGCTTGAAGCACATCCCTGCGCGGCCATGGTGAGCACGTCGCCGCCCAACAGCATCCACCTGCTGGCGCAGACGGTGCACGCGCGCACGGGGCTGCCGTGGGTGGCGGATTTTCGGGACGTGTGGAGCGTGGCCGATTCGCCGTGGATGCAGGCCGCCGGCCCCATCGGGCGCTGGCGACACCGCGCCCTGGAGCGCGGCGTGTTGCGCGCCTGTCAGCGCGCGCTGATGATGACCGCGCAACACGCCGCGCAGACCGAGGCGGTGTTCGGGGCCTGGGTCAGGCCTAAGCTGATGGTGCTGCCCAACGGGTTCGACGCGCAGGATTTCAGCGCCGTCCCCGAAGCCACCCCCAACGACACGCTGGAGATTCTTTACGTCGGCACTCTGCTGGATAAGCAGGCCCGCAATGCATTGCCGGAAGGGCTGCACATGGCCTGGCAACAGCAGGCGGGGGCGCTGCAAAATGTGCGCGTGCGTTTTGTGGGGCTGCTTGATCCGGCTTATCGCGCGCGCCTGCTGGCCGCGTCCCCCCTGGTGACGGTGGATGAGCCGGTTCCGCATGCCGAAGCGGTGCGCCTGATGCAACGCGCGGATGCGCTGCTGCTGGTGTTGAGCGACACGCTGGAGCACCGCATGATTTACAGCAGCAAGTTCTACGAGTATCTGGCCGCGGGTAAGCCGATGCTGGGCATCGTGCCGGAAGGGGCGGCGCGGGCGTTCATCATACGCGAGGGCATCGGTTGGGTGGCCCATCCCGACGCGCCCGCGGAGATCGCCCAAACGTTGCTCATGGCGGTGCAGAGCCTGCGCGCGGAGGCACGTCAGTACCGCCCGTCGCCGGAGCTGGTGGCGCGCTTTGAGCGCCGCGCACTGACGCGCCGCCTGGCGGAAATCCTGGACGAGATCACGGCGTGAGACAACGCCGCGCGTTCTGAGGAGTCCTGATGGATGTTTCGATCCTGATCGTGAATTGGAACGGGGCCAGGCTTTTACCCGATTGCCTGGATAGCATCCCCGCAGGCGCCGAGGGGCTGCGGTACGAGGTTATTATAGTGGATAACGCTTCGACGGATGAAGGTGTCCCCTGGCTGATGGCGGTTCATCCTGAGGTGGAACTGATCCGCAACCCTCAAAATCTGGGCTTCGCACGTGCTAACAATCAGGCGCTGGCTATCGCGCGTGGGCGTTACGCCCTGTTGCTCAACAACGATGCCCGCCTGGCTTCGGGTACGCTCACGCACCTGGTGGATTGGATGGACAAGGCGCGCATGGTGGGCGCGGTCTCGCCGCGCCTGGTGATGCCGGACGGCAAGCCCCAGCCCTACGCCTTCGGCAAGGATCCAACCCCGTTCTACCTGTTGCGCCGTGGCCTGTGGCGCCTGGTGTTGGATCGTCCGCTCCACGATTGGGGGGTGGAGAAGCCTGCGCAGGTGGATTGGGTCGCCGGCACGTGCATGTTGGTGCGTCGCGACGTGTGGGAGAAAATCGGGCTGCTGGACGAGGCTTTTTTCATGTATTTTGAGGATAACGATTGGTGCCTGCGCATGCGTCGCGCTGGTTGGGAGGTGTGGTACGACCCGCGCGTCTCGGCGCTGCATCTGGGCGGGCAGAGCGTGAAACGCAATCCGCGCGCGCAGGCGGCGTATCGCAATAGTCTGCGCACGTTTTACCGCAAGCATTACGGGTGGACGGCGCGCATCGCGCTGGAGGTGATGCTGGCCGTTTATCAGAGGTTGGGCGCGTGATTTACCTGGACATTTCCGCTGCCGTGCATCAGCGCGCCGGGTTGGGACGTTACGCGGCAAGCCTGGCGCGCGCGCTGCTGCCGCTCATTCCCGATGAGCTGCGCGTGTTTTACAATCGCGAAAGCGGGATCAAGCCTGTGCCGGGGCTGGAGCAGGTGCCGGCGCGCAGTGTGGCTGCGGGGTACAAGGTCTGGCGCCTGATGGTGGCCGCGGGTCAGGCGCTGCGCCTGCCGTTCAACGCGCTGGTGCCGGATGCGCGCCTTTTCCATGCGACGGAGCACCTCCTGCTGCCCTTGCGCGGCGTGCCCACCGTGCTCACGGTGCACGATTTGTTTTTCCGCCATTATCCGCAGTACCATAAGCCCCTCAACCGCTGGTATTTGAACCTGACGCTTAAGCTCTACTGCACGCGCGCCACAGCCATTATTGCCGTGTCCGAGTACACCCGCCAGGATGTGATCCGCACTTACGGGCTGCCGCCGGAGAAGGTGCGGGTGATTTACGAGGCGGCGGCGCCGGTCTTCCACCCCCAGCCGCCGGAGGAGGTGGCGCGTGTGCGTCAGCGCTACGGGCTACCGGAAAGCTACATCCTGGCGGTGAGCACGATCGAGCCGCGCAAGAATTTCACGCGCCTGCTCAAAGCCTTCGAGCGTCTGCACGCTGAGGGGTTGAGCGATGGGCTGGTCATCGTCGGGCGCAAGGGCTGGTTGTACGAGGAGTTCTTCCGTGCATTGGAAGCTTCGCCAGCACGTCAGGCGGTGTGTTTTCCCGGCTATGTGCTGGATGATGATCTACCGGCGCTCTACACGGGGGCGCAGGCGTTCGCTTTCCCGTCGCTGGCGGAGGGATTCGGGCTGCCGCTGCTGGAGGCGATGAGCTGCGGCACGCCGAGCGTGTGCGCCAATGTGACTTCGCTGCCGGAGATCTCCGGCGACGCGGCGCTGCTGGTGGATCCGCTGGATGTGGAGGCGATCGCCGCGGCGCTGCGGCAGGTGGTGACGGATCTATCACTACGCGAAAGATTGCGCATCAAGGGAATGGAACGTGCGGCCAGTTTTACCTGGGAACGCGCGGCACAGGAAACGCTGGCGTTGTACCGGCAGCTTTTATAAGTTCGCCCTGAGACACAAAAGCATCCCGGATTTACACAAAACCACAGAAGCCCTAAGCAAAAATCTCAGTGTGCTGCGTGCCTTTTTACGGGAAGAGTCCACGGAAAAAAGGCTTTTTGAACCGCCAGCTCCGGCCTGCGGCAGGGACCAGGAACGCTGGGGATTTGCCGGGTTTTTGGAAAATCCGAGATAGCGGATGATAGCTGACAGTCTTTGCACCCTTTGCGGGGAATGAGCTTTTCAGGAAAATCATGGCAAATCATACCCAAAGCTTGTAAAGTTTCACCGCAAGGAGGCAAAAAACGTCAAAGGAGCATTGCATGCCAACGTACGTTCTGGACGGACGGGTTATCACGCCACACTTTCCGGGCCTGGGACGCTATGCCCACCAATTGGCGCGCCATTTGCCGCCCCTGCTCAATCATGATGAGGCGCTGGTCGTCCTGATAGCGCCGGATGCGGCGAAGCCCATCGCGGACGGCGTTCCTCTGCGCGGGACCCCTTTCAGCCTGAGACAACAATGGGAGGTGCCCCGTACCCTGCGCGCCTTAAACGCGAGCGTGTACCATAGCCTCTACTTGCTCATGCCTTACCGTCCGGCCACGCCAACGATGCTTTCCGTCAATGATTTGATTCCGCTCACGCGCCCGGCGGAAAGTAGCCTGCGCGCGCGTCTGTTCTTCTCCATGAGCATGGCCCTGGCTTTGCGCACAGCTCAACAGGTGGTGACGATCTCGGAGCACACGCGCCGGGATTTGCTACAGCGCTTTGCCTATCCCGCGGAACGGGTGCACACCATCCCGCTGGCGGCGGATGCGCGTTTCGGACTGATACCGCGGGAACATATTTTATCACTACGCGAAGAATATGGGCTGCCGAGACGCTTTGTGCTTTACGTGGGCAGTAACAAGCCGCATAAAAACCTGGTGACCCTGATTCGCGCCTGGGCCAAGGTGGAAAGTGATGCGCTGCTGGTTATCGCAGGGGCATGGGATCAGCGTTACCCGCACGCGAAGGTGGAAACGGCGCTGCTCCGTCAGGAGAGGCGCGTGCTATGGCTTGGCCCAGTTCGGGATGAGGATTTGCCCGCCCTGTACGCCGCAGCGGAGGCGTTCGTTTTCCCCAGCCTGTACGAGGGGTTCGGCCTGCCGCCGTTGGAGGCGATGGCGTGCGGCACGCCGGTGGTGTGCTCCAACGCCGCGTCCCTGCCGGAGGTGGTGGGGGATGCGGCGCTGTTGTTCGCTCCGCACGACGTGCAGGCGCTGAGCCTGGCGCTCCAGCGCGTGCTCGATGATGCGAATCTGCGTGATTCCCTGCGCATGCGCGGCTTGCAGCAAGCCATGCGCTTCTCGTGGAAGCGCACGGCGGAGTTGACGCTGGATTTGTATCGGCGCATGAGCTCATGAGGCGGCCCGAATGATGCGCATCAAGGACGGCTGGCGTTGGGGACTGCTAATCATCGGCCTGGGGCTGCATGGCGGAACGGCGCTGCTACGCTTGAGCACCTTCTGGCCCTATCCCAGGCTGGTGGATTTTGCGGCTTTTTATGCCGCGGCCTGGGCCTGGCGCGCGGGATTTTCACCCTACGCACTGCCGGAACCGTGGCTGACGGAGTTGATGCGCACGCAGGGGATTCCGTTCCGCCCACCCCCAATTTACAATCCGCCCTGGCTGGTGCTGCTGTTGCAGCCCCTGACGTGGCTGCCTTTTCCCGCGGCGGCGTGGGTGTGGCTAGGGCTCAACCTGAGCCTGGCACTGGTGTGCGCGCACCTGCTGCGCCGTCTGGCGGGGATACGTTCGGCGGTGCTGGCCGCGTTGCTTGTGCTCAGTTATGGACCTTTGTTTTTGGATATGAGCATCGGTCAGGTGAGCGTCCTGCTGCTCCTGTGCGCTCTTTTATGGCTACGAGGAGCGGAGGAAGAGCGTCTTGCAGGCGCTGCATCAGGGCTAGCCCTGGCCACAGGCGTAAAGGTCTTTCCGCTTTACTGGTTGGGAGCGGCGCTGTTGAGCCGACGCTGGCGCGTGTTGGGTGCGGGGGTGGTGGTCACAAGCGCGTTCCTGCTGACAAGCCAGGTACTCGCGCCGGAGGCAAACCGCACCTATTGGGGGGCCGCCCTGGGTGGACGCATCAGTGAATCAGCCATGGCCCCTGGGGTGGATGATCAGTCCCTGCTGGCGTGGGCAACCCGTCTGACCCAGCCGCAAAGCTTCACGTTGCCGGGGTTGGACGTGAACACGCGCACTACGATCCACTGGATGCCGCGCAACCCCTTCCCGTATCCCGTCGTGTTGGGAAGCGTGGGCCTGGTCCTGCTAGCGGCGGGCGCGATCGCGGCGTACACGGTATGGCACGCCCAGGGTCGAGAGCGCGTCGGAGCGTGGAGCCTGTGGCTGCTGCTGGGGCTGCTGGGATTGGTCCACATGGAGCGGTACAATCACGTCTTGTTGTTGCCCGCGCTGGCGTGGTTGTGGGGCGCGCAGCCGCGCTATCGCGACTGGGTGCTGGTCGCTTACGCGCTGGAGGGACTGGGGCGCCTGACGCACGCCTTCGCGTTGTGGCTTCCCTTCCCCTGGGCGGCATGGGCAAGCGGCGCGGGACTGTACGCGGTGCTGCTCACGTTCGGCGTGCTGACGACCGCTTTGCACACGTCAGCCGCCTCCAAAGGCTGATACACCATCACGCGAGGTGACAAGCATGCGCATTCTTCACGTGTACAAGGATTATTTCCCCGTGCTGGGGGGCATCGAAAATCATATCCGTATGCTGGCGGAAGCACAGGCGGCACAGGGTCACCAGGTGATCGTGCTGGCGTGCGCGCTGGGACGGCGCACACTGGTGGAGGAGCGCGCCGGCGTGCGCGTGATTAAGGCAGGACGCTTCACCACGGCGGCCTCCATGCCGCTCAGCCTGAGCCAGCCGATCGTCATGGCGCGCTTGCGCCCGGATGTGGTGCACGTCCACAGCCCCTATCCGCTGGGGGAAGTGAGCGCCTGGTTGCTCAAGCGCCGTGTTCCCCTGGTGCTCACGTACCACTCGGACGTGGTACGGCAGCGCGGCTGGCTCAAACTTTACGCGCCGCTGCTGGGCCGTGTGCTGGATCGGGCCGCACGCATCATCGCCACCAGTCCGCGCTACGTGGAGACCTCGCCCTGGCTGGCGCCGCGCGCCGCGAAATGCGTCATCGTGCCCCTGGGGGTGGATGTGACGCGCTTCACGCCGCCGACGCAGCCGCCGGATGGACCGCCCACACTGCTCTTTGCCGGTCGCCTGCGCTACTACAAGGGGCTGGACACTCTGCTCCAGGCGCTGGTGGAGCTGCCGGAGGTGCGTCTGGACGTGGTGGGCGATGGGCCGCAGCGCCGCGAATGGGAAGCGCTGGCGCAAAGCCTGGGGCTGGGCGAACGGGTGCGCTTTCATGGGGAAGTGGATGACGCGGAGTTGCCGGGCTGGTATCAACGTGCGCATGTCTTCGTGCTGCCCGCCAACGCGCGCGCGGAAGCCTTCGGCACGGTGCTGCTGGAAGCGATGGCTTCCGGCCTGCCGTGCGTGACCACCGAAGTCGGCACGGGCACGTCCTGGGTTGTGCAGGATGGGGTATGTGGGAAAGTGGTCCCGCCACGCGATGCGGCAGCGTTAGCGCAAGCGCTCCGCGACGTTCTGGCCGATCCCCAGCGCCGGGCAGCCATGGGCCGGGCGGCACGTCAGCGCGTCGAGGCGGAGTTCACGCAGGAGCGAATGATCGCGCGCGTCCAGGCGGTGTATGAGGCGGTGGTAGACGGGAAGGCGTGAGAACGGGAGAGAATGAGAGCGAGAGGACGGGAGAGGATGAGAGCGGGAGAACAGGAGCAACTTGCGGTCGTCCGATAGGCATTAAGCTAACGCATCCAGGCCCATTCGATTGGGTAGGATCCAATTGTGTTGCCCGATCCGCCCGGATGTAAACGTCCGGACCACAAAAAAACACCCCGTAAACAAAACGGTAGAGACGTTGCAATGCAACGTCTCTACCCATGCGATTTATCATCTGGAGCCTTTGTGCGGACAGAACGTCTGCATCCACAGATGCCCACATGCTCGCCCGTGTCTTTGTGCGGACGGAACGCCCGATCCCCAGGGTACCGCGTGATTGCCGGGGGCGCCTTACAGCAGGTGCAGCAGCATCCAGCGCGTGATGTAGAACGTGGCTACCAGGCCCAGGACCAGGCCCACCGCCAGACCGATGCCCTGTCCAAGCCAGGCGCCCAGCACGGACAGGCCCAGGGTCACCGCCACCGAGGCGGCAAGTCCACCCAGACCGATGGCGGCGGAGCGCAGGTCCTCGCGCAGCAGAGAGCGGCGCGGTTCGCGCTGCCAGGCGTGACAGACCGGACAGCGTGAGCGTCGGCGCAGGTACTGTCGCAGGGCATGTTCCAGCGCTGCATCGTCGTAGTGGGCCTGATGGTAACGCACGTGCGCGTCACCGTGCAGGGTATAGGTGACGTGATACGTCGCACCACACACCTCGCACACCGCCTCGCGGCGCACCAGCACGAGCACTTCCCGCCAGCTCCGCGCCGGATCGAAGGTCCAATGCTGATCCGCACCGACGCGCCACGGTGCGCTACCGCTGCGCACCACCTGCGTCTGTACAATGGTGCAATGATAAGTTTCAAGCAAGGCGTGAAAATCCATGTTCAACCACTGACGCTTACAATAAGCCCAGGAAACGCGCCACGGCATCCCCCGCGCCGGCCATATTCAAGGCGATGGGCAACAACAAGACGCCCATGGCGTTCATGCGCCGCGATCCCCACAACACGGGAATCAGGCCGATGCCGGTAGCCACCAAACAAATCGCCAACCCGACCGGCCCCGTCATCAGCGTCACCACGGCCAGCAAGATGAGCAGGGTGAGCGCGCTGAGCGTGCGATAATGCACGACACGCAGCAGGCGGATGAGCAGGCGCGTCGCCCCCAGGGAGAGGAAAAAGGCCACCACGCCCGTCAGCAGGACCGCCGCCGTGGCCCAGTAGTAAAGCTTCGGATCGTAGGGGCTGAAGCGCGTGCTGATCATCCAGGCCATGCCCCCGCGCGTGAGGTGGAGTCCCGGCACAAAATAGAGCAGGAAACCGCCCACGTAATACACGATTTTCGAGGCTCCCTGCGAGATGACGAAAGCGCGCTCGTCACGCTGCGCGGTGGCGTGACCGGCCAGGAAACCGCCGATGCCCCCCGTCACCACGGGGAAGAAAGCCGCAAACAGCCCGCCCAACACGCCCGCCGCCGTCCCCTGAAAGAGCGGCAGAGGCGGCGCGTCCACGCTGCGCGCCACGTACTGCTCCGGCAGCTCGATGCGCGCGATCAGATTTTGCAACACCCAGGGCACGGCAAACAGCCCCACAAACACGGGCAGCAGGTTTTGATAGGAAACCTCTAGGGGCACAAGCGGACGGTACATCAGGATGAAGCCGAGCAGGCCGGAGAGGAAAAAGGTGACCAGCCCCGCCGTGAGGGAACGCCAGCCATCCCACCAGCGTTTCCAGCCCGCCGGCGCGCGATCCGTCCCCTTGGGCCACTCGGAAAGCAACATGTAGGCGATAATCGTCCACAAAATCCAGGCCATGTGTGGACGCAAGATCTCGCGCACCATGGGGAAGAAACGCGGGGCCAGCGGCGCGAGCAGGGTCAGGGCCAGCAGGCCCCCCAACCCACCCAGGCCGGTGAGCAGCACCGCCTCGTAACCACGTCGCTGCAGCATGTATTTCTGGCCCGGCAGCACGATAAACACGGTGCTATCATCAGGTGCGGAAAGGAAAATACTGGGCAGCGTGTTCAACATGGCGTAGCCCGTGATCATGCCCAGGAACAGGAAAGCGGTCTGTTCCGGCGTGATAAACGTCAGGCGCGGCCCCAGCAGGATGAAGAAGCCCGCCACATTGTAGATGTGCAACGCTGGCACCAGGGCCAGCGCGGAAGCCAGAAGCATGCCCACAATAGCGTACAGAAGCAGCGTGATCACAGCTCACCTCACGGCAGGATGCGCCAATCCCACGCAGAGCGCGGGGTGAGCTCCAAAGCGTCCCGGTAGACCGAGACCTCGCCGAGCACTTCGACGCGCTGCCCCTCTTCGGGCATGCGCGGCAGCGCGGTGGCAATGTTCGACCAGAGCAAGACCGTAATGCGACCAGTCCCATCATCCAACGGCACCTTAACCCCCGCCGAAAAGCCCTGCGGAACGCCCAGGACCCCGCGCACGCGCACCACCTGCCCGGCCTGAGCCGCGCTCAAGTCAGCGATGGCGCTCAAGGGGAGTTTGGGGGCCGCGGCCAGCAGCGTCACATCCTGCGCACGCGCAGGCACGATCTCCAGCTCGCCCTGATAAAGCTTCAGTTCGCCCAGGACGCTCACCCGCGCGCCCACATCCAGCGCCGGCGGATCGGGTAGCTGCCCGTAAACACTGTCCCACAGCAGCAGGACGACCTGCCCCGTGCCGTCATCGAGGGTGGCTTTGAGGCCACCCTTAAAGCCCTCCATCGCCACGACCTGTCCCTCAACGCGCAACGTCTGCCCCTCATCCGCGGCGGAGAGGGTGATGAGCGTGCGCGCGGCCTGCGTCACATCGTGAGGCGGCGGCCCCAGCTCCAGATCGTGCACAGAAGCGGGGGAAAGCTGAATCTGATCCTTGTAGAGCGTCACGGTCGCGGTCACCGTCAGGCCCTGACCGGGGGCAATGTCGGGCAGCGGCCCGGTGAGCGTGGTGAGGGTTTCGTTGACGGCCACGGTGATAGTGCCATCGTCGTTGCGGAGGGTAATGAGCGTGAGGCCGGCGTAGGGGGTGAAGAGCTTTTCCACCACCCCGCTGGCGCGCACGCGCAGGCCCTCATCCAGGATAGTCAGCTTTGAGATGGGAACATTGACCGGCTCCGGGCGGGTGATGGTGAGATGCTCCGGCACGTTGAGCGTGAGGGCGACGCTATCCTCACGGACGCGCAGGGTGCCGGCCACGCTCACCTGGTCCCCCACGGCGGGGATGGTGCCCGCCGCCAACAGGGCGCGCGTCACGTCGCGGTAGCAGGAGATGCGCGCGGTGCCGGTGCCATCATCCAGCCAGAAGGCCAGGTAGTCGCTTGTTGGGTCGTAGGTGATGGCGCCGGTGATGCGTCCCTGCAGACGCACGTAGGCCATGTTGAGCGTGCCCTGCGCGTCACGAATGGATAGGGTGGGAATCGGTACCTGGCGCGCGTAGAGGTAGAGGCCAAGCAGTCCCACCAGGGCGCACACCACCGCAGCAATTTTGATGGCGCGCACGGACAGGCGCCCCTGTAGCTTCGCGCCACAGTAAGGGCATGTCGTGTAAGGCCCGACAAAACGGCCACAACTTGGACAAAGCGCATCAGTTCCTGTAGTCACAGACTTCCCTCCTCAAGTCCAGTCCAGTACATGACGTGCTCGATAAAATCAACGCTATAGCCCTTTTGTTGATAGATGGGCAACAGCGGATCCTCTTCCCCTACCGCGAGAATATAACCGCGACACAGCGGCCCGCAAGCGCGCTCCACGGCATGCAGCAGGGCGTGCACCAGCGCCGCACAGCGCGGATGGGCCAGGTCCACGCTCAAATCGTAGACGTCGTACACCCCCAGGTTGTTGGTGTAAAGCACATATCCCTTGAGGGTGCGCTCCTCAAAGTAAGCAAAGCCGGTGAGGCCGTACGCGCACAATTTGCGCAGGGACACTTCTTCGCGAATCCAGGAAGCGGATGGATGGGGTAGGGTCGGATAGAAGGCCAGTGCGAACTCCGCTTCCACGGGGATGATGGTGCCGGCTACTCCCTCCGCGGTGTCGGGCAGCTCCTCCGGCGCAACGGCGCAGAGCGTCAGACGGGTGGCGCAATGGCGAAAGCCTAACTGCCGGTAAAGCGCGATGGCGTTCGTGTTTTGCGCCAGCACATCCAGTGAGAGAGTGTGCAATCCCAGTTCCCTGGCATGGTGTTGGAGGCGCTCGATCATGGCGTGCGCAATGCCACGGTGCCTGAAGGCGGGGCGCACACCCACCCCGCACACCCAGCCGCGCACGTCACGCCGTGCCAGAAAAGCCAGCCCGACGAGCTCCCCCTCTACTTCCGCCACCACCGAATGATCGAGGTCAATGTCCCACTTGTCAAGCATGTGATCGAGCGCATCCGAGGTGACGTAAACGGGGAAGGAATAGTCCACGTAAGCTTCCGTCAACGACACGGCAAGCTGGGACAGGGTATACGCGCTGGCCGGAAAAAGCCGATACTGCGACGTGTTCATGCGCTCTCTCTGCTTCCAGAATGTGTGTTAAGTATACCGTTAAATTGGGATTTTGTCAGTTTGAGCACCAGCCAGGGTCGGGCGACCGCCAGGGTCAGGGCAACCACCAGGGTCAGGGCAACCGCCAGGGTCAGGGCAACCACCAGGGTCAGGGCAACCGCCAGGATCGGGGCGACCGCAAGGGTCGCCCCTACGATGCCCGTCCTTACCCCGGAAAACCGCAAGGGTCAGGACGACGATGTTTTGACTTTTCCCGAAAATTCGCGCCAAAAAGGTATTGACAAGCTCTGAAATCCATGCTATACTGTAGTTACTTAAACGATTAAAACGCTGCGTGAAATGCGCGGCTTTTTTAAGACCTGTTAGTTTAAACGATTAAACCATGACCAAAACAACGGTGACGATCAAAGATGTAGCACAACGAGCGGGCGTCTCAGTCGCGACGGTTTCGTATGTATTCAACAACACCGCCAGCATCAGCCCCGAAACACGCGCCCGTGTGTTGCAGGCCGCGCGCGAGCTCAATTATCGCCCCAGCGCCCTGGGCAAGCAGTTGCGGATCGGGCAGAGCCGCACAATAGGGTACTGCTGGCACCCCATCCCCGCGGAACGCTGGCAGCCCATTCTTGACCGCTTCCTGTACGGCATGGTGGAAGCAGCCGAGGCGGCGGGGTATCACATCCTCACTTTTGCGGCGCGCAATGACGGGAATGACGCGAAGGCCTACGAAGAATTGTTGCTCAGCGGTCGGGTGGATGGGTTCATTCTTTCCGGTACAAACGCTAACGACGCGCGCATCGCCTGTTTGCTCGAACATGAGTTCCCGTTCGTGGCGTTTGGACGCGCCAATCCGGAGTGGGATTTTCCCTACGTAGATGTGGATAACGAAGACGGCGAGTACCAGGCCACACGCCACCTGATCGAGCAGGGCCACACGCGAATTGCCCTGCTGGCCTGGCCGGAGGATTCCTTAAGCGGGCAATACCGTGAGCACGGTTATCGGCGTGCGTTCAAGGAAGCGGGGCTACCCATTTTGCCCGTGTGGATTCAACGCAGCGCACCAGCCCTTAACGCGGAACAAAACGTTGCTTATGGGCGCAGTGCGACCCTGACCTTGCTCCAACTTCCGCCAGAGGAGCGCCCCACAGCCTTTGTAGCCCTCAACGACATGATCGCGCTGGGCGCTTACCATGGAATTTACGATGCAGGCCTGACGCCAGGTCGGGATGTGGCTGTGGTCGGTTACGACGACATTCCCACCGCGGAACACATGCGCCCGCCCCTTTCCAGTGTGCGGCAACCCAGCGCCGAAATCGGGCACAAGGTGGTGGAGATGCTGATTAAACTCTTGCACAACGAGCCGCTGGAGGAGCGTCACGTGTTGTATAAGCCACAGCTTATTGTGCGCGAGTCCAGCGCGTTCCGGCTTCTTGCCTGAAGTGACAGGACAAAGGCATGGATAAGCGCTCTGGTTTGATCGAAGCATCGCTTCAAAAACAGTCAGCCCAAACTGAAGAGCCGATAAGATCAAGAACCAGTAAAGACGGAGGGAAGCAACAGGTTTCTTGCGAAGCGAGAGTTCGAGAATCTGACACACTTTTGCCGACCAGCGATCTTTACATCCGGTATCACTGGATGGTGTAACGGGTAACGAAAAACGGAGGTCGCCTCCCCGCCAAGAGATGCCGACCTCCGTAGCCCAGGAACACTGACACCGACGTTTTCACGTCGGTGCCTCGTCCTGCTGCTATTATACCATAGTCCAGAGGAGGCCTATGATTCGCGCATTCATTTTCGACCTCGATGGTGTGCTCACCGATACAGCGCGCTATCACTATCTGGCCTGGAAGCGCCTGGCCGATGAGCTGGGCGTCCCCTTTGATGAGCAGCGCAATGAAGCTCTGCGCGGCGTGGATCGTCGCCGTTCGCTGGAGCTGCTGCTCGATGGGCGCCCGGCCACCGAAGCCGAGTATGAAGCCTGGATGGCGCGCAAAAATGGGTACTATCATGAGCTGATCCAGCACATGACGCCTGCGGATTTACTCCCCGGCGCATTGGAATTTCTCCAGGCCTGCCGTGCTGCCGGTTTAAAAGTAGCTATCGGCTCGGCCAGCAAAAATGCCCGTCAGGTGCTGGCGGCCTTGCAATTGGAGCCGCTGGTGGATGCCCTGGCGGATGGGTACAGTGTGGAACGCCATAAGCCCGCCCCCGATCTGTTCCTCAAGGCGGCGGAGTTTCTCGGCATCGCCCCGCAGGAGTGTGTGGTGGTCGAGGATGCCGAGGCGGGCGTGCTGGCCGCCAAGGCTGGTGGGATGCTGGCCCTGGGCATCGGGCCGGTGAGCCGCGTGGGAGCCGCGGACTTCGTGGTGCCCGACCTGGCGCACACGACTCTGGCGGAGGTCATGGAGGCACTCGAAGGCGCCTTGCGTCCCGCACGCCCCGAGCAATGGCAGGTGGTTGAAGATGCCGTGCCCACGGGCAAGATGGTGCGTTCCCGCGAAACGCTCTTCACCATCGGCAATGGGTATCTGGGAACGCGCGGCAGCTTCGAGGAAGGGTTCCCCGGCGATCAGCCGGTCACGCTGGTGCACGGCGTGTTTGACGATGCGCCGGTCGTCTATACGGAACTGGTAAATGTCCCGAACTGGATGCGCATGACTTTGCTGCTCAACGGGGAGCGCTTCCGCCTGGATCAAGGTGAGGTGCTCGCGTATCGGCGCAGTCTGGACTTGCGCAGCGGCGTGCTCAAGCGCGTACTGCGCTGGCGCAGCCCGGCGGGACAGACTGTGGAGATCGAAAGCGAACGCTGGGCGAGCATGGCCCGGCCCCACGTGCTGGGCGTGCGCTACCGGCTGACGGCGCTGGATTTCAGCGGCACGGTGGAGGTGCGCGCGGAACTGGATGGCCGGGTCCACAACGATCGCCTGGTACACCTGGAGCCGGTGGCCCAAGGGGCACTGGATGCGCAGAGCGTGTACCTGCACACGCGCACGATAGCCACGCAGCTCGACATCATCGAGGCGTGTACGGTACAGGCTTATGGCGGACGTGAGCGCAGCGTGAGCACGCGCGACTGTGAAAGCCTGCCGGCAGTAAGCGTGCGCGCGGCGCTGCTCCCCGGCGAAACGCTGGTGGTGGATAAGCTGGTCAGCGTCTATACCAGCCGCGAGACGTCCGCCCCTTTCGATCAAACCTTAAAAACCTTGCAGGCAGCGGCCCAGCAGGGTTACGCCGCCCTGCGCTACGAGAACGCCCGCGCCTGGGTGCCGGAATGGGAAGCGGCTGATGTGCTCATAGAGGGGGATGATGAGGCCGATCTGGGCGTGCGCTACAGCATCTTCCAGTTGCTCATCGCCGGGCCACGCCATGATGAGCGTGTCAATATCGGCGCGCGCACCCTGAGCGGCTTCGGCTACCGCGGTCATGCCTTCTGGGATACGGAAATTTTCATGCTGCCGCTCTTCACGTTCACGCGCCCGCAGATTGCGCGCAATTTGCTGATGTACCGCTATCACACGATTGAAGGGGCGCGCCGAAAGGCGAGAGAGATGGGCTACGAGGGCGCCATGTACGCCTGGGAAAGTGCCGCTACCGGCGATGAAACGACGCCTGCCTGGCTCCCCGGCCCCAAGGGCGAGGGCCTGGTGCGCGTCTGGTGCCGCGATATTGAGCAACATATCAGCGCGGATGTGGCTTACGCGGTGCTCCAGTACTGGCGCGTGACGGGTGACGATGCCTTTATGCGCGATTACGGCGCGGAGATCGTGCTCGATACGGCGAAGTTCTGGGCCAGCCGCGCTGAGTGGAACGCGGAAAAACACCGTTACGACATTAATGACATCATCGGGCCGGATGAGTACCACGAGCGCGTGAACAATAACGCCTTTACCAACGCCATGGCGCGCTGGAATCTGCAGGAGGCGTTGCGCGTGCTGGAGTGGTTGCAAACGAACCATCCGGAGCAGGCGGCCACCCTGCGCGCGAAGCTGGACCTGACGCCGGAGCGGTTGACGCGCTGGGCCGAAGTGATCGAGTATCTCTACGTGCCCTACGATCCGGAAACGGGCCTGATCGAGCAGTTTGAGGGCTTCTTCAACCTGGAGCGGGTGGATCTGGCGGCTTACGAACCGCGTACCCAGTCCATGCACACCGTCTTCGGGGTCGAGGGCATTCAGAAGGTGCAGGTCATCAAGCAACCGGACGTGCTGATGTTGCTCTATCTGCTCGGCGAGACGTATCCGACCAGCGCGATCCGCGCCAACTGGGACTACTACACGCCCATCACCGACCTGACGTACGGCTCATCACTGGGGCCGGCGATGCAGGCCTTGATGGCGGCGCGCGCGGGTATGATGGATGAAGCGCTGAAGGCGTTCCGCCTGGCGCTGGGGACGGATTTGTACGATGTGCGCGGCAACGCCGCGGATGGCGTCCATGGCGCGACCGCGGGCGGCATCTGGCAGGCGGTGGTATTCGGCTTTGGCGGTTTGGTAGTGGACGCGGATGGGTATCGGGTGCAACCGCATCTGCCTCCACACTGGAAGCGGCTACGCTACTCGTTCTTCTGGCGTGGCGAAAAGATCACCATAGACCTGGAACAGCCCTTATCCGACAAGAAAGGAGGTGAGAGCGCATAGCAGAGTTTGAGGCAAGGCCTGGAATCACACCTTTTTCACATCTCAAGTTTCTAAAATCTTTTCACAGGAGGAGACCCATGAAACGCTCGTTGTTTGCTGTGCTCGCTTTTGTGCTGGTGCTGTCCCTGCTGGCGGGCTGCTCTCCGTCAACCGTGACGGTGACGGTTCCGGTTAAGGAGACGGTCACGGTCAAGGAGACCGACACCGTGGAAGTGCCCCGTCAGCAGACGGTCGTACGCCTCTCCGGATGGGCGGCGAACCCTCAGGAGACGGCGCTGCTCGAATCGCTGCTGTACAAGTTCAGCGTCGAGCATCCCGAAATCACGGTGAAGTACGAGCCCATCACCGGCGACTACTGGCAGGCCATCAAGACGGTGGTCGCGGCGGAAGAGGCGCCCGATATCTACTACATGGACATCTTCCAGTTCCCCTTCTTCGCTCAGCAGGGCGTCCTGGTCCCGCTGGATGAATACATGGCGAAGTCCGGGGTGAAGAAGGAGGAGTTCATCCCCACCCTGATCAACGCCTTCACCTATGAGGGCAAGGTCTACGGCATCCCCAAGGACTTCAACACCCTGGGCCTGTTCTACAACAAGGACATGTTCGCGGCCAAGGGCCTGGCGGAACCCACCGATGACTGGACCTGGGACGACCTGAAGAAAGCGGCGGTGGCGCTCAGCGAACCCGACAAGAATATCTACGGTCTGGGCGTGCCCAACGATCCCGGTCGCTTCCCCATCTTCGTGTTCCAGAACGGCGGGAAGATCATGACGGACGACTTCAGCGACACGCTGCTGGATAGCCCCGAAGCCATCGCCGCGGCGGAGTTCTACACCGGCTTCCGCGCGGACAAGAGCGGCGCGCTGCCGGCGGATGTCGGCGAGGGCTGGCAGGGTACCGCCTTCGGTAAGGGCAACTTCGCCATGGTCTACGAGGGTGGCTGGCTCATCCCCTACCTGCGCGACCAGTTCCCCAACATCAACTACGGCGTGGTCACCCCGCCCGCCGGCCCCAAGGGTGAGGGCAACCTGGTCTTCACCGTGGCCTACGTGATCGCCAAGAACTCCAAGAATCCGGAAGCCGCCTGGGAGGTCATCAACTTCCTGACCAGCGAGGCCAGCCAGATCACGGTGCTGCAGAGCGGCTTCGCGCTGCCCTCCCGCGCCTCCCTGGAGAATCACGAGTACCTCAAGAACAACCCTGCCTCGGCGGCCATCTTCCGCGGTGCCAAATTCGCCACCCCCTTCATGTGGGGCCTGTACGGCTCGGACGTGAACGACCAGATGGGCAAGGCCCTGGAGCGTATCTACCTCACGGGGCAGCCGGTGGCGGATTCGATGAAAGAGGCGGCGAACACCATTCGCAAGCTCATGAAAGACTAAATAAACCATCCAGGGGGCCAGGCCAGCCCTGGCCCCCTACCCTAAACCCATCCATGTCGGTGTTCAACATCCCAAAGGGCGCCGACTTGAAGGCCAAAACTTTAAGGAGGGACTCACTATGAACAAAGGGCGAGATAGACTCAACGAAATTTTAACGGCCTATTTCTTGCTCGCGCCCTGGCTCTTCATCTTCTTCATCTTTATCGTCTTTTCCATCGGCTGGGCCTTCTATCTCTCCTTCACCAAATACAACCTGCTCAGCCCGCCGCAGTGGGTAGGCCTGCAGGAGTACCTCAACGTGCTCCAGCACGAGGACTTCATCAAACACGCCCTGCCCAACACCCTCAAATACGTGGCCGTGGTGGTGCCCACTCAGACAGTCCTCTCCCTCATCATCGCCTTCGCCATGGACCAGAAAATCAAAGGGCGACGTTTGTTCCGCACCATCTTTTACCTGCCGTCGGTCACCTCGTCGGTGGTCATCTCGCTCATCTTTTTGTGGCTCTTCAGCCCCACCGGCGTCATCAACCAGCTTTTCAGGCTCAATGTCAACTGGCTGCTGGATCCCAAGACCGCCCTGCCGACCATCATGATGGTCAACATCTGGTCCACCATCGGCACCATGATGCTCATCTTCCTGGCGGCCTTGCAGGACATCCCCTACGCGCTCTACGAAGCCGCGGAAATTGACGGAGCCAATCGCTTCCAGATCTTCCGTCACGTAACCATCCCATCCCTGCGGCCCACCATCTTCTTCGTCGTCACCATGGGCATCATCGGCTGCTTCCAGGTCTTCGACCAGATCTACGTCATGACCAAAGGCGGGCCATTGGGCGCAACCACAACCATCTCATACCTGATCTACGACTGGGCTTTTGGAGGCACCAACATCCGCATGGGCCGCGCGGCAGCCGCCTCATTCATCCTGGCGATGATGATTGGCCTTGTCACCTACATCCAGAAGCGGTTCATTGATCAGCCCGAGGAAGAAAGGAGCTAAACCATGAGCGCGCGCATTCGAGAACAAACCTGGTGGGACAAAATCAAAATGCCGTTATTCTACGGCATCCTGATCCTCTGGGGTGTGATCAGCATCGTACCCTTCTGGCTTTCCATCGTCTACTCCCTCAAGCCGGTCAACAACCTGTACGATCCGCCCTTCTGGTTGCCCATCCCATTCACGCTGGACAACTACCGCGTGATCCTGACCCAATTCGAGCTCTTCCCGCGGTGGCTGTTCAACAGTGCCGTCATCTCGGGCATCCTGCTGGTCATTCGCCCTCTCTTCTGTGCCATGGGCGGTTACGCTTTCGCGCGCCTGAACTTTCCGGGGCGCAAATGGCTCTTCAACGCCATGCTCTTCTCGATGATGATTCCCGGCCAGGTCCTGCTCGTTCCCAACTTCCTGATCATTGGGCCGGGCGTCGTCAAAAACCTGACCCTTGGCGGCGTTAAAATCCCGACCGGCTTTGGGCTATTGGACAACCTGGCGGCGGTCATTCTGCCGGGCATCGTAGACGCTTTCGGCCTGTTCATGATGACCCAATTCTACCGCTCCATCCCGCGGGAGCTGGAAGAAGCCGCCTACATTGATGGCGCAAGCCGTCTGGGCACCTTCTTCCGCATCATCCTCCCCATCAGCCAGACGACCCTCACCACCCTGGCCCTCTTCACCTTCCAGGGGACCTGGAACGCCTTCATGTGGCCCCTGCTGGTCCTGCGCACCCCGGAAAACTTCACCCTGCCCATTGGCCTGCAATGGTTCCGCGGCGAGTACTACTCCCTCTACTCCATCATCCTGGCGGGGTCGCTCTTCAACACCATACCCATGCTAGTTCTCTTCTTCACCTTCCAGAAGTACTTCATCCGCAGCATTGCAGCCACAGGCAGCAAAGAAGGCTAAAGCAACGCATTCACCCAACAGGGCGCCCCGCAGCGGGCGCCCTGTAATTTTTGATGAAAAAGGGCTCTGGCCCCAGACGCGCCACACGCCTTCCGGTCCCCCCTGGCACGCGCCACCAGAACGAGCCGCGCCGCCGCCCGTTTCAGGCGCGTTAAAGACCAGAAACGCAGGAGCGCAGCGTTGCCGCGCCCGATAGTCCATGAAGGACGGCGGTCAAACCCACCCCCTATGCGCATCGAGTTAACGCGCCTGTCCACACGCGATTGGGCTACACCCCAAATCAGCAAATCAAAACTCTTAGCGTCTTCAGCGTCTTTAGCGTCTTTAGCGGTAACTGCCTACTCATAGCGATTGAAATCGCCTCTGATGGGCTTATAGCCTGGCGTTCCCCTACGGGGACGCCACTGCAGCGACCGCGTAGGTCGCGGATACCCGAAACGCAGCGAAGGGTACGGTCGCCCGGCGCGTAGCGCCCTACAGGGGCGGTTTTAACCGCTAGCTGATGAGTCAAGGTAGGTAGTTACCTTTAGCGCCTTTAGCGTCCTTAGCGTCCTTAGCGTCTTTAGCGTCCTTAGCGTCTTTAGCGTCTTTAGCCTCTTTAGCGTCCTTAGCGTCTTTGCGGTTCCAAAAATCGCAAAATCGGCAAATCGGGCGTCGAAACGCGCCAGACGATCAGTGGTAGCCGTTACCCTCAAAAAAACAACACAGCCCCCGCTATCGTGCAGCGGGGGCTGTGTTCTCAACACACAGACTACGCAACCGCCAGCCGCTTCGTGTGGCTGCGCTCCTCCCAGACCACCAGCAAGGGCACGGCCACGCACAGGGACGTGAAGGTCTCGCTCAGCATACCCACCAGCATCACCGCAATAAACGGCTTAATAGTAGCGCCACCGAACAACAGAATAGCGACCATCACGAACATCGCATTCAACTGCGTCGCCAGGGAGCGATGCACCGTCTCCATCACGCTGCGATTGACCACCATCTCATACGGCTCGCCGCGGTACTTGGGCAGATTTTCGCGGATGCGGTCGAACACCACGATCACATCCTGCACCGAGAAGCCGATGACCGTAAGCACAGCCGTCAGGAAAAGCGCATCCGCCTCCCAACCCTGCAGGATGCCCATCAGCGCATAAAAGCCAAGCGTCACAACCACATTGATCCCCATGGACACCAGCGACACCGTGCCATAGCGGATGGAATTGGGCACGCGTCGGAAGGAGAACCAGATAAAGACCAGCACCGCCAACGCCGCCACCATGACGGCGACCGCCGCCGCGCGGGTTACTTCCGCGCCCACCGCCGGCTCGACCGTGTCCACATGAGAGTTGCCACGGTCAATCGGCCCGACCTCGCCCTCCAGGGCGTCCATAAGCGCGCTCACCTCGTCCGCCGAAGCGAAGCGCGTGCGCACCTGCCACATGTTTTCTCCGCTCAAACCTAACTGTTGCACAATCGGTGAAGGATGCCCCTGCAGCACGAACACCTCGCGGATCGCCTCCTCATCTACGGGCTGCTTGAACTGCAGCACGAAAAGGCTACCGCCCTTGAAGTCAATACTCACGCGCAGGGCCTGACCGTACAGCACCGCCGACCCGACGAGCGCAGCGATGCTCAGCACGAGCAAAACAGCCGCAATGGTGAAGAAAACACGCCGTTTTTGAACGAAGTTAATCATACGCTCACTCCTTATACGCCCAACAGCCCAGGATGGCGGGCGATCTTTTCACCGGCCAGCCCCAAAATAAAGCGCACCAACGTACGGGTGACGAAAATGGCCGTGAAGATGTTAATCATCGTACCCAGCGCCAGGGTGATGGCGAAGCCCTTCACCATGCTGGCCGCAAACGCATTGCCGAAGAAGTACAGGATGAGACAGGTGAGCAGCGTCGCCAGGTTCGAGTCGCGCACCGACGTCCACGCGCGCACAAAGCCCGCCTCCATGCCGGAAGTGACCGGGCGGCCACGGCGCAACTCTTCTTTCATGCGCTCAAACACCAGAATATTCGCATCCACCGCCATGCCCGCCGAGAGCAGGAAACCCGCGATACCCGGCAGTGTCAGCGTGACCGGGATGAGCTTGTACATCATCATGTTCAGCAGCACATACAGTGCCAACGCCAGTGCCGCCGCCACCCCATTCAGGCGGTAATAAATGATGAGGAACAGGAACACCACCAGCAAGCCAATCAGGCCCGCGCGCACACTCTTCTCCACCGAAACCTGACCCAGCGACGGGCCGATGGCCTTGTAACTTTCGATCCGCAGCGGGATGGGAAGCGAGCCATAGCGCAGTTGAATCGTCAACTGCTCGGCCTCTTCCAGCGTGAACTTCCCTTCGATCACGCCTCGCCCCTCCGTAATGGGGCTGTTAATGCGCGGGCAAGAAATCACCTTCTTATCCAGCACGATACACAGCGTCGAGCCAACATGCGCCGAGGTGTACTGTGCAAAGAGGTCCTTATACTCCGGCGTCAACTCGAAGGCCACCACAATCGCCCCGGTCTGCGGGTCCTGGGACGTGTACACATCCTTGAGCGCCGCGCCGGTCATGACCGTCTCGTACACCGTGCCGGTGATCGCGGTCGTATCCGTCAGGCCGTACGTGGTGGTGATCTGCGTACCAGGCATAAGCTGAGGCGCAGCCACGAATTCCAGCAAAGCCGTCTCGCGGATGGTATCCACAGCCTGTTCGGGGTTGCTGATGCCGGGCAGCTCCACCACGATGTGGCGGTCCCCACGCACCTGCACAACCGGCTCGGTGAGACCCAGCGCGTTCACGCGGCTTTCCACCACCTGCCGCGCCGCTTCCAGCGCACCCTTATCGGGGGCCTCTCCGCCCGGCAAATCCGCCACCAACAACACTTGCAGGCCACCCTGCAGATCAAGACCGCGGCGGAAATTCAACGAGCGCTCCTTGGCTGGCTGCCAGAAAGCCAGGTTAGCCACGCCCTCAGGATAGGTGTAATCCGGAGATACCAGCTCCGGAACCACCAGATACGCGGCTATCCCCGCCAGCAGCAGGATGAAAATCAAACTTACAACTGGTAAACGCTTATTCATACTCACTCCTGCAGCTTAGAGATTTGCACAAGGGGGGATTATAACTTTTTGGGGGGGATTTGTCAAACCCTCCAGGAGAACAACACGATAAGCGGGAGCGTAAAGCGAGCGGTAAAGCGCTGAGTGATGGACTGCGGGGAACCCTTGCGCCGCTTGATCCTGCCAGAACTGGCGCAGCTCCGCGAGCGCAAATGGGAGTGCGCCCTGTTGCGCCAGGGCCTCCACGTGCTCCCAGGCATCGCGGAGCGCGTCCACTGTGCCGTGAACGCGCCCCGCGGTCACCATCCAGGCGGCATAAAGCGCTTCGACATCCCCACCCTGGGCCTTGTACGGCCGCAAATTGACCCGTCCCAAGGCGCCATCCGCGCGCAGCGGCTCGAACAAAGGCTCATCTACAGCAGCAGGAACAAGGCGCGCCCATTCATCTTCCAGATAGCGGCGCGCAAGCTGCGCATCGCGCAAGGCATGTTCGGCGCCAAATACCCCCTGGTAAATCAGCTTGTAGACATCCACGACCTGCCAGCGCGGATAGCGACGGGCATGGGCGAGGATGCAATCGTCCCAGGTCACTGTTGGCGCCCGCCCTTGAGCTGGCTCTGGAAGGTGTGCAGCTCCTCCCATTTGCCTTGTGCGGCCAGGCGGGCCTGCTCCGCCCAGGTTTCGGGCGAGGCCAGGCGCACTTTGGCCGTCTTGAGGAGCTCCCGCAAAGTCTCCGGTGGCGTTTCCGCGAGTCGCGCAAAGGTGGTG
>FWWL01001926.1_pt1 | contig 46335 bp, 42 predicted proteins | sample 2228331 | NCBI WGS metagenome assembly FWWL01 (sample SAMEA103939775, study PRJEB20133) | metagenome | reverse complement strand
GACTAATTGAAGATTAATTTAATCATCATCGCAAAGAGAGGTCTAAAATTATGACTCAAGCTGTGGAAATAACCGAGGTAGTCAGAGAGCAAACTTCCGAACAAGTAAAATCGGAAACTGCACATCTGTTAACCTTCCCAGAATATCTCGACTACCAGATAGCCAAATCCTTATCGCCAAACTCGCCAAGTATGATCTCCCCACTTGCTGCGAATAGTATTGCGTAACTTAATAAACAAAGTATCATCATTATTAAAGTTGCCAGTAATGCAGCCAGAGGTAAAGCGATGGCAATTATTTTTGAGTAAATGATAATTGCGGGTATTGCCGACTTCAGCTTTGGCTCGTTGGGCGATTAACTCATCGCCAATGGCTTTGTTACTATTGCCATAACAAGCCACCCAGATGCTGAAAGAATCTAAACTTCTCCCCTTCAGAAATTCTTTTCGATTAACAAGGGCAATTTTGCCGCTGCCTTGGAGTTCGACAATTTGGCCGTTGCCGACGTAAATTCCCGTATGTTCTACCATTAATTGGCCAGTCAACCCGAGGTTGCAGTAAACAATTGAGCCAGCCACAGATTCAGTTTTTTCTCGGACAAAGTTATCAAAGAGTTCTTCGGCTTTGGTGTAGCCAGGGACGATGTTTTTGGCAAAGTTGCCGAGATCGGACATAAATTTGCTAGTCATTGCTTTTCTCTGATTAGTTGAATTAAGGTGGAAAATACCGATAAAATATTGGAAAAAAGAGCGAGAATCCAGGTGAATTTCAAAGTTAATAACCATTAATTTACCCAGATTTAGAGCCACCTAATTAATTGAGAATGAAAGGCAAATTACCATCCAAAAAAAGGTGGTAAAATGGTGGCAAAAATTTGTTCATAAATCTAACTTATGCAGAATTAATTCCATAGTCGGTTAGACAATCTGCTTACTATTTCATCCAGAATAATCAGGATATTTGGGGGAGAAATTCCTCCAAATTTTCAGGATATTTGGGGGAGAAATTTCCCCAAATTTTTAGCAGCGATAACAAGTGACTTTAGGTAGTAGGAGTATTTGTCAATACTTCGACATGGTTCTTTAGCGTTTTTAGATCAAATTTTACATAGTCCTTGTATATTTCGATGAGAAGTTTTGCAACTTCGTCACGAGTCATTTTTCTTCCTTCTAATTCGGCTATCATGTACTTTTTTAAAGCCTCTATGTAAGCTAGACCAAGGGCTAAAGTTATTGCGCATGCAGTTGCTGACGAAATGAAGGCACCTAATACTGTACCAACCCCGGGAATCATTTTTAGTAAATTGGCGACAATCGTTCTGCCCAGCAGCGTTCCTCCTCCCACTCCAACAATACTAGATACAATTGTGTGGGCGAAACCATCGTCAAAGGGCAATCCAAAAATAACCGTGATATTTACCAGCATTGTAATTTGTGCGCCCGCTAAAAGTGGTGCATCTGACCAGGGAATCGGAATAGCCCCAACTGCTCCTGCTGCTGTTACATAGCCCGCCACATAACGAGATGCTTTGCGAGCTTTTAGCCGAATACTTTTAGTAGCATTCGCAAATGCTTTTTGTATCGCTTCTGGAAGTAGCTCAAACGTGACATTCGCGAGGGTGTCTAAACCATGCTGTGGGATAGTAAACTGGGAACTGAATTTTTTGGGCTCGGCTAAAACGGGGATAATTTGAGTAACTGGCAAATTCTTATTTTTTAAGTAGGTAATGAATTGGCTATTTTTTTCAGTATCAAACGTCTGGGTGACGATAAGAATTACAGGAATATCAATGACTTTACTTAAAATTTTTATCCATTGTTCTTCCTGATGTTCTAATCGGTTTGCATTGTGACTAATACAATACCAAACTATATGAATTTGTTCTGACAAAATGTCTTGATTTTTCTTAATCAGATTGGACACATCTTCCATAACCCGTTTAATCTGCTCTCCATCTATTTCTAACCCAGGAGTGTCATAAACAGTAATAGGAAAGTCCTTTTTACTATATTTTCGGATGTCTTGGGTTACTGGTTCTCCCACGCCAACTTTTGCTAGAGGTTCTCGAAACACAGCGTTAATCAACGTGCTTTTTCCTACACCAGTTTTGCCGATTACCAGAATATTGCACTTTCCTATCTCAGAGAAAGCTTTTTGATAGGTATTACGAATGTAATCTATAATTGCCTCATAGGAAAAATCATGGTTTTTACTGTTCATATTGTTTAATTCTTCACGATTATACCGATAGACATGAGGTGTTCTTTGACTATTCATAAATTTGCTCCATTGAATTGTGCATGGTTTTAATATATCTGAATTTTTTCCAGCCCATAGCGAAGATAAGGGAGATAAAAAAATTTTTTGGCCAGAAGTTAACTGCCTTAACTTCCCGATCGCCCAATTCTGCTGCTGTAAAGGTAATATAGATCCCAAGAGTCAACCAATTGTTGAAGAGAGTAAACAGCAAGGGCAAAAATGGCAAAACAACGTAACCGGGGCGTAGTCTTGACGGTTTCTGGACGCAATAAACTCAACGAGGCGATTGAAGGATGGCGAGAAGAATATCACAAAAAATATGACCAAAAAGCCACCAATGAAGATATCGCAGCAAAGGTACTAAGTGGAATCAGTACCGATACCCTCTCTAAAATTCGCCAGGGGCGCCCCGCTGACTTAAGCAAAATTCAAGATTTGTTTGCCGCTTTCGGTCTTAAACTCACAGAAGAGGACTATAGTTTGCCGGACGTAAGCTCATCCCCAGCTACTAACACCTCTGAAGAGTCAGTCTTGGAACCACCCCAGGGACAAGTACCGTTAGATTCTAAGTTATATATAGAACGTCCCCCCATCGAACAGCGCTGCTACAAAGCCATCATGCAGCCCGGTGCCATTATCCGGATCAAAGCCCCCAAGCAAATGGGCAAAACTTCTTTGATGGCTAGAATTGTGGCTCATGCTAAGAAGCAAGGCTATCAAGTTGCCACAGTGGATTTCCGAATCATTGATAAAACCGTTCTCACTAATCTGGATCAATTTCTCAAGTGGTTTTGTGCCTATGTGAGACGGCAGTTAAAAATGCAGTTAAAGATAGAGAATAACATCGAGGACTGTTGGGAGCCGATTTTTGGCAGCAAAGTCAACTGCCATGATTATTTTGAAAAGCATATTTTAGGCAGTGCCAATCAAACGGTGGTCTTAGCTTTGGATGAGGTCGATCGCATTTTCGAGTATCAAGACATTGCCGAAGACTTTTTGGGGCTGCTGCGAGCATGGCACGAAGAGGCAAAGTACGATGACACCTGGAAACGACTGCGATTAATTTTGACTTACTCCACCGAAGTCTATATCCCTATCAATATCAATCAATCCCCATTTAATGTGGGCTTACCCGTAGAGTTGTCTGAGTTTAACCTGGAACAAGTGCAAAAGTTAGCCGAACTCTGTCAACTGAAATTATCCGCAAATGAGATTAAGCAATTAATGGACATGGTGGGGGGACATCCTTACCTAGTGCGCGTAGCCTTATATCATCTTGCTAAAGAAAGTAAAGAAAATATTGATTTAAATTCACTTTTAACAAGTGCCCCCACTGAAGCCGGAATCTATAGCGATCACCTCCGCCGTCACTTGTCGAAATTAGAAGCAAATCCCGATCTCGCCGCTGCAATGAAACAAGTGGTTGAGTCTGAGAGCATTCCTTTAAAACCAACTGTAGCCTATAAACTAAATTCTATGGGGTTGATCAAACAGCAACAAGGGGATCGGGTGGCGGTGCGTTGTCAACTATACCAAGAATACTTCCGCAGCCATTTGTAATCCTCCTCCCGTCTTCAGCTACTAAAAATTTATTCCTGACTTATATTTCTCTCAGATTTGGTCAGAATTGGCCAGATTTGGAGGGGTTAGGGAAAAGGAAGAGACTTAAGGGGCGTTAAAAATTTCTCCGTGTTCTCTGTGTCTCTGTGGTAAATTATCCCTAAATTTATATCCCTAAATTTATTTTCCTCATTAAGACTCACCTGAACATTACCCATGAATTCATCTATCAAACCAAGTTACTATTATGTTGGCGGCGCCGTACCCATACAAGCAAGCAGCTATGTCAGTCGAAAAGCAGATATCGAACTTTATCAAGGATTAAAAGCTGGAGAATTTTGCTATATATTTAATGCCCGACAAATGGGTAAGTCTAGTTTACGCATTCACACAATCCAAAAGTTAGAGGCGGAAGGATTTACCTGTATCGATATCGATATGTCTTTACTGGTGAATAAAAATATTACGGCAGAACAATGGTATGCGGGGATTTTGTCTCGTTTTGCCAAACATCCCGAGCTGAAAGATAAATTTAATCTTCGTTCCTGGTTGAAAGAAAACGATTATTTAGATCCGGCAACTCGCTTAAGTATTTTTATTGAAGATGTCTTACTGGAACATCTCACTAGCCATACGGTGATTTTTATTGATGAGATTGATAGCATTCTTTCTCTTGATTTTTCTGCCAATGATTTTTTTGAGATTATGCGTTATTGCTATAATCTATCCCGCGATCGCTCATCAAATCCCTGTCTGACTTTTGCCTTACTAGGAGTGACTACTCCTTACGATTTACTGAGAAACAAGGAAGAAAATCTCAGCCCTACTAGCACTCCTTTTAATATTGGTAGATCAATCAAATTGGCTGGCTTTACTTTAGCAGAATCACAACCTTTAGCCGCTGGTTTGACAGGAGTATGCCAAAATCCCGCTCGCGTTTTGGAGGAAGTATTAAACTGGACAGCAGGTAAACCATTTTTAACTCAGAAAATATGTAAACTTATTGTCGATTCAGGGCAGTTTATTGCAGCTGGTAGTGAAACGACACAAGTGGAAAATCTAGTCCAAACTAAAATTATTAATAGTTGGGAGTCTCAAGATGTGCCAGAACATTTGAAAACCATTCGCGATCGCCTGGTATTTCCCGATCATCACATTAACCTGCGCTTAGGAACTTATCAGCAAATATTGCAAGGTACTGTATTGGCAGATCAAAGCTTGGAACAGAGAGAACTACGTTTAGCTGGTTTAGTAATTGAAGAACAAGGACAACTGAAAATTGCCAATCGCATCTATGAAGCCATCTTCGATCTAAATTGGGTAGAGAAAGAATTAGCTAAAATTCGTCCTTATGCAGATGCTTTTAATAAGTGGCAGAAGTCTAAGCAGCAAGATAGTTCATTCCTGCTCAAAGGAGAACAATTAAAACAAGCCCTGAAATGGGCGGAAAATCAATTATTAGATGAAGACGATTTTCTGTTTTTGATTTCAAGTCAAAAACTTGTGTTAAGTAAGTATGAAAAAGAAAAAGAACTCTTGCTCAAGATTATTAAAGAGAAAAGAGAACAGATTAAACAAAAGGAGCAAGAAATAGAGGATATGAGCCAAAAAATTAAAGAAACCTAAACTATAATTAATCATTTATTGCTAATCTGTTATTTGCATATTGCGCAAAAGAGCAGTCAAATCCCGGTTTCTATTCAGGGTTCTTTGCCCTTTTGCGAAAGCGACTACATATAAAAGCAACTACATATAACTATAACTTGGCTTCACCGAAAAAACCCGAGTTTCTTTGTTGCATCCCAAAGTTAACTCCTGATATCCACAGCAGAAACCCGGTTTCTCTACCCCCAGGGATAACCTCATAAGGATAAATAATATTTCATATTTTGGGGGCGATCGCGCGATAACTGCTTTGAATGCTACATCAATTTCTGATAGTTTATGCCACCGATCGAGGGGCTGATTTATGAAACAGTTTAAGCGAACGCCTGCCAATATTCCGCTCATGTATGTTCTGGGCATTTCGGTAAATAATTTAGGCGGCACAAACGATAAATTAATGTCTAAATGATTACTGATTAATTGAGCTAAATAATATTTATTGACATGATTTACTTGTGCTAATTGGCTATAATAGTTGAAAACATTAGTTTTTTTGTCAGCAAATTATTATGATTTTTTTCGCCAGCGAAGATAAAAGCCATATTCTTGGGCTGCGATCGCTTTTGATTTTCCATATTTTTCCGATTCTTGCTGGTTTTTTGTGGCCACGCTTCGACCGGGGAACGGAACGAGAATAATAGGTATATTCATCTAAGTTGAAAACAGCAACTCCCTGTTTTTTATCCTTTATTTTTGGTAGTTCTGATATTTCTGCTGGATATTTTACTTGATTTTTCCTGGATTTTTCCCATCGGCGAAGCATACTCTTCGAGAAGGCTTTCAGCCTACGGGGCGGAAATTGTCGGTTTTTAGCGAGAGATGCTTGCCCGGTAAGCGAAGCAATGCCCGGAGGACTATATGCTTTTTCTCTACGATTTACTATTAAATTGGGATTTAGCAGATTTTTCACCGCGGTCAATAGATTGGTTTCAGTGGCAGGTAAGGAATAAACCAAAACCGTATAGGGTGATTTTTCGACAACGGCCATCAGATTTTCAATAAATATCAGAATTTCTGGGATAAATGGAGCGTCAATTCCCAAAAATGCGATCGCATTTTGCACATAATCGAGAAAATCCTCAACCAATAGCAAAGTGGGACGAAAGCCCATCAATTGCCGTAACAAATATTGACTAGGGGCAACCCGTTGTTCATCGTGAATTTTCACTAAAGAATAAGCAAAACTTCCCCCTAACTGCCATGCTAAATAACCCCAGGGGGTAAAAATCCGCCAACCGGGTTTAACTTCCACCCCGGATTTAATCTCTAAGTCAAAATTAGTTAAACCCGCAACCTGGACTAAATTAGGATTGGGCAGAGTCAAAAATTGGGTAACTTGTCGCAGTTCTGGGCGATATTTCGTCAGATGATATAAACCGAGAAAGGTCTGAGAAATATCCCCCGTTTCTCTTAAGGAAAAAATCCGCTGCCCCTCCCCACATAAACCACCGAGTACCTCTTTAAATAACTGCTTCAGTTCAGCGGTCAAATAAGTGGCATTAAAAAAATGATGCGGATCGCGATAAAATTGCGGACAAGTCGGGTCTTGTCGCACCACCGCCGCAAATGGGGAAAGATGCGGATCGCGATGCCGCGCCGGGGATCCCTGGGGGCGATCGCGATTTTGAGCCGCCATATCTGGATCTGGTTTAACCGGCTGCCAAAATTTTAGTTGATAGGCATTCATAAGAAGGGCAATTGTCAAGATAGAATAACTCGATTATCTCGCGTTGATGGGTTAGATATGTACGGTGGGCAAAAATGCGGGGGAGCTTTCGGAGCGGGGGGAGCTTTCGGGGCAGAGGAGATGAGGGACTTTTCCCCCCTGCACCAAAAGCACCCCTGCACCTGAAGCTCCGAAAGCTCCCCACACCCCACACCCTAGACCGGCAGCGCAATCATTAGCGCTACCAGTACTCAGCATCAAAATTAAGAATCTTTAAATTCTGAAAATATCTGAAAGTAAAACAGAAAATTTTTTCTGATTAAGGCATGATTAAAAGAGTAGCCCAAGTTACTGACAAGAGGTAATCGGAGTGCTATCCCAAAGCCAATCTCCAATCAAGACGCAAACTGCGTCCAATTATACCAACATCGGGTTTCCCAGTCGTCAAACTGGCGCTTATGCCCTGATTGATAGCTTAAGACGTCACGGTGTCCAATATATTTTTGGTTATCCCGGTGGCGCAATTTTACCAATTTATGATGAATTATATCGAGCCGAAGCCGCTGGAGGCATCCAGCATATCCTAGTCCGGCACGAACAAGGGGCGGCTCACGCAGCGGATGGCTATGCTCGTGCCACCGGGAAGGTGGGGGTTTGTTTCGCCACTTCTGGTCCTGGGGCGACCAATTTAGTCACTGGCATTGCCACAGCTCAAATGGACTCGATCCCAATGGTGATTGTCACCGGTCAGGTCAGCCGTTCGGCCATTGGCACTGATGCTTTCCAAGAAATTGACATATACGGAATTACCCTACCGATTGTCAAGCATTCTTATGTGGTACGCGACCCTCGGGATATGGCCCGAATTGTGGCTGAAGCGTTCCATATTGCTGGCAGTGGCAGACCAGGGCCGGTGTTGATTGATGTGCCCAAGGATGTGGGTTTAGAAGAATTTGACTATGTGCCCGTGGAACCGGGTAGCATTAAGTTACCTGGGTATCGGCCTACAGTGAAGGGCAACCCCCGGCAAATTAATCAGGCATTGCAATTGATTCGCAAGAGTAAGCAGCCTTTAATGTATGTGGGTGGAGGAGCGATCGCTTCTGGAGCCCATCGGGAAATCCAAGAACTCGCCGAACATTTCCAAATCCCGGTGACGACTACTTTAATGGGTTTAGGGGCTTTTGACGAACATCATCCCCTGTCCCTGAATATGCTGGGAATGCATGGGACTGCTTATGCTAACTTCGCCGTCAGCGAGTGCGACCTATTAATTGCGATCGGGGCGCGGTTTGATGACCGCGTAACCGGCAAACTGGATGAGTTTGCCTCTCGCGCTAAAGTAATTCATATTGATATTGACCCGGCGGAAGTGGGCAAAAACCGCATCCCAGATGTACCCATTGTGGGCGATGTGCGGCAAGTGCTGATTGATTTACTGCGCCGTTGTCGGGAAACCGGCGATCCCGTGGATCCATCCCGGACTAAGGCATGGTTGGATCGGATCGATCGCTGGCGTCAAGATTATCCCTTAGTAGTTCCCCACCCCGAAGACGGCATTTCCCCTCAAGAAGTGGTGGTGGAGTTGGGCTCCCAAGCGCCCAACGCTTATTACACCACGGACGTGGGTCAGCACCAAATGTGGGCGGCGCAATTCTTGAAACTTGGCCCGCGCAAGTGGATTTCCAGTGCTGGTTTGGGGACAATGGGCTATGGTTTACCAGCGGCAATGGGTGTCAAAGTTGCCCTACCGGAAGAGGAGGTCATCTGTATTAGTGGGGATGCCAGTTTCCAAATGAATCTTCAGGAGTTGGGCACTCTGAAGCAGTACGGCATCAATGTGAAAACGGTCATTTTAAATAATGGCTGGCAAGGAATGGTGCGGCAATGGCAGCAGACTTTCTATGGTGAGCGTTATGTGGCTTCTAATATGGAAGCCGGAATGCCGGATATCCCCCTACTCTGTCAAGCTTATGGGATTAAAGGGGTGGTGGTGAAAACCCGCGAGGAAATGAAGCAGGCGATCGCGGATATGTTAGCCCACAATGGTCCGGTAGTGCTTGATGTCCAAGTGACAAAAGATGAAAACTGCTATCCAATGGTTGCCCCTGGTAAGAGTAATGCCCAAATGCTCGGTTTACCAGAAAATAAATCTTGGGAAAAAGCGGCTCAATTAGTTTATTGCACTAATTGCGGCGCGAAAAACGTTTCGACTAATAATTTCTGTCCCGAATGTGGGGCTAAGATGTAATAAGTATTAACCCGGTTTCTTGAAGAAACCGGGTTTTTTTTGCGGGAAAAAGCTGTTGACAATTGATAATTGATAATTAATAACTGACAATTAATAATTAATAACTAGTAACTGACAATTGATAATTGATGCCAACCAACAACTAACAACCACCAACAAACAACAAAAGAATCCCTACCCAACAACAAACAACCAACAACTAACAACAAAGAACAAACAACCAACAACCAACAACCAATTTAAGGATTAATTTCTTGGATGGACCAACCATCATTTTGATACTGATATATTCGCCGGTTTTGCGGGTCGCCGCGCAATTCTAAATGATCGACGGATAGAGGATCGAGTAATAGTAAACAAAAATGAGATAGGGGTTGATTCGGTGCCGGTGGTGGGGGATTAAACTGGGCAGAATTGTCTCTGGGATGTCCGGGATTTGGCCATGCAAATTGCGATCGCGCCGCGTCTGAAAGTTCTGCCCAAGCTTTTTCGCGAGCCGCGGCTAACATTGGATCGAGATGAGTATCGGTGATTAAAGTTAAACGACCTTGCAAGCGAAATTGCTCGCGGGTTTTGGGGAAATACCAACAAACTTCTCCCCAAGGACAACGGTCAATTTGAACCGATTTTTCGCTGCGAAAATCCGTGACAAATTTTAACTGATTGGTTTGGTCTAAAAATCCCCGAAATACTACTGTTCGGTTAGCGGGTCGGCCATTGGGACGAACGGTGGCTAATTGAACATAACGAGCATTCGGTAAACTACGATTTCGGTGTTGAGCGCGACCTAGAGGCGATCGCCACGGGGCTAAATCATTCATATACAATTATAGCACAATTAAAGCATAATTTACCGACAATTAAAGCATAAATTTTAGCAGTTATATTCTTGGCTTTAAATTATCTTTAATTATTTTTGATGATGATATCTTTGATGATTATACCTGATTATTGCCTAGCTGATTGCCTAGCTGACCATTGGGCATCCAAACATCGAGCAAAATTGCTTCGCGCAGATCCACATTACCCAGTACCGCATCCCGCAAGCTTGCCCCCTGAAGATTAGTGCGAGATAAGTTCACTTCATCTAAGTGTGCTTGCCACAAATAAGCATAACAAAGAATCGCCTCACTCAAATTTGTCCGACACAAACAAGCTAAATTCAGGATTGCCTCGGTCAAATTTGCCCCTTGTAAATTCGCATCAGTTAAATCTGCCCTAGTTAAATTGGCTTGCTGTAAACAAGCTGGACTTAAAATAGCCTCAGTAAAATCCGCCCCTTGTAACTGAGATTGGGTTAAAATTGCCCCGCGTAAAGCAGCAGCCATAAAATTACAACCCGTTAAATTACTCTGACTAAAATTCGCCTCACTTAATTTAGCTTCAGAAAAGTCTATTCCATCCAGTTCTAGCCCACTCAAATCAACTCCATTTAAATAAGCTTGACTCAATTTCACCCCATTTAATAAAGTTTCTTGCAGTAGCGCCCCACTTAATCGCGCACCACTGAGATTTGCCCAACTTAAATTAGCCTTAGTTAAGTTTGCCCCGCGCAGATTAATTCCTCGCAAATCCGCACTACAAAGATTTACTGCTTCTAAATTAGCGGAGGTCAGATTCACTGCTGTGAGCAACGAACCACTGAGTTTCGCTTTTTTGAGATTTGAGTTGATTAAAGTTGCTCCTTTTTCGGTATAAGAGACTAACAAAATCCGATTTTTTGATGATTCTCATAATCATAATATAACCAGGTTCTGCTTCAGAATGAACTGAACAGCTTTTATTATTTTCCCAATCTTTGGAGATACTTTTTATTAGTAAATAAATCACCAATTCCACTTTCTACCGAACCAGCCCATTCTTTAGCTAAATCATCAGCAGAAACTTCTTGAACGGGGGATTTAGGGTTTTTACTTTCCATAAACCCCATAACATCTAAAATAGTTTGTTGTTGTTCACTGGTGAGATTTCTAAATTTATCTAAAAGGGTATTTTCCCGAATAAGTTTTTGAGCGGCTGCTTGAGTCATATTTTACCCATTATATCCCGCACAAACATAAGAGGAAGTGTCATAAAATTTATCCCAGGCTTTTTGCTTGTCCTCATCATATTTATCCGCCCGTTCGGGATACTTTTCTAACCACCCTTGACTGCGTGACCGATAATTACATCCAAAACTAAATATTGCTCAATTTGTAATTCTGGGTTGCGATCGCAGATATTGGACAACTCGCTCAATGCTTTCACATTAAGCTAGCGGAAAATACGGGAAGTCATCAAACTCCGCAACCGTCCCATGGGTCTGCCGGTAAGCCCTAATTTTTTATTCAAGCCAATTTCTTTATAAACTGTAGCCAGTTCGCGGGCTTGTCGGACTTGCATGGGAGCAATTTGGGCGGGGGTTTGGGTGGCAATGCCGTAGGTAGCGGGTTTCCCTTGTAACTCTTCATCTTCTGCTAACAGGGCAATTTGCACCACGGGTTGCTGCCGCTGTCCTTTGAGATAGTGGGGTTGCCGGTGACGACCGAGGGGGTCAATATCTCCCAAAGCGATCCAGCCGTTGTCCAGGAGTTGACCGACCAGATATAAGCTTTGCGCCCAAACTAGAGGGATATTTTCATTGGGTTTGCGGGTTTGACTGTGGGGGTTTTGCCGTTCCGCTTCGATCGCCTCTTCCGGAACATAGTACAACTCTGGCAATCAGCCCCAGCCATTTTGTTCCACCAGGATAGATTCTAGGCGATCGCGATATTCGGCAATTTGTTGAGCATCTTGGCGAAATAGCCCATCAAGATATAAATACAAGATATAAATAAGTAAAAAATAGCGGCCATTCGCATTCAATATGTTCAAACTGTTTCAGTTCCCAGGGTTCATAATGCAAGCGGCTGGTATCTTCCAAAACCGTTTGATGGCCGTCCCGCAGAAACCGCTTGCAACCATATCGCCCTTGGAGTTTATTGATACAAAAAGCTAAAAAAATCCTGAAAAAAGTCAAAATTATCCTGAGCAGTTGGTGCGAGGCTGAAAATCGTGTCATCAAACAGCAAAATCTTAGCTTTCCCGGTGCCGCAAATCTCAACCGAGGAAATGATTAACTCTATTGTCAAACTTTACTGACAAAATCATCCCGTTTTGAGTCAATCAGTCTCTATTTTCTGCCAATTTCTGCCAAATTGGCAACATGGTTTCCATAAATTGTGCTTTCATAGATGCTATAAAGCCCAAAAAGTCTAAAAAACCTTCTTTATATCTATAGAAAGCCAATTAGATAACCATAACCTAAAAATTTTTTCCATAAATTAGTCAGAACCGGGATGCTATTGCCAGATCAATTATCCCAGAGGTAACTTTTATGTCTAATATCACCAATAAAAAACAACCATCTTTTGTGAAAATCGTCTATTCCAAGCTCAAAAAATATGGCAAAACCGAACTGGTGCCAATGGAATTATATAGCGATGGTTCCGTCAAGCGTAGTCTCTCCTATATGAGCTAGAGAAAAGTTGAGAAACTTGATTCAGTAATATAACAAAGATATCCTAAATCCTCTAGCCACTAAAGGAGGAACTAAATTGCCAATTTTTTTAGATAGTATAAAGAACAGGTTTCTTTTTCGCCACCCACAGATAACTTTAGTATCTCCAAAAGAAACCTGGTTTCTGCAATTCTTTTATATGGTTCATTAGTTATATCCCGTAGGTTTGGTTGAGGAAAGGAAACCCAACAAGATCATTTATTATGGCTTGGGTTGCGTTCCTTAACCCAACCTACAATTCACTACTTAATCATCTTCATCACCAGATAAAAGATATTCATCTTCAAAAACCTCTGACCAAGAAAGGCAAGTTAACTCACATTTAACTTTCCTCATTTCTATTTCAGCCTCTTTGACAGCAGATTTCAAACATTTATCCCAAATCGACTCTATAAAATCTCTATTTAAGCTAGGAACTTCTTCTTGAATATCCTCTATTTCTCGACGGGAAGACAAAATGCTAATCGCCCAGCTAGAAGTGCGTTTTTGCGGTTAACATTTCCATTTAATGACGTGAAGCATTAAGCGAATTAATTGGCTTTTCAGTGCTAACCTTTTCGATTTTACCATAGATTCAATTAAGGCGTAAAGTCCTGCACTTGCTTCCATAACTTGATTCTCCTGTAATAGTTGCTGGATAGTTAAAACCATCTGATATTCCGCTCCGGTGGCTAACCATTCCCAATCTTGTTTAGTCAGCATTGCTCTTTCCTTGAGATTATCTATATTATTTTGATAAATTTATCATAACTAATTCCACCCAAAACAACCAAGAAACCGGGTTTCTGGAAAAAACCCATTTTCACAAATTACCACGACATTATAAAATAGAGCGGCAACCCAAACCAAAACCTTCTGAGAAATGTCACAAGCAGCAATAACCAAAAAATCTTCTGTATTCGGCTTACCCGTTCACTTATTAGACGACTATGTAGACTGGTTAACGGAACGAGGTGAACAAAAAAAGGGAACTCATGTGGTGACACTGAACCCAGAAATCTCGATGCAAGCCCAGGAAAATCCAGCTTTTGGGGATATTATTCGTCAAGCAGAATTAGTGGTTCCTGACGGCGCCGGTATTGTATTTTATTTATGGTTGCGGGGCTTAAAAGTGAAACGTTGTCCCGGCATTGAACTGGCAGAGTCAATGATAAAGATTGCTGCCAAGCAATCAGATAGTTGGTCGGTGTTTTTCTTTGGGGCAAAACCGGGCATTTCTGCCAAAGCCGCAGCGTCTTGGCAACAAAAATTACCAGACTTAAAAATAGCTGGAACTGAACATGGTTATCTGACTCCAGAAATCGAGGCAAATTTGTTAGCTAATTTGCAAAAGTTACAACCTCGATTGATTTTAGTCGGGCTGGGAGTACCTAAACAAGAATTTTGGATTGCCGAACACCGTCACCTCTGTCCCGAGTCAATTTGGATCGGGGTTGGTGGTAGTTTTGATATTTGGGCGGGGACGAAAGTTAGGGCACCTTTGTGGACTCATAAGTTACACTTGGAATGGGCTTATCGTTTGTATCAAGAACCCTGGCGTTGGCGCCGCATGTTGGTGTTGCCCCAGTTTGCCTGGAAAGCAATTATTACATTAAGGCACTAGAATCAAACGATATGACTCGCTATGACTCGTTCCCATATTCGGTTCGTGAAGCCCCAAGAACAACTTCCTGGAGGCTTTATCTTCAACTTGTTCCCAAGTTGAGCCTGGGAACGAGGGTTTGCCATGTTCGCATCGAGCAATTAAGAGGTAATAAGAGGTAAAAGATAATGGGATATTCCATTGATGTGTATGACCATGACTTTGAGCAAGAAGTATTAGAAAAATCTTATGAAATTCCAGTAATTGTGGATTTTTTTGCTACTTGGTGCGGCCCTTGTCAAATGTTAAAGCCGATGCTGGAAAAGGTGGCAAAAGAATATGATTGTGTGGTGGCTAAGGTGGATATTGACCAAAATCCTTATTTATCCCGAGCCTTAAAAATTGAGGGAGTTCCCGATGTTAAAATTATCTATCAAGGTCAGCTAATTAATGGCTTTGTCGGGGTGCTACCAGAACCGCAACTGACAGAACTTTTAGCTAAATGTAATATTAAGCGTCTGGTTGATGATGAGTTGTCCGCGATCGCCTCTGGAAATTTGACCAAGGACGGGGAAGCATCCCCGGAAATGTGGCAAAAGTTACTAGAAAAATATCCTAATAATCCCCAAATTACTTTAGAGGCGGCTAAGTATTTTATTTCCATTAATCACATAGAAGCTGCCCAAGAATTACTGGCAAATATTCCCCAGAATAGTCCCGAATTTGTCTCCGTCAAAAAGGCGATCGCGGCCTTAATTCAGTTTAAAATTGCCGCCAGTGATGCGGGGGAAACCGACTTAGATCGGTCTTTTGCTCAAGGGGCAGAGTTTGCCCTGGCAGGCAACTATAAAGCGGCATTAGACTTATTTTTATCAATGGTAGAAAAGGAGCGAAAATATAAAGATGATGGAGCGCGAAAAGCCATCTTGTCAATTTTTGATATTTTAGGCAATAACGAGCCGCTGACTATAGAATATCGGCGCAAGTTAACTCAGGCTTTGTATTAATTATTTGGCTTTCGAATATATACATTATGCTGCATTATGCTGCCATTTATTAACCTCATAAAATAGCAAAAATGAAATTAATAAATGGCAGTTACAGGCTTACGTTTAACCATTAAGGGAATCAAGCATGCGCCGATAATTAAGCCTAAACCATGAGTCCAATAAGCCCAGCCAAATTGGTTGATGCCGACAGGAATTTCTAGTTGACCAATTCCATAAAAAATTTGCTGGATAAACCACCAGAGTAAATAAAAAAATGCGGGTATTTCTACGGGAATAAAAATAATCACTAAGGGCAGGATACTTTCTATTTTGGCTTGGGGAAAACTAAGCAAATAAGCCCCTAAAATAGCCGCGATCGCGCCATTGCTCCCCACCAAAGGCGTCGTTAAAGTAGGGTCAATTAGCACTTGCCCCACTCCTGTGAGTAATCCAGATATAATATAAAATATCAGAAAGCGGCCATGACCGAGAATTTCTTCTAAGCTTTTGCCAAATACCCATAAAAATAGCATATTTCCCAGGATTTGACTAAAACTACTATGGAGGAATAAACTTAAGAAAATTGACCCCAACGGGAGAATAATTAAGGCTAACCAATTGGCGGGGTTATTGCTACTCATGGCATCAGTAGCGAGCGCATGAATTCTCGCCGGGACAATGCCCCAAGTTGTCAGGAATTCCCCCAAAGTTCCCTTTAACTCTAGGTTAAGTTCCGCCATAAATAGGGCTGAATTTATGCCAATGATACCCCAGATGACTAGAGGTTGCCGTGATGGAAAGCGATCGCTAAGAGGAATCATATTTTTACCCGATTTACCCGAATTAAGTTAAAATATTTTACAGATAACATTTTACAGATAACGGATAGCTGCCGGTTTAATCCCAATCAGTGATTAAGCGGTTGGCGTTTATACCAAATTCGAGCGAAAACTCCCTTATGGTTAAATTTACTGTCCTCATCACCACCTATAACCGTTTACCCTTATTACGACGGGCGGTTGAATCAGTTTTATCCCAAACAGTCCCTTGTGAATTAGTCGTGGCTGATGATTGTTCCACCGATGAAACTCAAGCGTATCTGACAAGTTTGGGTCAGCGCATTATTTATCATAGAAATCCCGTGAATATGGGTCATGCAGAAACCGTCAATGCTGGGGTAAAAGCCGCAACGGGAGATTGGATCAAAATGTTAGATGATGATGACTATCTTGCCCCGAATTGCATTGAAAAATTCACACAAGCGATCGCCCTACGTCCTCAAGCGGTGATTTGTTCTTGTCAAGGGATTCAAGTCAATGAGAATGAACAAGAAATTTCTCGGACTCAACCCAATGGTCCCGGCAAAGTTTTTTATGTCCCCCAAGAAGATATTCACTATGGAATGTTAATGGATCAAGTGCCTTTTGGCACCCCGGCACAGGTAGCTTTTCAAAGAGAAGCTTTTCTCAAATCTGGGGGCTGGGATAGTGCGTTTAATTTAAACTATGATGACATAGATTCTTGGTTAAAAATTGCTCAATATGGGGATGCGGTTTTTATTAATGAATATCTCGCTTATCGCACCTTATGGCCCGGTGGATTAAATGTCAAGTTGGCCATTAAAGACCGCTTAAAAACCAATATTCTGATTAAAGAAAAAATCTATAATCTCGTCAGTCCATTATATCAGCATAAATTAGAGCGATTTGAGAGCATCAAACGATACATGGCCTTACATTGGATGTTTGTGTCATTGAAAAATAAAAAAATATCCGACGCCTTAAGCGTGGGTATTCCAGCCATATTTTCTCTGTCTGGTTGGTTGATATTTGCTAAGTTTATTTATGCTCGGAAAATCAGTAAACAAGGAACAGAAATCCGCCAAACAGTTATTTTATCTTGAGAGAAAATTAGGAGCGATCGCTGGTAAAGGAATAAAACAAAATCATAAAATATTGTACGTTCCTAACTTCAAAAACGCCGCAGCATCGCCAATCGACCGTCAATTAGGGCAGTAAGGTAAAGGCTGAACAGTGTGAGGGTTTGTAAATGGTGAAATCCCGGCGCTCGATGGTTAAAACGGTGATAATATTGAGTCGTTCTGCGCTTGCCATCACCGTAGCATCAACAAAGTCAATCCGGCTATCTTGATATCGGTGTAAAATTTCAGCGGTTTTTTGAATATCTTCTTGATTTAATGCCGTCATCAAAAATCGACTTTGCATCATGCCCTGTAAAAACTTGGCTAGGGTTTCTATTCCAGATTCACGACCGATTAAATAAGCTACTTCAGCTAAAACCGTTTGGGGCATGATAATATTTTGATGCTGAAGGTAGATATTTTTTACCTTCTGATGATGTGAATCGGATTTATTTGCCAGGGCGACAATAAACCCCGTATCTGCGATTACTTTTTCCATGTCCAACCCGATTGATTTTGTATGTCTTGGTGGAGAATTTCTTCGGACTGTTCCGCTAAATCTGAATTGCCAGAAAAAAGTCCGACAATCGGATCTTCTTGCTCAGTCCGTTCTGGGGGATTAACTTTTTCGATCGCTTGATAAACCAAGAGGATCTCTATATCTTGATTTGGGGGAAGATCGTGAAGTTGCAATTGCACCGATCCATCGGAGTTGACCTGAGTTTTTAAACGAATAGTGTCCATGATGTTAAAGGAGAACCTAAAGCGTTGGGAATCTTCTAAAATTATATATATAATTATATATAGCGCGTCTAAATGAATTTGACAAATCGGCTCCTCTCTCCCTTTTTGGGCTGCCGACGGTTAGGGGTGAGGGTTTATTTGCAAATTTAGACGCACCATATTATCCCCAGCCCCTATGTTCAATTAAATTTAACCCTAATAAGTCGGGGTGAGAACGCCTTCTCACCCCGACTTAATCTGGGTAAATATTCTGGATAATTTCCATTAAACTCGGCTACGGGGCAGGCGAACTTTATACTTACGCAAAATGCGGATAACCTGAGTACCACTTAATTCAATTCCGGTTTTTTCAGCCAGACAAGCCGCTAATCGTCCACTAGTCCAAAATTCACCTTTATAGCCCAATTCACTAGGCTTTTGATGAACGATTTTGAGCAATAAATCGATATAATCACTGTTTGCTTTACGATGATTCCCCTGTTCGCGTCGGTCTCTCATGGTTTCGAGATTGTCTGGATCCCCATGTACGCACCAATAAGCCACGGTTCTATAAGAACACCCAATAAAGTCAGCAATTTCCTCATAGGTTTTGCCGTCATGTTTCAACAGGAGAATTAAAGCGTGCTCCCGAAACCTAGGGCATTGGCTTTCCCGTAAAGCCTTTTGCAGTCGTTTTCTTTGGGGATCTGTCAGAAAGGGTTGTCCTGCCATTCTTAAAAGATTCTAGGGGTGATCTACTGCTTATTTTATGCTATTTAGATGTTTAAAAATCACCCCTTTACCCTAACTAGGCCAAAAATAACTGATAAGCCGGATTATGGTTTTCATCCCAGTAGCGATAACCAAGAGTATCGAGAAATGCTTGCCATTCCTGCATTTCTTCTGGAGGAACTTGCATTCCGACCACGATTCGGCCATAGTCAGAGCCATTATTTCTATAGTGAAATAGGCTGATATTCCAGTTGGGACTCATGGAGGCGACAAATTTCATTAGGGCGCCGGGACGTTCGGGAAACTCGAAGCGGTATAGTAATTCATTATGAGCGAGGGGAGAATGTCCGCCCACCATGTGCCGCAAGTGCATTTTGGTCAGTTCGTCATCGGTTAAATCTAAAGTTTTTAACCCGTTGGCTTCAAAGGTTTCCACGATTTTCACGGCATCAGCCCGGTTGGTGACTTGCACCCCAACAAAAATATGGGCTTCTCGGTGATCGGCGATGCGATAGTTAAATTCGGTCAACTGCCGTTTGCCCAAGCAGTCGCAAAATCGCCGCAAACTGCCTGGGGTTTCGGGAATGGTGACGGCAAAAATGGCTTCCCGACGTTCCCCAAATTCCGCCCGTTCCGCCACAAACCGGAGGCGATCGAAGTTCATGTTAGCACCGCAAGCCACGGCAACCAGGGTTTGTCCTCGGATTTGCGTTCTCTCCACATAAGCTTTAGCCCCAGCGATCGCCAATGCCCCAGCGGGTTCTAAGATTGACCGGGTATCCTCAAACACATCTTTAATCGCGGCGCAAGTATCGTCCGTATCCACCAAAATAATGTCATCCACATATTCTTGACACAGGCGAAAGGTTTCTTCCCCCACTTCTCGGACTGCCACCCCATCAGCAAATAAGCCCACCTGGGATAATTTCACCCGTTTTCCGGCTTTCAGGGATTGATGCATGGCATCGGCATCCACGGGTTCCACCCCAATAATCTTGATTTCTGGGCGCAACCGTTTCACATAAGCGGCAATACCGGAAATTAACCCGCCGCCACCAATGGCGACAAAAATGGCATGAATTGGCTGCTGATATTGGCGTAAAATTTCCATGCCAATAGTTCCCTGACCGGCGATCACGTCAGGATCGTCAAAGGGATGAATAAAGGTTAAGCCTTTTTCCACTTCCAGTTGGCGGGCGTAGGCGTAGGCTTCGTCATAAGTTTCCCCATGTAGTACCACTTGTCCGCCTCTGGCTTTGACCGCATCAATTTTCACCTGGGGGGTGGTCACGGGCATGACGATAATCGCTTGGGTGCCTAGGTGACGGGCTGACAGGGCGACTCCTTGGGCGTGGTTGCCTGCGGAGGCGGCAATGACTCCTTGGGCAAGTTCTTCTGGGGGCAGTTGCGCCATTTTGTTATACGCCCCCCGCAACTTGAAGGAAAAAACTGACTGCATATCCTCTCGCTTTAGCAGCAGTTTATTATTCAGTCGGACTGAGAGGTTTGTGGCTAATTCTAGAGGCGTTTCTTGAGCAACATCATAGACACGGGCGGTGAGAATTTGTACCAGGTAATCGCGAGGCATGAGGCAATGGTTTGTTCTTTCGGTGAATGTGAAGCAATTTTATCTTAAAGTTATCTTAAAGCGATCGCATTCGTTTCCAGAAGGAAACCCCTTTTTCGCCCCAAATTCGCCCCAAAACAGTTATATCAATCTTAATTGAAATTATTATATAACTATTTTTTGGGATTGAATCGTTGGCAGAAGCAACAAAGATTCTGGCGCAAAAAACTCAGAAACCGAGTTTCTATTAGAAAAACCCGGTTTCTTCATGTGGGATTTACCGCTGCTTGGTTGCTGCTATGCTAATCCGACTAACTTCGCACTCAAGTTCCATAGACGTTCAGCTTTTTCATCATCACGCGCTTGGGGAGAAACTTTTTGCACAAAAGGTTTGCGACCTTTTTTCTGGCGGTTGCCCCAACTCCAGTAAACTCCGGATTGTTTGTATTCTGGATCCGCCACCACGGCAGCGACCCGTTCACCCGCTAATTCCTGAGACACATATCCGCCAGTAATATATTTTTGAAATAAGGGAAAAATTTTCTGGAATAGAGGATAATGATTACGGAATAATGGGGTGTCGGCAACACACCCCGGATATAGAGAACTAAAAATGATTCCGGTTGATTCGTGATAGCGGCGATGCAGTTCGCGCATGGTTAGCACGTTGCAAACTTTGCTATCTTTATAGGCTTTGACCGGTTCAAATTTTTTGCCATCAATCATGGAAACGGGTTCTTTGAATCCTTGGGCAAATCCTTCCAGGTTCCCTAGATCTGGCCGTGGAGGAATTTTACCGCCGAGTTCATCGGGGTTGTGGGTGACTGTGCCTAATAAGACCATGCGCTTGTCTGTGGCGGGCGATCGCTTCATATCCTCTAACATCACGCTGCACAGCAGAAAATGTCCGAGGTGATTGGTGGCCATACTGAGCTCATATCCCTCTGGACTGCGTAATGGTTCTTTGATTAACGGCATATAGATGGCCGCATTGCAAACCAATGCTTCGAGCGATCGCCCAGTAGCGCGAAAATCATTGATAAACTGTCGAACACTATCCAAGGAACCTAGATCGATATGTAAAATCTTGTAGCTATCCTTGGGAATTCCCACCTCTTGGGCGGCTTTTTCTGCCTTTTCAAGATTCCGACAAGCCATGATCACATACCATCCCCGTTTGGCGAGTGCTTTCGTTGCATATAAACCCACCCCGGACGAGGCTCCCGTGATGATCGCTGTTGACTTTTGATCTTGTGACATTTGCAATTCTGACTCAATTGAGCTTGATTGACTATTACTCTGATTTTACATCGGGGGTGAGTACTCAAATTATTACAAAAAGTAAACTTATTTTAGTTACTTGTTATCTTTTATTTGCTATTTGCCATTGGTTATTTGTTATTTGTTGGGGGTGATTTGTTGGTTGTTGGGTAAGGATTCTTTGGGTAGGGATTATGCTTGTTGTTGGTTGTAATGAGAATTTGGATAAGAATACAGGGGAATCAGAATTTTTAAGGGCTGACCAGCTTGGACTTGTTGCCGCGTCAAACAACCCACCAAAAAAGAAACCATCAAAACAGTAGTTAAAGACGTAGTTAAAGATGTAGTTAAAAATTTATTTAGTTGCTTAATCATTTTCAACTCCTAATCTTCTGGAGATTTTATGACTTTTTTTCTTGAATTTTGGTTGAACTTTTTTTGCCTAATTGGGGAGGCAATAGAGACGCGATTTAGAAATATGTTGAAATATGTTGCCCTATGCGATCGCGTCTCTAAATCTCTACAATATTTGGTTCATACCCTAGTAGCCCGTTTTGTCGAAAAAATAAGCTCCTAATCCTATTTATTTACTTTTAATTGAGCCAGTTGCTTTTGGGCGAAACTGCGGAGTTTTTCATCAGGATCATGCTGACTGCGCTCGCGCAGCAAAGCCAATAGATCGGGATGAGCTGAATATTGCTCCAACAGTATTTCTAAAGCCGTTTGTCGAGGATTAATCGAACCATCTTCGGGTCGCTGAAAAGGGTCATTTAAAGCGCGATCGCGTAAGAAATCCCAGAGATTAGACTCAGCAAACCAGCCTTTAGCAATTTGTTGCAAAGTTGCTTGACGGACAAAAGAATCCTCATCGACAGTTGCCACCTTTTTCAAAATATCTAAAATTTCGGGAACATCGCGCCAACCTTTGGCTAGTTCTTGAGCCGCTGCTAATCGTACTGCCCAATTATCATCTCGAGTAGCGCAACTTTTGAGTATTTCTAAAGTATCTGGATCTTCAAACCAGCCGGTGGCTAATTCTTGTAAAGCCACAACTCTCACGTCCCAATTTTCATCGGTTTTGATCCGTTTTTTCAACAGTGCAACGGTTTCCGAACTTTCAAACCAACCGAGCACCAATGAGCGTAATGAAGCAATCCGCACATCGGAAACCGCATCGGCGTTGATGCTATGTTTTAATAAGTTTAAAGTGTCCGGGTCATCAAACCAACCGCGAGCTAGAATTTTTAAAGCGGCAATGCGAACTCGCCAGTCAGGATCTGAACTAGCTTTATTTTTTAAACAGACCAAAGTATCGGGGCGATCGCACCAGCCACTAGCCAATTCTTCCAAAGCGGCAATCCGCACATCGGTATCTGGATCAGAGTCGGCACGGTCTGTAAGTACCTGCAACGTTTTCTGCTCCGCCGACCAGCCACGAGCGAGTTCCGCTAACGCCGCGATTCGCACATCCGCATCCTCATCAGCACTGGCACTTTTTTGCAGAATTAAAAAAGTCTGCGGATCATTAGGCCAACCGCGAGCGAGTTCCGCTAATGCGGCAATTCGCACATCAGAATCATGATCCAAACTGGCACTGGCTTGCAAAATGGCAATAGTTTCTGGTTCCGCCGGCCAAACTCTAGCGATTTCTTGAATCGCCGCTTCTCTAACCAACCAATAACTATCTGACCGGGCTAAATTAGTCAGCATCATTAATAGTTCGCGATCAGTGGAACAGTGGTTAGCTAAACCGCGAACCGCACTGGGTCGGGTAATTTCAAAACTTTCCGCCTTGGCCAGTTTTTTCAACCATTGAATTGTGGCTGGATCGTCTTTGCCTATTCTCGCTAACTCGTCTACAGCGGCCATGCGAATGGAATCATATAAATCCGATTCCGCGATCGCTTTTAGCCAATCAATAGTTTCTGGATCGTGATGCCAAACCGTAGCAATTTTAGTAATTGCCTGCATCCGCATCATGATTTTTTCATCTAATTCCCTTTTTTCCGTTAAGTTTTTTAGTTTCGTCAGCAATTGGCAAGCTGAAGCCTGAATCGTCGTGGTATCAGACACTTGTCCGAGGCAATCGGCGGCCACAAATAAGTTCATCGAATTCCCTTGGTTGTCCAAGTGAATTAAATAGTCAATAATTTCTCCCACCGCCGCGGGTTCAAGCATCGCGGCAATGGCGCGAAATACCCCACGCCAAGATTCATAATACCAATGTTGACCAAATACTTGATCTTTTAATTGATCCAAAGTTAAACCATTGGCATTTTTTGGTTTACCTAAACGTTCGACAAATTCTCGCCCGTAAGCAATATCTTTACCTTTTTCTAAATAAGCTTTGGCGACTTCTTCCCAGTTAAACTCGTCAGGCAATGGTAAAAGTTCCAGGCTATCCCAGGTGCCAGCGAATAGGTAGGGGTCAATTTCTAGCGGATTTGGGGTAAAAACATGCCCTAGAGTTGCTTGAATCGGTGGGCTTTGAATAAATTTTTTTAATGATGGCGCGAACTGGGATAAATCTTTGGCGGATAAACCCGTGGCTTCTAACTCCTGCTGCATCAGATATAAAAAATCCGCGATCGCCAAACTCGCAGCCACATTTAACGTCGCACTACCCTGACTATCCTTTGCTCCGACCAGTTTTTCTGCCCAGTCTGGATCGGGGTTACTGGTCAACTCCTGCAAAACTGTCTGGAAAGCAAACCCAAAAACCCTCTTCATTTTCACCATACCTAGTTATTAACCCTTCTCGTCAATATCGTCAACTTTACTCTAAGCCTTGAACGATCTAAATTCACCAAGGGACGATCATAAAATCACGTTCATCATTCAAGCCGACAGTCATTGCCAAAAGATCCCGTGGCTTAAGCAGTGACTTGATTGTCCGGGAAGCCTAGAAGCCACTGGAGCGGCGGCAAATCGGACAAATAGCACCATTTCCACGCGCTCCCTACTCCCCTGAAACTGTAACAGCCTGGATTGGATGCCTTTATCTTCTAAGCGATTCAGATTAAAGCGATCGCTGGCTGCCATCAACCCTTTGACAAACTGCCCTGGGGCGGGGCGATCATTGACTCGGACTTCTGGAGAAATCAGCCGAAATCGCTGCGATGCTTCGCCAATTTCCACCCCAGTTTCCACCGTTAGCTTCAAACGATCATTGTAACTCCGTTCCTCAATATCCGTCTCAAATTTAATCCGGTTATTACCTAAAAACTCCACTTGGGGATTTACCAGTTGATATCGATAGGCAGCCCGGCGCAAGGTCGCCGAATTAAATAAGTTTAAAGTCAGAGTTTCCAGATAATCCGCCAATTCAGGAGAACTGAGGGCTTGATTAATGTCTTCTTGGGTGAAAACGAATCGCATCGCCACCAATAATGGCCGCCGCAACCCTGGTATGGTTTTATTTTGCTCATCCAAGACCAAATTTGCCAGATCCACATCAATCGGCTCCGTTTCTAACTCAAAAGTATCAATCCGCATGGCGGGAATTGGATATAATCCCCTGGCGGCAATTCGCACGCGATCGACTTGGCCTTGGACTAATTTATAACTGGGGGTATTATCAATCCTAACTTGCAACTCTTCAACGGTATAAAGTTTCTCTTCAATTTTCTGTTCGGCCACGGTATCTACCACTAAACCAGCCCCAGAAAACAGAGTCATAAAACCCGATAATAAAATAGTGATTAGTTCCATATTTTTTATCTTTAACTCCCCTTCAATTTATTGGTCATGTTAACAGTTGAATTCGCCGCAACCGCCCTCGGAAAATCGAGCCTAGATAACCGGAAATAAATAACCGGAAATAGGGAAGAGAGAGAAAGCAAAATTATTAAACCGGACTTCTTACTAGCAGAAGCCCGGTTTTTCGTAGCTTGACTTTACACCGATAAGGCGGCATCAACCCACTGCTTAATCGTAGTCACGACTTCAGCAATGGGAATTTCTTGTGATTCATGGGTCGCCCTTTTGACCACTTCTAATTTACCATTTTTCAAAGAACGTCCAGGAACGATTCGATAAGGAATGCCGATTAAATCTGCATCTTTAAATTTTACTCCCGCACGTTCATTGCGGTCATCTAATAAGGTTTCCACTCCAGCGGCATTTAACTCGCTATAGAGTTTTTCGGCGATTTCTACTTGTTTCGCATCGTTAATATTAGGAATGGTAATGATGGCATGATAAGGCGCGATCGCCACTGGCCAAATAATCCCATCTTTATCATAAGATTGTTCCACCGCTGACTGAGCAAGGCGAGAAACTCCGACGCCATAGCAACCCATAATTAAGGGTTTTTCTTCCCCAGTTTCATCGGTATAAGTTGCCCCCATTGCTTGAGAATATTTCGTCCCCAATTGGAAAATATGACCGACTTCAATTCCCCGCGCCGTTTGGAGGGTTTGATTGGGGTCATGGCTGGCGCGATCGCCTACTTTTGCCTTGCGAATATCCACCTGAATTTTAGGTAAAGAAAATTCGCTGCCCCAGTTTGCCCCAACCACATGATAACCGGATTCATTCGCCCCGGTGACAAAATTTTGCAGGTCTATAGCAGTCCGATCTACTAAGCGCAAAAACTGAGGCGCAACCTGTTTATTTTCAGCAATATAATCATCGGCCAAGTTCGGAGCAATATAACCCAAAGGCAGAGGTTTAGCCGCCCATTTTTGTTGGGCTTCCACATCAGGGACGGTTAAAGAAATAAGAGTTTTGCCTTGATATTGACTGGCTAACTTAGTTAACTCGTTAGTTAACTTCACCTCATTCACATCTTGATCGCCACGAATGCTCACTAATACCAACACCGTCATGCCATTGTCATACACCGCTTGGTAAAGCACATTTTTCACAATTTGAGTTGGCGAACATGGGAGAAACTTGCTCAAAGCTTCAATAGTATCCGTCCCCGGAGTTGCCCGTTTTTCATACTGAGTAAAAGGCGACTTTTCCGCATCAGGAGGTAAAGAAACGGCTTTTTCTACGTTAGCGGCATATTTGCCATCAAGGGTATAAAGTATTTCGTCCTCTCCGGCTTCTGCGAGTACCATAAATTCTTGGCTACCAGTTCCACCGATCGCCCCTGAGTCTGCTTCCACGGCAGTAAAATCTAAACCACAACGGCGAATCATATTCCGGTAAGCCCGATCCATATCCTGATAAGTTTGTTTCAGACTTTCTTCTGAGGCATGGAAAGAATAGCCATCTTTCATAATAAATTCTCTGCCCCGCATTAAGCCAAACCGAGGCCGAATTTCATCCCGAAATTTAGTTTGAATTTGATACAAATGTAAGGGCAATTGCCGATAAGAGCGAATCATATCGCGGGCGATCGCGGTGATTACCTCTTCATGGGTCGGCCCCAGTCCCATTTCCCGTTCTTGTCGGTCAGTCAGGGCAAACATAATTCCCTCAGTTTTGGTGTAAGTATCCCACCGTCCTGACTCTTGCCACAATTGAGCCGGTTGCATTTGGGGCAGCAAACATTCCTGGGCGCCGGTGGCATCCATTTCTTCCCGAACAATTTGGGAAACTTTTTTCAGGACGCGCCACATCAAGGGTAAATAGGCATAGACCCCAGCGGCAATGCGCCGGATATAACCCGCCCGGACTAAAAGTTTATGGCTGGGAATTTCCGCTTCCGCTGGGTCTTCCCGCAAGGTGACAAACAGCATTTGGGACAGTCGCATTTTTCGCTCCTCGACAAAATTATTAACAAATAAGAAAACTATTATCTCAGGATTTGACGATATTCGGCGTGCTCACACTAATTTTTTTTCAGGCTTGTCACCCCTTATGTCTTTGGGCAATGTCTTTGGGTAACGATTCCGTATTTTACGATTGTTTCTTATAATTGTTTTTTTAATGCCCTACAATCTGGTCTTAACCTACGATGATTATTCTACAGATTGAAATCGATTGACTTGGTTGACTATCAGGTAGTTTTTTCGCCAAAAAAAGGAGGATTACCCACCGCGTTCGAGCCAAATGTCTATCCTGATTAATCCGGGGTGAGGTGGCAAGGCTATATTGGTCTGGTCAATGCTGTTGTGCGGTTGTGGGCAAGGACGCGAAACTTTTTGGTTTTACACAGGAAAACCATAACGGCCAGCGCACTCAAACCTGGAACGAATAGACAAAATCAAATAGTGTCATTAGCCAATAGATGTTTTATGAATTCCAGGAATACTGAGACTTTTTCTTGCCAACATTGCAAGCATTATCGTATTTCTACAACACGCGGGCAATTTTGCCAATTGCTTTTTGTCCCGGTACATGGTGAATTAATCGGGTGTTTTTTTTATGTCCAAAAAACGCCCAATATCTTCATCTACCCTCATGCTCCTTACACTTATCCAATAAGGCATCCATTGATTTCCGACCGTGAAGTCAGAGAAATATTTCAGCCCTATCATAGCTAGAGCCACTGATTTTCTCAAAAAATTAATTGATGGAAAAGAACAATTAATTAATCAACATCACTCGCTAAATTCGGCTGTTTGTAAATCTCGCTTGTTCAAATAGCCATCCGCCAGCGCTGCGCATTTTGGCCAAGTTATTCACTTTTAATATTTTTATCATATATATTAAGCCATATATTAAGCCATATGCCGTAATCCTACTTAATTATCAAAATATTAATGAATTATAATTATTTTAATGGTTCTTAATTAATCTTAATTATCCTACTACCCAACGAAAAATGCCATGAATTACCAGAATGATTCTACTTTATCCTGTCGGTTTTGTCAGCATTACCAAGTGGAAGGAAGACGGGGAGGGCTTTGTCATCGTCTGAATGTACCCGTTCAAGGAAGTTGGCAGTTTTGCCCGGTGGCGACTCGTCCTTTTGTTAAGCAACCAATTTCTATAGAAATCGTAAGTCAGGCATCGTATTTATCGGTAAATAATGAGAAAGTTATTAGGCATTATGCCGCTAACAAATGATAGTTTTAGCGAGGGAGCATTCAAAGTGTAAATTCAGTTAGAATTTATGCTTCAAAAAAATTCAGCCAAAATTTTGCCAGCGCTAATTAATAAATTAATAATTAATTTGCTTTGACAATCTGGCTATTTTTTAGATAATTTTATCAACATAAATTACTAAAAATTTTTGATTTTTGTAATTTTTGAAAAAGTATTATATTTTTATATTTTGTGGTTAATATCTTGTGATTACCGAAGCCGAAAATTTCCGGAATCATCTAAAATTTATCTTCAGAGTTTATTTAACTAAACAAAGCGCAATAAAAATTAAAGTTTACCTGTGGTAAAATCGGGACTTATTTGCTATAATTTAATTATTGGCAAATTATTTGCAAGTAATGCAAGATTAGTGGTAAGATTATTTGCCCGGTTCTGGCGGTCATTGTGGATAGAAGATGCTACCTATCTATATTTTTTCCTCTACCATTGGCGGAATTTTCGTCGCCATCGCTGCGTTGGCAGGATTGGACGGCGTAGATTTTGACCATCCCTTCGACGCTGACATGGAAGTTACAGAAGAATTTCGGAGTAATTCAGAAGATGAAAAAACACGAACTTTAACTCAGCGCCCCCAAAGAATGACTTTGTGGTTGCCGTTTTTGACGGTTAAGTTTTGGACATTCGGAAGCTGTTTTTTTGGCTTAACTGGAATTGTGCTGTCGAAGTTTACCCCCGAAATGTCTCAACTGGCGATCGCCTCAATTTCCGTACTCATCGGTAGTTTCTGCGGCACCTCAATGGTTTGGGTCTTGCGAAACCTCCGGCGCCATCAAGCGGATTCTTTAATTCGTACCAATGATTTAATTGGTCTATCCGGTAAAGTCTTGATTCCTTTTGACAGCCAGAGTAAGGGAAAAGTTCAGCTAAACGTTAAAGGTTCAACCCTGAATTTGGTGGCGTTCACCGATGAAGCAAAAGGCTTTAATAAAGGCGATCGCGTCCTAGTTGTTGGCTTAAAAAACAATCAGCTTTGGGTCGTCACCGATGAATCTACGGATATCTAACAGGTATTAGCAATTTTTCTAGGAAATAAATAGGAAATAAAATGGAAAATCAACTTAAATCTTCATTCAAACAAGCACTCAGACAAGAAGTAGTCGCCCTCGAATTAGCACAAGTACCCACAAACCGAACGCTGGCGGAAAGCCAAAGCCAAAGTATAAACTTAGTCGAGATGGGGATAGGTTTACCCTTAATTGTTTCCGGGTTGTTGGCTTTGGCTTTATTCTTTTGGATTGTGAATAGCATTCTGTGCATTTGTAACCCCAATGAAATCCTGGTACTTTCCGGGCGCAAGTATAAAACTAAGGATGGTCAGGAAGTGGGTTATCGAGTCATTTTTGGCGGACGGACAATCCGCATCCCAATTTTGGAAACCGTGAAGAGAATGGATCTCCGAACGATGGCAGTCCCCATTGAGATTTCTAACGCTTACGCCAAGGGGGGAACGCCATTACAAATTCAGGCGATCGCTAACGTAAAAATTTCCAGTGACCCGGCGATTGCCGGGAACGCTATTGAACGGTTTCTGGAGCGGAATCGGGCAGAAATTGCCCGGGTTGCCAGAGAAACTTTGGAAGGAAACTTACGCGGTGTCGTCGCCACCTTAACTCCCGAACAACTCAACGAAGATCGCTTGCAATTTGCCGAACGTATTGCCCAAGATGTTAACGACGACCTCGCCAAACTTGGCATCCATTTAGACACCTTAAAAATTCAAAGCGTTTCTGATAACGTCGATTACCTAAATTCCATCGGACGCAAACGAATTGCCCAAATTTTACGGGATGCGGAAATTGCCGAATCCAACGCCAAAGGTGAAGCAGACCGAGTAGAAGCCCAATGCGAACAAGAGGCGCGAGTAGCCCAAACTCAAGCTCGCACAATTATCCAGGAAAAAGAAAACGAACTCCGCAAAATTAAAGCGGAATTAGAACAGCAAGCGCGGTCAGAAGAAGAGCGGACTAAAGCGGCAGCTAATGAAGCCAGAGCGAAAGCCGAACAACAATTACAAGCTATTAGAGCACAGTTAGAGCGGTTGCGTCTAGAAGCAGATGAAGTGCTGCCCGCTGAAGCCCAGAAACAAGCCCAAGCACTCAAAGCGAAAGGAGATGCGGCTGCTTTGGCGGAAAATGCCAGCGCCGCTGCTTTGGTGAACGAACTCCTCGCCCAAGTTTGGCAAGAAACCGGCACCGATGCTTCTGAAGTGTTTTATATTCAACAAATAGAAATGGTGCTCCGAGAAGCGGCGAAAATTCCTGGCCGTTTGCAGCTAGAACAAGTGAATGTAATTGATAGCGGTGATGGCAAGTCTTTGGCTTGTTTAGTGAACGCTTACCCGGAAATTTTCCGTCAGTTCCTCGACCGTGTAGATGATACTTTGGGGATTAAGGTCATGGGAAATAGCCTCAGTCGTAACGGTCATAAAGCCGAAGTTTAACGCCCTGATTTATAGCATTTATTAGAGTTGTGAAGTACAAAACAAACTGTCATTCCCGCGCAGGCGGGAACCCAGAAAACCTCTGTAATCCCGATAATAAACGCTATAATTAATCGCGCCAAATCAGCAAAAAACTGCAAAAAACTAGGGAGAAAAATTATTATGGAGTTCATTTTTTCACTGGCGATTATCTTGAGTGTGGCTGGTGGGGCGGGGACTTTAGTTCTGCGTAACCTTTATTACATTTGTCAGCCCAGTGAGGTGTTAATTTTTGCCGGAAGTAATCGCCAATTGGCAGACGGACGGCGGGTGGGATATCGCTTAGTTAAAGGGGGCAGCAGTATCCGCACTCCTTTATTAGAGCGGGCATTCCGCATGGATTTAAGTAATATGATCATCGAGTTAAAGGTTACGGGGGCTTATTCTAAAGGCGGGATTCCCCTAACTGTAGAAGGAGTCGCAAATATTAAAATCGCTGGCAGTGAACCAACTATCCATAATGCGATCGAACGTTTGCTGGGCAAAAGTCGCAAGGAAATCGAAACTTTAGCCAGAGAAACTTTAGAAGGAAATTTGCGCGGGGTTTTGGCTTCTTTGACTCCAGAGCAAATTAATGAAGATAAAATAGCTTTCGCCAAAAGCTTGCTCGATGAAGCAGAAGACGACCTGGAAAAATTAGGATTGGTGTTGGATAACCTGCAAATTCAAAATATTTCTGATGAAGTAAATTATCTCAATTCTATTGGCCGCAAGCAACAAGCAGAATTGCAACGAGATGCCCGCATTGCTGAAGCCCAAGCCAGGGCTGCCTCAGCAATTCGCGATGCGGAAAACGAGCGCATTACTGCTTTAAAACGCATTGAAAGAGATATTGAAATTGCCAAAGCAGAGGCCGAAAGACGGGTCAAAAATGCCTTAACTCAACGAGCGGCTGTGGTGGCTGAAGCCCAAGCGGAAATTGCCGCCGAAATAGCCCGCCGACAAGCAGAAGTGGCAGTGCAAACGGAACGAATTAAGCAAGTTGAACAACAGTTACAAGCAGATGTGATCGCCCCAGCAGAGGCGGAGTGCAAGCGAGCGATCGCACGCGCAAAAGGAAATGCGGCGCGAATTATTGAAGATGGGAAAGCCCAAGCGGAAGGAAGTAAGCGTTTAGCGGAATCTTGGCAAGCTGCTGGCCCCGCGGCGCGGGAAATTTTCCTCTTCCAAAAGTTAGAAACTTTGTTAAAAATAATGGTGGCTACGGTGCCAGAAGTGAGTGTGCGTAATGTCACCGTAATTGATGGCAATAACAGCAATAGTGCCAGTAAAATCGCTAGTTTTATGGAGCAAATGCGCCAAACTACTGGTTTAGATATTGCCGATGCGGTGCGAAGTTTTAGCGGTCAACAGCCAGCAAAAGATGCGCGGGTTTTGCTTAAATCCACTGCCAAGCCTCAAGCCAGTAATTTCTCGTCTGACTCCCCACCTTTAGCGATCGCCTCCCCAGAAGTTGCATCTACCAATTTTGATGTTCACGCTTACAACGCTTTGCGATCAGATATACAGAAAATCTTAGAACGATTAGCGGAAAAAAATCCCAGTAATCCGCAAGCGGAACTGGCGATCGAAACGGTCATCAAAGAAAATTCATCTTTGAGAAACCGTTTAAAACGCACCTTAGAAGTGGGCGGCAGCGAGGTGTTAAAAGAAATCTTTGAGCATCCGGTTATTCGCATTCCCGCAGGCATGATTAAGGCTTGGGTTGAGCAAGATTAATCCGGGCATATCCCGAATTAATTGATAATTTATCATTGATAATTGTTAGCAATAATTCTTGAATTAATAATGAATAATTATCAATTAATTCGCCCCTACTTTGTCCCTACTTTGCCCCTACTTTGCCCCTACTTTGATTTAGGTTGACTCAACCATTGCCAGAATTTAACCAACCAATAAACGCCAATAGCTACGGAAAAACTGGCTAGTAAAGCAATAATAAACGGATGGGGATATTCCGATCGCTCTTTGGTTTCTGTCCCATCCCAGGGCGATGGGAAAAAGTCATTAACCCCGAACTGGATGCCACAATTGACCCAGTTCCTAGGGCTAATCCCAAAGCTTGAATCGTGTTTTCTAGGCTTTTTTCTTGTTCCTGAAGTTGGCGATCGCGCTGAGTTTGTTCTATTTCCACGATACCCCGAATCGAGGCAACTGCCTTATCCGCTAAACTAGAACCTTCTACAAAATAGTTCAGTTCGTCCGCAATGCGAGTTTGGAAATAGGGACAGGTGCGATCGCTAAACTCCCGGAAAAAATCCAGGTCTGACTCTGGGACGACATAGTTCTTTTCCTTCTCAAGCTGATATTGGATCGCCCCTAAAGCAACTTGGTAATTTTTCCCATTAATTGCGATCGTATTCCGGCTATGCTTATAACTTCTCAACAATCGGGCACATTCTAAATCTGCCGAAGATAAATCTTCTAATATATGCCTCAACCGACTTAAATCCCCATCGCTGACCCGTTGCCCTGGGGATTGCTGCTGTAACTTCAATAAACCTTTCAGAGCCTTGACTTTTTCCTCTAATTGGATATAATTATCGTATAATTGGCGATACAAACTCCGACTTTCCCGATAAGCGGATAAAACCTTATTGCGGTAATAAAATAAATTGATAAATTGCCGATAAGCAGCCACAAACTTCTTACTCGCTGAATCCTTCCGAAACAACCAGATTAAAACATGACAAGTATCTAGAGATTCCGGGGAAAAATCCGCATCGATCACTTGACCGCCAAACTCAAAAATCGGGCTGCCAAACAGTTCCCCCACTCGTTCCAAAGGTGGCTGTTTTCTTGAAGCAGGAATCAACTGTTTTAAACATTTATAAGCCAATGGCTCGAAAGTTTTCGCCCACCTACCTTTATCACTATTATTATCAAGATTATCATTATAATTTGCATATTTTGCCTGTTCTTCTATGGGCAAAAAAGCCGTCAATAACAAATTTTGGCCTAAATAACTTTGAACGAAATCAGGCAGAAAAACGCCTTTATCTGTATTTAAAACACGCCAAAACGAAATCGGCACCGCAGCAGTTTTAACATCATTCTCTGTTTCTGACCGCCGCAAATTCAGCGTCAAACTATAACTATCATAGAGGCGATGCGCCCAAACTCTGCCGGTAATTCCTAACTCTTGATTGGCCACTTTCTCGGGAAGTTTTCCGACTAACTCCAGCGGTTGCTTATTCAGATTCACCTCTACACCGACAGGTTCGGGGGAACTCTCAGGATAACCGTAAATATCCAGACGTTCAGTAAATCCTAAACTGGCTAAAATTTCATTTCCTTTTTGCCACAAAAGATGCGGATTAGTCGCCAGAGAATCCGGTTTGCCCGTCAAACCGCGCCAAAGATGAAACGCGAATAAATGTAAATTTGGCGCATAGACCAGCGGCATATCTTGTTGTTGTAAATCCATTTGCTTCACTAAATTAAATCGTACTTAAATACTACTTAAATCCTAGGTTAGGTTGAGGAACGAAACCCAACATTATACCCAACACGATCGCTTATTTTTCCCCCACCAACCGAAATAACATCTATAATTCGCCTTCTCAACCCAGCCTATGCAACTACACGCAATTAATTCAATGGCAAAACTATTATACATTCCGCTAACTTTTGGCGAACATAAGCCAGCAAAGAAACTTTTTCCTCACGTCCCGGTGGTAAAATCATGGTTTCCTGTTCCTCAATAATTTGGAAATTGGGAATTATCCACTGCATCTTATTCGGTTCTGGTTCCGCAAGTTCACCTAATTCTTGGCGGTTTTTTGCTAATTCTTTAACAGATGCTAATTCTTTAACAAAAATTTCTTGCTCTTGAGGAAACTGTTCCAGCCATTCTATAATTATATCAGCCGCATCCGTTTCCGAAATATTTGCTAATTTTGCGGCTAATTCCTGAAACTTTGCCCGGTCTGGGGGTAAAATTGGCGGTTGAGTTTCCAATAATTGCGCGAACATGACTAAAGTTTCTGTAGAATTTTTCATAATTATCCTCTGCTTTCCTCTGGCTTTACTTTAACAGCTTCTTCTTTGTGTTCTTTGTGCCTTTGTGGTAAAAAAATTTAACTTACCACAGAGACACAGAGAAACACAGAGGCATATAGAAATTAATAGAAACTAAACGCCAATGGCACAAAAAGCCCCCCAATGTTTAGGGTGTTGGTAGGGTTGATAGTGGGACGGTCGGAAACCTAAATGGAGATTTTCCCGCAGTTTCTGTTTAACGGGGGCGTTCACATCTCCAGCCGAGGGGTTTAACCACTCAGTCAACTTCTGTTTGGTGACAGTTCGCATCCACTGTTGGGCTGCTTTTAAGGCAAGGGTAATAGAAGGCTGATTCTGCATCTCCTCATATAATTTTACCATTAAAATCGCCGTGGATAAGTCATTCACTGCCCAGAGGCTGCAAATCACGTTGGGGGCTCCCGCATAGAGGAAACCCAGTCCTAAACTGATGTATTCTTCTAACTCTGGGGAAAAGTCCACCAACCCGGTTTCGCAAGCGGAGAGAATCACTAAGCGACAGGAGGGTAAATCAAGCTGGAATAATTCCCCTAATGTGTAACATAAGGTTAAATCCAGGGTTTTACCCTTCCGCCAGGGAATATATCGACTATTCTCGGTTAATTCTGGTTCGGGTTTTGGTTCGGGGTGATTTTCCTTGGGTAGTAATTCTTTGGGTAATTCCTTGGGTAATGATTCGGGTTGTCCGTCCTTATGTCCGTCCTCACGTCTTACCACCGCCCCCGCTAAGACTAAAGGAGATAGTAACGGACTAACAAAGTTAAACGCCCCATGTCCGGCGAAATGAATATATTCCGCCCCCTGAAAATCTTGGGCAGTGGCGGTTTCTTTGAGGGCTGCTTTACTGGCTGCTTTCCGGGCTAGAATTTCGGCATTCGGCTGGAAAGCGGGAGAAATTGCCTGAACTTCTAGGTCCGCATAGTCTAAATCTTCTGTGGGATTTTGGATGGCAAAAAACCGGGGACTGGTATTGTTGCGGGTATTGCTACTAATATCCTTGCGGTTGCGGTGGGAGACTTTTTCTTGCAAAACTTGCAAAAATTGACAACTGGGGGCATATTTTACCCCATCGGCAAATTTATCGGCTAAATATTGCGGGTTGCTGCCGTTGTCCGGGGATAAGTTGTCCAGGGGTAAGATATGCAGGGGAAATAGGTGCAAGTCCCGATAAGGCACTAATATCAGTTGGCGATATTTGTCCGTCAGGGGGGCAATCAGTTCTGATATATGCAGGATATCCGCGAGACGATGCAGGTAGTGATTAAATTGCTCTTCCCAGTGGGATTTCTTCTGGGCATAGGTGTCGAGATAGGTTTGGCGGAGTTCTTGTAATTGGGTATAGGCTTCTGGGGTGGAAACCTGGAAGGAAATTTTCCCATCCTCTCCCGTCACCACAAAGGCATAAATTCGCTCGCGGGTACAATACCACTCAATTAGGGCAGTGTGTTCGTCCAGTAAACCCTGAATCTCAGAAAATTTGATGGGTTCCACTCGCTGCGTCAGGGAAAAAGTGGGGTCATAGGTTTTGATGGTATTCAGGAGTTGGTTTAACTTTTGTTCTGCCTTTTGATATTCTTGGCGAATCGTCTCAATGGCATCAGGAGTCAAACCACCACTGCTGCTGCCCCGTTGCCCCAAGTTTGTATCTGAGGGGCTGTTGGTTGTGGTAGGACGCTTCAAAGTTTCTAACAATTGCCGTTTGGCAGTGACTTCCCGACGCAGGGTATCCAGTTGGGTGAGGATTTCTGAGGGAATATCGCCTTTGGGATAGAGTTTCCGGTTTGCCAGAAGTTCGATGAGGTTGCGGGATTTGCTGCGTTCCACACTGGCTAAGGCTCTACCGATATCGCCGCTATTGATGCAGGCTTGTACCAGTTTCTCATAAACCTCGATTTGAGCAGTGCGGCGTTTTTGTTTCTCCTGGGAGGATGCGGCGAAGGTGCAACTGGTTTCTACGGCGGTGATAGCTGCTTCGTATCCTTCAATGGCGGTTTGCCAGTCTTTAATGTCAAAGGCAGCATCCCCTAAATTGCTACCGAGAAATAAGGCTTCTACAGGGAATCGGTTTGGGAGACAAGCGGCTAAACCTGCTTGCCGCTCTAGAGGCTCTGCCTCGTGTGAAAAACACACATAGACATGAGGCAGAGCCCTGTTTTCCCCGTTTTCTCGGCGTGGGAACGAGGGAATTGTTGTTTGTTGTTTGTTGTTTGTTGTTTGTTGGTTGTTGTTTGTTTTTCCGGCAAATTTTTCTAAAAGGTTGTACCTTAGTCTTTGAAGTGTTTCGTCTAGCGCTATCCTATGATTGACCACCGGACTGAGTTTCTGACCATGAGACGTTTGGCCGGTGTGCGATCGCCCCAGAGTTTGACCCTAAACAAAACTCGCCTATGGAAATGCCTTTTAACATTACCCTGCTGATGGTGATTACCGTCATGGCAGGCATCACAGCCCAAGTGCTCAGTGACTACCTGAAAGTCCCTAGCATCGTTTTTCTATTGTTGTTCGGGATTTTGCTTGGCCCCGATGGTTTTGGCTGGCTGAACCCGCACCTGTTGGGAAACGGTCTAGAAGTGATTGTCTCCCTTTCAGTGGCTTTAATCCTCTTTGAAGGTGGACTCAATCTGGAATTACGGGAACTGGGAAAAGTTTCTGGTAGTTTGCGGAATTTGGTCAGTATCGGCACTTTAATCAGTTTAATCGGTGGAGGCTTTGCCGCCTATACTTTTGGGGAGTTTCCCTGGCCATTAGCCTTTCTGTATGCCGCTTTAGTGGTGGTGACGGGGCCAACAGTAATCGGGCCGTTACTCAAACAAGTCCAGGTTGATCGCCAAGTTGCCGCTTTATTAGAAGGGGAAGGAGTTCTGATCGACCCGGTGGGGGCAGTTCTCGCGGTCTTAGTCTTTGATGTGATCCTCAATGGAGATGCCGATCCTGTGCGTTTAATTAGTGGGTTAACCATTCGCTTAGGCATTGGTAGCATCATCGGCGGTTTGGGCGGTTGGTTTCTCGGCTGGTTTCTCAAAAAGGCCAATGCGCTTTCAGAAGACCTGAAAAATTTAGTGGTCTTAGCCGGTGTGTGGGGGCTGTATGGCTTGTCCCAAGCCATGCGCGGCGAGTCGGGGCTGATGGCTATGGTGATCGCGGGTATGGCCTTGAGTTCTGCCAATGTGCCGGAAGTGCGGACTTTACGCCGATTTAAAGGACAACTAACCATCTTGGCGGTTTCGGTACTATTTATTTTGCTGGCGGCAGATTTGTCGTTAGCCAGTGTCGTGGCGTTAGGTTGGGGCAGTGTGGCCACGGTAGCATTTTTAATGTTTGTGGTCAGACCAATTAATGTCTGGGTTTGTACTATTAATAGTGGACTTAATTGGCAACAGAAACTATTTGTGAGTTGGATTGCCCCGAAAGGAATTGTCTCGGCGTCTGTGGCTTCTTTGTTTTCCATTTTGCTGACCCAAAAAGGGATTAACGGGGGAGACGCGGTTAAAGCTTTAGTCTTTTTAACGATTATATTGACAGTGGTTTCTCAGGGATTAACTGCTCAACTGGTGGCCAATTGGTTACAGTTAACTTCTACAAGAGCTAAGGGGGCCGTGATTGTTGGTTCTAATCCCGTGAGTCGTTTAATTGCCCGGTTATTTAAAGAACGGAATGAGTCGGTGGTGCTGATTGATACTAATCCAGAAGCCTATCAGGAAGCACAACAGGAGGAGTTGCGGGTATTGTTGAGTAGTGCTTTGGATGTGAAGGTTCTGGAAGAGGCGGGACTGGGTTCAGTGGGCACTTTTCTGGCAATGACGACTAATGCAGAGGTGAATTTGGTGTTAGCCCAAAGGGCGATCGAGGAGTTTCAGCCGCCGCGAGTTTTGGCGGTACTTCCCCAGGAACCTGAAGACAACCAAAGTAACCAAAGTAACCAGAATAGTAAGAAAACTTGTAGCAATAGCAATAGCAAAATTCAACAACCTTTTACTAATAATTTGTCTTTGAAGTTGTGGAATAAGTATTTAAGTAATGGCGAGATTAGATTGGGAGAAACTACTCTGAAAGAACCTGGGTTTGCGTTTCAACAAGCGCATATGCAGGCTTTGATTCGCTCTGAGGAGTTGTTGCCTTTGTTGCGAGAACGGGAAGGACAGTTGCAGGTGATTCCAGCTGGTGCTTCTTGGCAAGTAGGCGATCGCATTATTTATTTGTTGCATTCCCCGAAACCAACATTGTTGCAACGTTTGTCTGGGGGTGTCACCAACCAATCTCAGGCTAATTTAACTATAGAAAAACTGCCGAAAGTTGAGGAGGTGCCGATGCCTTCTGTTGTGTTATTAGAGTTAGAAGAAGCAGCCAAAAAAGCGACAAGTAAGGCAGAAACAACTGAAGCCAAAAGTAAAGCCGAAAGTAGTCTTCAAGAAGAAAAACTGGAGGCTTTTTAGTCTCTTTCTTAATCTTTTGTTTTATAGTAGGGGTATTGCCCACCTTACTTAGGACTCTACTTAGGTTGATGCTCAGGAGGGTTCAAAGCCGGACATTTGACTTGTAGTGACTTATAATTTCATTTATAATCAGGGGTGGATTGGGTAAAGTTTAGCGTTACTACCAGCGTCACTACCAAGGAGGTTCCCCCGTTTATACTCGTCCTTTAGCTCGTTTAATCGAACAACTGCAACGGTTGCCAGGAATTGGGCCAAAAAGCGCCCAAAGACTTGCTTTACATATCCTGAAGCGACCGGAAGCCGAGGTACAAGCCCTGGCGATCGCCTTGATGGAGGCGAAAAAACAAGTGGGACTGTGCCAACAATGCTTTCATCTGTCCGCTGACCCGATTTGTGAGATTTGTGCTAATCCTAACCGTGATTCCAGTACCATTTGTGTAGTAGCAGACTCGCGAGATTTGATTGCTTTGGAAAAAACCAGGGAATATCGCGGCAAGTATCATGTTTTAGGTGGGGTGATTTCGCCAATGAATGCGATCGGGCCAGAACAATTGACGATTCAACCCCTGGTTCGTCGTGTCAGTCAGCAAAATATTCGCGAGGTGATTTTAGCCATTAGTCCCAGCGTGGAAGGGGAAACCACGACTTTATATGTGGGGCAATTGCTAAAGCCTTTTACTAAAGTGACCCGAATTGCTTTTGGGTTGCCAGTGGGCGGCGATTTAGAATATGCGGATGAAATTACCCTGGCAAAAGCTTTGGAAGGGCGACGGGAGTTAGATTAGTTGTTGGTTGTTTGTGCAGGGGTGCGGAGGGGCAGAGGGGAAGGGCAGGGGGGCGGACGGGGCGGAGGGCTAGGGGAGAACAATTATCAATTACACCCCAACCAACTAACAACCAACAACTAACAACCAACAACTAACAACCAGCAACAAATCTTGACGCTGTGAAAGAAACTACGAACATTTTCCTGGTGTCATAATTATTCAAGAGATAATTGGTGTAAGTAAACCCGTAGGAGCGAAGAAGCATAACCGCAGCAAATCTCTGGTAAAAACCGATAATTTTTCTGCGGTCATGCTTCGCCCTTGCCTTTGTGAGATGCTCCCAAGTAATCTGTGTCAGATTTCAGGATACTCATAGATATTGATAGTACAGTTAACTTGAAAATAAAAAAATGAATGCAAATATTTATGCGATCGCGCCTCTAATCATGCCGGGGATGATTCAGGTTCCGAGCAGTTGGTTGCTGTTGGTGCCTACTTATTTGGCGGTTTTTTGCGCGGTATTGGTGATTTTGACTGCAAGTGCGGTGTTTTTGCGCGTGATAGTTTATCAAAATTTGACCGCGATCGGTCATCGAGTCAGGAAACTGATTCATCAAGAAAGTTTACGAAAAAAACCGCAAATTGTTGAAGAAATTGAGCATAGATTACAACGATGCTTGCCGATTTTAGACCAAATCAATACCACCGCTTTGGTAGAGCAAGTTTATAGTCAACAATTCTCAAAAAATCAACAGTTGGATTATTTTTGTCGTTTGCTCCCCAATTTATTATTAGCTTTTGGTCTGTTGGGAACGTTTTTGGGAATTACGATAAACCTGAATGAGTTAAGTCAGACTATTAATGAATTTGGCCTGAGCAGTATTGATGATTTGGTGCAGCAAGTACAAAGGCCATTGCAAGGGATGGGGGTAGCTTTTATTAGTAGTTTAACCGCAGTTTCTTGTAGTGTTATATTGACCTTGGTTAATTTATTTCGCAATACCAATGTGGCCAGATATCAACTCTTAAGTGCGTTAGAAGATTATGTAGATAATGTTTATATTCCCAGTTTAGGACATAAACACCCAATGGAGCGATCGCTCGAGCGCCTAGAAGAATTTTTTCAGCGATTTACTCACGAGTTTGGCATTTCCGTTAGACAAGCAGTTGAGCAATCTTTGGGGGAAAAAGTAACCGCAATTATGGACGGAAATCGAGAAGCAAATCATTTGGCTAATCAAGTTTATACCCGGTTTTTAGAATCCGCTGGGGCGATGAAATCTGGGGCGACGATTTTCCGGGAGTCAGCGAATATTTTTGAACGGAGTCAGTTTGCTCATAAATTAGCCAGTTCTATGGAAAGTTTGGTGACAACTCAGCGGGAATTATCCCGGTCTGCGGGGATATTAAATCAATCTACTCAATCCATTCAAATGGCGATCGCAGCTTTACAAAATTCTAGTGCGGAGATGGTGCGCTTAAGTGAGCAAGTCAATTTAAGCACCAAACAGTCTTCAGAAGTGTTGGGGATGACTCAAGCTAACCAACACTCTTTGGGAGATGTAGTAAATCAACTGCAACAAGCGACTCATATTTTCCATTCGGTGATTAGAACCCTAGATTTACTGCAAAAACGCTTGGATACTCGTTCTGATAGATTAATTAATGTCCATGCAGAATTATCGAAATTAATTGAAGTAGTCCGAGAATATACGGAAGATGTCACGGTGAATTTGCAAACAATGGGCGATCGCCTGGTAGTGGCAATTAATGAAAATGGCATCGCTTCTAACTCCCAAAAACAGGAACTAACCACGAAAATATCTCAACTGGGGAGTGATTTAAATCTGGTGAAATCCCACCTGGCGGAGTTAGGGCAAATAGGCCAAAATTTAGGCGATCGCCCCCAAAGAGGTGATGGTGAGTCAACGCGGATTAGTTATCCTCCAGAATTATAGCATCATATCAATGATACCAAATCCAGTGCCAGTGCTTAAATAGGAAATATCAAATAGGAAATACGAAATAGGAAATAGAAAAATTCTCGTTTCTCTCTCCTCTATCCTCTTTCCTATCTAGGCATTGCTTACCGAACCATTTGGTAAAACCAGCATATTTTGTTAATCTAATTAAAGGGGAATAATTATGAGTTGGCGATCGCGTCGGCAAGAAGCCTTAGAAGATTTTGATGTTTGGCCAGCGTTTACGGACTTAATGTCCAATTCTTTTATGATTTTGAGCTTTATTCTGTTGCTGGCCGTTATCAAACCTTTGGTTTCGCTCAATAGTCTGCGAGCCACAGAAGAGCAATTAAGAAGCGAAAACAGGCAACTGCAACAACAAATAGATAGTGCCCGGGCAGAAGTGGCCAGAAATCAGGAGCAAATTCGGTTTTTTAATAATGAAATTAGCCAACTTGAAGCTAGTGTCACCCAGCAACGACAACGGGCGGAAAATGCCGAAAGACAAGTGAGGAATTTTGCCGCCCAAGCCCAAAAATTGCAAGCCCAGTTAGAGGCAGAAACCCAACGACCCAAAGCCCCACCAATTATCGTAATTCAAGAAACGGGGGCTTATCAATTTCAGTCCGGTAGTGCGGCATTACCTGAGCCATTAAATCGTTATATTCGGCAACAGTTAGTTCCCCAAATTGAGAGTAATGCTGCACAATATCAAATCGATGTAGTAGAAGTTATTGGTCATACCGATGGTCAGGTGAACCAAGGGGGAGTGAGTAATTTAGATCAAGTGTTAGAAAATGTAGCTACGGGAGATAGCCCATTAACTCAGTTATCCCCCGGTTCTAATGCGGATTTAGGTTTAATGAGAGCCTTAGCGGTAGTGAAAGTTCTCCAGGAAATTCAACAAAAAGAAGGGCGCTTAAAAGGCTTACAGTTTCGCCCTTATTCGGCAGCACAATTAGTTACTCCTAGCGGTGCTTTTGCCGAAATTAACCGCAATCCTGATGCTAAACGGCGACGGATTGAAATCAGGTTTACTCGTCTGGGTCCGGTGACAAATGTGGAGTAAAGTGATTAGACACGAGTGCTTTGATTCGTTCAAAGCCGTTCGCAGCTATGCTGCGGTGCGGAGCACCTTGGCGGTTTTAAGGGGGGTTGGGGCGATCGATCTGTTATGAAAGCCAGAATTGTCTATTATAGCTATTTCAATTGTAATTGAGACAAAGCATCAGGGGTGTATTAATCTTAATTAAAATGAATATATCAGAGACTTCTTGCATATTGCAAAGCCGAGTGGCGTTTTTCACGGGGGTTTAGGGGGATCGATCTGGAAGATCGATCTGTAGCAATCATTTTTGAAATTGGTACAACCGGGCAAACGGGCGATCGCACTCTCGGAATTTCTGCCGATGAGCAGTTCTAATGGCAATTTAATGGCAAAATCAAAATAAGAATTAACCCCGTGGGATGAAAAGTTTGACATCTCATTCGATGGTAAACCAGGAGGATAATCAAGGTGAAATTTAGAATTTTGAGCTTAGATGGTGGGGGAATTCGGGGGGTTTTAGCTGCCCAAATGCTGCTACGTTTACGAGAACGCTTAGACAAACCACTAAATCAATATTTTGACTTAATCAGCGGCACCTCTACCGGATCAATGTTAGCTGCTGCTTTAGCTTTGGGTATCCCTGAGTCGAAGCTGGTGGAACTTTACCGCACCCAAGGCCAAGTCGTATTTCCTTACAAAAGTCGTTGGGATGTCAAGCGACTGCCGACGATGTTAGAGTATGGAATTTTAGGGCCGAAATTTTCCGAACGCGGTTTGAAAACCGTACTCCAAGACCTGCTAGGAGAAAAGAAACTTGCAGATGTAGATAAATGCAAGTTGTTAATTACCAGTTACGACACCCTGGAAAGACAACCGATTATATTTAAAAGTTGGAGAACTGAATTTGCTCAGATTCCCCTCTGGGAAGCCTGCATCTGTTCGGCTTCAGCACCAACTTTTTTCCCCGCGCATAAGTTAGAACGAAAATATCACGGGAAGGTGGTCAGCGCCACAGAAAATACGATTACTCTCGATGAAACAGCCGCAACGGATGATGGTGATTATCGAAATATGCAGATTACGATCGCCGATGGTAAAGGCAAGCATCAGCAACGCATAATTAAGCAGTATAATGGTGAGAAACGGGAGGCAATTATTAATGAACCTTGGCAAGAAATTCCCGATCGCACTTCGACTTATCAGCTATATAAACAATATTGTGCGATCGATGGCGGTTTAGCGGCGAATAATCCTACCGCTTGCGGAGTGGCAGCGGCAATTCGACTCGGTTACAGTCTCAACAATTTGCACGTCCTGTCTGTCGGCACGGGGGATCCGACGCGACAAATTCCTTGGGAAGCGGCGAGAAAATGGGGAACTTTCCAATGGATTAAAGATGGTTTAGTTATCAAAGTAATGACCGATGCACCTTCGGATATTTACGATTATATCACTCACCAAATTATTGGCGATGATTCTCGTTATTTGCGGCTACAATTTCCCCTGAATAGACAGTTAACCGCGAAAAGATTAAGCGATGATATGGATGACGCCAGCGAAGAAAATATTAATAACTTAATTGAAGCAGCAGATGTTTACATCAATCTGCCAGAAAATCAAAAAATGCTAGAGAAGTTTTTTGTCCAGTGCGATATAGATCGGAGGGAAGTTTCTGGCACCGAAAACTGACAGCAATGATTAAAAAAACCTAAAAACCAGGAATGAGTCAAGGCGATCGCGCCTCTCATTCTTCCTCATTACTTCTGGAGAATTCTGTAGGAATATAGTATAATTAATCAATTTTATAAGTTTTATTTAACTTTTGTTAATTATAATTATTTTGCTAATTATTTTTTGTTCGCTCCGATAATGAGACTTTTTGTCAAGATTTCATAAAAAATTTATTATACTTGGTCAATATACTTAGTCAATATACTTGGTTAATACTTGGTTAATCTTTGGGTAAGGTCTGTGCAGCCAGGCAAAGAGTCAAGGTTATCTTAACAAAGTACTGTATAATACTGCACTTTTCCCAGTATCTTGGCATAATTGAAAAAGCCGTGGAAACTATTTTTTATTCCTCGCTCATCAATCTGGCGAAAATATATATGACATATATGACTATGCTAAATTTACCAGGCTATCAGGAAACAAAACTACTCTACAGTGGCAATCGCACCCTAGTCTATCGAGGGATTCAAGTCCAGACTCTCCAACCTGTAATCATCAAAGTGTTGCGCAACCCTCATCCCAGTTTTGATGAGTTAGTTCATTTCTGCAATCAATACACTATTACTTGTAATTTAAACTCTCCTTATATCGTTCGCCCTCTGGCTTTGGAACGATACGGCAACGGCTATGCTCTAATCATGCCCGATGATGGCGCGATCGCACTTTCTGACTATTGGCAAAAATCATCCCGTTCCCTGAAAAACTTTCTCCACATTGCCATTCAACTAGCGGATGCTTTGCACTATCTTGGTCAACAGCGGATTATTCACAAAGACATCAAACCGGGAAATATTCTCATCTGTCCTCAAATCAACCAAGTTAAACTCATCGACTTTAGCATTTCCAGTGTATTGCCTAAAGAAGAAGCACAACTAATTAATCCCAACGTTTTGGAAGGAACTCTCGCTTATATTTCTCCCGAACAAACGGGCAGAATGAACCGAGGCATTGACTATCGCACCGATTTTTATTCTCTAGGAGTAACTTTTTACCAACTCCTCACAGGTCACTTGCCATTTATTAGTGATGACCCGCTGGAATTAATCCATTGTCATATTGCCAAAATGCCGCCGTTGTTAAGCAAGGGAGCTCTTGTGCAGAGGGGCAGAGGGGCAGATGCTCCCCAGCACCCCAGCACCCCTGCACCCCAGCACAAGAGC
>FWWL01001924.1_pt1 | contig 46416 bp, 36 predicted proteins | sample 2228331 | NCBI WGS metagenome assembly FWWL01 (sample SAMEA103939775, study PRJEB20133) | metagenome | reverse complement strand
TCGTTGACGACGATCGGCGTCTTCTTGATGGCGCGGACGAAGTCGAGCGCCATGGCGAGCGCCTTCTTGCCGGTCTTCTTCGCCATGATGATCTCGACCAGCAGCATCTTCTCGACCGGCGAGAAGAAATGCACGCCGATGAAGTTCTTGGGCCTTTGCGAGTGCTCGGCGAGGCCCGTGATCGGCAGTGTCGAGGTGTTGGAGCCGAAGATGGTCTTGGGGCCCACGGCCGCCTCGACCTTGGCGATGACCTCGGCCTTGACCTTGGGATCCTCGAACACGGCCTCGACGATCAGGTCGCAGCCCTTCAGCGCCGCGTAATCGGCGGTCGCCGTGATGCGGCCGAGCAGGGCATCGCGGTCGGCGGTCTTGGCGCGGCCCTTCATGATCTGGTCGGAGACCAGTTTGTGCGAATAGGCCTTGCCCTTGTCGGCGGCCTCCTGGTCGCGGTCGACCAGCACGACCTCCAGCCCGTTCTGGGCCGAGACATAGGCGATGCCGGCGCCCATGAAACCCGCGCCGACGATGCCGACCTTCTTCAGCTTGGATGCGGGAACGTCGGCCGGGCGGCGCGCGCCCTTGTTGAGCTCCTGCATCGAGACGAAGAGCGAGCGGATCATCGAGGCCGCCTCCTTCGTCCGCAGGATCTTCGCGAAATAGCGGCTCTCGACCTTCAGGCCGAGATCGATCGGGAGCTGCAGCCCCTCATAGACCGCCGACAGGATGGCGCGGGCGGCCGGGTAGTTGTCGTTGGTCTCGCGCCGATAGATCGCATTGGCAGGCGGCCAGATCTGCATGCCGGCCGGCGAATGGACCTTGTTGGAGGGCAGTTTGAAGCCCTTCTGGTCCCAGGGCGCGGTCGCGGCCGGATTGGCCTTGAGCCAGTCCTTGGCGTTGGCGACGAGTTGGTCGCGCGGCGCGACGGCATGTACGAGGCCGGTGTTGCGGGCGGGAAGCGCCTTCACCTGTTCGCCCTTGAACATCATCTGGAGCGCGTCGCCGGTCTGCATCAGCCGGGCCACGCGCTGCGTGCCGCCGGCGCCGGGAAACAGCCCGACCTTGATCTCGGGCAGGCCGACGCGGGTCGAGGCGTCGTCGGAGGCGACGCGGTACTGGCAGGCGAGCGCGAGTTCGAAAGCGCCGCCGAGGCAGACGCCATGGATCGCGGCGGCGAAGGGCTTTCCGCAGGTTTCCAACTTGCGATAGAGCAGCGAGAGCTTCCGGCTCTCGTCGAAAAAGGTCTGCATCGCGACCTGCTCGCCCTTGTCCTTGGCCAAGCCCACATAGAGGTCGCGCAGGCCCTGCAGCATGGTCAGGTCCGCGCCGCCGGAAAACGCTTCCTTGCCGGAGGTGATGACGCAGCCCTTGATGGCCTCGTCCGAGGTCACCTTGTCGATGATGGCGTCGAGTTCGGCCATCAGCTCGGGCGTGATGACGTTCATCGAGCGGCCGGGCATGTCCCAGGTCGCGGTCGCGATGCCATCGGTGTCGGTCTCGAAGCGGAAATTGGTGAGGTTCATCGTCGTTCTCCTCAAACCCGTTCGATGATGGTGGCGACGCCCATTCCGGCCGCGACGCACAAGGTCACCAGCGCCGTGGTCTTGTTCGTCCGCTCCAGCTCGTCGAGCACGGTGCCGAGGATCATCGCCCCGGTCGCCCCGAGCGGATGGCCCATCGCGATCGCGCCGCCATTGACGTTCAAAATCTCATCGTCGATGTCGAAGGCCTGCTGGAAGCGCAGGACGACCGAGGAAAACGCCTCGTTCAGCTCGAACAGGTCGATATCCTTCGTCGTCATGCCTGCCTTCTTCAGCACGAGTTCGGTGACGTCGACCGGGCCGGTCAGCATCAGCGCGAGATCGGAGCCGACCGTGGCGAAAGCCTTGATGCGGGCGCGTGGCTTCAGGCCCGCAGCCTTGCCGCCCTTCTTCGAGCCGACCAGCACGGCCGCCGCGCCATCGACGATGCCGGACGAGTTGCCGGCATGGTGGACATGGTTGACGAACTCGACGTCCGGATGCGCCGCGGTCGCGACCGCGTCGAACCCGCCCATCTCGCCCATCTGGACGAAGGAGGCTTTCAGCGCGGCGAGCGCCTGCATGTCGGTGTTGGGGCGGATGGTCTCGTCACGGTCGAGGATGATCAGGCCGTTGACGTCGGTGACCGGGATCACCGAGTTCTTGAAATGCCCGGCCTGCCAGGCGGCGGCTGCGCGCTTGTGCGAGCGCACGGCGTAGGCGTCGACATCGTCGCGCGAAAAGCCGTATTTCGTGGCGATCAGGTCGGCCGAGATGCCCTGCGGCATGAAATAGGTGTCGATCGCCACCGACGGATCGACCGCGATGCCGAAGCCCGAAGCGCCCATGCCGACGCGCGACATGCTCTCGACGCCGCCGCCGATCGCCAGCTCCTTCTGGCCCGACATCACCTGCGCTGCTGCGAAGTTCACCGCATCCAGCCCCGAGGCGCAGAAGCGGTTGATCTGGATGCCCGGCACCTCCTTGCCGTAGCCGGCCTTGAGCGCGACCGTGCGGGCGATGTCCGCGCCGGCCTCGCCGACCGGATCGACGCAGCCGAAGACGACGTCCTCGACCAGCTTCGGCTCGAAACCGCCGCGCTCCTTCAGCGCGCGAAGCGTCGTGGTGCCAAGCTCGATCGCGGTGACCTCATGCAAGGAGCCGTCGGCCTTGCCCTTGCCGCGCGGCGTGCGGACATGGTCGTAGATGAATGCGTCTGCCATCAGGGGCCTCCCGGGCTCGCCGCTCACGGGCGGCTTGTTCTCGTGCCGGACGTCATGGTCGGGCTTGACCCGACCATCTCGTCATCCAGCGGGTTCTGCAAGGTCTGCGAGAGATGGTCGGGTCAAGCCCGACCATGACGCGCCTGTGGCGCGTCAGAACTGGTCCGCGCTCAGCGCCATCGTCGAATCCGAGCCGCTGGTGATCCGGGCCAGATGCGCCGCCGTCTCCGGCAGGCTCCGCTCCATGAAGAAGCGCGCCGTCGCCAGCTTGGTGTTCATCTTCTCGGTCGAACCGTTCGCGCCGGCCTTGAGCTTGTCCTGGGCCACCTTGGCCATTTTCGCCCACATGTAGCCGAGTGAGACGAGACCGAGCAGATGCATGTAGTCGGTCGCGCCGGCGCCGGCATTGTCGGGCTTGGCGAGCGCGTTCTGCATGAACCACATCGTCGCCTGCTGGAGATGGCCGAGCGAGGCCGCAAGCGGGGTCAGAAGCGGCTTCAGCGCCTCGTCCTCGCCATTCTCCTTCAGAAAGCCGCCGACCTCGTTGAAGAAGGCCATGATGGCGCGGCCACCGTCGCGGCCGAGCTTGCGGCCGACGAGGTCCATCGCCTGCACGCCGTTGGCGCCCTCGTAGATCATAGCGATGCGGGCGTCGCGGACGAACTGCTCCATGCCCCATTCGGCAATGTAGCCATGGCCGCCATACATCTGCTGGGCCTTGACCGCATTGTCGAAGCCGACATCGGTGAGGACGCCCTTGAGCACCGGCGTCATCAGGCCGAGCTGGTCGTCGGCGGCCTGGCGCTCGGCGGCGTCGCCCGAGCGATGGGCGATGTCGGACTTGATCGCGTTCCAGAGCACGAAGGCGCGTGCCGCCTCGTTGAAGGCCTTGATCGACATCAGCGTGCGGCGCACGTCGGGATGGACGATGATCGGGTCAGCCGCCTTCGCAGGCTCCTTCGCACCGGTCAGCGCCCGGCCCTGGATGCGGTCCTTCGCATAGGCGACGGCGTTCTGGTAGGCGACCTCGGACTGGGCCAGCCCCTGGATCGCGACGCCGAGCCTCGCCTCGTTCATCATCACGAACATGGCGTTGAGGCCCTTGTTCTCCGTGCCGATGAGCCAGCCCTTCGCGCCGTCATAGTTCATGACGCAGGTGGCGTTGCCGTGAATGCCCATCTTGTGCTCGATCGAGCCGCAGGAGACGTGGTTGTTCTCGCCGACGGAGCCGTCCGCACCGATCGCGTTGCGCGGCACGACGAAGAGCGAGATGCCCTTGACGCCTGCCGGCGCGCCCTCGATCCGCGCCAGCACGAGATGGATGATGTTCTCGGTGATGTCCTGCTCGCCGGCCGAGATGAAGATCTTGGTGCCGGTGATGGCGTAGGAGCCGTCGCCATTGGGAACAGCCTTGGTCTTGATCAGGCCGAGATCGGTGCCGCAATGCGGCTCGGTCAGGTTCATGGTGCCCGACCAGACGCCCTCGATCATCTTCGGGATATAGGTGCGCTTCTGCTCGTCGGAGCCATGCACGTAGAGCGCCGCGATCGCGCCCATGGTCAGGCCGGGATACATCGCGAACGCCATGTTCGCCGAGGAGGCGAACTCGTTCATCACCGCGCCCAGCGTATAGGGCAGACCCTGCCCGCCATAGTCCGGGTCCATGGCGAGGCCTATCCAGCCGCCCTGCGCATAGGCCTCGTGCGCGGCCTTGAAGCCCTTCGGCGTGGTGACCCTGCCGTCGGAGTGCCGCGTGCAGCCTTCCTGGTCGCCCGAGAGGTTGAGCGGCTGGAGCACCTCCTCGCAGAGTTTCGCGCCTTCGCCGAGCACGGCCTCGACCACGTCCGGCGTCGCATCGGCGAAGCCCGGCAGGTTGTTGTAGCGTTCGATGTTGAAGACGTCGTTCAGCAGGAACAGCGTGTCTTCGACGGGCGCCTTGTAGACCGGCATCGCATCCTCCCTCGGTGATCTCGACGTGTTCTGGCAAGGAACCGCGCGGCCGGTCGTGGCCGGTGGCGTCCTCGATAGTTCATATATAAACTATTTGACGTTCAGGGCAAGAGGGTATGCCCGCCCTTCGATGCTGCCGGCCATCATCGCCCCGTCGCCGCCAAAGCAAAAGGCCCCGGACGCATGTCCGGGGCCTTTATTGCGAAGCTGACAGGGAGCCCGGCGCAAGATCGCGCCCGACGCTAGCTCAGGCCTTGGTCAGCCGGCCCAGCGTGGCTTCGAGTTCGGCGATGGCGCCCTCGATCTCGCTGCGCTGGCTGCGCAGCAGGTCGAGCTGCTCGACGATCTGGTCGCGGCTGAGCTGGAGGCCGCCGACGGAGGCCGAATCGGCGGCATCGTCGGTCAGGCCCTTCTCCTCATTGGCGAGCATGGCGCGGATTTCGACAAGGGTGAAGCCAAGCTGCTTGCCCTTCAGGATCAGCGCGAGGCGTGCCTTGTCGCGGCCCGAATAGATCCGCGTCAGGCCAGAGCGGCTGGGCGCGAGCAGGCCGCGCGACTCGTAAAAGCGCAGCGTGCGCAGCGTCACGCCGAAATCGCGGGCGAGGTCGCTGATGGTGAAGCCGCCCGAGAGGTCCCGCTCGGCTGCGGGGGCTATGGAGGCTTTCGAGGAGGTGGAAGAGCGGCTGTCCTGATTCGAGGCGGCCGCCAGAGCAAAGCTGTGGCGCGTCATAATGATGTTATCCTTGGGGTGAGAGCTCGGGGGCCGGCAACGATGGCGGCCATATTCCGTTGGGTGAGCACATAAGCGAGACGCTGTCCTAGCGTCAGGTAATGAGCCCGTTTCCGGGGGCAAATTACGGTTATGTGACGCCTTCGGTTGCGCGGGCTGGCCGTGCGCTTGCGCCGTTCGCAAAAAATTAACCCGTCCGGCGGCCGATCTTAACCGCCTGTTTACCATGGCTGCCAAAAGTCAGCGCTGCGGATCGGCGTTTCGTCAGCGGCAACCTAATCTTCACGGATGGTCGAATTCGCAGGGAAGGCAGCGGCAAGCAGGGGCCTGCGCTTCTCCCAACAGGAACCGGCCCCGTAGGCGAGCGTTGACATGGCCACGAGCTTGCCCTGGAGCGTCAAGGGCGTCGATCCCCGGACCCGCGACGCCGCGAAGGCGGCGGCGCGCCGCGCCGGCATGACGCTGGGCGAATGGCTCGACCACAAGATCCGCGACGAATCGCAAGGCGCGTCCTCCGATGCGCCTGAGCAGCTCGACATCGCCGCTCTGTCCGAGCGGCTGGCGCGGCTCTCGCAAGGCCAGATGGAGACCTCGTCGCAGGCTGCCGTCAGCGCGGCGCCAGCTCGGTCCGAGCCCGCGCAGCATGATATCGAGGCCGTTATCTCGCAGGCCGCCGCCACCGAGAGGCTGACGCGCGAATCCAGCGCCAGGACGGCCGGCGCGCTCGATTCGATCGCGCGCTGGATCGAGAACACCGAGCAACGGATGACCGCGAGCGAACGCGCCGCCGCCGAGCGGCAGGAGCGCGCCACCACCGTCATCGCCGACGCGATCAAGACGATGGGCGAGCGGCTCGTCGATGTCGAACGCAAGACGGTCGAGGCCCAGCGCAAGCCTGCTCAGGCGGAGCCTGCCAGGGGCGAGCCCGCCCGCGCGCCGCGTCTCGCCTTCAGCCGGGACGGGCTGGCCGCCGCCGTCACCGACATCCGCACGCGTCAGCGCGCGCTCGACGCTGACCGCATGCCGCAAGCTGCCATGTCTCATGCCGCCCAGCGCGCCGCCTTGCCGGAGGCGCGCGTCGCCGCGCTGCGGCAGGACCTGCGCGATCTCAGCGCCCGCATCGTCCCGGCCGCCCAGCCGGCCGAGCCGTCCTGGCGGCAGGCGACGGCCGCCGCTTATGCTGCGCCTGCCGCCGCCTATCAGCCGGCCGGCAACCCGATCGAGCAGATGATCGCCGATCTTGGTGCGCGGCTCGACCGCCTCGACCGCCGCGACGGCCTCGATCCCGTGCTCAAGCCGCTGGCCCGCATCGAATCGGAAATGGCAAGGCTGGCGCAGGACCGCGCCGGCGACAGCTATCAGCGCGTCGAGCTGGAGATCGCCCATCTCGCGGCCAAGGTCGATGCGCTGGCCGCGCGCGGCGGCGACCGTTCGCTTCTCGCCCCGGTGATGCGCGACATCGGCGAATTGCGCGACATGATGGCGGCCTCCACCGGCGATCAGCGGCTGGAGGATGTCTCCCACCAGATCGCCGCGCTGTCATCCGAGCTCGGTCGCCTGCGCGACACCCAGCCGGACGGACGCGAAATGCGCAGCTTGGCGCTGGCGATCGAGGATGTGCGCGACGCCATCATGGCCGACCGCGCCCAGGACCGCGCCCATGGCGGCCATGCTGATCCCGCGCCGATGAACGCGCTCGCCCGCCAGATCGAAGGGCTCGCCAGCCGCCTCGACGCCCTGCCGACGATGCGTCCCGAACTGATCGACGCGCAGGCCGAGCAGCTTGCAGCCCGCATCGCCGAGATGGACCTGACCGGACGAGGCGTCTCGGATGATCTGTCGCGGCGGATCGAAACCTTGGTGGGCAGGCTCGAAAGCCTCGCCGAGCGCCAGCCGGGCGGGCTTGAGGGGCGTCTGGACGCCCTCCAGCAGCGCATCGAGACATTGGTCGAGCAGGGCCCGCAGGCCGTCACGCGCCAGATCGCGGCATTGGCCGACCGGATCGAGACGCTCGCCGCCTCCAGCAATCTGGGCCAGGTCGTCCATGACGGCGGCGCGGTGCAGGTCGCCCGGGTCGACCTTCGCCCCGTCGAGGACATGCTGCGCAATCTCGCCGACAAGATCGACGAGGCCGGCCGGCCTGGCGCGGATTCGGACGCCTTCGATGCGCTGGAGCAGCAGATCTCCGGCCTCGCCGCGCGGCTCGACCAGGCTGCCGCCACCCGCTCAGCCGAAAGCGGCATCGAGCGCACGCTGCAGGACCTGGTCGGCCATCTCCAGACCCTACGCGAGGAGACCACGCAGGCCGTGCAGCGCGCCGCGAGCGCCTCGAAGGGCGCGCCCGCCAGCGGCATCGCGGAACTGAGCAGTCTGGTCACCGGCCTGCGCGACACCCATGTCTCGTCCGGCCGCCAGACCCAGGATGCGATCGGCGCCGTTCACCAGACGCTGGAGACGGTGATCTCGCGGCTCGCCAGCCTCGAGGCCGATCTCGCCGCCGACCGCCAGAACGCCGCGCAACGCACGCCGATGCCGCCGCGCGCCTCCGCCCAGCCGCTAAGCCGCCCGCCGGCGACGCCCAAGGCTCGCGATCTGACGCCGCAGGATGTCGGCCCACGCGATCTGGACGGGCCGGAGCCGATAGTCGCCGCCGAACGCATCGTTGCCGATCGCCTGCCGCGCACGGATGGCGCGCCGGCCGTCTCGCTCGATCTGCCGCTGGAGCCCGGCTCCGGCCGCCCGCGCACCGAGGCCATGGCGGCGTCCGGACAGGATCCGCAGGCGATCCGCCAGAACCTCATCGCCGCCGCGCGCCGCTCTGCCAAGGCGGCGACCGACGCCGCGGCCGCCGCGCCCGCACCCGCAGCCGAGACGCCCAAGACCGGCGGCCGGCTCAAGGAGATCATGGAGAAGCGCAAGCGGCCGATCCTGCTCGGTCTCGCCGCGATCGTGCTGGCCATCGGCACGACCCATGTCGTGACCGGCGCGCTCAAGGGCAGCAAGACCCAGCCCCAGCCCCAGCCCGCGGTCGCGACGCCGACGATCGAACCGTCATCGGCCGCAGTGCCGGAGGCTCCGGTGGCCGACAAGACCAAGGATCAGAGCTCGGCGCTGGCGCCGGCCCCCGCCGTCGCGCCGGCCGCTCCCTCACTTGCGATCGCGGGTCCGACGCTTGCGGCCACCGCAGCGCCTGAAGTGACGGGCTCGACGGCGCAAGGCGTGACGATGCCGCCCTTGCCTGCCGCACCGGAGCCGGTGCAGCAGGCGACGAATATCGGCGATCTGCCGGCCGGGCTCGGCGGCGCGGGCGTCCGCAAGGCGGCGCTCGCCGGAGATGCGCGGGCCGTCTACGAACTCGCCGCCCGCGCCGCCGACGGACCGGGCGCGGCGCGCGACACCAAGGTCGCCTTGCGCCTGTTCGAGCGCGCAGCCGTCGCCGGGCTGACCCCGGCGCAGTTCCGCCTCGGCAACATGTTCGAGAAGGGCATCGGCACGCCGCGCGACATCGCGCTCGCCCGGGTCTGGTACACCCGCGCCGCCGAGCGCGGCAACGCCAAGGCGATGCACAATCTCGCCGTGCTCCATGCCGAGGGCATTTCCGGCAAGCCCGATTATGCGACGGCGACCGAGTGGTTCCGCAAGGCGGCCGAACTCGGCGTCCGCGACAGCCAGTACAATCTGGCGATCCTGCTCGGACGCGGGCTCGGCGTGGCCGCCGATCTCGGCCAGTCCTATCTCTGGTTCGCGGTCGCGGCCGGCCAGGGCGACGAGGACGCGGCCAAGAAGCGCGACGAGGTCGCGCTGCGCCTGACGCCGGCCGATCTCGCGACCGCGAAGCTGTCGGCCGAGCGCTGGCGGCCGGCTCCCCTCAAGGCGGAGGCCAACGAGGTCGTCCCGCCAGCCAAGGGCTGGGACGAAACCCCGACGGCGGCCAACAGGAAGCCCGCCAAACCGCCGGCCCGGAGCTGAGCCGGCCCGGCTCAGCATTCCGTCATGGTTTCGACGCCTTGAGCGTTCATCACGACGCCGTGGCGCGTCGTCCAACGCCCGTTCTCGCGACGTAAGGATTTGTCTAACCGGATTGGTGCAATCTGGAACGACAGGACGTCAGGCGCCGATTCCGGCGCGCGAGGATTGCGGGTGCAAATCTATCTTCCCATCGCGGAGCTGCCGATCAGCATCCTGATGGTGCTGGGATTGTCGGGCGCGGTCGGCTTCATTTCTGGCCTGTTCGGCGTTGGCGGCGGCTTCCTGCTGACGCCGCTCCTGATCTTCCTCGACATTCCCCCTGCAGTGGCGGTCGCCACCGTGGCCGCGCAGGTCGCCGGCTCCTCGATGACCGGCGTCCTGACCTATTGGCGCAGACGCGCGCTCGATCTCAAGCTCGGTGGGGTGCTCGTCGTCGGCGGCATCGTCGGCACCGTGCTCGGCGTGCTCTTCTTCAATTCCATGCGGCGTCTCGGCCAGCTCGAACTGGTCATCAACCTGTCCTATGTGACGCTGTTCACCATCATCGGCGGGTTGATGCTCTACGACGCCATCCGCTCCGCCCTGCGCGTCCGCGCCGGCCAGCCCGGGCGTCTGCGGCGGCAGGCCGGGACGCACCCGCCCTGGATGGGCCTGCCCTGGCGGGTACGATTCCATCGCTCGCGGCTCTACGCCAGCGTCATCCCGATCGCGGGTCTGGCGGTGGTGATCGGCTTCATCGGCGCTGTGCTCGGCGTCGGCGGCGGCTTCATCCTCGTGCCGGCGCTGATCTACTTCTTCCGCATACCGACGGCGGTCGTGGTCGGCACATCGCTCTTCCAAATTCTCGTGACGATGACCGGTGCGACGATGCTGCACGCGGTCACCAACCAGTCGGTCGATATCATCCTCGCTACGCTGCTGCTCATCGGCGGCGTTATCGGCGCGCAGTTCGGCGGGCGCGCGGCGCGCAATCTCAACGTCGAATCGTTCCGTCTGCTGCTGGCGCTGCTGATCCTCTCCGTCGGCCTGCGCTTCGTCATCGAACTCGTCGTGCCGCCGAGCGAGCCGTTTTCGGTCGTCCTGCCGGAGAGCGCGCGATGAGCCGGCCTCTCCTCATTCTGGCGATGTTCCTGCTGACGGCGTTGGCTCCCGCCCGGGCCGAGACGCTGATCGTCTCGATTTCGAGCCACCAGATCCAGATCACCTCGAACTACACCGGCGACCAGCTCACCGTCTTCGGCCTCGTCGAGCGCGACGGGCGCACCGCCTCGCGCGGCGACCCCTATGACCTCGTGATCACCGTGCGCGGGCCGCGCCGCATGCTGCTGGTGCGCGAGAAGGAGCGGCTCGGTCCGATCTGGATCAACCGGACGCAACGCCGCTTTCCCGATAGCCCGGTGTTTCTTTCGGTGTCGAGCAATCGCCCTCTCAGCGAGATTCTGAGCCCCGACACCGCGCTGCGGGAGCGCATCGGGCTCGCCAATGCGGACCGGCCGCCGCCGCTCTCGTTCGATGTCGATGCGCCGCTGGCGCGCTTCCAGGCGGGCATGATCAGGATGCTTGAGGAGAAGGGACTCTATGCCGAGAACGAGCGCGGCGTGACCTTCCTCTCCGGCACGCTGTTCAGCGCGCCGATCGAGGTGCCGGCGACCGCGCCGACCGGACCCTACGAGATCGACATCGTGCTCTATTCGGGTGGCGTGCCGCTGGCGCGCCAATCGACCAATTTCGAGGTGGTCAAGACCGGCCTCGAGCAGGGACTGGCGACGGGGGCCCATGAGCGGTCGTTCCTCTACGGACTCGCAACCGTTGCGCTGGCGCTGCTGCTCGGCTGGCTGGCGAGCGTCGTGTTCAGGCGCGACTGAGCGTCGCCGTGGCGTATGCCTCGCGCGGCGTTTATAGCCTTGCGGGACAGCCACCGCCCCGCTCCCGCGAAAGCCGCCCATGTCCGACAAGACGATCCCGCTTCCGGCGCTGCTGCTGGGCGCCGCCGGGCTGATCCCGTTCGTGGCGGGGGCATCCGCGCTGACCTTGCAATTGCCGCTGCCGGTCCTCGGAGGGGGCGAGGGGCTGGCGCGGCTCGTGATGATCTACGGGGTCGCGATCCTGTCCTTCCTCGGAGGGGTGCGCTGGGGCATCGCGCTCGGTTTCGAGGACAGACGGATGGCGGCGCGCGATTTCGTCGTCTCGGTCGTTCCCGCGCTTGTCGGCTGGGGCGCCGCCATGCTGGCGCCGCCTACGGCGCTTTGGGTTTTGTGCGGGGCGTTCGTGCTGCTCGGCCTGCTCGATTACGGGCTCATCTGCCGTTATGTCGCGCCGGAATGGTATGGCCGGCTGCGGCTCGCTTTGTCCGCAGTCGCGGCGACCGCGCTCGGCGTCGCCGCGTCCGCCGCAGCCTGACGGCCGTTTCAGCCGAGCAGCCCGTCATAGGCGTAGAAGGGCGCGAGCGTGCCCTCCGCGATCGCCGTCCAGTCATCTGCCAGTTCGACCAGACCGTCCGTCCGGGTGAGCGAGGTCAGGACGCCGGCTCCGTCCTGCGGATGCTTGCGGGCGACCATGACGCCGTCCGCGCCGCCCGAAAGCGAGACGCGGACATATTCTCGCCGGCCCTCCTTCTTGCGGTAGGGGAAGCCGAGCCTGACCAGCAATGCGGCCGGGGCGCGGTGCTCTGTCCCGGCGAGCCGCGCCAGCAGCGGGCGGGCGACGAAGGCGAAGGTGACGAACACCGCGACCGGGTTGCCCGGCAGGCCGACGAACGGCGTGGGTCCCAGAGGTGCTTTGCCGATGACGCCCATCGCGACAGGGCGGCCGGGCTTGATGCCGATCCGCCAGAAATCGAGCGAGCCGGCCCGGGCCAGCGCCGTCTTGACGTGGTCCTCCTCGCCGGTGGAGACGCCGCCGGAGGTCAGGATCAGGTCGCAGAGGCCGGCCGCCTCGCCGAGCCGGCGCGCGAGGCTGTCGGGCTCGTCGCGCAGGATGCCGAGATCGAGAACCTCGGCGCCGGTCCGCGCCACCATCGCAGCGAGCAGGCTGCGGTTGGCGTCGTAGATCCCGGCCGGCCCGAGCGGCTGGCCGGGCTCGGTCAACTCGTCGCCGGTCGAGAAGATCGCGACGCGCGGCCGCCGGCGCACCACGACCTGTGTCCGGCCGAGCGCCGCCAGCAAAGCGAGATCCTGCGGCCGCAGGCGATGCCCGGTTGCGAAGGCCTGCTCGCCCGCCGCGATGTCCTCGCCGGCAGGCCGCGCATTCGCGCCTCGTTTCAGGCCGGCCGGCAGGCACACGAAGCCGCTCTCGACCGCAACGTCCTCCTGCATGAAGACCGTGTCCGCGTCGGCGGGCATCGGCGCGCCGGTGAAGACGCGCACCGCCACGCCTGCGGTGGCGAAGCCGGCGGCGTCAGCGCCCGCGGCGATCCGGCCGGCCAGCGCAAGCTTGATCTCTCCGGTCGGGGCGAGGTCGGCGAAGCGCACCGCATAACCGTCGACGGCCGAATTGGCGAAGGGAGGCAGGTCGAGGCCGGCCACGATCGTCTCGGCGAGCACACGGCCATCAGCCAGCCCGAGCGCGAGCGTCTCCGTGCCGGTCACGGGCGCGGCCAGCCCGGCGGCGCGGGCGCTCGCCTGCTCGACGCTCATCAGCGGTCCGCCGAAGGCCTCGTCGTCGCGGCTCAACTGCGCCATGGCGGCCTCACGCGTCCGCCAGCCGCGCCAGCACGGTGGCCAGCGGCTCGGCATGTTCCAGCGCGGCGTCCGCGATGGCGGCGACATCATCGATCCCGATTACGGGCCGGCCGGCCCCCGGAAAGTCGAGATCGCTGGCGACGGCCCGGATGGTGGGATCGCCGGGATGCAGCGGCGGCTTGCCGTTGGCGGCGCGATGAACCTCGATCTTGGCGTGCGAGGCACGTTTGAAGCCCTCGACAATGACCAGATCGACCGGGGACAGCCGCCCCAGCAGATCGGCCAGTGTCGCCTCGGGCTCGCTGCGCAGTTCGCGCATCAGCGCCCAGCGCCGCTCCGAGGAGATCAGCACCTCGCGCGCGCCGGCCTCGCGATGGGCGTGGGAATCCTTGCCCGGCGTGTCGAGATCGAAGGCGTGATGGGCGTGCTTCAGCGTCGAGACCGAGATGCCGCGACGGCCGAGTTCCGGGATGAGGCGCGTCAGCAGCGTTGTCTTGCCCGCGCCGCTCCATCCCGCCAGACCAATCACGCGCATCGAAAGCCTTCATCGGAAACAAAACCGGGCGCTTGCGCGCCCGGCTGTCATCTTTCAGTTTGCCCCGCGCGGTCAAGCCGGGCGGGGCAGGGAGAGGGTTATTCCGCCGGCTGGAGCTTGCCGCCGGGAACATGCCCCTTCTGCATCTCCTCGGCGACCCAGAGCGAATGATGCTCCTTGGCCCAGTTGAGGTCGACCTCGCCGGAGCCCATCGCGTCGAACGCACCCTCCATGCCGATCGAGCCGATATAGATGTGCGCGAGGATGACCGCGACCATCACCATCGAGACGACGCCGTGGACGACGTTCCAGAACTGCAGGTTCAGGACGCCACCGGCGAAGGCCGGGAACAGCAGATAGACGCCCGACACCGACAGCGCCGCGCCGCCGAGCACGACAGACCAGAAGATCACCTTCTGACCGCCATTAAAGCGTTTGGCCGGGGGATGGCCCTTGCCGATAATGCCGCCGCCCGCCGCAAACCAGCGCAGATCGGTCGCGCCGGGAATGTTGTCCTTGATCCAGACGACGAGCATCAGCGCGATGCCGAGCATGAACGGCCAGGCAAGATAGTTGTGCGACCACTTCGCCACGATCGACACGTTGGTGAAGGCCTGCGGCCCGATCAGCGGCAGCAGCACGGCCTTGCCGAAGGTGACGTTCAGCCCCGAAAGCGCCAGCACGATGAAGCAGGCGGCCGTCAGCCAGTGCATGAAGCGCTCGAAGGCGTTGAACCGCGTCAGCGTGCGCCCGGCTGGCCCGGCCTCGATCTTGATGCGGCCGCGAACGAGGTAGAACACCGTCAGCAACAGCAGCATGCCGATGACCGCGATCGCGCCGATCCGGAACATCGTGCCCTGGTGGAAGGCCCGCCATTCGCGGCCGGCAGGCCGCTCCAGCGTCGCCGCCTTGCCGTCGGGGATCGTGATGCGGCCCTGGAGTTCGGCCGACGGATTGCCCTTCAGCGCGTCGAGGAACTGCTGTTCCTTGACGGCGTTGGCGGTCGGGTTGACCTGCTGGGCAAGCGCCGGGGCTGCCGGCAGGGCGGCGAAAGCCAGGAGCAGGCCAAGCGCCAGGAAACGAAGGTGAGCGCCGAGACGCATGGGCGAAATCCTCTCGCGAGATGAACCGGATAACGAGGCAAGGGGGGAACGCAGCGCGCCCTTCGGCGACGCCACGCCCCGTTCCCCAAGCTCTCAGATCGCGATCGTTTCCTTGTAGGCGGTCTGCCAACCCCAGGCGCCGGAGCCGTAGCCGCGTTTGACCACCCGCTCCTTGTAGATCTGGGCGATGATCTCGCCGTCGCCGGCGAGCAGCGACTTGGTCGAGCACATTTCGGCGCAGAGTGGCAGCTTGCCCTCCGCCAGACGGTTCGAGCCGTATTTCTGGAACTCCGCCGGCGAGAGATCGGCTTCCGGGCCGCCCGAGCAATAGGTGCACTTGTCCATCTTGCCGCGCGAACCGAAGTTGCCGACCTTGGGATATTGCGGCGCGCCGAAGGGGCAGGCGTAGAAGCAATAGCCGCAGCCGATGCAGAGATCCTTGGAGTGCAGCACCACGGCGTCGGCCGTGGTGTAGAAGCAATCGACCGGGCAGACGGCGGCGCAGGGCGCGTCCGTGCAGTGCATGCAGGCCATCGAGACCGAACGCTCGCCGGGCTTGCCGTCATTGATCGTCACGACGCGGCGGCGGTTGATGCCCCAAGGCACCTCGTTCTCGTTCTTGCAGGCGGTGACGCAGGCGTTGCATTCGATGCAGCGGTCAGCGTCGCAGAGGAATTTCATACGGGCCATGGTTCAGTTCCTCTTCACGCCGCAGCGATCTGGCAAAGCGTGACCTTGCCTTCGTGCATCGCAGTCACGGGGTCGTAGCCATAGGTGGTGACGATGTTGACCGACTCGCCGAGCACGATCGGGTCGGTGCCCTTCGGGTAGTTCCCGCGCTGGTCCTGGCCCTGGTAGAAGCCGCCGAAGTGGAACGGCATGAAGGCCACGCCCTTGCCGACGCGCTCGGTCACCAGCGCCTTGACGCGGGCTTTCGAGCCGTTCTCGGGGCCCGACACCCAGACGAAGGCGCCGTCCCGGATACCGCGCTCGCTTGCGTCCGCGGGGTTGATCTCGACGAACATGTCCTGCTGCAGTTCGGCCAGCCACTTGTTCGAGCGGGTCTCTTCGCCGCCGCCTTCATATTCGACGAGGCGGCCCGAGGTCAGCACGATCGGGAACGACTTGGCGACGCCCTTCTCGACCGCGGCCTTCTGCACCGAGGTGTGCAGGTTGGGGATGCGCAGCGTGCGCTCGTCGGGACGGGCCGGCCATTTGGCGACGAGATCGACGCGCGGCGAGTAGATCGGCTCGCGATGGACCGGAACGGGGTCAGGCAGGTTCCAGGCGTTGGCGCGGGCCTTGCCGTTGCCATAGGGCACGCAGCCATGCTCCAGCGCGACGCGCTGAATGCCGCCCGAGAGGTCGTTCGCCCAGTTCACGGCGTCGATATTGTTGCCGCCGATCCAGGAAATCGTCGCGATCTCGGCCGGCGTCAGGTCCTTGTCCCAGCCGAGTTTCTTCAGCGAGCCCATGGTGAACTCGGGATACCCATCCTTGATCTCCGAATTCAGCGAGTAGGAGCCGTTCTCCGCCAGCAGCGTGTCGTTGACCTTGCTGCCATCGGGGAGCGTGCGCTCGCGGGTCAGGCCGAAGCGCGGACGGAAGGTGCCGCCGCCGTTCTTCGCCTCGAGCGAGGTGTTGTAGAGGATGTGGGTGCCGGGATGCTTGAATTCCGGCGTGCCCCAGCACGGCCATGGCAAGCCGTAATAGTCGTTGGCGACGGGCGAGCCGGCCGCGCCGCGCAAGGAGACCAGGTCGAACTTGTCCTGGTTGGCCATGTGCAGCTTAAGGCGCTCCGGCGACTGGCCGGTATAACCAGTCGACCAGCCGCCCCTGTTGATCTCGCGCAGGATCGACTCAGGCGAAGGCTCGGCCCCGAACTTGCCCTGCACCATCTCATAGGGCTTGAACATCGGCTCGGCGAAGCCGAGCTTCTGGGCGAGCCTGTAGATGATCCAGTAGTCATTGGCGGATTCGAAGATCGGATCGACGACCTTCTCGCCCCATTGCACCGAGCGGTTGGAGCAGGTGCGCGAGCCCGAGCACTCGAACTGCGTCGCGGCCGGCAGCAGATAGGTGCCGTTCTTGCGCTGGCCGAGCGAGACGAAGTTGGTCGGATGCGGATCGGCGACGACCAGCAGTTCGAGCTTCTCCAGACCCTTCACGGCGTCGGGCATGCGCGGGATGGTGTTGCCGCCATGGCCCATGACGATCATGGCCTTGAGGTTGTCCTTCTGGTCGACCTGTTCGGCCGGCAGGTTGGCGGCATCGAACCAGCGGGTCGAGGTGTGGCCCGAGGTCTCCATATTGGCCTTGCGCGTGCGGGCCGGACGGCCGCCCTTGGCCGGAACCTCGTCGAAGCGCGTGACGAAATAGTCGTAATCGACGTTCCAGACGCGGGCCCAATGCCGCCAGGCACCCTCGACCAGCCCGTAATAGCAAGGCAGATTCGAGATATCGAGGCCGAAATCGGTCGCGCCCTGCACGTTGCAGTGGCCGCGGAAGATGTTGGCGCCGTTACCCATGCCGCCGACATTGCCGGTGGCCAGCAACAGGTTGCAGATGGCGCGGACATTGGCCGTGCCGACCGAGTGCTGGGTCACGCCCATGCACCAGATGAAGGTGGCGGGTTTGACCTTGGCGAAGGTCTCCGCGGCGCGCTTGAGCTGCGCCTCGGGCACGCCGGTGATGTCCTCGACCGTCTTGGGGTCGTATTTCTCGACCTCCTTGCGGACGTCGTCCATCCCGTGCACGCGGGCGGCGAGGAATTCCTTGTCCTCCCAGCCGTTCTTGAAGATGTGCCACATCATGCCCCAGATCACCGCGATGTCGGTGCCCGAGCGGATGCGGATGTAGTCGGTGGCGTGGGCGGCGGTGCGGGTCAGGCGCGGGTCGAAGACGATGACGTTGGCGCGCTGGACCTCCTTGCCCTCAAGGATGTGCTGCATCGAGACGGGATGCGCCTCGGCGGCGTTGGACCCCATGAAGATGACGGTCTTCGAATTCCGGATGTCGTTGTAGGAATTCGTCATGGCGCCGTAGCCCCAGGTGTTCGCGACGCCGGCGACCGTGGTCGAGTGGCAGATGCGCGCCTGATGGTCGACGTTGTTGGTGCCCCAGAAGGCCGCGAACTTGCGGAACAGATACGCGCCCTCGTTGGAGAACTTGGCCGAGCCGAGCAGATAGACGGAATCCGCGCCGGACTTGGCCCGGATCTCCATCATCTTGTCGCCGATCTCGTTGATCGCGACATCCCAGGAGATGCGCTGCCACTGCCCGTCGACCAGCTTCATCGGGTACTTGATGCGGCGGTCGCCATGGGTGAGTTCGCGCACGGACGCGCCCTTGGCGCAGTGCGAGCCTCGGTTGATCGGGCTTTCCCAGGCGGGCTCTTGGCCGACCCAGACGCCGTTGGCGACCTCGGCCTTGACCGTGCAGCCGACCGAGCAATGGGTGCAGATGTTCTTGACCACCTTGGTTCCGGTCGCGGGGCCGAAGGTCGATGCCTCCGCCTTGCGGACCGAGCCGATGGTCAGCGAGCCGGCGACTGCCGCGCCGCCGGCGATGAGGCCCGAGCGCCGCAGGAAGGTGCGGCGGTCCATGACGCCCGAGGACAGGCCGGCCATTGCCGCCTGAAGCTTGCCGCGCTGGATGTCGGCCGATTTGCGCTTGATGAGCATGGGATCGCGCCTCTCAGTAACGGTTTGAGCGGTAGAAGGCCTTGACGTGGTCGCTTTCCTTGTAGCGCGCCTTCGTCTCGTCCTTGCCGGGATCGACGGCCTCCGCCGGCGTCACTATGGCGGGCGCGACCGCGACGGTCGCGCCGGCGCCGAGCGCCTTGAAGAAGCTGCGGCGGTCGAAGGCCGATTCCTCGGTCCCTTTTGCCTTTTGCGACATGGTCGTTTCTCCAGCGTCGAATGCAGTCACGACGGCAGCCTCGCGGCTTCCGTCTCGATGGCGATGAACAGGCTGCCGATGCGGCCCACGGTCCGATAGAAATTGGAGGCCTTGGCGACTTCGAGATCGGCGAAGAAGCGCTCGGCCCAGGGCGCGAGATGGCGGGCGAAGAACCCGTCGGCGTCGACGTCCTCGGCGACGAAGACGCCGCGCAGCAGATGCGCGGTGATGTCCATCAGGATGGCGATGTGGTCTTCCGGCTCGCCGGCGCGCTCGGCACGCGCAATGCCGAGCTTGCCCATGTCCTCGCGCACCAGCGCCAGCGGCTTCTCGTGCAGGAAGCCGGTCAGGTAATAGGAGGCGTAGGGCAGGAGCTCGCCGCGGCCGACGCCGACGAAGAGCTCGAAGAACTCGTCGCGCACCGCCTCGGGCGTCGTCTGGGCCGCGGCCTCGGCCAGCGCGATATGGGCCAGCCCCAGCGGCGTGCCGTCGCCCTGCAGCCCCTGCAGCGCCGCCAGCGTCTCAGCCGTCGGCGAACGCCAGAGCAGCGCGCCGATCAGTTCGAACTCGCTGGCGCGGGCTTCGTCGATCGGGTCGATGTCGGGGGCGGCCTCGGTATTCAACAGGATGGGCTCATGGGTTGGAGAGGCGAGGGGATAGAGGTCCGGCCGCAATTCGCTGCGCGAGACGCCCGTCAGCGCCTCCACCGAGAGCACCCGGTCGGCAGGCACCCGCTTCCAGCTTGAAATGGCCGGCTGGGACACGCCGACACTGCGGGCGAGCGCTCTCACGCCGCCGGCCGCGCCGATTGCCCTGTCGAGTGCCGGATCCCGCATGGTCCGCGTCGTTCCCCTGAGCCAACTCGCGGCGTTCGATCGCCGCTGCCGTTTTTTAGTGCAGTGATAATGAGCGCTTATCGCTTGAAAATACAACTATTCCAAACTGAATTCAGACAGGCATCGCGCCACCGCCGCGTTTGCGAATCCGCACGGCCGGCGGGTCCGACGGCGCCGAATTTTGCGCTGCAGCATACACGTCATCGACTGAAACTGCCGCTTTTTCGCCGCTTTTCGGCTCGCCGGCAGCGTCATCCGTCAACCTGACATTCTCGGGGGCACGGTCTTCGGCCACGTCTTGTTGCGATGCAGCATCGTCATTGCGACTTTCGTCGTAGTTCACGTTCTGGTGCGGCATGCTGTCGCCGGTTGCCTCGGCAACCATCGGATCGGGCGTTTCCGGCTTCGGCGTCTCGCCAAAGATGCCACGCACCATTGCCGCGACATCGTCCGATTCCGTCAGCGGGCCATAGCCCGGAGCGCCGCCGGGGATGTTCCATTCCAGCGCATAGTCGCGCGCCGGATTTTCGAAGCCGGCGATGAACGGGTCGCTCTCCCAAGCCCGGCGCAGCGCGGCGAGCTTCCAGCTTTCCGGCACGTTCTGCTTCAGCCAGTGTGCGACGTCGAAATCCTTGTCGATCAGATCGAGCGAGGGCGGCTCGATCATTTCGGGTTCGGGCGCGGCCTCGGCTTCGGCGGCAGGAATCTCGGCAGGCAGCGCGCCCGGCGTCTCAAGCGGCGGATCGGGGGCTGGCTTCTCCGCCGCCGCCTCGCGTTTGCGGCGCGACCAGCGCGTCAGGAAGCCGCCATCGTCCTCTCCGCCATCGCCGCGCGGAGCCATCAGCTTTCGTCTCCGCGCCGCATTCCCGGCTCCGGGCGCGGGCCGCCGCCTTTGCGCGGGTCGTGCTCCTGGCGCTTGCGCTTGATGAACTCGCGCTCGACATGGTGCGCGTCGAAGAAGGCGAGCACCTGCTCGGCGATGCCTGCCGGCATCGGCAGCGCTTCGATGATGTCGCCGACATTCTCGCAGTAATCCTCGCCCTCGAACGGGTCGGCGGTGACGCCGACCAGCTCCAGTTCGGGCTCGATGCCGGTCGGCCGGACGGCGACCCAGAGCTTGGCGCGCCCGGCCTGGAAGTTCTCCCGGAAATGGGCGGTGTCGACCGAATGCAGCGTCAGCACGGCCGGGCCGAGATAGAAGCTCGTCCGGTCGGGCTCGCGCTTGAGTTCGGTCCAGGGCGCGAGCGCCGGCGGCTCCGGCAGCACGGCGAGCGGCGCCCAGGCATGGTCGGCCCAGGGCGAGTCGATCCTGCGCCGTTCGACGACGATGCCGACCTCGATGTGCTGCTCGGCCATGCCGGTCTCCTCAATGCGCCAGGGCAGGGTCGGCGAGCGGCAGGCCGGCGACAAGGTTCTGCGGCTTCATCCGCAGGACTTTATCGTCCGACATCGCCATCAGCAGGTAGATCGGCGCAGCCTTCGCGGCCGGCAACACCGGCACCTCGGCAGGCAGCGTCAGCCGGTAGAGCGCCAGCAGACGCGAGGCCGCGTCCTCAGCCATCGTCTCGCCCTGCCAGAGCGCGTTGCCGATCGCGGTCGCCTCGGCGTCGAGCCCGACGAACCAGCGCCAATCCGCGTCCTTGACGCTCTCGACCGGTTCGATGGTGGCCTCAAAACCGTGGATCGCCCGCAGCCAGTGCCGCAACGCTTCGCCCATCGCCGCACGGCCCGAGGGCTTGCCGCCAAGATCGAGCACCATGTCGAACCCATCCGAGCGCTGCCAGTAATGGTCCGCATTGGCCGACTTCAGGATGTCGAGCGAGGTCACGGCCGGGCCGCCGAGCATGGCGAGCAGCGGCGAGGCGTGACGGTCGGCCTCGTGCCCCTCGATGATCTCGGCGTCGGCGAGCAGGATGGTGTTCTCATGGAAGGTGACGCGCTGCGGCCGGAACAGACACTCGGCCGCCCGCACCACGAACGGATCTTCGACCGCATCGAGCGCGCTGCGCAGGATCACATGCACGAGCTGGTCGAGAAACAGCGGCGGGATGCCGGCGACGCCCTGGCGGATCAGCGCCGCGTAAGCCGCCTCGAGCGTCGGGGCGGCCGTCAGCCGGTCGCGCCAGCCGAGCATGAAGCGCCAGTTCTCGCGAGCGTCCTCGTCGGCGATGGCGGCGATCTCTGCTTTGGAGACATCCGCCTGCGGCCGCTCCATCAGCTTCGCATGCAGGGCGCGCTCGGCGTCGCAGGCCTCCTCCGGCGGCAGCAGTTCGGGCCGCGCCAGATAGGCCTTTAGGAAGTCGTCGGTGACCGCGAGCCCGCCACCGGGCGCGCGGTCAAGCAGAAGATGACCGGATGTGGCCCAGAAATGCGTCATGAGGCCGAAGTCTTTCTCAAATCCTGGGTCTTTCTCAAGTTCAGCAGATCGACCTCCTCGGCCGGCCCGTCCTCGCCCTCGACCTCGAGAAACTCGAAGGCGCGGAACCCTTCGGTGTCATGACTGGGACGGGGCGTCAGCGTGCGGAAGCGCTCTCGGATTTCGCCATCCTCGAGGCTGCGGTGCAAGGCCAGCAGCGTCTGGGCCGGATGGTCGCAAAGCGAGGCCGCGAAGGCGATCTCGCCTTCGGCCGCGGCGCGTGCGGAAGCCATGTCGGGCGCGCCGAGCTGGTCGACGAGTTGCGCGGCAAGCTGCGCGACCGCGCTCTCTCGCTCGGCCTCGCTCGCCTCCGTCACCACCGCTAGCGTGCTCCAGCCGAAGCTGCCGATGCCGAGAAACCCCGAGCGGAAGGCGACCCGGCCCTTGGCGTCGAGCGCGTCGATCCTACCCGGATCGAACAGGAAGGAACCCGTCACCAGCCATTCGCCCGGCTCCGCCGCGCGGCGAAACACCAGCGTATCGGAGGGGTCGAGCCGGATGGCGCGGGGCAATTTCAGGGGGAAGTCCATGGTCAGGCTCTGCCCGTCATTGCGAGCGAAGCGAAGCAATCCAGAGGGTTCGCGCAATCCTCCTGGATTGCTTCGTCGGCTGCGCCTCCTTGCAATGACGGAAGCGCCGTCACAGCTTCGGCCCGCCGCTCTCGCGGTCGAGCCAGTCGGCGCGGGCAAGCGCCTCGACCAGACTGCGGCGTTCGGTGCCGGTCTGCGAGGTCGCGACAAGGTCGCCGTCCGGCTCTATGCCGTGGCGCACCCCCACCACCTTGTCGAGCCGGTCGAGCCAGCGCTTCGCGATCGTCTTGGGGCCATCGCCCTGCCACTGCGTCACGCCCAGCATCAGGTGCCGCGAGAAGGATTCGATCAGGTCGACCGCATCGACCTCCTCAAAGCCTTCCTCTTCCATGCCGACGCCGGTCTGCCCCATCGAGAACGGGCTCATCGTCGTCGCCCGCAGCATCGCGCCGAACACCAGCCAGTCGGGCACGGCGTCCTCGGCGCACCCATCAGGCCAGGCCAGCCGGCCGCCGCCGATCAGGCCGAGATCGTAGACCAGCGCATCGGGCCAGCGGAACAGGATCGGCCGCTCCGGCGGGCAATGCACCGCGAGCGCGTCAGCCAGCGCGTTCATGGCGAGGTAATGCGCCAGCCTTGCCTCGCGCAAGGGAGCGTCCGGCTCCAGCACCACGGCGAACTCGACGATGTCGAAGCGCCGCGCCCAGACCAGCGTGGCTGCTCCGGCCTGCGACGCGATCGCCTGCGCATGGGCGAAAGCGTCGCCCGATTCGCGAAGGGTGACGAGCGTGAAGCCGGGCGGCAGCACCGGCTCGCGCCTGAGATCGTCGGTGCGCAGCGCGCTGGCCGCCATCGCGGAAATCTCCCCGGAGCCGCGACGAAAGGCGCGGCGTTTGTTTCTTTTGAACCTCTCCAATTCCATATAAGCGTTCAAACCCGCAAGAGAGACGAAAAGACGCTCTCCCGGCATCTGCTCCCAAGGACGCGACCGCCCATGACCGACGCCGCCCGCACGCTGATCGTCTGTTCGTGCGAGGACACCATGCCGCTCGACCTTGCCGCTCTTGGCAGGGGTTGCCCGAGCGCCGACATCCGCACGGCTCGTCATCTCTGCCGCACCCAGACCGACATCGTCACCAAGCTGCTTGGCGAGAGCCAGGCCATCACCATCGCCTGCACGCAGGAAGCGCCGCTCTTCGAGGAGATGGCGGCCGACCACGACTATGCCGGCGAGCTGACATTCGCCAACATCCGCGAAACCGGCGGCTGGTCGAGGCAGGCCAACGCGGCCGGCCCGAAGATGGCGGCGCTGCTGGCCGCCGCCGCCGAGCCTATGCCGGCGATGGGGTTCACCACGCTGACCAGCAAGGGCGTGGCGCTGGTTTATGGCCGCGACGAGACTGCGATTTCCGTCGGCCAGCGCCTCGCCGAGCATCTCGACGTGACCATCCTGCTCAGCCGGCCGGGCGAGATCGCGCCGCCGCGCGTGATGGCCGTGCCGGTCCTGAAAGGCACGATCGGGGCGGCGACCGGCTGGCTCGGCGCGTTCGAGCTGACGGTCAACGACTACGCCGCTCCGCTGCCCTCGTCGCGCGCGAAACTCGTCTTCGGCGAGCCGCGGAACGGCGCGGTCTCGCAATGCGACATCGTCATCGACCTCTCGGGCGGGACGCCGCTGTTCCCGGCGGGCGACCTGCGCGCGGGCTATCTCAGGGCCGATCCGCGCGACAAGGCTGCGATCGAGTCGCTGATCGGCGAGGCCAGCCATCTCGTCGGCGAGTTCGACAAGCCGCGCTATGTCCGGCTGAACGAGGACCTCTGCGCCCATGCCCGTTCGAAGAAGACGGGCTGCACCCGCTGCCTCGAACTCTGCCCGACAGGCGCTATCACGCCGAACGGTGACCATGTCGCGGTCTCGGCGGAAATCTGCGCCGGCTGCGGCGCCTGCGCGGCGGTCTGCCCGACAGGCGCGGTGACCTATGCCCTGCCGCCGACCGACGCGCTGCTGCGCCGGCTGCGCACGCTGCTGACGACCTATGCCCAGGCCGGCGGGCGCGACGCGGTCGTGCTGCTGCACGATGCCGAGCATGGCGAGCCGCTGATCGACGCGCTCGCCCGCTTCGGGGACGGCTTGCCGGCGCGCGTCCTGCCGCTGCGCGTCAACGAGATCACACAGCTCGGGTTGGAAACATACGCTGCGGCGCTCGCCTTCGGTGCGTCCGCCATCCGCGTGCTCGGCCGCGCCAAGCCGAAGCACGATCTCTCGGGCCTGACGCGCAACCTCGACTACGCCAACACGCTCAGCCGAGCGCTCGGCTTCGGCGAGGGCCGGGCCGGCGTCATCGAGACCGACGACCCCGACCAGCTCGCTCTGGCGCTGGCGCAGATCGCGCCTGGCCGGTCCTCCGCCAGCCCCGCCCGCTTCCGGCCGATGGGCGAGGGCCGGCCGCTGCTGCGACAAGCGGTGTCGGAGCTTCACGCCGCCGCGCCGACGCCGGTGCCCGCCGTCGCCATGCCCGAGCGCGCCCCCTTCGGCACCATTCATGTCGAGACGGATGGCTGCACGCTCTGCCTGGCTTGCGTCTCCGCCTGTCCGGTTCAGGCGCTCTCGGACAATCCCGAGCGCCCGACGCTCGCCTTCCAGGAGGATCTTTGCGTGCAGTGCGGGCTTTGCGCCACGACTTGCCCCGAAAAGGTGATCACGCTGGAGCCGCGCATCGATTTCGACGCCTGGAAGGGCGGCAAGCGCGTGCTGAAGCAGGAAGAGCCGTTCCACTGCATCAACTGCGCAAAACCCTTCGGCGTGCGCTCGACGATCGAGAAGATCGCGGCCAAGCTCGAAGGCAAGCACTGGATGTTTTCCGGCGCCTCGGCGCAGCGCATCTCGGTGATCAGGATGTGCGAGGATTGCCGCGTCGAGGTCGTCGTCAACGAGAGTTTTGACCCGCATCTCTCACCCCAGCGCCCGCCGGTGCGCACGACCGAGGATTATCTGCGCGAGCGGGCGGAGCGGGGCGAGGACCCGTTGCAGTAGACGGCCCGACCGGCTTTCCCGTCATGCTCGGCCCTGTGCCGAGCATCCACGTCTTGGGCATAGGGCTCTACGAGCGAAGACGTGCATGGTCGGGACAAGCCCGACCATGACGAAAGAAGGTATCACCGCGCCGCCGTCACCTTCTCCAGCCAGTCGACCAGCGCCTGCCGGTCCTCCGCGCTGCCGATCGTCTGCTCCGGCATCTTCGTCCCCGGCGTATAGGCATTCGGCCCCACCTCGAAGAGCTTCGCCACGGTCTCCTTGCTCCAGACGATGTCCATCGTCCTGAACGCGTCGGAATAGGCGTAGCCCGGCGCGCTCGCGATCTTCCTCCCGAAAATCCCGTGCAAGGTCGGCCCCGCCCGGTTGCCGTCGGCCGGCGTCAGCGTGTGGCAGGCGGCGCAGGCGCGAAAGACCTGCGCGCCGCGCTCGCCCTGAAACGCAGCCAGCACATCCTCTCCCGCGCGCGGCACGACCGGGCCGATATGCTCGCCGGTGACCGCGTTCCAGCGCCGCACCAGCCGATCCGCCCCGCCAGACAGCAACGTCCTGCCATCGGGCAAAAACGCCAGCGACCAGACCGGCAGCCCCGGCCCGACCAGCGTCGCCCGGATCGCGCGCGTCCGGCGCTCGATCAGCGCCACCTGACCGCGCAGGCCGCCGACTGCGATGGTCGCGCCATCCGCCGACAGCGCCAGCGCGATCAGCGGCGTCTGGCCGATGGCGATCTCGGCGCGAGCCGCGCCATCGGGGCCAAAGAGCCTGAGAATCCCGTCGGCGGCGGCGACCGCGATCTCGCCATCGGGCGCGATAACGACGCCGTTCAGCGCGGCCGGCAGCGTGATGATCCGTGCCGGCCCGTCATCGGCCGGCCAGATCCGCAAGGTCGCGTCATACCCCGAGGAGACGATAGCGCCACCGGGCGCGAAGGCGACGCCGTTGACCGGCCCCTTATGCCCTGCCAGCACGCGCACCTTGCCGTCCGACAACGAGACGACCCGCACTGTCTCGTCCCACGACGCCGAGGCGAGATGCCCGCCCTCGGGTGAGACGGCGATGGCGGAGACCGGCCCCTTATGGCCGTCGAGAACCCGGGCCGGCTCGGCCGCGTCGCCTTGCCACAGCGCGATCCTGCCGTCTTCGGCCCCGCTAGCGAAGCCGAGCCCGTTCACGGTCGCGACCGCGTTGATCGCGCCCTGATGGAAGCGCAGGACCCTGTCGGCCGCGCCGCTCTCCAGCCGCCACAGGATCGCCGACTGGTCGAAGGAGCCTGTCATGGCGAGCCTGCCGTCGGGAGACACGGCGACGGCGCGGACCGGCCCGCCATGTCCCCGCAGCTCTTGCGCCTGGGCGGGGGAGGCGAGGAAGAGAACTGCGGCCAGCGCTGCGCAAGCGGTCCTTCTCATTCAGTGAGCCACCGCCCGCACCACCCGGCGCACCTTCTCCGTAAGCTCCCCGATCTGGTCCTCCGTGATGATCAGCGGTGGGGTCAGGGCCAGCGTCTCGCCGGTGATCCGGATCATGATCCCTTCCTCGCGAAAAGCCCGGTCCATTGCCTCATAGGCGCGCTTGCCCACGCCCTCGGGGCGCGAGGCGAGGTCGATGCCGGCGACGAGGCCCAGCGTGCGGATGTCGAGCACGTTGGGCTCGTCCTTCAGCGACATGATCGCGTCGGCCCAGACCGGCTCCAGCGCCTTCGTCCGCTCGAACAGGCCCTCGTCGCGGTAGATGTCGAGCGTCGCAAGGCAGGCGGCGGCCGCCAGCGGGTGGCCGGAATAGGTGTAGCCATGGAACAACTCGATGACGTTGTCGGGGCCGTTCATGAAGGCGTCGTAGATGTGCTTGCGGCAGATCACGCCGCCCATCGGCACCGTGCCCGAGGTCACGCCCTTGGCGAAGGTGATCATGTCCGGGACGACGCCGTAGCGTTCGGCGGCGAAGGCCGTCCCGAGCCGGCCGAAGCCGGTGATGACCTCGTCGAAGATCAAAAGGATGCCATGCTTGTCGCAGATCTCGCGCAGGCGCTTGAGATAGCCTTTCGGCGGCGGAAGCACGCCGGTCGAGCCCGCCATCGGCTCGACCATGACGGCGGCGATGGTCGAGGCGTCGTGCAGGGTGACGATGCGCTCCAACTCGTCGGCGAAATGCGCGCCGTAATCCGGCTCGCCCTTGGTGAAGCGCTGCTTCTCGCGATCGTAAGTGTGCGGCATATGGTCCGCGCCCGCGAGCAGAGAGCCGAAGAACTTGCGGTTCGAGACGATGCCGCCGACCGAGATGCCGCCGAAACCGACGCCGTGATAGCCGCGCTCGCGGCCGATCAGGCGGGTCTTGGAGCCTTTGCCGGAGATGTTCCAGTAGGCGATCGCGATCTTCAGCGCCGTGTCGGCGGCCTCGGAGCCCGAACCCGCGAAGAAGACATGGTCGAGGTCGCCCGGCGCCAGCGCCGCGATCCGGGCGGCCGCAGCGAACACCTTGGGATGGCCGAACTGGAAGGAGGGCGCGTAGTCGAGCTCCTCCGCCTGCGCCTGGATCGCCTCGATGATCGGCCGGCGCGCATGGCCGGCATTGCAGCACCACAGGCCCGCCGTGCCGTCCATCACCGGCTTGCCCTCCGGCGTGTAGTAGAACATCCCCTCGGCGCGGGCGATCATGCGCGGGTTCTGCTTGAACGAGCGGTTGGCCGTGAACGGCATCCAGAAGGCGTCGAGGTCGTTGGGCGTGCCCAGCGGCTTGAGGGCGGATGTCATCGGCGGCGTTCCCGGTCCAGTTAAGCGTCTCTCAACCTAACAGCACAGCAGGGACTGTAAATCGCCGGCCGGGCGGGGCATGCCTGCGCCGGCCGTGGACCAAAAGTCGCGCGACGAGACAGGTGACGTTACGTCGCGCTCGGCCTAGTCTGTCACCCGGGGGAGTGAGAAAACTGCATCGGGACCACAATGGTCGCTAGCGGCGAGACCCCGGATCGGCCCGACGAACAGGCCGCGGCGCTGATCCGCGCGGCGCTGGACCGTATTCTCGCCTCCGACGTCTTCCGCAGCGCGCCGCAACTCGCGGCTTTTCTCGGCTTCATCGTCGAGCGCAGCCTTGCCGGCCGCGCCGCCGAGTTGAAGGGTTACACCATCGCCGTCGAGGCGTTCGGCCGGTCCCCCGATTTCGATCCTCAGACGGACCCGATCGTGCGCGTCGAGGCCGGTCGGCTGCGCAAGGCGCTGGTGCAGTATTATGCCGGCGAAGGCGCGGCCGAGCCGCTCAGGATCACGATTCCGGTCGGCGGCTATGTTCCGAGCTTCCTGTCCGATGGTCCGGGCCTCGTCGCGGACGCGGAGGATCGGGCTCCGATCCCCCCCGATCCTGCGGCGGATACGTTCATGGCGTCCGCGCCGCCGGACGAGCCGGCCGGAGCGGCCGGCCGTGTCGAGACCGGGCGCGCCCGGCTCGCTATCGTCGGGCTCGTGCTGATCATCGTGATCATGGCCGTCGCGGTGGCGTCGACGCGGATCGGCCATCGCCGCGAGGCAGGCTCGCCCCCCGCCGGCGTCGCGCAGCAGACCCGGACGGCCCCGCCGCCTGCCGCCGCGCCGCCCCCCGTCGATGCCGCGCCGCAGCCGGCTCATCTCCCGGTCGTCACGGTGACGGTAGGCACGCCGCGGGACGATCCCGCGCTGGCGGAGGTGATGCAGCGCTTCGCCCGGCTGCTGGTCGACGTCATGGCGCGCTTCGACGATCTGATCTCGGTCAAGGCGCTGCAGCCCGGCGCGAGCGGTGTCGAGGCCGGCGCCTATGTTTTCGAGATAAACGCCAGCCGCGTCGGCGCGGATACGGAGGGCTTCGGCCGCCTGCGTTCGGTCAGGGACGGGCGGATCGTCTGGACGACATCGACGACGCGCACCCTGAGCGGCGGCCCGGACGATCCCGAACTGCTCGAACTGGCGCGCCGGCTGGCGATCCGACTGGCCGAGCCCTTCGGCATCATTCATGCGGATTTCCGCCAATCGGCGACCTCGCCGGCGATGCGCTGCATGTTCCAGGCTTTCGACTTCCGCCGCACCATGCAGCCGGCCGAGCACCTCGCCGCCCGCGCCTGCCTCGAGGGCGTGCTCGCCAGGGATCCGGGCTTTCATCCGGCCTGGTCGCAACTGGCGCTGCTGATTCTCGACGAGCATGCGCAGGGGTTCAACCCGCTGCCCGGCCCGCCGCTCGACCGTGCGCTGAGCGCGGCGCTGACGGCGTTGCGGCTGGCCCCGTCGAGCGCACGCGCGCAGCAGGTCATGATGGACGTGCTGTTCGCCAGGGGAGCGCTGGAAGACGCGATCAGGAGCGGCCGCGAGGCGCTGGCGCGCAACCCCTACGACCCCGACATCATGGCCGATCTCGGCTCGCGCTTCGTCCGGCTCAACCGGCCGGCGGAGGGGCTGCCGCTGCTCGCCCGCGCCGTGGAGCTCAGCGCCGGCCGGCCGCCCTGGTACGATTTCTACGCCTTTCTGGCGGCGCATCTGCTGGGGGCCGACAAGCTGGCCGAGAGCTACGCCGCGGCGCTGGTCGCGGACCAGGGCGCGCTCAGCCTGCTCGGCCGGTCGCTCGCCGCCGCCAAAGCGAAGGACGAGATCGAGCTGGCGACCTGCCTGCGCGCGCTCGCCGAAGCCGCTCCGCTCTTTGCGGTCGATCCGCGGCTCTATCTTGGCCAGAAGGGCTTCGCGCCGGAGCTGATCGACCGCGTCCTTGCCGCCCTGGGGGCCGACGCGCTCGGCGCCCTGACGCGGCGATAGCGAGCCCGCCAGCGGGCTTTCCGTGAATTCCACCGCTTTCTGCGCGATTGGGTCGGCGACGTAGGCCGGGAGGCTCGCTTGACGCCTCCGGCGCAGGTAGTTTTCCAGATGTCGCTCGTGATTCGCCGCTGTCGTCCCGTCCCCTCTTGCGCGGTCGCTCTCTTGGCCCCTGTCCGCCTGAACGCCCTGCACCCACTCGCCAGCGCCGTTACCGGCCTGTCGGCCGGCGCCGTCACCGCGCTGCTTCTGCCGGGCCCGCTCGGCGGTGCGCTCGGCCTGCTGCTGGCCGGCGGCGGGCTGATCGGCTCGGCGCTGATCTCGGAGAAGCGCGCCTTGGGCCAGCGCGAGCAGGTTCTGGCGGCGATCGGCGAGGTCAAGGTCAGGTTGGCGACCAATGCGATCCGCCTTGATTCGCTGGCGCGTCGCGTCGAGGAACTGCCGATGCGCGAGGCGGACGCCGCGCCTGCGCGCGCGACGCTGAACGAACTCACGGCCGAAGTCGGGCTGCTCGGCGACCTGATCCATCAGGTCGCGACCACGCTCGCCGACCATGACGCCGAATTGGCGCTGGCGCGTTCGCGCCAGCAGGCGGCGACGCCCGCGCCCGTGCCGGTGATCGACCCTGAGGCTGCGATGCGGGCGCGGATCGAGGCCAGGGCGGCCGAGCGCGAGGAGACGATGCGGCAGGCGCAGCGCCGCGCCGCCGACGAGCGCGCCGCCGTGATCAGCCAGGCGCTGTCGGAGGGCCGCGTCGAGGTCCATCTTCAGCCGATCGTGCAATTGCCCCAGCGGCGCACCCGCGGCTACGAGGCGCTGGTCAGGCTGCGTCTCGACGAGCAGACGCTGCTGCTGCCCGAACATTTCGTCAAAATCGTCGAGGAGCGCGGCTTCGGCCCGACGTTGGATGCGCTTGTGCTGACGCGCGCGCTCGCCATCGCCCGCCATCTCGGCGCCAAGGACGGGAAGCTGTTCGTCTCGTGCAATTTCAGCGCGGCGACCTGGGGTTCGGCCAAGGCGCTGTCGGCGCTGTCGCGCATTCTCGACAAGTATCGCGAGCATGCCGGCCATCTCGTTATCGAGATGCCGCAGACCGTGTTCCGGGCACTCGACCCGACGAGTCTGGGCTTTCTCGGCGCGATGTCGGCCAATGGCGTGCGCTTTGCGCTCGACCAGCTCGTCGATCTCAGGCTCGACCCGGCGTCGCTGTCCGATCGCGGCGTCCGTTTCGTCAAGGCCCCGGCCGCCCTGCTGCAGGCGGACGCGGTGGGCCGCGTGGCGGCCGACATCGCCGCCAGCGATCTCTCCGCGCTGCTCGCCCGCGCATCGATTACGCTGATCGCCGACGACATCGAGGACGATCCGACGGTGGCGGACATGATCGAACTCGGCGTCGGCCTCGCGCAGGGGCTGGTCTTCTCGCCGCCGCGCCCGGTCAAGCCTGAGGTCTTCGCCGAGCCGTCGGCTGCGCCGGTTCGCGAGCCGGAGCCCGCGCCGGCCCGGCCGACCGCCGAGGTCGTCGGTTATCCCGCGCCCGCGCCGGCCGAGGACGCAAAACCCGAGCGCTTGCCCTTCCGCTCCGTGCTGCGCCGCGCCAGCGCCTGAGCGAGCGTCTTCTTTTTGCAACCGCGAAGCGCTAAGGCTCCATGACAGCCATGGAGCCTTCCGCTTTGCCGACATCCGAGACGACGACCCAGCCTTTGACCGGCGTCGCCGGCATCGCCGACCGCTTCGATCTCTGCCTCTGCGACATCTGGGGCGTGGTCCATAATGGCGTCGCCGCCCATCGCGAGGCGGTGGAGGCGCTGCTCGCGATGCGCAAGGCGGGCGTCAGTGTCGTGCTGGTGACCAACGCGCCGCGTCCAAACGCCGAGATCAGACGCCAGCTCGATGGGTTCGGCGTGCCGGGGGACGCCTATGACGCCATCGTCACCTCGGGCGACGTCTGCCGGGGCCTCATCCGGGCGCGGGCCGGCCAGCCCGTCTACATGCTGGGCCCAGACCGCGACCTGCCGCTGATCGCCGGCCTCGACGCGCGCCGTGTCGCGCCGGATCAGGCGGCCTATGTGCTATGCACCGGTCTGTTCGACGACGAGACCGAAACCGCTCAGACCTATGCCGGGCTTCTTGCGGATTTCGCGGCGCGCGGCCTGACCCTGATCTGCGCCAATCCCGATCTGGTGGTCGAGCGTGGCGGGCGCATCGTGCCCTGCGCCGGCTCGCTGGCGCTGGCCTATGAGGAACTGGGCGGGCAGGCGATCTATGCCGGCAAGCCGCATGCGCCGATCTACGAGGCGGCGCTTGCGCTGGGCGAGGCGGCGCGCGGTTCGACGATCGATCGCGCGCGCATCTGCGGTGTCGGCGACGCCATCCGCACCGACATCGCCGGTGCCAACGCTTTTGGGGCGGCGAGCGTCATGGTGCTGGCCGGCATCCATGCTCAGGATCTCATGGAAGTGGACTGGGACCGGCGTCACGCCTGGTTCGCCGACCAGCTCCACAGGCCGGATTACGCAATGCCGCATCTGGTCTGGTGAGTTGGGGGAAGACGGTCTTTCCGTCATTGCGAGCGAAGCGAAGCAATCCAGCGGCTCGCTCTACGCCATCTGGGTTGCTTCGCTTCGCTCGCAAAGACGGTAGAGCACCGGAAGCGGAGACAGCCGCGTCGGACGGCCTCCGGAGTAGCGTTGGCGACACCCTCAGGCGGCGCAGACGGACTCGATCTTGGTTTTTAGCGTCTGCGCGTTGAACGGCTTGACGATGTAGTTGTTCACGCCGGCCTTCTTGGCGGCGATGACGTTCTCGGTCTTGGATTCGGCGGTCACGATGATGAAAGGTGTATCCGAGAGCTTTTCTTCCTCGCGGACACGGCGCAGCAGCTCGAAGCCGGTCATCGGCTCCATGTTCCAGTCGGAGATCACGAGGCCGTACTTCTTGTCGCGCATCTTCTCGATCGCGGCCGAGCCGTCCGAGGCGTCGTCGACATTTTCGAACCCGAGCTGCTTCAGCAGGTTGCGGATGATCCGGACCATCGTCTGGTAGTCGTCGACCACGAGGATCGGCATGGAGGGGTCGAGAGCCATTCTGGTGCTCCAAGCGTCGCGGATGCATCGCAGGCGGAAACCTGCGCGACGCCGCCTTCGCAAGGCGGCGTCCATAGGTCAACGGTCTTAGACCAGCGGCGTTTCAAAGCCGTTAATCGAAAGCCCGAGTGACGCTGGGACAAGGGGGCGGCGAGGGTGGGAACCGCGCGCCGTTCCAAAGTTCAATGGCGCGGCCGGCAGGCTCGTGAGAGGCTCCGCCGAATGCAGTCGATGCGTTATGGTGGCCGCAAGCGCCCCGTTTCGCCAGTCCGGCCGGGAACGATGACGAAGACGCTCTATCAGGTCCATGCCTTCGAGGATCTGGCGCTCGGCCAGAGCGAGAGCTTGATGCGCACGGTGATGGAGCGCGACGTCTCGCTCTTCGCCGACCTCTCGGGCGACGCCAATCCGATCCATCTCTGCGACCGCTATGCCGCTAACACCCGCTTCGGCCAGCGCATCGCCCATGGCATGTTGACCGCGAGCCTTGTCTCGGCGCTGCTCGGCACGCGCCTGCCGGGACCGGGCGCGGTCTATCTCTCGCAGACGCTGACCTTCCTCGCGCCCGTCAAGATCGGCGATGTCGTCACCGCCCGCGTCGAGGTGGTCGAACTCGTGGCCGAACGCCGGCGCGCCCGGCTGTTCTGCGAATGCCTCGTCGATGGCAAGGCGGTGCTGGAGGGCGAGGCCTGGGTCGCCCTGCCGCCGTCGCGCCCGGCTTGACGCCTCAGCCGGCTTGGGGCCAAACAGCGCCGCGCGGGGCTTGAAGCCCCGGCATTCCGGACGCTGAGCCACGATGACATCCCCCGCTGACGCGATTTCGGCCGCGCCGCACACCGCCTTCGTGATCGACCTCGCCAAGCCCGTGCCCGCCAATCTGCGCGGCGCGGTGCTCGCGCTCGGCAATTTCGACGGCGTCCATCGCGGCCATGCCGAACTGGCGCGCAAGGCGGTCGAACTCGGCGAACAACTGGGCCGCCGGCCTGCGGCGCTGACCTTCGAGCCGCATCCGCGCAGCGTCTTCAGGCCGGACCAGCCGGTGTTCCGGCTGACGCCTCCGGCCGTGAAGGCCGAGCTACTGGCCTCGATCGGCTTGGCCACCACCTTCATCCTGCCCTTCGACCGCGACATAGCCGCGATCGAGGCGCAAGCCTTCATCGACGACCTGCTGCTCGCCACGCTCGGCGTGGCCGGCCTCGTCTGCGGCTATGATTTCCACTTCGGCAAGGGCAGGGCGGGTTCGCCCGAGATGCTGCAGGCTCACTGCGAGCGCGAGGGTATACCAGTGGTGATAGTGCCGCCCTTCGCTCACGCGGGCGAGCCCGTATCCTCGACGCTGGTGCGGGATGCGCTGGCGGCGGGCGACGTCGCCCGCGCCGCCGATCTGCTCGGGCGACCGTGGTTCGTGCGCGGAGCCGTCGTTCATGGCGAAAAGCGCGGCCGCGACCTCGGCTATCCCACCGCCAACATGCATCTGGCCCGCGATTGCCGGCTTGCCCATGGCGTTTATGCCGTCCGCATGCGGATCGACGGCGTCTGGCGCGACGGCGTCGCGAGCTTCGGCAGCCGCCCGACCTTCGATGACGGCCCACCGAAACTCGAGACCTTCGTCTTCGATTTTTCCGGCGATCTCTATGGCAAACAGGTCGATGTCGCCTTTGTCGCCTGGCTGCGGCCCGAGGCCAAGTTCGACACGCTCGACGCGCTGATCGTTCAGATGAACGCTGACAGCGCCGCCGCGCGCGACATTCTGGCGAAAACGCCGCCCTTCCTTCCGTAGGCTGCCTTTGCTAGAAGCGCTCCATGTCCGCTCATCGCGCCAGAACCATATCGTCCCGGCGAATTACGGGCCCGGCCGCCGCCTCGCGCTAGACAAGCGCGGGCGCCAGCGCAGGCCGGGATGACATAAAGCCTTCCCCAATTCATCACGGACGAAGCGCCGCGCCACCGCAGATGGCCCGCTCGTCCATTGCCCGAGCCGGACGACATGACCGACAAGCCAGCCGAGACGATCGACTATTCCAGCACCCTGTTCCTGCCCCAGACCGAGTTTCCGATGCGGGCGGGCCTGCCGCAGCGCGAGCCCGAACTGCTCGCCCGCTGGGCGAGGATCGACCTTTATCGCAAGCTGCGCGAGGCGGCGGCCGGCCGCGACCGCTTCGTCCTGCATGACGGGCCCCCTTACGCGAACGGCAACATCCATATCGGCCATGCGCTGAACAAGGTGCTGAAGGACCTCGTCACGCGCTCGCAGCAGATGCTAGGCCAGGATTCCAACTACGTCCCGGGCTGGGACTGCCACGGCCTACCGATCGAGTGGAAGATCGAGGAGCAGTACCGCGCCAAGGGGCTGAACAAGGACGACGTGCCTGTCGTCGAGTTCCGGAAAGAGTGCCGCGCCTTTGCCGAGCACTGGGTTTCGGTGCAGCGCGAGGAGTTCAAGCGGCTGGGCGTCGAGGGCGACTGGGACGACCCCTATCTGACCATGGCCTATGGGGCCGAGGCGCAGATCGCCCGCGAGATCATGAAGTTCGCCGAGAGCGGCCAGCTCTATCGCGGCTCCAAGCCGGTGATGTGGTCGGTCGTTGAGAAGACTGCGCTGGCCGAGGCGGAGGTCGAGTATGAGGAGCACACGAGCGATACGGTGTTCGTGGCGTTTCCGATCGTTGAGTTTCTTCCACCAGCGATGATGAGGCTCGCCCCTCAACCGGTTGTCGACGGTAACGGGCAACTGACGGTCAAACCGACTAGCACCGTCGACTTCATCAACGAAGTTCTCAAAGCCAAGGTTGTAATCTGGACGACCACCCCCTGGACCATGCCGGGCAACCGCGCGATCTCGTTCCACAACAAGATCGCTTACGGTCTCTATCGCGTAACTGCCGCGCCCGAGCAGAACTGGGCCAAGTTTGGCGCGACCTACATCCTCGCCAAGAACCTCGCCGAGTCCGTTTTCAAGGCCGCCAAGGTCGAAGCGTTTGAACTCGTTGCGGACGTTCCTGCCGACCAACTCGCTGGCCTGACGGCCGCCCACCCTCTGCGCGGCCACGGCTACGACTTCGACGTCCCGCTCCTCGACGGCGACCATGTCACCGACGAGGCGGGCACCGGCTTCGTCCACACCGCGCCCGGCCATGGCCGCGAGGACTTCGACATCTGGATGGCCAATGGCCGCCAGTTGCAGGCGCGCGGCATCGACACGCACATCCCCTACACCGTCGACGCCGATGGCCGCTTCACCAAGGACGCGCCGGGCTTCGAGGGTGCGCAGGTCATCACCGACAAGGGCGAAAAGGGCGACGCCAACGAGGTCGTCATCAAGGCGCTCGCGGCGAGCGGCAACCTCGTCGCGCGCGGCCGGCTGAAGCACCAGTATCCGCATTCGTGGCGCTCGAAGAAGCCGGTGATCTTCCGCAACACGCCGCAATGGTTCATCGCGATGGACAAGGGCGTGGACGCGCTTGGCAACCGCACCTTGCGCGAGGTCGCGCTCGGCGCGATCAAGGACACCCAATGGGTGCCGGCCGCCGGCGAGAACCGCATCAACGGCATGATCGCCAACCGCCCGGACTGGGTGGTTTCGCGCCAGCGCGCCTGGGGCGTGCCGATCACCGTCTTCGTCGAGAGGGAGACCGGCGCAATCCTGGTCGACGCGAAGGTCAACACGGCCATCGCCGAGGCCTTCGAGGCCGAGGGCGCGGACGCCTGGTTCACCGACACCGACGGCGCGCGTTTCCTGAAACCCTTCGGCTACGATCCGGCCAAGTACGAGCGCGTGACCGACGTGCTCGACGTCTGGTTCGATTCCGGCTCGACCCACGCGTTCACGCTGGAGAAGCGGGCCGATCTGCGCGCCCGCCGGCGCGGCGACGGCGGCAACGACCGGGTAATGTATCTCGAAGGCTCCGACCAGCATCGCGGCTGGTTCCATTCCTCGCTGCTCGAAAGCTGCGGCACTCGCGGCCGCGCGCCCTACGACATCGTGCTGACGCATGGCTTCTGCCTCGACGAGAAGGGCGAGAAGATGTCGAAGTCGAAGGGCAACGTCACCGCACCGCAGGACATCATCAAGGATTCAGGCGCCGACATCCTGCGCCTCTGGGTCGCGGCGGCCGACTATTCCGACGATCTGCGCATCGGCAAGGAGATCCTGAAAACCTTCGTCGAGACCTACCGCAAGCTGCGCAACACCACGCGCTGGATGCTCGGCACGCTCGCCCATTTCAGCGAGGACATCCGCGTCGCCGAGGCGCAGACCATGCCTGAGCTCGAGCGGCTGATGCTGCACCGACTGGCCGAACTCGGGCCCCAGGTCGAGGAGGCCTACGCGACCTACGACTACAAGAAGGTCGTGAACCTGCTCTCGCAGTTCATGAACACCGAACTCTCGGCCTTCTATTTCGACATCCGCAAGGACGCGCTCTATTGCGACCCCCTGTCGAGCCATGTCCGCAAGAGCGCGCTGACGGTGGTCGATCACCTGTTCCGCTGCCTCGCCACCTGGCTCGCGCCGATCCTGGTCTTCACCACGGAAGAAGCTTGGCTGGAGCGCTATCCGGAGCAGAAGAGCCTCGACGGCTCGGTCCATCTCGAACTCTTCGCCAAGGCTCCCGCAAGCTGGCTCGATCCCGAGCTCGCCGAGCGCTGGGCGAAGATCAGGAAAGTCCGGCGCGTCGTCACCGGCGCGCTCGAACTGGAGCGCGCCGCCAAGCGCCTCGGATCCTCGCTCGAGGCAGCGCCGGAAGTCTTCGTCTCCGATCCCGACCTGTTCGCGGCGCTGTCGGGAGCCGATCTCGCCGAGATCAGCATCACCTCCGGCATCAAGGTGCGAAGCGGCGAAGGCCCGGCCGACGCCTTCCGCCTGCCGGACGTGCCGGGCGTCGCCGTCGTCCCCCACCGCGCCGGCGGCGTCAAATGCGCTCGCTCATGGAAGTATTTCGATCCTGCGACGGCCGATCCGGCCTGGCCGGCTGTGACGCCGCGCGACGCGAAGGCGCTGCGCGAACTCGGAACGCGCGCGGCATGAACCCCACCCGACGCCTCGGGCTCGCCATCGTCGTGATCGTCTTCGCGCTCGATCAGGCGAGCAAGCTCTGGCTGTTGTTTTCGGTCGGCCTCGCCGAGAACGGCCCCTTTTCCGTGCTGCCTTTCATGGACATCGTGCTGGCCTGGAACCGGGGCATCTCCTATGGGCTGTTCCAGCAATACAGCGATCTCGGGCGCTGGGGGCTGGTCGCGATCTCCTTCGTCGCCGCGGTCTGGCTCGGGCGCTGGATGTGGCGCGAACCGCGCCGGCTGACCGTCGTCGCGTTGGCGCTGATCATCGGCGGCGCGCTCGGCAACGGCGTCGATCGCGCGGTCTACGGCGCGGTCGTCGACTTCGTCCACCTGCATTGGGGCCGCTTTAGCTGGTACATCTTCAACGTCGCCGATGCGGCCATCGTTGTCGGGGTCACCGCGCTCCTGTATGAATCGTTCCGCCCGGCTGCTAAGGCTGCGAGCTGAAAAGCGGACTTCGCCATCGTTTCGCCGCGCGCATGCGGTTGAGACGCAGGGCCAAGGATCGTCCAAGGGAGATTACCAGATGGCAAATCGCGCTTCGCGTGTTCTGCTCGCCGGCGGCCTGCTGCTTGCGGCGCAGCCCGCCTTCGCCCAGGAAGGCCTGCTCTTCAAGAACATCATGGAAGGCGTCATCGGCAAGCGCGGCGGCGAGGACATCGAGTATCGCGAGCGCCCGCCGCTGGTCGTTCCGCCCGGCTCGGCCCTGCCGCGCCCGCAGGAGCCCGCCAGCGCCCGCACCGCCGCCTGGCCCAACGACCCCGACGTCGCGCGACGCAGGGAGGCCGCCGAGGCGCGCATCCTGCCCTTCACCGAAAGCGAGAAGACGCGCAACAACGCCTGGCTGAACCAGACCGAGCTTCGTCGCGGCCCGGCGGCGCGCGCCACGGGCCGCCCGGTCGTGGTCGAGGAGCTCAGCAACTCCAACAACCAGATCGAGCCGATCCGCCGCGCCAAGGAAGAGGCCGCCCGCCGTGGCCAGGAGGATCTGGCGCAGCTCAACTACGGCTCCGAGCCGCCGCGCCGCCTGCTGACCGAGCCGCCGGTCGGCTACCGCCGCCCCGCAGGCTCCGCCCCGGTCGGCCCCGGCCAGAGCGGCCCGCAGGAGGACAAGCAGGCCGTCGGCCAGCGCGAATTCCTGATCGGCACGACGCCGCTGCAATAGCCTGGCCTGCGCGTCCGCTATCGGCCCCCGCGCCTCTGGCGCGAGGGCGTTCGCAGCCCTATTTCGCATGATGCGCCGGCCCCGGCGTGTCCGCCATCAGGAGACGGCGCAAGGTGAACATGCATTCGCGTCCGAGCCAGGCCGCCCAGCCCGTGGAATCCTTCCGGCTGGAGAACGGGCTGGCCGTTGTCGTCGTTCCCGACCGGCGCGCTCCCGTCGTCACCCACATGGTCTGGTATCGCAACGGCTCCGCCGACGATCCGGCGGGCAAGTCCGGCATCGCCCATTTTCTCGAACATCTGATGTTCAAGGGCACGGCCAAATGGCCGGCGGGCGAATTCTCCAAGATCGTCGCCGGTTTCGGCGGGCAGGAGAACGCCTTCACCTCCTTCGACTACACCGCCTATTTCCAGCGCGTTCCGAAGCAGCACCTGCGCGCCATGATGGATTACGAGGCCGACCGGATGACCGGCCTCGCCTTCGAGGAGAGCGTCGTCGGGCCCGAGCGCGACGTAGTGCTCGAAGAGCGCAAGATGCGCGTCGATTCCGACCCGGCCGCCCAGCTCGGCGAGGAGTTCTCCTCGGCGCTGTTCGTGCATCACCCTTACGGCACGCCGATCATCGGCTGGGAGCACGAGATCGAAGGTCTCGATCGGCAGGACGCCTTCGCCTATTACCAGCGCTTCTACACGCCCGAAAACGCGATCCTTGTGGTCGCCGGCGACACCGACGCGGCCGAGGTGCGCGCTCTGGCCGAGGCGAGCTATGGCGCGATACCCGCGCGCGGCGAGACGCCGGTTCGCAAGCGGCCGGCCGAGCCCGATCCGCGCGCCGCGCGCCGGGTCGCATTGTCCGACCCGCGCGTGCATCAGCCCTCGCTCAGGCGCGGCTGGCTGACGCCGACCTACAATGCGGGCGAGCGGACAGAGGTGTTCGCGCTGGAGATCGCAGCCGAGATCCTCGGCGGCGGCACGACCTCGCGGCTCTATCGCAGCCTCTGCGTCGAGCAGGAGATCGCGGCGGGGGCCAGCGCCTATTTCATGGGTTCGATGGTCGATCGCGCCGCCTTCCAGATCTCGGTCAGTCCGCGTCCGGGTGTCGGGATGGACGCGCTGGAGGCCGGGCTTGACGCGGCGCTGGCGCTCTTCCTCGCCGAGGGGCCGAGCGAGATCGAACTCACGCGCGCAAAAACGCGCCTGATCGCCGAGACGATCTTCGCCCGCGACAACCAGTCCTCGCTGGCGCGCACCTTCGGTGCGTCGCTTGCCGTGGGCGAGACGGTCGAGGACGTACTCGCCTGGCCGGACCGGATCGAGACCGTCACCCGCGATGCCGTCATCGAGGCCGTGCGCCGCTATCTCAGGCCCGACCGCTCGGTCACCGGCCTTTTGCTGCCGGCGGCCTGATCCGGTTCAAGCCTGCCTCTCAATCTTCGTGGGGCGGCCATGATCGCCGCCGACAGGAACTCCTCATGAACGCGCCGATCGCCACTCCGCTCGCCGCCATCGCCGGCCCCTCCGTCACCGTGCAGAAGGTGCGCGGTGCCTGTGGCGTCGAGGCCTGGCTGGTCGAGGAGCACAGCCTGCCGCTTATCGCGCTCGACTTCGCCTTCGATGGCGGCGCGACGCGCGATCCCGACAACGCGGCCGGGAGCGCCTATCTGGTTTCGGGCCTGCTCGACGAGGGCGCGGGCGATCTCGACGCCGAGGCGTTTCAAGGCACGATGGCCGACCACGCCATCAATCTCGGCTTCGAGGCGCGCCGCGACGATTTCCACGGCCATCTCCAGACGCTCTCGCGCCATCGCGACACGGCCTTCGACCTGCTGGCATTGGCGCTGCAGAAGCCGCGCTTCGACGCCGACGCCGTGGCGCGGGTGAAGGCGCAGGTCGTGGCCGGGCTGCAGCGTCAGGCCCAGAACCCCGACACGCTCTGCCGCAACGCGCTCTATGCGACGGCCTTTCCCGGCCACGCCTATGGGCGCCCCGAGAAAGGCGATATCGACAGCGTCTCGCGGCTGGAGGCTGACGGGCTGAAGGGGCTCTCGCGCGAACTCCTGTCGCGGGCGGGGCTCAAGCTCGTCGTGGTCGGCGATATTACGGCCAGCGAACTGGCCCAGCGCATCGACGCGATCTTCGGCGCGCTCCCCGAAGGCAGCCCCCGCCGGCTGCCAGCCGAGCCGCTGCCGATCCATGGGCTCGGCGAGACGCAGGTGATCGACCTCGACGTGCCGCAGACCGTGCTGCGCTTCGTCGCGCCCGGGCCGATGCGCAACGACCCCGATTTCATCGCGGCCAGCGTGCTGAACCACATCCTCGGCGGCTCGGCCTTCACCTCGCGCCTGTTCATGGAAGTGCGCGAAAAGCGCGGTCTGGCCTACGGCGTTTCCTCCAGCCTGCTGCCGATGCGCGAAAGCGCCATGGTCGTCGGCGGAACCTCGACCCGCAACGACCGCGTCGCCGAATCGCTTGCCGTCATTCGCGAGGAGATGACGAAGCTCGCCGAGGAGGGCCCGAGCGAGCACGAGGTCGAGGAGGCCAAGCGCTACATCATCGGATCGTATCCGCTGCGCTTCGACACCTCGCCCAAGATCGCGTCGGAACTGCTCGGGCTTGCGATCTACGGTTTCGAGCCGGAGTTCCTGAGCGAGCGCAATCGACTCTTCGCCGATGTCACGCTGGCCGACGTCAAGCGGGTCGGCAAGCGCCTGTTTGGCGATCCGCGGCTGCTGCTGCAGGCGGTAGGCCGTCCGGTCGGGCTGGTGTGAACTCCTGCCGTCATTGCGAGCGCAGCGAAGCAATCCAGAGGTTTGCGTGAAACGCTGGATTGCTTCGCTGCGCTCGCAATGACGGTGATGGTCGTGTTCAATATCAACTTCTGATTTCCATCCGACAGGCCCCCCATGCTCAATCAGACCTTCGATCTCGCGCTTGAATCCGGCGTCGGCCAGGGCGGCATTCCCGATAGCGCCTTCGAGCAGGCGCTGGCTGATCTCGCGCCGGCGCTCGCTCGCTTGAAAGCGCAGGCCGATGACGGCTCGCTGCCGCTGCTCGGCCTGCCCGCCGAGACCGCAGACCTTGGCCCGGTCGAGGCCGCCGCCGCACGCCTGAAAGACGGCGCGAGCGACATCCTCGTGCTCGGCACCGGCGGCTCATCGCTCGGCGGCCAGACGCTGGCGCAACTCGCCGATTACGGCATCGCTGGCCTGTCGCGTTTCGCCCCCGAGCCGCGCGTGCATTTTATCGATAATCTCGACCCCGACACCTACCAGCGCCTGCTCTCGAAACTGCCGCTGGAGAAGACGAAGTTCGTCGCGATCTCGAAATCCGGCGGCACCGGCGAGACCCTCCTCCAGAGCATCAGTGTCATCACCGCGATGCGCGCGGCCGGCCTCTCCGAGGTCCAGATCGGCGAGCGGTTCCAGGGGCTGTCAGAGCCCGCGATCGCCGGCAAGCTGCACCCGCTGCGGGCGTTGCTGGAGCCGCTCGGTGTCCCCTTCCTCGAACACCACACCGGCGTCGGCGGGCGCTATTCCGTTCTGACCAATTGCGGCCTGCTGCCGGCGGCGGTGCTTGGTCTGGATATCAAGGCGCTGCGGGCCGGCGCGGCCAGGGCGCTTGCCCCCGTGCTCGCCGGCGAGAGCGTGCGCGAGACGCCCGCCGCGCTCGGCGCTGCGCTCCATCTCGCTGCCATGCGCTCGGGAAAGGGCATCGCCGTGCTGATGCCCTATGCCGACAAGCTCAGCCTGCTGACGCGCTGGTGGGTCCAGCTCTGGGCCGAGAGCCTTGGCAAGGACGGGCAGGGCACGCAGCCGGTCTCGGCGCTCGGCCCGGTCGACCAGCATTCGCAGCAGCAGCTCTACCTCGCTGGTCCCAAGGACAAGTTCTTCACGGTCATCACGGTTGGCGCGAAGGGCAAGGGCCCGGCGATCGACGCCAGCCTCGCCGGCAAGATCGGCCAGCAGGATTTCGCCGGCAAGACCATCGGCGATCTGGTGGCGGCGCAGGGGATCGCGATGATCGACACCTTCGCCCGAAACGGCTGCGCGGTGCGCCGCTTTCATCTCGACGCTATCGACGAGACCATCCATGGCGAAGTGCTGATGCATTTCATGCTGGAGACGATCCTGACCGGCTACGCCATGGGCATCGATCCCTTCGACCAGCCGGCGGTCGAGGAGGCGAAACTGCTCGCCAAACGCTATCTTGCCGAGGGGCGCAGTTGAGCGAATCGGCTACGAAAGAAGCCGGCGTCGTCTTTTTCGTCATGGTCGGGCTTGTCCCGACCATCCCCGTCTTCATTCGTCGAGCGCCATGACGAAGACGTGGATGCTCGGCGCAAGGCCGAGCATGAAGGAGATGGTGCAGCTAACGATCCCAGCCAGCGAATCGAGCGCCATGACCGTCCGCCGCCTCGATCCCGTCCTCGTCGACCGCATCGCCGCCGGCGAGGTGATCGAGCGGCCGGCCGCAGCCGTGAAGGAACTGGTCGAGAACGCGATCGATGCCGGCGCGCGCACCATCGCCGTCACCATCGCGGCCGGCGGCCGCGAACTGATCCGCGTCGTCGATGACGGGGTGGGCATGACGCCCGACGATCTGGCGCTCGCCGTCGAGCGCCACGCGACCTCGAAGCTGCCAGACGGCGATCTTTTCGCGATCCAGTCGCTCGGCTTCCGTGGCGAGGCCTTGCCCTCGATCGGCTCGGTCGCGCGGCTCTCGATCGTAACGCGCCGCGCCGACGCCGCACAGGGCTCGGCGCTCGTCGTCGAGGCCGGCGAGAAGGGCGTCGTGAGACCGGCCGCCGCCGCGCTCGGCACCCGCATCGAGGTCGCCGACCTCTTCGCTTTCACCCCGGCGCGGTTGAAATTCCTCAAGAGCGACCGGGCCGAGGCCGGCGCGGTCTCCGAGATGCTGCGCCGTCTCGCTATCGCGCATCCCGCCATCCGCTTCAGCCTCGACGGCGACCACGTCACAGGCTTCGACTGGCCAGCGGAGCCGCTCGGTGAGGACGGGCAGTTGCGTCGGCTTGCCCGCGCGCTCGGGCGCGACTTCCCCGAGAACGCGCTGAGGCTGGAGGCCGCACGCGAAGGCTTCGCCATCAGCGGCTTCGCCGGCCTGCCGACCTTTCATCGCGGCACCTCGGCGGGCGTGCATCTGGCGGTGAACGGCCGCCCAGTGCGCGACAGGCTGCTGCTCTCGGCCGTGCGCGGGGCCTATGCCGATGTCGTGCCCTCGGATCGGCATCCGGTGCTCTTCCTCGACGTGGCCTGTGATCCGCGCCTCGTCGATGTGAACGTCCATCCGGCCAAGAGCGAGGTGCGTTTCCGCGATCCGGCGCTGGTGCGCGGTCTGGTCGTCTCCGGGCTGAAGGCCGCGCTCGCCCAGGCCGGCCTCCGCGCCGCGACGACGGGCGGCGCGCGCACGCTGGAGGCCTTCCGCGCCGTCTTTGCCGGCGGCGGCCATGGCGCGAGCGTGCAGCGCCCGCAATTTCCCGATGCGCCGGCGTGGCACGCGTCGCCAGGCGGCTTCGGCGAGACGGCCCAGGCCGGTTTCGCCGCCTTTTCCACACCCTCCGCCGACGCCGGCGCCGACTTCGCCGGGCCAGCCTCCGACGCGCTCGACCGACCGCTCGGCGCGGCCCGCGCGCAACTGCACGAGACCTATATCGTCGCCCAGACAAGAGAGGGCGTCGTCATCGTCGACCAGCACGCCGCCCATGAGCGGCTGGTCTATGAACGCCTCAAGGCCGAGCGCGCCAGAACCGGCATCGCGCGCCAGCCGCTGCTGCTCCCCGAGGTGGTCGAGCTCGAGCCCGTCGATGCCGACCGTATGAATGCAGCGGCGGGCGAACTCGCGACGCTCGGTCTCGTCATCGAGCCCTTCGGCCCCGGCGCGGTGCTGGTGCGCGAGGCCCCGAGCCAGCTTGCCGGCGGCAATCTGCAGCGCCTCGTCCGCGATGTCGCCGACGCGTTGGCCGAGGACGGCACGACAGGCTCGCTCGAGCGCCGTCTCGACCATGTGCTGGCGACCATGGCCTGCCACAACTCGGTGCGCGCCGGGCGCCGCCTGCGCCCGCAGGAGATGGACGCGCTGTTGCGGGAGATGGAGATCACGCCCAATTCCGGCCAGTGCAACCATGGCCGGCCGACCTATGTCGAGCTGAAGCTGAGCGACATCGAGCGGCTGTTCGGGAGAAGGTGAGGCGAGTGCGACACTGGATCGTCGACAACGCACCATCAGGTCTCGGATCCCCCCATGTTGCGTCGGCCTACGCCGCCCGCAGCAACACCACCTGCGTCTCGCCATAGGGCCGCTGTTCCAGCACCTCGAACCCCTCCGGCAACGCCATCGCCACACCCGCCGCCTCCTCCAGCACCACCAGCGCGCCCGGCTCCAGCCACCCGCCGTCGCGCGCCGAGGCCAGCGCCTTTTCGCCCAGCCCCTTGCGATAGGGCGGGTCGCAGAAGACGAGGCCGAACGGCGCCATGCCGCTGATCGCGCCCAGCTTGGTCGCGTCGCGTCGGAACACGCGGCTCACGCCCGCGACGCCGAGCGCCATCTGGTTCTCGCGGATCAGCCCGCGCGCCTCGGTTCCGTCATCGACGAGCAGCGCGAACGCCGCGCCGCGCGACAGCGCCTCGAACGCCATCGCCCCGGTGCCGGCGAAAAGATCGAGCACGCGCGCCCCCTCGACGACGTCGTCATAGGCATGCGCCAGCACGTTGAAGAGCGATTCCCGCAACCGGTCCGAGGTCGGCCGGATGGTCCCGATCCCCGGTTTCGGGCTGGCCAAGGGCCGCCCGCCGAAGCGCCCGGCGACGATCCGCATGGCTCAGTCGCGCTTGCCGCGCGGCGCGCCGCCGGGACGCGGCCCCTTGCCGCCGCCGCCGGAACGTCCGCCGCCAGAGGGTCGGCCGCCGGG
>FWWL01001923.1_pt1 | contig 46426 bp, 47 predicted proteins | sample 2228331 | NCBI WGS metagenome assembly FWWL01 (sample SAMEA103939775, study PRJEB20133) | metagenome | reverse complement strand
CCTTCAAGATCCTCGCACCATCTTCGTACTGTCTTAGCGACAAACCAAGATTTACGAACTCATCTGGGAGAATCCCATAACTGTCAAGTACCGTTGAAAAAATCAGGCTTTTTCTCTCAGAAAAGTCAAATCCCACTGTTGTGTGGTTGAAAGCATGCCAGGTTTTCCTATCCTGAATATAGAAGGTTGCCGATCTGGGGGAGAATCTTGCGGAAAATTCCACTCTCGAGACCTCAAGTAGCTTCACGGACAAAGCGGCATCCGTGTTTGAGAAGTGCACACAGAACTTGTCAGACAGACACGCATTAAAGATCAACCCGCTTGATGGATCAAAAAAGACAACCGCCGATTTGTCAAAGGGAACGAAGGAGAAATCTGGCATGCTTAAGATCGAAGCAACAGCAGCAGAACTGAGAAAAATCAACAGAATCAGAGAATTCAATCTCACGATATCACCTAGGCATATTGTATCATCTTGCTATGGAGGTGATGTCAATGAACGAAGGAGTCGACAGATTGGTAATTGAAAACAAACAAAAACTCTTTGAGGCGGCTTCCAGGTTGATCAAGATCAAATCTGTGGCCAGCGAAAGCACCGATAAGGCAAAACCCTTCGGAGAGGGTATCGCAAAGGTTTTGGACGAGGCATTAAAGATAGGTGAGGAACTAGGGTTTAGAGTCAAGAACGTCGACGGATACGGCGGACACATTGAGTTTGGAGATGATGGAATACTTTTTGCTGCCCTTGGACATCTCGACGTTGTTCCAGAGGGTGAAGGATGGGATGTCGATCCATATGGAGGAGTCATAAAAGACGGATATCTATGGGGAAGAGGAGCTGTTGATAACAAAGGTCCGACGGTTGCAACCATGTTTGCTTTGAAGGCAGTTAAAGATTCAGGACTTGTCCCAAAAAACAGAGTGAGAATCATACTTGGAACCGATGAAGAAGCCGGATGGAAAGGAATCAAGTATTACTTCGAGAAGGAGGAAGCACCAAAATACGCCGTGACACCTGATGCGGCTTTCACGGCTGTCTACGCCGAAAAAGGTATAGTTAACTACGTAATTACACATGTCAGAAAGGCTAAGCAATCCAATCTGTTGCAACTGAAAGGCGGAGAAGCACCCAATGTAGTCCCACAAAAAGCCGTGGCGATTCTAAAGAATTTTGATGATTCTACCTTAGAGTTTTTGAGAGAATTCAGACCCAAGAACGAGGCCCGGATTCTATGGGAAAAAGTTTCCGAAGGTTTAAAGATAGAATCTTACGGGAAGTCAGCTCACGGTTCAAAGCCCGAAGCAGGTGTCAATGCCATAGCGCCTGTTCTTGAAATCTTGTTGGGTCTTCTACCAACCAACGACGAAGCCTATCCATTTGTGAAGACGATGTTTGAGAAAATCGGCTACGAAACAGATGGAAAATCTCTCAGGATAGCTGGCTCTGACTGCGTGACCGGTAATTTGACAGTTAACCTTGGAACAATCTGTATGAGCGAGGACAAATTCGAGGCGGTGATAAACGTTCGTTATCCAATTTACTATTCTTTCGATGCGATGACACAACAAGTTGTGGAAGCACTTAAGCCAATGAACGTCAAAGGTTCTGCGCACTTGAAACCTTTGTTTGTTTCTCCCGATAGCAACTTGATAAAACTCCTGTGTGATGTGTATACCGATGTGACAAAGCTTCAACCAACGCTTTTGACGATGGGTGGAGGCACGTACGCAAGGGCCGTTCCATACGGTGTGGCATTTGGTCCATTGCTACCAGGGAGGCCTGAAACAGAGCATCAGCCAAACGAAAAAATCCTACTGGACGATCTGCTGCTTGTTGCAAGAATTTATGCGCAGTTGTTCTACAGAGTTCTTTCAGGAGATCTCGAATGATCAAAAAAGTCTCTGTTGTTTTCGTTTCGGTTCGATTTTCGCGAGTTTGACGAACTCTTCCTCGCTTAACAATTTAACCCCCAGGCTCTGGGCTTTCTGAAGCTTGGAGCCCGGGTTATCTCCAACGATGAGATAATTCACATTTCTCGAAACACTGTCCACAACCCGTCCACCCAAGTTTCTTATGAGTTCTTCTATTTCATTTCTCGAGAAACTCTTCAGCGTACCTGTCACCGCGAAAGTCAAACCAGCGAGCGTTTTGTTAACCTCAATTTGTTCTTCTTCGATTTTAACTCCCGCCTTTTCAAGCTTTTCAATTATCTGCATCGTTTTAGGATCGTCAAAGTATTCTTTTATGCTTTTTGCAACTTCAGGTCCTACACCTTGTATGTTCATCAGTTGTTCGACTGTAGTTTTAGACAGCCTTTTGAGACTCCCAAAATGCTGGGCAAGTAGGTAAGCCGTTTTCTCACCCACCATCGGAATGCCAAGACCTGTAATCAACCGGTGAAGTGGTTTGTTTTTGGCCTCTTCAATCTGAGATAACAGCTTGGCGATAATCCTTTGACCAATACCACTTCCAAGAGTTGACAAATCAAAGGCTGTCAGGTAGAAAAGATCTGCTATATCTTTTACGAGCCCCGCGTCTACGAGCCTTTCGATAATCTTCTCCCCAAGTCCATTTATGTCAAGCGCGTTCCTAGACGCTAAGGTCTCCAGGGATCGTTTAAGTTTTGCTGGACAATGCGGGTTCAAGCACTTCAAGGCTACATCCTCTAGGTCGACCTTTCCAACCTTACCTCCGCACACCGGGCAGCTTGATGGCGGTTCGATGGTTTTTTCAACACCGCTTCGAAGATCATCAAAGACTTCTACAACCTGCGGAATTATTCCACCAGCTTTCTCGACTAAGACCAAGTCTCCGATTCGAATGTCTTTCTCTCGAATGTAATCGAAATTGTGAAGGGAAGCGCGCTTTACGACTGTGCCAGCCAGTTGAACTGGTTCAAGTTCTGCAACAGGTGTAAGGGTGCCAGTTCTTCCAACCTGTACCGTCACGTCGATCAGTCTAGTCTTTGCCCTTTCTGCTGGAAACTTAAACGCAATAGCCCAGCGAGGAGCTTTGGCAGTCGCACCTAAGGCTTTTTGAAAATCGAAACGATTCACCTTGACAACTATTCCATCAACCCAGTAATCGAGTTTTTCTCTGTTTTTGGTCCAATGCTTCCAGTAAGAAATGACTTCATCTACGCTTGAGCACAGTTTCGAGTGTTGGTTGACTTTTAGTCCAATTTCTTGTAACCACTGCAGTGCAGACCATTGGTCCTTCAATCCATGTCCCTCGGGATCGACAACATAATAGATAAAGCAGTCGAGATTTCTTTGAGCTACGATTTTCGTGTCAAGTTGCCTGAGAGTTCCTGCAGCGGCGTTTCTCGGGTTCGCAAAGGTTGGTTCGCCTCTTTCTTCCCTTTCTTTGTTGAGTTTCTGAAATTCCCTAACAGGCATGAAGATTTCGCCACGAACTTCAACTGTCAGAGGTTGCCTCAACCTGAGAGGGACACTTCTGACGCGTTTTACATTTTCGGTGATATCATCCCCTCGGATGCCATCACCCCTGCTTAGAGCTGTGACGAGTCTACCATTTTCGTACCTTAAAGCGACAGCCACTCCGTCGATTTTCAACTCGCAGACGTATTGCAGAGAGGACAGTTCGAGAAGTTTCCTCACTCGTTCATCGAATTCGAGAATTTGAGTTTCATCGTAAGTGTTATCAAGGCTCAACATTGGTTCCGTGTGCGGGAGACTTTTGAATTCATCCAGAACTTTCTCGTTAACTCTCTGCGTAGGCGAATCAGGTGTGACCAGTTCTGGGTACTTGGTTTCAAGATCAATCAACTCCTTCATAAGCTTATCGTACTCTTCGTCGGAGATAACAGGATCGGCTAGAATGTAATATCTGTAGTTGTGGTACTCAATTTCCTCTCGCAGTTTTTCGACCCGCCTGATCACGTCCTCTGGCACCTTTTCCATAAACTTATCACCTGCAGATCAACAGATTTTCCGAGAGGAATTTAACAAGTTCCATAGCTGGCTTGACACAGAGTTTTCGATAATTCTCCACATATTGTTCTACAGCTCTGCTGCTCGCAAAATCAACGACAATTTTCACCGACAGAAATTCTCTGTCATTCTCGAGGCAAACTTTTGCAGCAGCTGCCGAATCCATATCGATACAAATAGCGGAGGTTGCTTCACGGATTTGCTTTGCCTCCAAATCCGACGAAATGAATCGATCGCCAGAGGCTATTATTCCGTACGTACAGTCGAGATTTTCCATCAATTTGTCAAAGCATTCTCGACGAGGTTCCATGACAGAGTTCGTGTGAACACGAGGCACGAAGTCGTACTCCACATAACCTGTTCCGCAAACTATAGTTCCAATACCCACTTGCGGTGACACCGAACCAGCGGCACCTACTAGGATAACTCCATCCACATCAAATCTGTCTATCAAAGCTTGTGTAACGAGAGCGGTCTCGACTTTCCCAACACAACCGTAAGTGAGAACAATTTCGTTTCCGTTTATCACACCGCGAAAGAAGCGGCGCTTTGCTATTTCACCTGTTTCCAACACAAATTGATACCCACTTCTTACAGGCTCCACTTCTTCGTAAAGAATTCCGATCACAGCCAGCATTTTTGTTGCCCCCATTTAAATTTTATCACCGTTCTTTACCAAATTTGGTGGTCTTGTACAAAAGCACTCCAGGTGGTATTATATTAATGCTGCAACATGTCAGGGGGTAGTTCAGATGGCAGAACGCCGGAATCGGGGTCCGGAGGTCGAGGGTTCAAGTCCCTCCCCCCTGACCAATCTCATTCACTACTGCAAATCCTCTTCAAAGCCTTGGTGACATAACCTTGTACAGTCTCTTCCTCAAGTTCACCCATTTTGCTTTCAATTATTCGCCTGAGCATGTGTTCAGCATGATGCTTTACTCTATTTTTTCGCCTCCTGAGCAATTCTCCTGATGCTACCAACTCCGACCACAGAGAATCGAGAACTCTCACCAGATTCTCCACACCATCTCCTACTGTTGCAGTGGTTTTCAGCACAGGGTTGCTTCTACCGGCAAGAGATAGAAAAGAAGTTAGTTGGGTGTACAAAGAATCGCTCTCTGGTAAATCAATCTTGTTGATTACGTAAACGTCTGCTATCTCCATGACACCAGACTTTAGCATTTGAATTTCGTCACCAAAACCAGGTGACATAACGAGCACAACAACATCAGCAACGTATCTGATTTCTACCTCAGACTGTCCGATACCCACAGTTTCCACGAGCACGTAGTCGAAACCAACTTTCTCGAGCAATGAGACAACATCAAATATGGCGTCACATAGTCCACCCAAGGCTCCTCTTGATGCCATGCTTCTTATGAACACCCCATCATCTGTGAAATGTCTTTTCATTCTTATGCGGTCTCCAAGGAAAGCTCCTTTGGTAAAGGGACTTGATGGATCCACAGCAACAACCGCAACAAGTTTGTCTTGTTTTCTCAAGTTCAAAATGATTTGATCTACGAGGCTGCTTTTACCTACCCCAGGGCTTCCGGTGAAACCAAAAACCCTTGCAGTACGTTCAGGCAATCCTTTTAGGATCTCCTGTGCGCATTCTGGCTTAGATTCAATCTTCGTTATCAACTTTGCTAAATCCCTATGATTCACTCGGTCTTGTCACTCCCTCTTCGAGAATAGCTTTCACTTCGGCAACTATTTGTGACAGCAGAGTTCCCGGTCCAAAAACCCTTTTTACTCCCATTTCTAAAAGCAAAGGAACGTCTTCGGACGGTATTATACCCCCGACAAAGACGGGAACGTTTTCAATCCCTTCCTTCCTCATCAGTTCAATAACCTTTTTGGTCAACTGTAAATGTGCGCCGGATAAAATCGACAGGCCGATTAAATCCACGTCCTCCTGAACAGCGGTTTTTACAATCTGCTCTGGTGTCTGCCTCAAACCGGTGTAGATAACCTCAAAACCAGCATCGCGCAGAGCATGCGCAACTACCTTTGCACCACGATCATGACCATCTAAGCCAGGTTTTGCAATAAGTATTCTATAGGTTTTCATGTTCCACACCCCTTTCACAGTAGGTGAGTCTCAGTGTATTCGCCGAAAACTTCTCTGAGAACATCGGTTATTTCTCCCAAAGTTGCATAAACCTTCACCGCCTCAAAGATGTACGGTACTATGTTTTTGTCTGACTCTGCCGCATTTTTGAGTTCTTTGAGTGCGGTTCTTACCGCGTTGTTGTCCCTTTGCCTTCTCAATTCCCTCAGTGCTTGTTTCTGCTTTTCCTCAAGCTCAGGATCGACTTTTAGAATCTTCTTGACCTGCTGTGATTCGTCGGTTCTAAAGGCATTGACACCCACGATGATCTGCTCTTGTCTCTCAATTGCAAGTTGCTGTTCATACGCGCTGTTGTGTATCTCCTTCTGAACGTAACCACTTTCTATCGCCCGTACCATGCCTCCGATTGAGTCTATCTTCTCAATGTATTCCCAAACTCTGCTTTCAATTTCGTTAGTCATTGCTTCAACGGCAAATGATCCACCGAGCGGATCAACCGTGTCAGCAACACCAGATTCGTAAGCGATTATTTGTTGAGTTCTGAGAGCGACCTGGACGGATTCTTCAGTTGGTAAACCCAAGGCTTCGTCGAAAGAATTTGTGTGAAGCGACTGCGTTCCACCCAGCACCGCTGCCAGAGCTTGAATCGCAACGCGAACTATGTTGTTCAGTGGCTGCTGAGCCGTTAGAGTAGAACCACCTGTTTGAGTGTGAAAACGAAGTTTGAGTGCCTCCGGGTTCGAAACCTTGAATCTTTCCTTCATGATTTTCGCCCAAATTCGTCTTGCAGCACGGAATTTGGCTATCTCCTCTAAGAAATTGTTGTGCGCTGCGAAGAAAAACGAGAGCTGTTTTCCAAAAACATTTGGATCAAGCCCTGATTTTATGGCCGCTTCAACGTAAGCTATTGCGTCGCAGAAAGTGAAAGCAAGTTCTTGGACAGCCGTTGCACCTGCCTCACGTATGTGATACCCACTTATGCTTATCGTATTCCACTTGGGCATTTTTTGGGAACAGAATTCAAAGATGTTTGTTATTATTCTCATGGATGGTTCGGGAGGAAAGATGTATGTTCCCCTTGCAATATATTCTTTGAGAATGTCGTTTTGAATTGTCCCACGGAGGTCTTCCAGTTTGGCTCCCTGTTTTTCAGCTGTGATACCGTACATCGCCAGCAGTATAGCAGCAGTCGAGTTGATCGTCATAGAAGTGCTGACATCCTTTAAAGGTATCCCATCAAAGAGTGTTTCCATATCTTTCAGCGAGTCTATTGCAACGCCAACTCTTCCAACTTCTCCTTCTGCAAGAGGATGGTCCGAATCGTAACCGATTTGAGTTGGCAAATCAAAAGCAACAGATAGACCTGTTTGACCTTGCTGCAGAAGGTATTTGAACCTCCTGTTAGTTTCTTCGGCTGTTCCGAATCCCGCATACTGTCGCATCGTCCAAAATCTGCCTCTGTACATCGTTCTTTGAACGCCTCGCGTGTAAGGATAATCTCCCGGAAGACCAAGATCTTCCATGTAGTTGAACTCAGCTAAGTCCAAAGGTGTGTAGACCCTCTTGATTTCATATCCTGACGTGGATTTAAAACTTTCCTTCCTCTCTCTGAATTTCTTCAATTCCTCTTGCGTCTTATTTTCCCAGTCATCCAACATATCCTTCAGCTTTTTCAACTCTTCCTTCTCGTACATCTTTAAACACCTCCGAATCGTCCTTGTCGATGAGAATAAATGAACAACAGCCCCGATAGTCAACTGACCGCTTGCTTGTAGGTTTAACCAGCACGTCCAGATATTTGAAAAGCTCTCTTTGCAAGGCTCTTCGGTATTCACCTCGCGGCTGCATACATCCAAGCATCACGATCTTGAAACGTTCTCGCGCGAATGCGAAAACCTTAACTACATCTTCAATTGGAGGTGGAGAGCAAGCTTCGTACACTGTATTTGGCGTTGGTATGAAAACGTTCAATACTATCTGCTCGAAATCTTCTTTCAGTATATCCAGAGCAATATATTCGTGGGTAATTCTCCCGCACTCTATACCAACTGTCACATGTGGAACAGCTGGCAAATTTGACGACTTGATCATACGGATTATTCTCATTGGATCGTAGTCTATATTGTATATTCGCCGCAGAATTTGTTCATCTGCAAAGAAATCAAAACTCACTACGTCTGCAAGTCCAACTAAGTAATCCAACTGCCGTGGAAAGCCCACATGAAAGTTGTATTTCAACCCGAATTTTTCCTTCAGCCGTTTGAGCTCATGAAGATGAGCATGGAGAGGGAGCTCTCCTTGATTATCCAGTCCACCACTTATGAGGAACGAGCGATATCCCATGGAGATGTATTTTTCCATCTTCTCAACTGGCGCCATACCTTGCAGGTAGTGACCGCCACAGTGAGGACAGTTCAAAGCACAGTATCTTCCTGTAAGCGTTATGGGGACTGTTGCACTTGGATCGACAAGTATCAACTTCATCACCAACAACAATGATATCATTTTGTAGCGATGAAACAAAGAATTAAGAAAAACAACAGGAGGTGAAAGGCGATGAAGATCTACATTTCAGTTGATCTTGAGGGCCTGGCTGGTATAACCCAGTGGTCTGAGGTTGATATTCGAAGTTCAAGAGAATCAAGCGAACTGCTGTTGCTGCATTTGAGATCCCTTCTAAAAGGTATACAAAAGTCAAGCTGCAATGTTCAAGAGATCTTGATAGCAGATTCCCATGCAAATGGTGATAACATACCGTATTCTTTAACTCAAGAATTTGAAAACGTAAGAATCGTTCGCGGACCGGATAGAAAGAATTACATGATGACTGGCATAGATTCGTCCTTTGACCGAGTCTTCCTGTTAGGTTACCATGCCGCAGGCGGTAGTCGGTTTGGTGTTTTGGATCACACTTATTCGAGCTTGTTCCAAAACTTATGGATAAATGACCAAAGAATGAACGAAGCTTTGATAAACCTTGGTTTCGCCGGTGAATTTGCCGTTCCGGTCAGTTTTATAGCTGGAGATCAGACACTCTTCAACGAACTCGAGAAGCACCTGAAGGGAAAATATGTGTATGTTGTGACAAAACAAAGTGTAGCAAAACATGCGGCTATAATGAATTCTTTGCCAAGAGTTCTTCGAGAAATTGAGGTTGGTGCCACTCAGGCAACGCAATTGAAAAAAGAAGAACTGCCAACGATTAAATTTTCCTCTCCTTTTGAACTGAAGATAGAATTCAAGGACACCATGTATGCAGACAACTGCGAACTCATACCGGGTTTTCAAAGGCTTAACGGTTACACAGTGAGCTTCACAACTGAAAACTACGAGACTCTGTTGAACGCGATATGGATCGTTGCTCTGGTCAGCGAAGCCGTGAGAACCATGAGAAAACAATGAAACCGAACTTTACTGAGCATTAAGAAGAAAACCTTTTGCTTTGATCATATCGACAACATAATCAACCACGTAATCAACCGCAACTTCGTGTTGCTGACCGACGTCGAGTTCTTTGATCGTGACAGCATTCTTAGCCATTTCATTCTCGCCGATTATGATTGCCACAATCGCACCAAGTCGATCGGCGTATTTTAGCTGTGTTCTGAGACTTCTATTGTTCACATCCATCGTAGTTGGTACCCCGTATTTTCTCAAACTCATTGATAGCTCAACGGCAACCTTAAAGGTCGAATCGTCCATCGGAGCTATATATGCAAGACAGGCTGGTTTTCTTTGGATTTCAACATTGTCGCTCTTTATTGAGAGAATTAGTCTTTCTATTCCTGCGGCAAAACCTAGCGCCGGCAACTGTGGTCCTCCTAACTCTTCAGAAAGGCCGTCGTACCTACCACCAGCCAAAATGGTGTTTTGAGCTCCTAAGGAACTATGTCGTATCTCGAAAACCGTTTTTGTATAGTAATCAAGTCCCCTCACGAGGTTGCCATCTTCGACGTACTCAATCCCCGCCGAGTTGAGAAGACCCTTAAGATCGCGGTAGTGAACTTGGCACTCCTCGCAAAGATGCTCAAAAGTCTTAGGAGCCTGGTTCGCCAGCTGACTGTCTATTTTACAATCCAAAAGTCTCATTATGTTGGTTTCAAATCTTCTTTTACAATCATCACATAACTCACCACGATGCTGCAAGTAATACTCCTTCAGCGCCTGTTTATAACTAGCTCTGCACTTTGGACAACCAATGGAGTTCAAATGTATTTGATGATTCTTTATGCCAAGCTCGTCAAGAAATGTTTTGGCAAGAATTAACACTTCTGCATCTGCAAGCGGGCTCTGCGAACCAAGCAACTCAACACCAAATTGATGAAACTGTCTCAGCCTGCCGCTCTGAGGTTTCTCATATCTAAACATCGGACCAATGTAGAAGAATCTTTGTGGAAGTCCGTTGTTGATCATTGAGTTTTCGATAAAAGCTCTGATCGTAGGGGCTGTACCCTCAGGCCTCAGCGTCAAGCTTCTTCCACCCTTGTCCAAAAAGGTGTACATCTCCTTTTGCACGATGTCCGTTTCCTGACCAACACTTCTCACAAAAAGCTCTGTCATTTCAAAGATTGGCGTTCTAATTTCGGAGTATCCAAACAAGCGAGCAACCCTTCTAGCTTTTCCCTCAACAAAACTCCAATAGTGAATCTCCTCACCCCACAAGTCATTGGTACCCTTGATGCGCTCGTACTTCAAATCCAAACCCTCCTGAGTTTCATAATACCACAGCTCGCAACTTTGTTAAGACCTCAAGAACGACTGGATCATCCACAGCTCTCTTTACATCCTCAAAACTCTGGAAAGGTCTGAAAAGTATGATTCTCGAAGCTCGAGCACTTCCTATACCCGGTATTGCCACAAGCTCTTCGTATGAGATTTTGTTCAGATTCAAAGGATACTTGACCGCGGTAACAGACCTCGGACCATGATCCACGATTATCGCATCCACACAACGTTCATTTAGCGTACCGGGTATACCAACCAAGATCGGATAAGTTCCCAGTTGCCTTCCAAAAGTTACCTTGCCTTCTTTGAACTCCGGGTAGATTTTTCTAAGTATCGTGCCCACAGGAAAGGCACTTTTGAAAATAGGGAGATCTATTTCATTTCTTATTTTTCTCTTGTAATACTCGAAGAGCCCGCGATCGACTTTCAATTTTCTTGTTTCGTAATATCTCCACAAAGCTGTACCAGGTTCGACCATCACCTGTCGAATGTTTATCCTTCTCAACAACAATCCTTTGTCGAGTATCCTTTTCAACCATAGATAATTCTTTTCATACGTATCTCTGTCCTCTCCTATCAAACCATAGAGCAAGTTGATTCCCGGCAGTAGTTTTGGCACACCTTCGACTCGTATTCCCCCGATAGCGTCTACAATCTCAATTGCTCTCAGCACAGTCTCAGGATCGTTTCCTATGTTATTCATTTTGACAACCTTTTCGTCAAAGCTCTCTACACCAAACGAGAGAACATCACCCGGTGTGTTGTACTTTACAATCGTTTCAAGGATTTTCACACACTCTTTTTCGTTTGCAACAATAAAAGAAGGATTTGCGTTATCGTGGTGGATTACATCTATATCTGGACAGCGCTTTCTAATTTCACTGTAAAATTCCTCAAAAACCTCTGAACAAGGCTTTCCCAGGTTCTTATCCGAGTAATAAGCCAGAACATTTGCAGATCTTCCGAATCTGAAGGCTCTGCAACCAAATTTGTAAAGCTGAACAACCTCGTCTATGACATCTTCGACCGGTCTTGAGGTAAAGTTGGGGTGGAAAACAGGTTCTATGCAGAAAGAACAATGAGACCTTCTCTCGCAACCCCTCGAGAGTTCTATCTCACATATGATTCGAGGAAAGAAAGGATGCTTCCTGATTATTTCTGCCCCGGCAAGTGACGATTGTCTCACCACAGCCCAGTTGTTCCTTTTATCCTCCGACCCAAGGAATATCTTTCCCAGATCGCCAAGCAAATCCGGACCAACAGACTCAACCATGTTCATGTGGTCAACAACAGCTTTCGCCCCACCCCTTGAGGCATAGAATTTTGCGAACGGTCCAGCTATCAAGCACTTGCTTCTCCCACAGATTTCGATGATCTTCTGAACTTCTTTCAACGATATGGGTATACCCCCCACATACTTACCAGGTACTGCCACTCCGCCTACAACGAGTACGACATCATACGCAGCCAAAGCATTCCAAAGATTTTCCCGTCTTATCTGATCAACAGTAAGATAGTCAACCTCATAATCGAGATTGAGGAAAAAACCGGCAGCATACCGAACGTAGTGACTTACATATGGTGAGACACCCAAAGCGGCGGGTTCGTCAACGTATCCATCAACAATCACAATTCTCATTTCTCGTACCTCAACATTTTACTCTTTTCCCGATGATACAGTCGCAATAAGCTCGTTATAAACAGCTTCATCTTGAGTGATTAGGTACACATAGTATCCTTCACCCTTACACGATATAACCTTTTCGTTTGGTTCCGTGTTGATCGTCACCTCTCTTGAGGAGTAAACTGCCTTGATGAGACCGCCGGTCTTATAGTTCGCCAATATCATAACAACTTGCTCATCACCGATTTTCAATCTTGAAACAGTATACCAAAGAACGTTTTCAAGTACGGATTTAATCTCCTTAGGCAACGCAATTGGTTCTGTATGGAAGGTGAGTCCATAGCGGGTGGCTATATTTTCAAAGCTATCTTTGAGAGGTTCAACCGTTTGGTAAATCATCTCTGTGAGAATTCCCTTTGAAGTGCGCGTTATCTTCTTTGGAAGCCCTCGCTCGGTGATAACAGCTGTATAGACCTCCTGCCCTGTCTCCACGATAATTGCGTAATCCGTTCCTTCCCTTTCCACCTTCGAAACACCTTTCTCAATCAGTGCTTTGATGAAGAGGTCCTCTAAGTCTGAGATCTCAAGAGGTGAAATTTTCATGTTGGTAGGCTCGCCAATCAAGAAAATCCCCGATCGCTTTGCCCAAATCAAGAAAACAGGCGATAAAACCTGAACAATTTTGTCATTACCCCATCTGTAAACAAGCTCAATCCTTGTTTTATTGCTTCCTCCTCTTTCGGTTATGGTCCTTCTGGCAAAGTAACTCGCATTGATGAATGCATCCAGATAGGCTTGGGCTTGAACAACAATCGCTGTGAAAGCGCACAGCAACAAGAAGATTTTTCTCATCAACCTTCTCTCCTGCGCATCAAAATCCATCGTTTACAAGTTTGACCAAACTTAGATAATCAAAAATCTCGTTGACAGAAGCTCTCTGGACACTTTCCGGAACAACTTTCTTCGGTAAGCTGGAAGTTGCTACAACGAATACTGCGAGCGCTGCGGCACCGGCTACGAGAAGTTCAAAGATTAAACCTCTCCTTGATTTGATCTTCCTCAAGATCTTGTCATGTGCAACTACACCAGGGTGATAATCAAAGCGCACCTTCGCAACTCGAACGACTTTCAGATATTCAAGTGCCGCCCGTCGTGTCTCCTGATCGAGCCCTTCCAGATCGATCTCACCATCCAGAAAGCTGTTCAGTTTGTCGTCGTTCATTACTTCGCCTCCTCAAGCAAAGTTCTCAACCTTTTCCGTGCATAGTGTAAACTACTTTTGACACTCCCGACTGGTTTACCTAGGATCTGGGCAATTTCTTCATAACTTAAGCCATCGATGTCTCTCAGTTTTATGAGTAGTCTATCGTCCGCTGGTAACTTCTCTAAAGCATCCAAGATTTGTTCATACTCGATTTCACTTGCAGCTGTCGCTGAGGTATCTATATCCGAAGCTGGATGGGGTAAAGCCATGTCTTCGTCCTCTGAAAAATCCGTAAATATTTCGCCTCGTTTCTTGTATCTGGACAAAAAGTCCTTACAAACATTGACAGTTATGCGATATATCCAGGTAGACAGTTTTGAATCACCTTTGAACTTCTTAATCCCCTTCAAAACCCTTATCATAACTTCCTGTACAACATCGTCTACGTCATCAGACCCAAGATAAGCCTTCGCAACACTGCCTATCCTGCCAGCATAATCCCTGTATAGAATCTCGAAAGCCCAATTTTCTCTTTTTCTTAGTCCATCGATGATTTCCTGGTCTTGCATCGTCTACCTCCTATTATGACACCGAAAACCGAGGCATGGTTCATTTGCAAAGAATTTTACCAGGTGAACAGTATGGCTCTTGGATCTTCGTCAAAACAAATTGCCCAACCGGATTGTCAACACCTGAAAGATAATCGGCAACGTGAACATGAAGGCATTTCACGGTCGCAAAGTCTTTGATTCCTCCACTACCAACTTGCCTGAGTTTCTCCTTTATATCACGATTCCTGATCAGTCTTTCCCTCAACTCGATTACCACCAAGTGCGCAATTTCGTATCTTCTTCTAAGTTCTTGATCGTTTCTCAGCATCGTCTCGATTTCTCTTATCATACCGTTTGCTTCCAGATGCGAGATCCTTTTCCTTAGAAATGGGCAAGTCAACCAATACAAAGTCGGAAACGGAGAACCATCCAGTTCTGGCTCGCATTCAACTACCGACGGAAACCCGTGCGGACATCTAACCTTGACGGTTCTAAAGACTCTTGGAATACGACCAATCTGTTTTGCAACGGTTATAAGATCCTCATCAAAAATGCTTTCCAACCATCGAACCCTCTTTCTCCAATTACATCAAAACCTTGCGATTTGGCAAAATCAACCACAGTTTCACCTTCGTTTTCCGGGATGCCAGAGAGAATCATAAGAGTATTTTTGTGAGAAACCTTGTGCACCTGCTCCATCAACCTCAAACAAAACACTGTGTTTATGTTTGCAACAACCATGTCAAAAATTTCATCCACAGCGCTCAAAAGATCAGAAAGCCGCAAATCTATATCAACTTTGTTCGTTTTGGCAAAATCTTTGGCTACCTCAAGGGCCATCGAATCATTGTCAACCGCGACAACTTTCTCCACCCCGAGTTTTTTTGCTATGATGGCTAAGATTCCCGTACCGCAACCTACATCCAAAAGCGAATTAATAGATTTGATGTTCTCCACCATTAGTTGAGCAACCAACTTTGTCGTTGGGTGATCTCCAGTACCAAAAGCAGCTGACGGCCACATTTTTATCAAAACAGCACCCCTGGGTTTCCTCAGTTTACAGGTTGGATCAACAACAACGTTTGGCGCAACGTAGAAAGGTTTCATATCAAGATAAACATACCAATCCTTTGGCTCTGAGAGCGAATGCCCTATAATTTGTGCTCCAGTTTCCTCAGCCACTTTCATCACAAACGCTTCATCGTTGGTGAAGATCTTTACAACTACAGAATATGCCGTCTTTTCGACGGCATAATTCCAGAACCCATTTTTTTCAAGAAAAAACTCACATCCATCAACATCTTGCACCCTGAGGTGCCACTCGTGTACTTTGATCATCCGTCAGAAACTTCATACCGCCAGAGCTTTCTTCACAAAGTTTGGCAGGATAAAACTCGCCATGTGAATTTCTTCGCTGTAATACCTCAGTTGTTCGGACATCTCTTTGGCTTCGGCCAATCTAAGGTTCTGCACAGGATCTATGCATTTGGATGCAAAAATGTAGGTCCAGAACCCAGATGGATAACTCGGTACATAACCGTGGTACACTTTCACAATGGGAAACACCGAGCTAACACGCTTGTAGGCTATCTTCAACCAACCCAAATCGTACAGTGGGTTCTCTGCTTCAGTGGTCATGACGCCATCTTCTCGAAGAGCCTCAAAACAACTTTTGTAAAATTCTTGTGTAAACAGATGACCTCCCTTACTTGTTGAGGGATCGGTTGAATCAACTATGATAACATCAAATGCATTCTTGAATTCTTTGACATACTCTGCCCCATTCTCATAAACCACTTTAACCTTCTCGTTTTCGAAAGATTTTCCTGTTTCAAGATACTGCTTGGCTATTTCCACAACCTTTTGATCAACTTCGCAGACAGTGACATTCACAACTTGCCGGTGCCTCAACACCTCACGTAGGACGCCTCCATCACCGCCACCGATAATCAAGACGTCTTTTGGATTTGGATGAGAAAACATTCCAACATGGGTTAGCATCTCGTGGTACATAAACTCATCGGCTTCGCTTGTCATGACGACTCCGTCGAGTACAAAGACTTTACCAAGTGCCGGATTTTCCAGAATATCAATTCTTTGAACCGGTGTTTGCTCAGAATGCAGGATTCTGCAGATCCTCATGAACAGTCCGGTATCTCCACCAGTGTGGTAGCTGAAAAACCACAGGTGTCTGCCCGGCACAATTTTGTCAAACACTATAGACACCGCCTTTTGCGACTTTGTGCGGCGCATCGGCAGGGATACCAATGGCTTTGTAGTCTCCACGGGCGTGTTCCAAAACCTGTGTTCTTTTTGCCTTGAAAGCTTCTTTCAGAAAGTCAAAAGCTTTCCATGGATCGGTGTCTTCACCGCAGGTGAACAGATCAATTGCGGCATAGCCATATTCGGGCCATGTGTGAATGGTGAGATGAGATTCGGATATGACCACTACCCCGCTGACTCCATAGGGGAGGAACCTGTGAAAAGATGATCCGATTATCGTGGCACCCGATATAATGGCTGCTTGTCGCATTTTTTGTTCAACAAAGTTGACATCGTCTAGAGCTTGCTTGTCACAGTCATAAAATTCAGCTATCAGATGTCTTCCCAGACTTCTCATCATGGCAAATCCCTCCCCATCAGTAGATTTCAAGCCACAAAACCACCGCTTCTTTCTTCTTACTTGGATTTTTCAACAAATGCTTTTTGTCAGCCCTGTAATAGAAACAGTCGCCTTGGGACAACTTATAACGCACATCGTCCAACCAGAGATCGACTCTACCCTGCAACACAAAGCCGAACTCGTCTCCTTCATGATAGCCTTCTTCTTCAGTTTGTGCTCCAGGTTTAAGGACAACCAAAAACGGGTCTATCATCTTGGTCTCAGTCTCACTTATCAAAAGGTATGAGTTAACACCATCGGGTTCATCGTAAATCGGCACTCTCTCTTCCTTCTTGAAAACTATTTTTGGCTGTTCTTCTTCGGCAAAGAAACTTCTCAGGTCACTCCCAAGCGCACGAAGTATTTTCTCAAGTGTATCTATCGACAACGAAGTCCTGTTGCTCTCAAGCTGAGATATGAAACTTCTCGAAAGATTTGTGCGCATGGCCAGTTCTTCTTGAGTTAGACCTTTCGATAACCTTAGCCTCTTCAACTTTTCACCTATATCCATGTTCGATATCGATCCTCCTGTTCAGGAGATTCTTTCCTGATTTTGTCTACTATACTCATCAAACTTGGTCAACTTTCCTAACAATTATAGACACCAACTTTGGGGAAAATCACTAAAATTTCTTTACACTTTCTTTACAGAATATCCATAACCTCGGAATAGAACAGCGAGACTTGCGTGTTCTATTTATTTGTCGCAGACTGCGCAATATTATATACAAACAAGGGGTTCTCCTGTGGAACAATCCCGTGTTCTCAGATGTGACTTTTTGATGTATATTATCTGTGGTATGAGCAAGAACAGGCGTGAAGAATTATCTGTTTATCTTTCAAATTTGAAGATTGCGGAATCAAAGGCAAAAAACAGTCTTTCATGGGATTTGTACTTCATGAAAATCTGCCAGCTTGTCAGCACACGGTCTAGTTGCTTGCACAGAAAAGTCGGAGCCGTTATTGTCAGAGAGAATCGCGTTCTCGCTACTGGTTACAACCAACCACCATCAGGTTTTCCCCATTGTGAATCCATTGGTTGCGTTCGAGACAAGCTTGAAATACCTTCCGGAGAGAACCAGGAAATTTGCTTTGGTTTGCATGCAGAACAAAACGCCCTTATGCAAGCCGCCAAATTCGGAATATCCACGAATGGTGGTACAATATATACGAACTTCAAACCATGCTCCATATGCGCTCGGTTGATAATCAACGCCGGGATCAAAAGAGTAGTTTATCTTCTTGACTATCCAGATCCTTTGACCGATTACTTCTTCAGGAAGTGTAACGTAGCAGTCGTTCAAATAAATGAAAGCAACGAATCGGAGGTGAAATTTTGAAAGTAGAAAGGCTGAGGTCCTATCTTAGAGAAGGAAGATGGCCATCGATATGGTGCGCCGGATGTGGGAACGGAATTGTACTCAAAGCATTTCTCCAAGCGGTTGACAATCTCGGTTTGCCGAGGGAAAGAATGGCTGTGGTATCGGGAATTGGTTGTTCCTCGCGTGCTACCGGTTATATAGACTTCAACACCCTACACACACTCCACGGTCGAGCGGTAGCTTTTGCAACTGGTGTCAAGCTTGCTAGACCTGATTTCCATGTCGCCGTCCTCGGTGGAGATGGAGACATACTCGCAATTGGTGGCAATCACTTCATTCACGCTTGTAGAAGAAATATGGACTTGACAATAATTATATTCAACAACATGATCTATGGCATGACGGGTGGCCAGAATTCTCCCACTACTCCACTTGAAAAGCGCGCTTCCACAACGCCGTATGGGAACATCGAAAAGCCTTATGTGGCTCGCGCAACCGTCTATCACTATCCAATGCTCGTAAAATACATCACCAAGGCTTTGTCTCATAAGGGTACCGCTGTTGTTGAAGCTGTTACAAACTGTCATACTTACTACGGCAGATACAACAACATTGGTGGACCAGCTGATATGCTTGAGTACTTCAAGAAAAACTCCGTAACCATCGAGAAAGCAAAAACAATGTCAGCAGATGAACTAGCTGACAAAATTGTCATAGGGGAATTCCTTGAGGAGACTCGACCGACATTCCACGAGCTGTATGAAAAAGCCGTTGCAAAAGCCAGAAAGTGAGGGGAGGAAGCACGATGAAATTCGAAGATCCAGTAGCAATTAGGATTGCAGGTGTTGGGGGCCAGGGAAACATACTGGTTGGAAAAATTCTTGCTCACGCCGCAATGTTAGATGGTAAGCACGTGATACAAACTCAACTTTACGGAGCAGCTGTTAGGGGCGGAACCAGTCATTGTGATGTTCTAATATGCGATAACTGGATAGACTTCCCGCTGGCAACACAGTTTGATGTTATGTATTTAATGCACAATGAGCCGATGAAAGTTTACTACAAATTGTTGAAACCAAATGGGATAATATTGGTCGATGAAACTTACATAAAGGAGATCCCAAGAGCAGTACTTTCCACAACCCGGAAGATAATCCTGCTTCCATTTGAAAAAATGGCCATAGAGAAGTTTGGCACAGCTACACCGGCGAACATGATAGGTCTGGGAGCTTTGGTGAAATCCACGAGAATAGTAAGCTATGAATCTTTGTTGAAAGCTATTCCTGAACTTGTATCCGAAAAGTACGTTAAGATGAACTTGGAGGCAATCGAGTATGGGTACAAAACTGTCAACAAGGAGTTCAAGCTTAGAACAGAGCTCAAAGCGCGAACCATCGGATTTGAATAAACTGGGTTCGAGTAGTCTTTGGAAATCTTTTTCACATGCAGTGGAAGGTCTTGACGAGGCAATAAGATCTCAAAGAAATCTGCGTGTGCACTTCGTAATCGCCTTAATAGTCATGGTCGTTTCTTATTTCATGGAAATATCTAGTGGGGAATTTCTGTGGTTGTCGTTTGCAGTTTTCTCTGTCATAGGGATGGAATTGATAAATAGCCTAGTAGAAGCCCTGATGGATGCATACAAAAGGGATTATGACCCTGTTGTTAAATTCGTCAAAGACGTGGCAGCAGGAATAGTTCTATGGTATTCTTTGTTCGCCGTGGTAGTAGGACTGGTCGTTTTTGGGAAATCGATGTTTCACTGGGATTTCAACGTGGCAAGGATCTTAGCTATAATTTATCTGGTGATCTTTCCAACAGTTTCCATCATAAGGAGGATTGTCAGCAGTGTTAAATCCAAAAGCAAGGGTAGTAATCGTGGACGACTCGGCATTCATGAGAATGGTCTTAAAAGACATAATTGATTCTCAGCCGGATATGCAAGCCGTTGGTTTTGCAAAAGACGGTGTTGAAGCTTTGGAAATTATAACTGAAAAACGGCCAGACGTTGTAACATTGGACATTGAAATGCCGAGAATGAATGGAATAGAGGCTCTGAAGCAAATCATGGCAAAGTGTCCGACGCGCGTGATAATGGTGAGTAGCTTGACAGAAGAAGGTGCTGACATCACACTGACAGCCTTGTCTTTGGGTGCAGCCGATTTTGTCACAAAACCCTCTGGATCGACATCGTTGAGTTTTAGAACTGTCGCTGACGAACTGGTGCAGAAGATAAGATCTGCCCTCCAAATCCCCGTGGCAAAACTGGTGAAACAACCGGTAAGTGTGGCAAAGTTGGCTCTAACAATCAAACGACCAATACTAACTCAAAAAGCCGTTGTCATTGGGAGCTCCACAGGCGGTCCGAAGTCATTGGATCAGGTGATACCTGCTTTGCCAAAGAATTTTCCGGCACCGATCTTCGTGATTCAGCACATGCCTCCAGTTTTCACCAAGTCACTGGCCATGAGGTTGAATTCCGTCTCGGAACTAGAGGTTAAGGAAGCTGAAGATAACGATACTGTAAAACCAGGCGTTGTTTACGTAGCCCCAGGGGATTGGCACATGGGTGTTAAGAACGATGGACGAAGTGTTAAAATATTTCTTGACAGATCAGAGAAAATAAACAACGTCCGCCCGGCTGTTGATTTCACACTGAGCAAGGTTACGGAGATTTACAAATCTAATACGATAGCCGTAATCCTAACTGGAATGGGTAGAGACGGTCAAAAAGGAGCGTTTAAGGTAAAATACTATTCGGGTAAAGTAATTGCCGAGGATGAATCAACTTGTGCTGTCTACGGGATGCCGAAAGCTGTTGTCGAGGAAGGCTACGCCGATTTTGTTTTACCGGCGCATAAAATTGCCGAGAAATTGGTAGAGTTAGTTCAGGAAAGTTAAGAGACATAGAGCCGATTTTTTAAGCTTTGTTTTTTTCAACACAATAAAAAGGGGAGATGAGGGTGAATAGAATTGTTATACTGTTGATAGTTCTCCTATCGGTCGTTTGCCTCGGGGGGTATTTAACCATCAGCTACAGTGTCCAGCAGGGTGATACTTTGTACGACGTGGCTAAGAAATTCAAGGTTTCGCCTTCGACAATACTGGATTGGAACAATCTCAAAAATCCAACACAACTGAAGGTAGGGCAGCAAATCGTCATTCCACAACCAGAAGGTTATTTGTACACGGTGGCAAAGGGTGACAACTTGTTTGTTGTGGCAAGAAGGTTCTTCACAACAGTTGCGGACATAATGGCTGCGAACAACCTCACTTCAGACTCGATCAAAGTTGGGCAAAAGTTATTCATACCTGTAAGCGCAGTGGGTAAAGCCTTTAACAAGGATAAAGGTTACATCTGGCCAGTTTACGGTACTCTTTCCTCTCCGTATGGGTATAGAATTCACCCGGTAACGAGAAAAAATTCGTTTCACACGGGTATAGATATATCAGCGCCTGAAAATACTCCGGTGTTTGCTTCAATCTCTGGCACAGTGACCTTTGCAGGTGAAAACGGTGGTTATGGGCTAATGGTAGAAATAAAGAGTGGAAAAATCGTAACACGGTACGCTCATCTTTCTAAAATAAGTGTTTACACAGGCCAAACCGTGACTCAAGGTACCCTGATAGGTAGAGTCGGAAGCACAGGCTTGACAACAGGACCCCATCTACATTTTGAAATTGTGGTTGGCAACAACACAACCAATCCGTTGGCTTATCTGCCATCTACGAACAACATCTACGTTTTGAAAGAAGGTGCAGGAACAGCCGCAGGTGGCGAATAATCAGTGCTCTTTCAACCAGTTGATCAAGTCATTCTTGAAAACAGACGACACCGATTCGTCTTCGAATATCTCATGAAAGCATCCTTTGTACTCTCTGAACATTTTTTCATTTGAGGAAATCTTCTGGTAGAACTCCTTTGCCCCTTCAGGCAACGTAATTTTGTCGTCGGAACCAACGGCGACAAAACATGGCAAGGATATCTTTGAAGCATCGGTGATAGCTTTTTTCAGGTTGACAAACATGTCATGAGCAAGTTTTACTGAAATTCTCCTGTGAACCAAAGGATCCTCGACGTACCTTTTGACGGCATCTTTGTTTGTCGATAACAGGTTCGGATCAATTCCATTGTCAAGAGTTAACGATGGCGCGAGGAATGACAAAGATACTGCAAGCAATCTGTTGAAGAGACTGTCGTTCGGTAGTCTCAAAGCCGGGGATGTCACAACCAGGCTCTTGATATTCCACCCGTTCCTCAGCTCTGCATAACGTATCGCAATCAACCCACCAAGACTGTGTCCAAAGAGTACTGAGTTCGGATGGGCTTTGAAAAAATCATCCAGCAGCTGAAAAACTTGACTAAAGGCGAAATACCCTCGTACACCCGGGCTTTCGCCATGTCCAGGCAAATCAAACAGAGTGAGTCCGTATCCGATTTGTTGGAGTAACTCAGCTAGCCAGTTGTATCTTTTGGAATGTTCTCCCAGACCATGAATTGCTATCATCCAACCTTTGTCACCTGGAAATTCCCTTATCCACATTCTCCTCAGCTCCTACATACTCAAAATCTATCTCACCCGTCGCCTTGTCAGCACTGACAACTCGCGCTTTTATCGTATCCCCTATTTTGAAGACTTTCCCAGTTCTTTCCCCTACAAGTATGTTCTTTTTCTCATCGTAATAGTAAAAATCATCAAGTGTAGAGATGTGAACTAAGCCAGAAATCAATTTCTCTGGAATCTCGACGAACATCCCAAAGTGTGTGACATTTGTGATGACAACGTTGAACACCTTTCCAATGTACTTTTTCATATATTCAACTTTTTTCACGGCCAACAGATCCCATTCTGCCTCGTCGGCTACCCTTTCCATTTTGCTGCAGTAATCAGCTATCTTCGGCAATTGCTCGGAGAATTTTTCAATCTGCTTCGACGTGAACGTTCCTTTCTGTTTCAAGTAAGTCTTCAGAAGCCTGTGTACCACCAAGTCCGGATAACGTCTGATTGGAGATGTAAAATGCGTGTAAGCGAAAGATGCCAGACCAAAATGTCCGATGTTCATCACAGAATAAAGCGCTCTCTTCATCGATCTCACCAGCAACCTCTCAACGCTGGATCTAAGAGGATGATCTTTGACAGCTTCCAACACCTTCTGGAGGAAGGCGGCATCAATCTTTTTTGGAAACTTCAACCCTACACCCAAAGCCTCAACGTACTCTTTGAGTTGCATGAGAGTTTCAGGATCTGGTTCTTCGTGGACCCGATAAACAAACGGTAAACCTGCCTTATGAAAAACCGTCGCAACAGTCTCGTTCGCCTTTATCATGAACTCCTCTATCAGGATCTCCGATTGCCCCCGCTTCACTGGGACTATATCAACAACCCTCGAATTTTTGTCCAGAATGACTTTTACCTCACCACCTTCGATATCGAGAATCGCACCTCTGGATTTTCTGTAGTTTCTCAGAATTTGTGACAGTTCCAGCATCATATCAAGCGACCTACAAATCGATTTCCCCAGAATTCTCTTTGCTTTCTTGTCTCCTCCAAAATACCTGTTGACTAGGGTATATGTCAGACGTTTTTTGCTTTTAATGTAACTTGGAAAGATTTTGTATTCCTCGGTTTCACCTTCCTTGTTGATCAACATTTGAACCGTAAAGGTCAAGCGTATTTTCCCCTCAACCAAGCTGCAAAGATTGTTCGACAGTTTAAATGGGAACATTGGTAGTACGGTGTCGAGTAAATAAACGCTTGTTCCCCTCAAATACGCTTCCTTATCCAGTGCAGATCCCTCTTTAACGTAGTGAGACACGTCTGCTATGTGAACCGACAAAAGATATTTGTCTCCAACCTTCCTTATTGAAACAGCGTCGTCAAAATCTTTCGCATCTTCACCGTCAATTGTGAACACGGTCTGCCTTGTACAATCTACTCTATCTGCGAGATCTTCGACGTCCACATCATCTGGTAACTCTTGCAGTTCCTTCAGAACTTCCTCGGGAAATTCTACTCTTAAAGAATGTTTGGCGATCACACTTGGTATGTCCGTCGCCGGATCTTCCGCATCACCGAATATTTGAACTATTTCCACTTCAGGCTGACGATTCTTTCGAGGCCATTTTGTAATCCTTGCCATTACCTTCAAACCAGGACGTATGTTTTTAGCCGACTTCAAGGATACAACGAAATCAAAGTTTATCTTTGGGTCGTCTGGTATAAGGAAAAACTTGGATCTTCTCAACTGTAGGACGCCAACGATTTCACGCTTCTCTCTTTTAAGAATACGGACAACGCGTCCTAGCGGGAGATTTCTCCATTTTCCGACAATTTCGACCATTACCTTGTCCAGATGAATTGCTCCGTTACACTCTTCAGACGGAACAACGATTTCCTCTCCTTTTTCAGTTTTCACAAATGCCAGATTTCCACTGCGAGTGAACTCGATTGTTCCAACGATTACCTCGGAAGACGGTTTAAAGAAATGCCCTGAACTATCTTGAATCAGTTCTCCTTTTTCAACCAACAGTTGTACAAGCTCTTTGATGGACCTCTTCTTGTCTTTTGTCGCCGCACCAAAGTGTCTGTAAATCTCCTTCAAAACCACCTTTTTCTTTTGAGCGAACAGCTCGTCTATCTTCAGCAGAAATTTCGTGCTAATACGGCGTGACACGACACTTTCCCCTTTCTTTCGAAATGTACATTGCCTTGTCGGCAAAGATCACGAGGTCTTCTGGCTTTCTTGCCGGGTCTTCTGGATATCCAGCTACTCCCAAACTCAGAGTCAGTTTGAACTCAAAAGGATTCATTTCAATTATCGATCTCAGTATCTTTTCCGCTACAGTTATTGCACTCTGTTTGGGTGTATTCAAAAGAATTAGCAAGAATTCTTCTCCACCATATCTTCCAAGTATGTCCGTCGACCTAACAGAGCTTCTCAGAACTGAAGAGATAAACCTCAATACCTCGTCACCGGTCTCGTGACCATAGTTGTCGTTAATTTTCTTAAAATCATCAATATCCGCCATGACAACAGAAAAGTGCCCGCCGTATCGGTTTATCCTTTCGAATTCTTCAGTCAGCCTCGACATGAAATATCTACGGTTGTAAAGCCCTGTAAGCGGGTCTGTGATGCTTTGCTGGTAAATGAAAATGTTCTTCAATATATGAACAATTATTTCTTGCATGTTTATCAGCATTCTGACAAAATCTGTTCCCGCGGATTCTTCTAAATAAAGCGTTTCATTTCCTACATACAAAATCAACGAGTAGTCTTCGTAGATCTTTGTGACCGTGCAAATCTCGAGTGGGGCGTACGAAAAATGTGGGCTTTCAGGAATCTGTGAAAGATTGTAAACCACTCGTTCTACAATTCTACCCTTAGGATCTTTGATAACCAACCCGAGCGAACTCAAAGGAAGTAAGCTCATCAATCGTGCCGCCAGGAATTCGAGGGTTGGGAGCAACTGATCTTGAGCGCTCACAACTTTCAACGTGTCGAGAGCATACTGTGCCAAATTCTGAAAACTCACTGTGTGCTGAATCAAATTTCTTGCCGTCGCTAAAAGGTTGCTCAGGTTTTGATCGAGCTTTTTTCTAACATCTTCGATGATTGCTATTGCACGATGTGCAGAAGTGGTGACATTAATCTTTCTTTCAAGCCATTTCGCGGCATTCTCGAGATTCTTTGCTCTGTATATCGACACCGCCTTTTCAGCGTAATTAACCGAGGCAGGGATTTCTCCAATTGATTGATATGCAAGTGCTAAGCCCTCGTACATCTGCGCCAAGGATAGATACATTCCGTTTCTTATGTTGTTTACCTCGAATTCTTCGAAGAATCTGATGAAACCTTCTCGGTCTAATCTCATCAATCTGGCTCCAAACACCTGGCAGGTTTCTTCTTTCCAGTATGGATCATCGCTGTAAAACACGTTCATCCAAGCCTTGTAAAACATCTCGTCGCTTTCGGCTAAAAACAGATCACGAAATTTTGCGAACGAACGATTCTTCATCGCGGGATTCTCAAGGTTTTCTTTTATTATTTTCACGGCTTCCTCGAACCTGTCGTTTATCGCATAAGCCGCAACAAATCCCCTCAGAGCTCTCTGTTCAATGCCAAGATATTTCTCGATCGCAAGTTCTCTTGAGAAGTCTTCGACGGCGCTTTCAAGTTCGTGGTTGTAGGTGTGGTAATTTCCCTCCACAAAATAACTGTAAGCCTCCAAGTCTAACCGCCCCGTTAAACTTGCCAACTGCCTGAGCCTAGACATGTTGGAAAACATCTTATCAATCTCGCCACGATAAAGATTCATCCAAACAATGTTACTTAGAGCGGTTTGAACCATACCAGCGGAACCAAGCCTGTGACCTATTTCTATTATCTGCTCATAAAGCCTTATGGACTCTTGACTACCCGCCAAACTCGAAGCGAGAGTGATGAGCGAAGATGATAAAAGATCCATAAAGCCATTCTTTTCCGATATGCTCTTGACCTTGTTTAACAGTTCCAGCGCTTGCATTTGATGTGTTCTCAGCCTTATTCTTGCCAACATCAAAAGAGCCTCTGCTCTTAATTTCATATGCAGCCTACCCTTTCCAAGCTTGCTTAACAGCATGTTAACTTGCTTTACGAGTTCTTGGGGTACTTCCTCCCCCGCGGAAAGCATTCTTCGAATCCTCCAACACAGCTTCTTGAGTTTTCCATAATCCGTCACAGCTTCGAACAATTCCGAATGCTTCTTTTCCATCTCATGTGCCAAGCTGATCTTGTTTGCGGCAACCAAGGCAACATATAACTCAAACTGATACTTTGGATTTCCTTCGAGACTCAGCGCAAATCTTTCCAACAAATTCGAATCTTGCTTGATCAATAGGGCTTGTAACCTCAAACTCATCAGGGCATAACTTTTTCTAGCCGACAACAGTTTCTCAGCTTCTTCAAGGTAGCTCAGTGTCCTTGAAATATCGTTATACACCCTCAGTTCATTTCGTGCGGCAAGAAGTAACAGCGCCGCAGCTGAAATATCGTGGCCAAGCATCAAAACATGCCAAGCCTTTTTCGCTGGATCTTGCAACTTATTTGCCAGAAGCACGTGATAACTCTGTCTCTTCTGCGGGTCTATCGTCGCGTAAATCTTCTCCCAGACCTCCCTGAAGATAAATCTGTATCTCCCGCTTTCCCAAAACAAAATCCCATCCTGAAGCAATTCTGCTAGGTTTAAACTATGCCCGCGTTCAGTTTCCTCGGTGGCATTCAACAAGGTTTCAAAATCGTCCAGTTCAAATTTTTCGCCACAAAGCGCCACCAAATTTAAACCAGTTGCCTTGTACTTTTCGAGATCAAGTTCCTTTTCGAATAAATCTCCGAATTCAGTCACAGCGACTTTGGTTGGGTCAAACCTCAGACTCTCTCCATCACGCGTCAGTGCTCCAAATTTTATTGCTAGCTTCAACACTTCGACTATCTTCCCGACCAGTCCCTGTGTTACAGCATATAACCAGCGGCAAAAGCTTCCCACCCCGTCTTGCGGAACCTTTAGCATTCTTGAAACCAATTCCTGCGTTGCGGAATAATCAAAAGGCTGGAGTTCAACTGAAAAATCAGACTCTATCGAAACACTTGGTTCGCTCGATGCCATGATTAAAACATGCTGGGATTCAAAACGCAGAGATTGCAACTGAACTATGACTGATCTGAGGGCGATTTCAATTTCATGAACGTCGTCGATCAATATAACCGATCTTGGCAGTCTGTTCAGTATCTTCCCCAGCGTTAAAATCAACTGATCTAAAGGCAGGTGCTTGCCAGCCACAAAGGTCTCGATGGCATCCTGATCAACTTTATCTAAACAGTTGTAATCCTCGTTGCTCAGCAGCTGCAAAATGCCCAGGAAAAAAGTGTCCAACGTTCTTGCCCATATGACAGGCCAACCAAGTCTTCTGGCTTCAGTCGAAATGTACTCCAACAAGGTAGTCTTTCCAGATCTTTGGGGACCGACAACGAAAACAGTTTTCAAGCCTGGGACATTATTTTGTAACAGAGAGACTATCCTGTCTGCTTCGCTTCTTTTAATCAATACAGGTTGAAGTCCCAGGCTCTTTCCCGTTCCAAAACCACCCGAGACCAAGTGTACCGGCAGAGAGAAATGAGCTTTGCGGTTCAGCGGGTCTTCATCGATGAACTCCCTGACAAACTCAATCAATTCTGGGTCTTCACAGACCCTTTCCACCAATTTAGCGATAACGTATGCAGTTGAAAACACTGAAAAGCTTCCATCCCGTTTGAATTCTGGTGCGACAAAGATCCTATCACCCTCTGGCACCTTTTCATAGTTGAACCAAAAAGGAGGCATCATCATAAATCCTTCCGAAACGAGAAAATCATCGAGGGAAAGAACTGGAATAGCTATACCGTGGTGTAGAAACTCCCGCAGAATCGAAAGAGCAAATGCCGATAAATTCCTTCTCTTCATCAAATCAAGCTCTCTTGGGTCTCCTAGAGGAGCAGCGTTAACATACGGAAAGTACAAAACGGGCTTACCCCTCAAATCAAAGCTCTCAGGCGTAACAATACCCGGGTGCTTGATTCTGGAAATCACCGCAACATAGTTTGCAAAAGCCCATTCTGATATACCAATAACTTCTGGCTTAAGCACCTTCATTCTTTTGAGGACACCATTTTCTTCTATTAGGTATTCATCTCCACTGTACGTTTCTCTCAAAAACTGAAGCACCCTCAAGTTTCGAACCCCCCAAAATTTCTCGAATTTTCACCAGAATGTCATCAAGAACTGCCCGAAGATCTGCATTCTCAAAAGAACAACCAGCAGCTCTGGCGTGACCACCACCGCCCACAGTCACTGCTATCTTACTGACATCAACAGAGTTTTTCGATCTCAAACTGATATGAACGCGACCCTTTGGATACTCAGTAACAAGCATGGCAACCTCTATGTCCTTTAGTGACCTGATTTCCGACACAAATCCGGTGCTGTCTTGATCTGTACAACCACACGAAAGATAGTCTTCAAAGCTTAGAAAGGAATATGCCAGTTTGTTCTCGATCTTCATATTATCTATCATCCTCGAAAACAATAGAAATTGGTTCATCGTTTTGTTCTCGAGTATGGTTGATGAAACAACATACGGCTTGGCACCACGATCAACAAGTTCAGCGGCATCCCTCAACAGCTTCGAAGTCGTGTTTGAATACCTGAAAAAACCACTGTCTGTCGCTAGACCAACGTAATTTATCAAGGCGAGCTGCTCGTCGTATTCAACCTCGAGTACTTTGCAAAGTTCGTAAACCATCTGAGCCGTTGCAGCATAAAAGGGATCCACCCAGTTTATGTCCCCAAAGAAGGTGTTTGTTGCATGGTGATCTATGACAATTGTTGGCCATTTGGCAAGAATGCCCAAAAACCGTCCGACTCTGTCGGGTGAAGAACTGTCAAGTACGATGACTATATCCGGATCAAACATCGTTTCCAAAAATTTTTCATAATTCACAAGATTCGGCACTTCTGGGAAGACAAAGTACTCAGACGGAATCTTATCGTCGATGGCTCCCAACGCCTTTTTACCAAGTTTTTTCAAAGCCAGCGCCATCGTTGCGACGGAACTGATGTCATCACCATCTGGCATTACATGACCGATCACCAGGATTTTCTTAGATAAAACTACTCTTGATACTAAGGACGAATATCTCAGCACTTCACTTCACCTCAAACACCTTGAACCCATCGCGACAAATACTCTTTTACCTGTCTTTCATCGTGTACCCTCTTGCTTGTCAGATCTATTGTAACGTAATTGTCCGACCCTAAGTACAAAGTTGGCTGAGTGTTTAAAGTGGTTGTAAAGGCATTTGGATCGTAGTGTACTCCGACTATCAAACCGATGAAGAAGGTGTGGTCTCCTGTTTTGCGAATATCTGTCACCTTGCACTCGTAAGCAGCGTAACTATCTTTCAGTATAGGAACTTTGACGTTCTTTCCGTCAACCAGGTAGACGTCGAACACGTTTATCTTGTCTATGTCACGACCTGAGGTTTTGCCAAAAAATGCCGCTATTCTGCTTTGATCATATCTCAAAAAATTAACCGTGAACTCCTTTGAGCTCATTATCAAATCGTGCGTCAACCTCTTTGGCGAAATCGAAACTCCATAGAGCGGTGGATCGTGTGAAAGCTGGGTATGCCACGCAGCGGTCATCATGTTGATTCTGCCTTCGAACTCGCAACAAATCACCGCAACGTTCGCTGGATAATGAAAATTGTACTTGTCAGCTCTCTCCAGAAATACCACTACAATCACCCCCTAACGTGGAACGTGGTTTACCGCTTTTTCAACTCTTCCAAGAACCTCACCAATAACCCACGCAGAAAAATTCATACCTTCATCAGTTAACTTGATCCAACCTTCGTCAAAAACGACATACCTTTCGAGACCCCTTAACAGATCCTCGAATTTGAGATTCGACAATAAACTACCGATTTTTACCAGATTCACTCCCTCAGCTGTTCGTAAGCCCATGAAAAGAGTTTCCTTTGCCTCTTGAAGTGCGTCGTTTTCTCTGTAATACCCATATGGGTGTTCCCCTTTCCATATAGTCCGTATGTACAAATGAATATTTTCCGTGTTGACATACCTGGTGAACCCTATGTGTCCCCCTGCTGATACGCCAACCCCAATATAGTCTCCGTTTCTCCAGTACACTCTGTTGTGAACACATTCGTATCCGATCTTGGCAAAATTGGAAATCTCGTAGCGCTCGTAACCCATCTCCTTCAAAAAGAGCAAGAATTTCTCATACCTCTCGCATACTTCATCGTTTTGCAAACTGCTTTTGAAATCATGAGTCTCAAGCACATAAACAGAAACGTGTTTTGGTTGGGTTATCTTGACAATCTCCATGTTTCTGTCTATCGTCGAATCGGTTTCTGCCGGCAGCCCAACGATAAAATCAACATTGACGTTTACGAAAAATTTTGAGACTTCTTCCCACGTCCGCATAAAATCGTCAACAGTATGACGTCTTTTTACCCTCCTCAAAACCGCATCGTCCGCTGCCTGAAGCCCAATGCTTACTCTGTTGACGCCGATCTTCGCAAGCTCACCGACATACTGGCAGTTGGGATTTATTTCGACCGTCACCTCTGGCCGTTTGAAATCGAAAAGTTCCCTGGCTTTTTCGAGTACCCGCGAAAGATACTCAAAGTCCACATCACTGGGAGTCCCACCACCAACGTAAACACTCTTTATCGCTGGTTTGAACAACTCTTCAGACCAGATTTCCAGCTCGAGTTCAAGGGCTTTAAAGTAAGCTTCGACAAGACTAAAGTCTGTATAAGATACGAAGTCACAATAAGAACATCGACTTTTACAGAACGGTACGTGAATGTACAAACCATATTCAGAAGTCTGCACGGAAAGACACCTTTCCCGGCATCAAGAAGAAATCAAGCGACAGTCCGCCGCCAACGTTTTCTATTCTAAGCGCGGGAATTAGCTCACCTTGCTTCACAACCAACATTGGTTCGAAAAAAAATGTGGATCGTTTTAAACCAACCGCTTTTCTAAAAGAAAAAAACTCTGCAATTCCGTTGGACCAACCAACACCCGCGAACAAACCTTCTTCAACGGTTTTGCCAGCTGAATAAAGAAAGACGCCCGGAAATATCCCATCAGAGATTCGATACACCCCGTAGGAGAAACCTTTTTGCCTGATGCAAATTCTACCCAATCCGAACGGGTTGATCCCGAATTCCTCGTGCCACGAAAGACTGAAAGCATTGTCACCCACGAAGAACTTTTGGGTCATGTCTAACACAGCGAAACTACCTTCCGGGTTCACCAAAAAATAGAGCGAGTGATTCCCAGGTGTTAAGCCATAGAGGTTGAAATCGATTTTCAATATCACGCTAAAACTTCGCCCAAAAGCTATGCCTGTGGTCAATTTAGCATCAATAGTCTTGAATTTCAAAAAACCGAGTTTTTGGAAAGTCTCCTTTGAATCACGAAGGACAAAACCGACTTGAAAATCGTTTTCTTTCAACATAAACATGAACGCATCAACGTCAAACAAGTTGCAAACTGACAGTTGCGACATCGCCAAATTTACACTGAAGGTGCTGACGGATACCACCATCATAAGGAAAACGACAGTTTTGCTCAGGTTCATCCCTCCAGAAACTTTTTCAGAATCTCGTTAACCAGCGATGGATTCGCCCTTCCTTTGGTTGCTTTCATCACCTGTCCAACGAAAAATCCAAAAACTCCTTTCTTACCTGATTTGTATTGTTCAACGACTTTCTGATTTTCAGTCAGGAGTTTCTTAATTATTTCCTCAAGCAACGTTGCATCGCTAAGCTGTACCAATCCCCTCTCCTCCACTATTTCAGATGGCATTCTGCCTGTTTTGAAAACTTCTGGAAATATCTCCTTAGCGACTTTGATGGATATCTTGCCGCTATCCATCAACTGGAAGAGCTCGGCGAAATGCTTCGGGGTTATCCTAAGTTCCTCTGTTTCACTCTGTTTCATCTCCCTGAACATCTCAGTCATAATCCAGTTGCTGAGTTCCTTCGCCTTCCCTGTCGTTTTAACGCATTCCTCAAAGAAATCTGCGATGTCCTTATCGGCAGTTATAACAACTGCGTCATATCTTGGTAGTCCATACTGACTGATAAATCTCTCAACCTTTTGGTCCGGAAGTTCTGGCAGAGAATTTCGGATTTTGTCAATTAACTCATCGCTGAGGATGATCGGTGGGATATCGGGCTCTGGGAAGTACCTGTAATCACTTTCTTCCTCCTTACCTCTCATTGGAACAGTTGTCTTGCTAGCCAGATCCCAGCCCCTTGTTTCCTGTTCAACGTTTTCTCCCCTCTCCAAAGTCCTGATTATCCTGGTTTCCTCAAATTCGAGAGCCTTTTCTATGAACTTAAATGAATTCATATTCTTTACCTCAACTCTGTTACTTTGCAAGTTTTTCTCAAGATCGATAACCGATATGTTGGCGTCACATCTGAGTGCACCCTTTTCCATATCTCCGGTGCTAACACCCAGATATCTAAGTATAGATCTCAACTTCTCTGTGAAAATTCTTGCCTCTCTTGGTGAAGACAGATCTGGCTCTGTGACAATCTCGACAAGAGGCACACCACAACGATTCATATCCACCAAAGAATACTGTGCCTGTGTAATTGAATCACCCTCGTGTATCAGTTTGCCCGCATCTTCTTCGATATGCAACCTTCTGATTCTTATACGCTTAATAACACCATCAACGTCGACTTCCAAATAACCATTTCTCGCCAGCGGGTAGAAGTACTGGGAAATTTGGTAACCCTTTGGCAAATCTGGATAGAAATAATTCTTTCTGTCAAACCTCGAATAACGGTTCACAGTGCAGTTCAGCGCCAAAGCAATCTTTGTCGCATACTCAACCATGGTCTGATTCACCACTGGCAACGCGCCTGGTTGACCAGTGCACACAGGACAAACTGCCGTGTTAGGTGGAAGATCGAATACATCTGCCCTGCAAGAACAAAAAGCTTTTGTTTTGGTTGAAAGCTGAACATGGATCTCAAGACCTACAACTGTTTTAAATCTCATCACACTTCACCACCGGTGTTGGAAATCTCCCATTCTCGTTGTACGGAGATTTTTTCTCGAAGGCTCTTGCTATTTGCAAAACTTTTCCATCATCAAATCGTTTTCCCATAATCTGCAATCCAACCGGTAAAGAGCGCGCAAAACCAAATGGAATGCTTATGGCTGGAGCGCCTATAAGATTGGCAGGGATTGTGAAGATGTCCATTAGGTAATACGTCAGAGGATCTCTAACCGAACCTATCTCGAAAGCTGGTATCGGTGAAGTCGGCGTAAGTATAGCGTCAAAGTCAACGAAAGTTGACTCAAAATCACTGGCTATCAACTTTCTCACCTTCTGTGCTTTGCTGAAGTAAGCTTCATAATAAGCTGCGCTGAGTGTGAAAGTACCAAGCATGATTCGCCTTCTCACTTCTTCACCAAACCCCATATTCCTGGTGGTCATATACGTGTCCTTCAAACCTCTTTCTTCAACTCTCAAACCGTACTTGATCCCATCGTAACGAGCCAAATTGGAACTTGCCTCCGCTGGTGCAATTATGTAGTAGGTCGCCACTACATATTTCATGGTCGGAATTCTGACTCTAGCCACCTTTGCCCCAAGTTCTTCTGCGAGTTTGATGGCTTCCTCAAATCTTTCTGCAACGTCGTTGTCCAATCCTTCGTAGTCGTAAACTTCTTTTGGCACGGCAAATCGCATTCCCGAAATTCCTTCTTCCAAATGACTCAAAAAGTCAACTTTTTTCGAAACCGTTGTTGAATCCATTGGATCCTTTCCAGCTATTATATCCATAAGAAGGGCAGCATCTCGAACTGTTTTTGTTATCGGTCCAATCTGGTCAAGCGACGAAGCGAAAGCCACAAGACCATACCGTGAGACCAAACCATAACTGGGTTTAAAACCCACAACACCACAGAAACTCGCTGGTTGTCTAACCGATCCGCCTGTATCGCTGCCGAGAGAAGCAATTACCTCCCCGCTTGCAACAGCTGCGGCTGATCCCCCACTGCTTCCTCCAGGGACGCACTTGAGGTTCCACGGGTTTCTTGTCGCGAAGAAAGCCGATCTTTCCGTACTTGAACCCATTGCAAACTCATCAAGATTGGTTTTACCAACAATGGCAAATCCCAGTTGTTTCAGTTTCCTCACCGCGGTCGCATCATAACATGGAACGTAATTCTCCAAAATCTTTGATGCACAAGTCGTCCTAAGGTTAAACGTTGTTATGTTGTCCTTTACCGCAATTGGTATTCCACTGTATGGACCATCACCACATTCTGGATTTTCAACAACCGTTATAAAACTTTTCAGGTATTGATCAATCTCTTTGATTTTCTTCACCGACTGCTTTGGCAACTCTTCACGATCTAATGTTAAACAGTCTTCTATGGTCAGCTTTTCGAACACCGTGAACCCTCCTTACCACCTGCGGTAGCTTCTTCGTTTCCAAACTCCTGCAAGAATGCCAAAAACAAAGCCCCCTGCATGCGCCCAGTAAGCCACACCCGAGCGAAGTACATTGTCGAAAAGGCCGTTTATTATCTGTAAAAGAAACCAAACTAGAAGATAAAACCCAGCCGGGATCGCAACCAAAAAAGGTAAGAAGAAAAGTGGTACAAAGGAAATTATTCGAGAATATGGGAACAAAACATAATAGGTTCCCATGACTGCAGAGACCGCTCCGGAAGCTCCAACCATCGGAACCGCGGAAGTGGGATTAAAGGTTAAGTGCGTTAAAGCTGCCACAATACCTCCGCAAAGGTAAAGCAACGCGAATCTGATGTGTCCCAACAAATCCTCCACGTTGTCCCCAAAAATACCAAGAAACCACATGTTGCTGATGAGGTGAGACCATCCGCCGTGAAGAAATGTATGGGTGATAAAGGTTACAAATCGGGACGTCGAAATTTCAATACCTGTTCTGAATTCCCATAACTGCTGCCATCTTGGATTTGTGAATCTCGAAGGCACCAAACCGAGATTGTAGAAGAACGTCATCAAATCTGCCCTCGTAAGTGTCTGTTGATACAGAAAGAGTGCAACGTTTAAACCTATCAGGAAATAAACAACATATGGTTTCCTTCTACTCGGAATAGTGTCATAGAGAGGAAACAATCGATCATCTCCCTTTGATATGCCTTTTTTCAATTTTATCACAAAACTTCTTCGATTATTCCACCTCCAAGCACCAGTTCGTTATCGTAAAAGACAGCAGCTTGCCCCGGAGTAATTGCAAACAAGGGTTCAGCTGTCCTAACAACTGCAAGATCGTTCTTGAGTTCAACCTCGCATTCCTTCTCTTCGAAATTCCTTCTGATCTTGACCCTGGCTTTGAAGTATTTTGGACAGTCCACAAGCATATTCAGTTTCGTCACGGTGAAAACCTTCGACTGGACGTCTTCCAAATTTCCCACAATTATCGCGTTTCTTTCTGCGCAAAGTCTTCTCACGTACAACCTTTCCCCACGGGCAAGGCCAATCCTTCTTTGACCAACTGTGTAGTGAATCAAACCCTTATGTTCACCTACTTTCTTGCCGAATTTATCAAAGATGGGTCCAGGTTTGATTTGGACTCCGTGTTCAGCAAAAAACCTCTCTTGGTCACCGTCTGGTATAAAACACAGGTCCTGAGAATCCTCCTTGCTGTGCACATGTATTGAGTATTTTCTGGCGAGTTCTCGAACTTGCTCTTTGGTTTTGTAGCCATTTGGAAAGATTATCCTTTCGAACCTGTGTTTTTCAACTGAAGCCAGAAAATAGGACTGGTCCTTTTCCCTATCGACAGCCTTGTACAACTTCGAGCCGATTACTCTTGCGTAGTGTCCACTGGCAACAAGATCCATCCCATCGCTCAAGATGAAGTCCATCAAGTAACCGAATTTGATCGCACGGTTGCAAAGATAGCAAGGATTTGGAGTTCTTCCCCTACTGTATTCGTCTAAATAGTATTTGATTATTCGCTCGTAAAACTGTCGATGAACGTCGACTATTTTTATAACAACGCCAAGCTGACTTGCGATAAGCTTGGCATCAAAAGTATCAGAAGGAGAGCAGCAAACTTTGTGCCTGATCTCGCGGTCCAAAAAAAACTGATCGGGCATCGTTTTCATGTGGTATGCAATAACTTCATGCCCTTCTTCTTTTAACGTTGCTAGAGCAACCGCGCTGTCAACACCACCACTGAGCATAATTCCTATCTTCAAAGCAAAAACCTCCGCACACGAAGAACATTCCATGGAAATTATCCAACATTTTTGTGGAAATATCAACCACGATAATTCTAGGTGAACAAAACTCTCTGAACTGTTAGCTGTTAGCAATGAGCTTATTTTCCCTTGAAATGAATCAAGTCGAGCAATTGCACCGACCATAAAGACAGCACGATATGTTTGGCAGTGATCAACATGTTCTTTATGTTCTTTACACACGCATTTGGCAAATTTACCAAAACGTAACTATTCATAGCACATAATGCAATAAAGCAGGGTTAACATCTCCTTGGAGGATGTTGAGCAATTTTTCACAAATGGAGGTGAAGAATTGTGGCAGAGTATCAGGCTGCAAAAATTCTGGACGTCAGAGGAGAAGTTTGTCCAGTTCCTGATGTTGAAACAAAGAGGGCTTTAAAGGAAATGAAACCCGGTGAAATTTTGGAAGTGTGGATCGACTACCCAATGTCCAAGGAAAGAATACCTGAAACAGTGAAAAAACTTGGACACGAGGTTCTTGAAATTGAAGAGGTTGGTCCAAGTGAATGGAAAATCTACATCAGAGTAAAGTGAGGAGGTGCAAATTTTCATGGTCTGGACGGGTCTTGCGATTGGAATAATCTTTGGCGTGATTCTGCAAAGGGGTAGAATTTGCTTCAATTCAGCTTTCAGAGATGTCTTACTCTTCAAAGACAACTACTTGATGAGACTTGCCGCTTTAACTTTGGGTCTTCAGTCGTTAACCTTTTTGATATTTGCCCAAGCTGGCTTGATAAAGCTTAATCCAATGCCACTGAACTGGCTGGCCAACATCATAGGTGGTTACATCTTTGGTCTTGGTATGGTACTTGGTGGCGGCTGTGCTTCGGGTGTAACATACCGTGTTGGCGAGGGTATGACAACAGCCTGGCTGGCCGCTCTGACCTTTGGTCTAACTGCACGTGCCACCGAAGCAGGGGTGTTCTCTGGTTGGACAAAATGGTTGAGAAACTACAACATAACCGTTCAAAACACGTCAAATCTTTACGCTCCAAAGACTGGCCCAACCATCTCGAGTGCACTTGGAATCAGCCCGTGGATAGCTGCGATAATCTTCCTTGCGTTGATGCTTTGGTATGTCTTTGGGGTGAAGAACAAATCTGAAAGACCATCGAAGTTGAACTGGGTAGTAGCAGCGGTATTGATAGCCATACTCGCGCCTATAGCTTGGTGGACAAGCGCAAAGACTGGCAGGAACTATGGACTTGGCATCACCGGAGGTTGGACAAACATCATTTCTGTCTACACGACGAATGCAAAGTTGAATTGGATTGGAGCCGAAGTTCTGGGAATTGTAATCGGAGCAGCAATATCTGCAGTAATCGGAAAGGAATTCAAATTGAGAATGCCAAAGGATCCAAAGACATACGTTCAGGTTCTCATCGGAGGATTCTTGATGGGTTTCGGTGCGACAACCGCCGGCGGATGCAACATAGGACACTTTTTGACCGGGGTTCCTTTGCTTGCCATATCATCAATTCTCTCATCGATTTTCTTCATTTTGGGTAACTGGACAATGGCATGGCTTTTGTATGGTAGAGAAAAGCAGTAACCTAAGGGAGAGAAAATCATGAAGATAGCGATACAGGTCATGGTACAGCCTTACACGTACGAAGATCTTGACACAGCGATCAAAATTGCCCAAGTTGCCATCGAAAAAGATCACGAAGTAACATTGTTTCTCTTTGCTGACTCTGTTACATGCGTCAACAAGAACATTAAACCTCTGAGGATCGATAGAAATATTCCACAAAAGTTGAAACAGTTGATTGAAACTGGCAAGTTTGAGGTTCACATCTGCGGCATTTGTATGGACTATAGGGGAATCACCGCAGACATGGTAATAGAAGGTGCAAAGCCCAGTGGACTGCCAGAACTTGCGAGCCTTTTGGCTAGCTGTGATCGCTTTGTGAACTTAATGGCCTGAGGTGAGAGTATGAAAAAGCTGCTCTTCGTTGCTTACCAATCTCCAGTTGGTAGTATTTGGGTTAACGAAGCCTTTAGAACGGCCTTTGGAATGTATGGCGAAGATCTTGATCCGAGTGTCCTTCTGATAGAGGAAGCGTCGGTCGCTCTATCGAAAAACGCAAAACCAGAATTGCTCGGTCTTCTTCCTCTGTCGATTTGCCATAAGTACATCAAGAACTACGGAACAAAAGTTTACGCGATCAAACAGCACCTTGATAAATTCAAGGTGAAAGAAGTTGAAGAGAACTTTAAGGCAGAGATCATCGATGAATCGGATCTATCAGAATTTCTACACAGTTTTGACTATGTGATTTTCATGTGAGGTGACAAACGATGGCGTTAATACTTGTCAAGTATGGAACAGATCATCCTGCTGAAAAACTCAAGATAAAATCAGCTAAACCAGACGACAAGATCATTCTCATACAAAACGGTGTTTACTGGGCCCTTGAAGAAATAGAAAGTCCAGCGAAGATCTACGCTATAAAAGACGATTTCATTGCCAGAGGGTATTCTGAATCAGAGTCCAAAGTGCCTTTGATAAGCTACAGCGAGTTTGTAAGTTTGCTTGAGGCCGAGGAAAAATTCATTGGTTGAGAAAATCCAGCCTTTGATAAGCTACAGCGAGTTTGTAAGTTTGCTTGAGGCCGAGGAAAAATTCATTGGTTGAGAAAATCCAACCTGTGATAAAATACGATAAGCAGATTCATAGCCGCGGTATCACCCCGCGGCTTTTTGCAAAAGGAGGACGGCGGTGAAACAAAATGCCAGTACCGTTAGTCTTTTCAAACTGCTCTCAAATCAAACGAGACTGGATATCTTAATGCTGTTGAAGGATAGCTGTCTCACGGTTTCTGAAGTTTCTGAGAAGTTGAAGATAGATTTCTCAACTGCATATAGATATCTCAACCAGATGGTGAAGGCAGGTATACTGACAGTCATAAAATCACCAGATGGGGATAGATTTGATTTCTCGTCCGTTCGCGTTTTCAAAATCATTGAAGAAGCAACGACTTTTGTGATCGAAAATGAAAGAAAATTATCAGATTCAAAGGATCTTCGTAATCACCAATTTGAATATTTAACCCAACCGCAAAAATTCTTAGACGTGCGGGGTCAGCTCTGCCCAGTACCTGAGATAATGACCAGGAAGGAACTCAAAAAACTTCAACCTGGAGAAATACTCGTCGTGGTCTGTGATTATCCGCTTTCAAAGGAAAGGATAATCAGTTTTTCCGTTAAGAATGGTTACAGTGTAACGGTTGATCAGATAGATCTGGTTGCAAAAATTTACATTCAAAAACCGGATTCTTAACCCACAGAACAAAGTTTCTCTAAGTTCACCGAAAAGAAAGATTCTCGCCAAGGAAATTCAAACCGCAGGTAGCGCTTTGATGAGAAGATCAAAATGGGGTAGTTTTATACAATTGATTCCACGACGAGGAGTGTGACAGTATGAAGAATTTTTTAGCCAATCTTGTTCTTCCACCTGAAGTTCAGGATGTTATAGCTTCAGCACCTGAGATAACGATTCCCAAATCAAAGCAAGAAATCCTTGAGATTGCCCTTGGGGGCAAAGATGTCTTCGAAGTCGGATATGATGTTCCACAAAAGGGGTTTGTGCTGGAAGCGACGGTTGCTAAGTGCAAGAATGGCCTTGGTGTAAATTATACCGAACCATACATGAGGAGAAGAGACCCCGACGCACTTGTCGTTGGTGATGACCAATCCACGGATAAGCCCACTTTCAAGAAAACCTTTGGCTTCGACTTTCAGAAGCTTCGCACCGAGACTTTCGAATGGCTTAAAAAGCAATCCCTTCTGCTGATGCCCTTTATGGCTGGCGGTCATGAGTACGGTTACCCAGCGATCTTAATAGGACCCAAAAATGCCGCTTTCTTCGCCGGTGGATTGGCAGATCTGCAATTCTTTGTACCTTTTGATCAAATTCAGCAAAAATTCAAACCTCGCTTACTCATGTTTCTCGCCCCAGTTTTCAGACATATTTACTTCAACGGGAAGCAAGTTGTTGTGCATAATCGTCTGAAGGAACACTATGAGATTTTCTCCTACAACCTATATCCTGGGCCGAGTGCTAAGAAAGGTGTATACGGTTTTCTACTTCACATGGGAGAAGTTGAAGGATGGGTTACCGCCCATGCTTCTGCAGTCAGGGTGGTGACACCATACGATACTGAGATAGTTATCATGCACGAGGGTGCCAGTGGGAGTGGAAAAAGCGAGATACTTGAAGACATACACAGGCAACCCGATGGCAAGGTGTTAGTTGCCGAAAATATAAAAACAAAGGAAAAATTTTTCCTAAACATGAAAGAAACCTGCTCCTTGCAACCAGTTGCGGACGATATGCTGCTTTGTCATCCACGTCTTCAAACTAAGCATAAATTAGTTGGAGTTGACGCTGAAAACGGCTGGTTCATCAGGCTAGATCATATAAAAGGTTACGGGACAGAACCAAATCTTGAAAGGATCACAATTTCCCCCTCGGAACCCCTGATATTTCTGAACTTACAAGCAACCCCGAAAACGACGATTCTCATATGGGAGCATATTGAAGATGAACCCGGCAAACCTTGTCCAAACCCCAGGGTCATAATTCCAAAAAGATGTTTTGACAACGCCATCAGAGAACCCGTGGAAGTGGATGTGAGAAGCTTTGGGGTGCGAACCCCACCTTGCACGAAAGATAAACCAACTTACGGCATCATAGGGTTGGTCCAGATCCTACCACCAGCCTTGGCATGGTTATGGAGATTAGTAGCGCCAAGAGGGCATGCCAACCCAAGCATTATCGAAACGCAAGGTATGTCCAGCGAAGGAGTAGGCTCATTCTGGCCATTCGCACCAGGAAGGATGGTCATCCTTGCCAACATTCTTTTGAAACAGATTTTGGAGAGCCCTGAAACCAAGTACATTTTGCTCCCAAATCAGTACATAGGTGCATACAAAGTCGGATTCATGCCGGAGTGGATAACAAGAGAATATTTGGCGCGAAGAGGAGGAGTTCGCTTTAAGCCCGAGCGACTTGAACCAGCGAAATGCCCGTTGCTTGGATTCTCCCTAAAAGAGATGATCGTCGATGGTGAAAGCATACCAAAAGGCCTCTTGCAACCTCACCTACAGCCTGAAGTTGGAGAAGACGCTTACATGAAAGGTGCGGAAATCCTTCAGAGATTCTTTGACAGAGAATTGAGACAGTTTCTTCAAGATGACCTCCATCCGCTCGGAAGGGAAATCATTGAATGCTGTCTAAACCGTGGAAAACTTGAGGACTACATGAACTTGATTCCGATGAAACTTTAGCGAGAACGCGGGTTAAGCCCGCGTTTTTCTTTTTCAACAGTTTATTTGTGTTACGTAGACTATTTGACTGAGAAAAATACAAGCATGAAAAAGCAAAATGCTACAAAAACACACGAACATATCGCAATTATCTTCCAGACTGCTGTTGAGAATTTTTTCCAGGATATGTAGGCTGGCCTCGGTTCAGCAAGGGAACCCACAGCCATCCCTGACAAAAATCCTCCCACGTGCGCGGCGTTGTTTATGTTCGAACCGGGAATGAAACCATAGACAACGTTGAAAATTATCATTGGAAGTAATGCCGCACCGGTGAATTGCCTCATAAAGATGGGGGTATCCTTCCTAAATCCAAGTGCAAAGAGTATACCAACCAATCCAAAAATGGCACCGCTTGCCCCAACTGAAATCGATCTGTAATAGAAAAACTGTGTGGCCAAGTTTCCAACAACCCCGGTGAGAATATAGAAGAATACGAACTTTTCAAAACCGTATATAGATTCGACAAGGGTTCCAAAGTAAAACAGAGCGTAAGAGTTGAAAAGAAGATGAAGTAAACCTCCATGAACAAACATCGCAGTTACTATTCTGTACCATTCACCTTTGCTCACCAAAGGACCATATTGAGCACCAAGGCGGATCAACAAATAAGCCTCGTTGCGGAAGGTTAGAAGGTTGCCTAGAAAGAACATCAACAGGGAAATCAGGATGTTGACTCCAAGTATGATGTACGTTGCCTTCAAATATCTCAACTTAGTCACCTCCCCAACAATTATAACTGATTGACATCTCTTCCAAAGAGATTCAGCCAAGTGCTGCGCACCATTCCTAAGTACACAAGTCCTCATCTTTACAGTTAATAGCCAGGTATGCTATGATAAAAAATGTATAAGTGAATATCCCCTCCCACATGGGAGTGCCCTTGTATAATTCCGAGAATATGGCTCGGAAGTCTCTACCGGACAGCCGTAAACTGTCCTGGCTACAAGGGCCTGTTTTTTAGGCATGAAAAATCGGTAGAGACGGAGCTACCGATTTTTTCTTTACTCGGGGGTACGTTAATGAAAGTTGCGATCTTGGTTTGCTGTGAAGAAGGCATGAACATCGTACAGGAAACTATAGAAGTGTTGGAAAGTTTTACGGTTTCTTGTGATGTTTTCGTCTTGCTCGATTATGGGAATGTTCAAAAAACCGTTGAACTTGTCAGGAACATCGAAAGAAACGACTACGAAGTCATCGTGGTTGCCGACAAGATGGCTACGCCATTGCCTGGAATTGTTTCAGCATATACGACTCTTCCAGTCATCGGAGTTCCCATAGCCACCGCGTTGAGTGGCTTGGACTCTTTACTTTCAATGTGCCAATTGAAACCAGGTATGCCAGTTGCAACGATGGCAATCAACGGTGGTAGGAATGCTGCCCTTTTCGTGATCGCAATTTTAGCATTGAAGGATGAACAACTGAAAACCAAGCTCATAGAGTACCGAGAAGATATGAAAAGAAAGGTTCTTCAAGAAAACCAGCAACTTTTTTGAAGGGGAGATTGGCATGAAGAAGGAACTCATTTACGAAGGAAAAGCCAAAAGAGTTTATTCGACCACGGACGAGAATTTCTTAATCATCGAATACAAGGACGAGGCAACGGCTTTTGATGGCAAAAAGCGTGGCATCATTTCAAACAAAGGAATCCTCAACAACAAAATTTCAGCCATCCTTTTCGAATATCTCGAAAAAAACGGTGTTAAGACGCATTTCGTGAAACTGTTGTCCGACAGGGAACAATTGGTGAAGAAGGTCGGAATAATTCCCATTGAGGTGATCGTCAGAAACATTGCAGCAGGAAGCCTTTCAAAAAGGCTTGGTTTAGCCGAGGGCACTGAGCTGAAACGAACAGTTCTGGAATTCTGCTACAAAAGTGATGAACTTGGTGATCCAATGATCAACCATTACCATATTCTCGCGATGGAACTGGCAACGGAGGATGAACTAAAGTACATCGAGACAATGGCTCTCAAAATCAACGAACTGCTTAGAAAATTCTTTGCGGAACGGTACGTCACTCTTGTTGATTTCAAACTTGAATTCGGCAGACACAGCGGTGAGATATTGCTGGCAGACGAAATTTCCCCAGATACATGCAGGCTATGGGATGTTTTTACAAAAGAAAAACTCGACAAAGATCGTTTCAGAAGAGATCTTGGAAAGGTTGAAGAAGCATATTTGGAGATTTACACACGACTCAGCAAGGAGGTGTAACGTGTTCAAATCAAAACTGATTGTGAAATTCAAACAAGGTATTCTTGATCCTCAGGGAAACACTCTGAAAACCGCACTGAAGAACCTCGGTTTCTCTGGTGTAAATGCTGTCAGAGTTGGAAAATTCATCGAAATTGACCTGGAAGCCGAAAGTGTTGAAGACGCAAAAGAAAAACTTAAACAGATGTGTGAAAAGCTCTTGGCAAACCCGATCACCGAAGATTATGAGATCCTCTCGCTGGAGGAATTCACATGAATTGTGCCGTCGTTGTATTCCCAGGTTCTAACTGTGATGCCGATGCTTTTCATGTTGCAAAGTACATCTGCGGCTTTGACACTCAGTACGTTTTTCACAAAGAATCTTTCAAGCCAACGGATTTTGATTTAATCATACTGCCCGGAGGATTCTCTTACGGGGACTATCTTCGACCAGGAGCCATTGCCAAGTTTTCACCCGTTATGAAGAGTGTTGTCGAGGCCGCACAGAATGGTTCGCTCGTGCTTGGGATATGCAACGGATTTCAAATTCTCACTGAGTCTGGTTTGTTACGGGGCTCACTTCTTAGAAACAAGGATCTTCGTTTTCACTGCCACGATGTTTATCTGAGAGTTGAAAGAAACGATACACCTTTTAGTTGCCTGTACAGCGTCGGTGAGGTTGTCAAAATGTCCATCGCACACGGAGATGGAAACTACTTCACCAACGACCTCTCGTCAGTTGTTGACAAAGTTGTCTTCAGATACTGCGATAGGCTTGGAAGAATCACGGAGGAAGCAAACCCCAATGGTTCACTTTTTAACATAGCTGGTTTGACAAATGACACCGGAAATATCCTAGGGCTGATGCCCCATCCGGAACGATGTGCCGAGGAGCTTTTGGGGTCAACTGATGGCAGAAGACTATTTGAGTCCATAGCTACTTATCTAGAACGGAGGAACGCGTGGTGCTGGACTACATCGAGTTCGGATTAACCGATGAGGAATACTCAAAAATACTGAAAGATCTCGGTAGAGAACCAAATGACGTTGAACTTGGCATGTACTCGGTAATGTGGTCTGAACACTGTAGCTACAAGCACTCAAAGCCAATACTCAAACTCTTCCCAACCAGTGGACCTCGAGTTGTTCAAGGACCTGGCGAAAATGCCGGGGTGATTGACATAGGAGACGGATTGGTGATTGTTTTCAAGATGGAAAGTCACAACCACCCCTCGGCAATTGAACCATTTCAAGGGGCTGCAACAGGTGTGGGAGGCATTGTCAGAGATATCCTGGCCATGGGTGCAAGACCAATAGCATTGCTTGATTCTCTGAGATTCGGTGACATATCACAACCCAAGGTGAGGTACCTATTCAACGGTGTTGTTGGTGGAATATCCTTTTATGGAAATTGCATTGGTGTTCCAACCGTCGCAGGAGAAGTTTATTTCAACAGTTGTTACAATGAAAATCCGCTTGTCAACGTAATGTGTGTTGGGATTGCCAAAAAAGAAGATTTGAAGTTCTCAAGAACGTGTGAAACCAAAGCAAAAGTTGTACTGGTTGGTGCCTTGACGGGTAGAGATGGAATCCATGGTGCAAGCTTTGCATCACAGGATTTGGATGAAGAATCACACAGCAAGAGACCTTCCGTTCAGGTTGGAGATCCTTTCACGGAAAAACTGTTGATAGAAGCTTGCCTGGAAGCATCCAAGGTAGATGGAGTACTGGCGGTTCAAGACCTGGGTGCCGCCGGTTTAACATCGGCTTGTTCAGAGATCGCCGCCAAATCCAACAGAGGAATTGTTGTAGACGTCGACAAAGTACCAAGAAGAGAAACGAATATGACACCATATGAAGTGATTCTGTCTGAATCGCAGGAAAGAATGCTCTTCGTGGTCAAGGAAGCTGCGCTCGA
>FWWL01001922.1_pt1 | contig 46445 bp, 46 predicted proteins | sample 2228331 | NCBI WGS metagenome assembly FWWL01 (sample SAMEA103939775, study PRJEB20133) | metagenome | reverse complement strand
ACTGGAATCCCTTTTACGCCGCGTCTTCCGCCGCGGAAGCCCGCCTCGAGCATCACGGGAGACGTACGTCCTCACCCGCCCCCCTTTTTTGCCGCGGACGTGTAAGACCATCCTCGAAACCTATGACGCCGGCCGCTTTGCGGGGGTTTCCCTTTCCCTTCCACACTCCCGCCCCACGGCCGCCTCCGAGCTCGCTCAAAGCGCCGGCCGCTTTGCCGGTGTTTCCCTTTACCGTGCGTCCGGACATCAGCGCACGGGCCTCACTCCAGCGCTCGGTCCCCGGGTCGTCCCCGGCAGGCGGTCTCCAGGGCGAGGAGCACGTAGAGGTCCAGCGCCTCCAGGAACCATTCCCCGTCCCTCCGCACCAGGTAGAGGGGGACGAACTCCTCCCGGGAGAAATCGATCTCGCCCTCCTCCACCCAGCGGTCTTTCCTGAGCCGGTAAAAGGTGCATCTTCCGCCTACCAGGCTGACCAGCGCGTGCTCGGGGTCCGTGTAACGGGTGCTCAGCTCGATGTCCCGGAAACGGAAACGCCAGTCCGGAGCCTCGGTGGGGTAACGGCGGCGCAGCTCTTCCCATTCCCGACGGGCTCCCTCCTCGCCCTCCACCCTGCGCCTGGCCTCAGGGCTCACGAAGGAGCGCATGGCGGAGAGGTCCTGAGCCTGGACTGCACCCAGAAAATGGTAAACGGTGGCCTCCGGCGACTCCCGGCCGCATCCCGCCAGGGATAGGGTCGCGACGGCCGCCAGCAGTGCTGGAAGAAAAAGGAAGCATAACCGTCTGGCCATCGAGCTCCCGTTAGAGGGCCGGCGCTCGGCGCCGTTACCCCAGTCTGGCCCCGCAGTTGGGGCAGAAAGCCGACCCGGCGGGCACCTCGCCGCCGCAGGAGGCACAGGCGACGGGGCCGGAGGCGGTTGCCGTGGGAGGAGAGGGCGCCGCGGACGGGGGCGCGGGGGCCGCCTGGGGAGCCGCCGGCGCGCTCGGTGACGGGGCCTGCGGCACGGCCTGCCTCTGGGCCTCCAGCTGCTTTTCCAGGTCGATGATCTGCCACTCCAGGCTGAAGACCTGGTCCACCTGGGGTCGGAGGGAATCGGGGTCCACCTGGCCTTGGCGGAACTGGTTGAGAAGCGCCTCGCCGAGCTGGATGACCATCTCCGCCCTCTGCTTGCGCAGGGAGGCGATCTGCGCCCTCTGCTTGGTGGTGTCCAGAACCTGGTCCAGCTGAGCTCCCAGGCTGGAGGCCTGCTCCTTTAGTTTGTCAAAAAATCCCATCCCACTCACCTCCTTCCGGAAAACGGCGCCTCCGTCCGACGCAGCGGTCTCAAGGCCATTATAGGCCATCGGAGGGGACTCGTCCTCGTGCGGGGAAGGAGGATGTCATGAGGGGCTCGCCTCCGGATGCCGTGGTACTCCCCGGGGCTTCGATCCTCCCGCGGCCGGCCGCGGATGTGGTTCAGAAGGGCGGCTCCTGCCCGGTCAGCAGGCGGTGGATGGCCCGGGCGGACCGTTTGCCGGCCCCCATGGCCTCGATCACCGTGGCCGAGCCGGTGACTATGTCACCTCCGGCGAAGACGTTGGGGATGGAGGTCCTCCCGGTCTCGGGGTCGGCCTCTATGTATCCCCACCGGTTCAGCCTGAGTTCGGGGAGGGTGGAGGGGAGCAGGGGGTTGGCCCGGGTGCCGATGGCCATGATCACCAGGTCCACCTCCATCTCGAACTCGGAGTCCGGGACCGGGACGGGCCGCCTTCTCCCGCTCTCATCCGGCTCCCCGAGCTCCATCCGGATGCATTCCATGGAGCGCACCCACCCCTTCTCCCCCAGGATGCGCCGGGGCAGGGTCAGGAACTTGAACCGCACCCCCTCCTCCACGGCGTGGGCCACCTCCTCGGCCCGGGCGGGCATCTCGGCGCGGGAACGCCGGTAGACGATGGTCACCTCTTCCGCGCCCAGGCGCAGGGCGGTGCGCGCGCTGTCCAGGGCCACGTTGCCCCCTCCGATCACCGCCACCCGCCGCCCCCTCTTGATGGGAGTGTCGTAGCGGGGGAAGAGGTAGGCTTTCATGAGGTTGGAGCGGGTGAGGTACTCGTTGGCCGAGTACACCCCGTTGAGGTTCTCCCCGGGTATGTCCATGAACATGGGGAGGCCGGCTCCGATGCCGATGAAGGCAGCGTGAAACCCCGAATCCAGGAGGTCCTGGAGGGTGGTGCTGCACCCGACGACCTGGTCCAGGAGTATCTCCACCCCGAGGCTGCGGATGTACTCCACCTCCCTTTCCACGATGGACTTGGGTAGGCGGAACTCGGGGATGCCGTAGACGAGGACCCCACCCGGGGCGTTGAGGGCCTCGAAGACAGTCACCTGGTGGCCCATGCGGGCCAGGTCTCCGGCGCAGGTCAGGCCGGCCGGGCCGGACCCGATGACCGCCACCCGTTTACCGGTGGGCGGGAGGAGCTGGGGCGCGGGGAGCTCCCCCTGCGCCGCCTCGAAGTCCGCGGCGAAGCGCTCCAGCCGCCCGATGGCCACCGGCTCCCCCTTCTTCCCCAGGGTGCACATCGCCTCGCACTGCGTCTCCTGGGGGCACACGCGGCCGCAGATGGCCGGGAGGTTGTTCTTCTCCTTGAGCTTGGCGGCCGCCCCCAGGAAATCGCCCTTCTCGATGGCGGCGATGAAGGCGGGGATGTCGATCTCCACCGGGCATCCGGAGACGCAGGGCTTCTTGGGGCACCGCAGGCAGCGCGAGGCCTCGGCCACCGCGTCCTCCTCCGTGTAGCCTAAAGCCACCTCATCGAAGTTCCCGGTCCTGACCCCGGGATCCTGCTCCGGCATGGGACGGCGGGGCAGTCCGGAACCCGGCCTCCGTTTAGCTCTTTTTTCCTCTTCCTCCACCGCGGCCTCCTTTCCGGCGGTATTGTAGCATGCGCGGGCCGGGCGTATCCTCGAGCCCGCTCCGGACCGCGGCTGCAGTCCCGGAGGGGCACGGCGCGGCCACCACCGACCCCGAGAGGGGTATCGGCACCCGTCCTTCGTACCGCGGCCGCGGGTTCCCGCGAGAGCGACCCCTCCTCCGGGAGGACCGGGGGAGCGCAGGTCGAGGTCGGGGGCCGGAACGCCGGCGCGGCGGAGCGCCGGGATATCGGAAGGAGCCACGGGAAGAAAAACATGGAAAAAGGCTTGAGGGGGAACAAATTGACTGGAAAGTCCATCCATCAGTTTGAACGGCGCAGCCGGTGATGCGGGCGGCGCGTATGAAGGCCCGGGAGAGGAGGCGGCAATGGCCGGTTCGGTGAGAAAAGGGTGGGTGGTGGCCTGCGCGGTGGTGTTGATCGCCCTGGTCGGGGCGCTCCTGGCGGCGGGCTGCGGAGGGAAGGAGTCGGCGGTCTCTCCCCGGGGCGGGAAGGGCGTCGTCGAGGACGGCGGTCAGGCGGGGATATCCACCCTTCCCGGTGAGGCCGCCCCTAGCGAACAGGCATCTCCCGCGGAGAGGGCCGGTACCTCCGTTCTCCCGGAGGTCCAGCCCAGGGTGATCAAGAACGGTCTGGTGAAGATGAGGACGGGGAAGGGCGGTTACGCGGGGATCAGGGAGGACGCCGTGGCCCTGGCCTCCTCCGCAGGGGGCTATATCCAGGAGGAGAGCTCCAACCTCGACGACCGCGGCCTGGTGCACGCCACCCTCGTCCTGCGGGTCCCGGCGGGTTCCTTCGACCGCGCCATGGCCGAGGTCTCCGCCCTGGGCGAGGTGGTCTCCTCACAGGTGAACACCACCGACGTGAGCGCGGAGTTCGTGGACCTGGAGGCCAGGTTGAGACACCTCCAGGCGGAGGAGTCCTTCTACCTGTCCCTCATCGGGAACGCCAAGACGGTCCAGGAGATGATCGCCATCCGGGAGCACCTCTCCTCGGTGCAGCTGGAGAAGGAGCAGGTGCAGGGTCGCATGAACTATCTCAGCCGTCAGGTGGAATATTCCACCCTCACCCTTTCCGTGGACGAGACGGGCCCGGGAGAGGAAGGAGGCTTCTGGAACTCGGTGGGGCGCGCCTTCAGGGCCTTCGCCCGAGGCATGCGCGCCCTGGCCCTGGCTCTCTTCTACATCCTTCCCTGGCTGGCACTTGCCGGGGTGGTCCTTCTGGCGGTCCTCACCGTCTTGCGGAGGTGGAGGAAGAGGCCTGCGGAGCCGCAGGGGCCCTCGGACCGGTGAGCTGCGTGTCCCGACCCGAGATATAAAAGGTCGCCATACACGCGTGGGTCGTCCTCATGCCCTTGGAACGCTGAGCTCCGTATCCAGCCGGAGGGACCTCAGGAGGCGCGGGGGCGCAGGAGGTCTTTATGGGCATGAAGCTCATCGACAATCAGGTCAAGCCCGCCGGAGAGACCTCAGGAGGCGCGGGGCCGCAGGAGGACCTTGTGGTCCAGGAAGGTGATGGCCGCGATCTCCGCCTCCAGGACGCTCTCCTCCCCGACGATGTTGGAGAGGCGGAGCTTGCCGCCCTCCTCCCTGATGCTCACCACGTCCTCCATGACCAGCTTTTCCTGGTCCCCTTCCAGCAGATAGGCGTGGGATTCACACATCTTTACCCCCTCCGGAGTTCTCGAAACGGATGCTGCGCACCAGGTGGTTCCAGCAGCATTCCACGCATACCTCCACCACGTAGCAGGTGAAGCTGCGGTACTTCTCCCTCAGCCCGTTGAAGATGGTGCGGGTGGGGAAGACCCTGCCGTTGTCGTAGTTCAGCTCGTCACCGTAGACGAAGTTGAGGATGCGCAGCTTCTCGCGGCGGCAGATGGGGCAGGTGAACCTGGTGTGCTCGCCCACGTTCCGGGCGATGCGCCGGATCTCCGGATGCGCGTCGCACACGTCGTAGACCGAGAGGCGGCCGGCCCGGTAGTCGCGCAGGACGGAACGCTTGCGCAGCGTGTAGTCCACCGTGGTGGCCACGCTCCTGGTCCTCCCGCTCCTTATCGCCGTGTCCATGTCGGGATAATTATACCCCAACCGGCAGGGAAGAAGCGGGTTATACCCCAACCGGCGGGTGAGAAGCGGGGTACGGCCCGGCCGCTCGGGGGGCCGGGGGGTGGGATCCCACCGCGTGGCCCATCCCGGCCGGAGACCCGTGCGCGGGCTCAGGTGCGCTGGTCGGCGCTTTCCAGGCCCTTCAGGTGCGCGGTGTCGTTCATGCGGCGGAGCATCCAGCCCCGCTCGTCGTGGGATATGACGTTGATGGCCCCGTTGGACTGGTCCACCCTCCAGATGCCCGAGGTGGGGAGGCCGAGCACGATGCAGATGATCAGGCGGTTGATGAGCTTGTGTCCCACGAGGAGCACCCTACCTCCGTGCCTCTCGGACAGCCGCTCGAGTCCCCTCTTGAGCCGCATGCGGACCGCCCGCAGGGATTCCCCACCGGGGAAGGTGACCTTTCCGGGTTCCTCCACCCAGAGGCGGAACACCTCCGGCCAGCCCTCGCGCACCTCCTCCACGCTCTTGCCGCTCCAGTCCCCGTAGTCCACGTCGATGAACTCGTCCAGGGTCACCACCCGGCCCTTGTGGGGTGCGGCCACCGCCGAGGCGGTCTCCACGGACCTGCGCAGGGGGCTGGAGTAGAAGGCCTGGAAGGAGAGGCCAGAAAGGTAGGCGGCCGCCGCCTCGGCCTGTTTCCGGCCTTTCCGGTTGAGGGGGAGGTCAACGCGCCCCCGGAAGACGTCCGCCCGGTTGAACTCCGTCTCTCCGTGTCGCAGCAGGATGAGTTCCAAAGCGCGCTCCTCGGTCACGGGGACGGTTTTAGGCTTTAAGGTCCCTTTACTGGCTCGCGGCCCTCGCCGCCTCCATGGCCTCCATGTATCCCACGGTGGTGTAGTAGATGGCGCGGTCGAAGTAAAGGACCACCTGGTTGTTCAGCTCCAGGGCCTGGTAGAGCTCGAGGTTGGTCTGGGTGAGCCCCTCGGAGAGCACCTCCAGCCACAGGTAACGCTTGAGGAGGATGAGGGCCATGATGACCTCCTCCAGGCGGAAGCCCTCCTGGAACCTCCTCTGGCCCAGGTTCATGTAGAAATGGCGGACCTCCTCCTTCTGGGTCTCCGGGCTGAGCCAGTAGCCCAGCCTCTCGTAGACGGCCATCGCCCTCTCGAAGAGCAGCTCCTCGGGGAAATGGTGGTAGGTGGGGGTGTATTTGGACTGCCGGACCTCCTTCAACCAGAGCTTGGCCACCTTGTCCGCCCTGGTCTCGATCATCTTTATAAAACGCCTGGTAAGCACGATTACCTCCGGTCTTGCTCCCGCTCCGCGCTTCCGACAGGGCGAAGGTCACGCATATTATAACCCTTTCCCCACCCTTTTCAAATTTGCCTGTGTTGACCGGGGAATCGGGCTCTGGCGCGGTCCGGGTGTCCGGTGGACATGGCGTGGCGGGAGGGGTCCGTGCGGCGCGGCCTTATGCGCCGCATTCCCCCGTGTCTCCGCGCAGTTTCTCCAGGCCGTGGGGGAGGGCGGGGATGATGACCTCCAGGTTCTCCCGCGCTCCCCGGGGGCTTCCGGGCAGGTTCACGATGAGGGTGCATCCCCGGATGCCGCTAACGGCGCGGCTGAGCATGGCGTGGGGGGTGGTCTTGAGAGAGGCAGCGCGCATGGCCTCGGCGAAGCCGGGGGCCTCCCGCTCCAGGACCCGGCGCGTGGCCTCCGGGGTCACGTCGCGGGGGCTCATCCCCGTCCCTCCGGTGGTGAGCACCAGGTCCACGCCCAGCCGGTCGCAGAAATGGCGCAGCCTCTCCTCGATCATCACCGCCTCGTCGGGGACCGTTTCCCTGGCCTCCACGACCCAGCCCTCCCGCTGGACCAACTCCTCTACCGCTCGGCCGGAAAGGTCCTCGCGCTCGCCGGCGGCCCCCCTGTCGCTGACCGTGAGGATGGCCACCCTGAAGGGCCGCTCCCGGGACGCGCCTCCCCTGTCCACCTCTTTGCTCATCCTCCATCCCCGCCTTTCCCCTCGCCTCGGGGTGACTCGACGATCTGGATGCGGTCCCCCGCCCTGGCCCTCCCTCCCCGGAGCACCCGGGCGAAGACCCCTTCCCGCGGCATGATGCAGTCGCCTGCGGCGTAGTAGATGGCGCAGCGGTCCACGCACTCCTTGCCTATCTGAGTCACCTCGAGGAGGATCTCCTCCCCCACGCGCAGGCGGTCCCCCACTCTGAGGCGGGTGAGCTCCAGGCCCCGGGTGAGCAGGTTCTCCCCGAAGGCACCCGGCTTGAGGTCCTTGAGCCCCATGGCCCGCATCTTGTCCACGCTCTCCTCCGCGAGAAGGCTCACCTGGCGGTGGGCGAAGCCGGCGTGGGCGTCGCCCCGGATTCCCAGGTCCTCCACCAGGATTACTTCCTCGACCTCCTCCTTCTGGACGTGTTTTTTCTCGCTCACGCAGACGGCCACGATCTCACCGCTGGTCATCTTCCTCCTCTCTCACGAAGGTCCCCGAACGCCCCCCTTCCTTGCGCAAAAGCTGCAGGTCGGTCACGGTCATGGAGCGGTCCACCGCCTTGCACATGTCGTAGATGGTGAGGGCGGCCACGGCGGCCCCGGTGAGGGCCTCCATCTCCACCCCGGTGCGGTCGCGGGTCCTCACCGTGACCAGCACGGTTATCGATGATTCCGACTCGTCCACCTGGAAATCGATCTGCACCGAGGTGACCGCGATGGGATGGCACATGGGGATGAGCTCGCCGGCCTTCTTGGCGGCCATGATCCCCGCCACCCGCGCCACGGCCAGCACGTCCCCCTTTTCCACCTCCCCGGAGACGATGAGTCTCAGGGTGGACGGCTTCATGGTCACCCTGGCGCGGGCCAGGGCCTCGCGGACGGTGACCGGCTTTCCGCTCACGTCCACCATCCTGGCCCTTCCCCGCCCGTCCAGGTGGGTGAGGCCTTCAGGGCTCTTTTCCTCTCCGCTGCCCGACATCACGACGTCCTCCGTGTCCCGGTGCGCCCCCGCGGGGGACTCCCGGACGTCTTGTCCCGCCCCGGGCGCACGGTCCCCGGACTCACACTCCCTTGGGCCCGGTGGCGTAGCCCGGGGGACCCACCGGCCTCTACCCCCGCGCCGGGGACAGGGGGGTCGAACCCGGGGACGGGTGACTCCGGGTACCGCCCGGATCAACCGCCGATGCGGGACATGTTCGTCCCGTTGGCGGACCTCAGCCCGCCGTGGTCGCGGGGTTTCCTCTCCAGGGCGGTGAGGATGGCCCGGCGGATCTCCTCCTCCGTCTCCCGGTCCTCCCCGCCTCCGCGGAGTATGCTCCTCACGTCCACCTCTTCCGGGGAGAAGAGGCAGGGCCTCATCTTCCCCTCCGCGGTGAGGCGGAGCCGGTTGCAGTCCGGGCAGAAGTGCGAGCTCACGGGGGAGATGAAACCCACCGTGCCCCGCGCTCCCCGCACCCGGAAGTAGCGGGCGGGCCCCGCCCCGGCGGGGGAGGGGGCTTCCTCCAGCTCGCCGTGCCGCCGCAGCCGTGTCATGATCTCGCGGTTGGATATGAAATAGGAGGCGTCCACGGCACCGCAGGGACTCATGTACTCGATGAACCTCACGTGCACCGGTAGCCTGCTGACCAGGTCGAGAAACCCCTCCACCTCCTCGTTCAGGTGTTTGAGGGCCACCACGTTGATCTTCACCGGGTCCAACCCGGCCTCCAGGGCCGCCTCCACCCCCGCCAGGGCTGAGGAGAGGTCGCCTCCCCGGGTGAGGCGGCGGTAGGTCTCCGGGTGCAGGGAATCGATGCTCACGTTGACCCTTCTGAGCCCGGCGCGCGCCAGGTCCTCCGCCTTGGAGGCCAGGAGGGTCCCGTTGGTGGTCAGGGATATGTCGAGCCGGGGACGCAGGGAGGCGATGCCCTCCACCAGCCCCTCCACGTCCTTGCGCACCAGCGGCTCCCCCCCGGTCAGCCGAACCTTACCGATCCCCGTCCTCACCGCCACGCGCAGAAAGCGGAGGATCTCCTCGTAGGTGAGGATATCCGCGTGGTCCAGATGGGGAACCCCCTCCGGGGGCATGCAGTAGACGCACCGCAGGTTGCACCTGTCGGTGACCGCCAGGCGGAGGTAATCGATGCGTCTCGAGAAACGGTCCACCAGGATGCTCAATCCCGCGACTCCTTTTCCGCGGCGCGGACCCTCGCCCGGGCCCACCTCTCATTCGGCGAGCAGCAGTTCGATCCGCTCGCGTATCACGTCCTCGGGCGCATACCCCACGAGGCGGGAGGCCTCCTTCCCGTCCCGGCCCAGGAAGACGAGGGTGGGGGTGCTCCTTATCCCGAACATGGAAGCTTTTTCCATATCATCGTAGACGTTGCAGTCGGTGAAGTCCACCCTTCCCTCGAACTCCTCCGCCAGTCGAGCCAGCACGGGCTCGAGTTCCCTGCAGGGGGGTCACCCGGGCTGCCAGAAGTTGATGACCTGCGGCCTTCCCGCCGGCTCCTGCGGCGCGGGCGTATCCGCCGCAGGCTTCTCCGCCGCCCGTTCCCCGCATCCGGAGAGGAGGGCGAGGAGGAAAAGGACGGAAACGAAGGGCGCGATGCGGGAGAAGAGCCTCCAGGGTCCGGGCATCATACCTCCAGGTCGAAAATGCCAACCACGCTGCGATTATAGCACAGTGAAGCACTTTTCCGGCCGGTGCCCGTCGGAGAGCGGTGGATCCTCCGCTCGATAAAGGCCTGCCACGGGGGCATCCCCCCGGTCAGGAGAGCAAGGACCTCAGGAGCAGGGCCACCTCCCGGGATGCGGAGGAGAGGAGAGGGCCGGCCCGGCGAAGGGACTCCTCACGGGCGAGTGGGCCCCGCGCGATGGAGATCATGGCCGTCACCCCGCTGCGGTGCAGCGCCTCGGCCCCCGGGGCTATCTCCCCGGCGAGGACAAGCACGGGCACCTTCCTCTCCCCGGCCCTGCGGGCCACGCCGATCACCGTCTTTCCATGGGCCGTCTGGCCGTCCACGCGGCCTTCCCCGGTGATCGCCAACCGGCAGGAGGCCAGGAGGTCGTCGAAACCCACCGCCTCCATGACCACCTCGATGCCCGGCCTCATCTCAGCTCCCAGGAAGGCCATGAGCCCGAAACCCAGTCCCCCGGCGGCACCCGCTCCCGGGAGGAGGGCGAGGTCCTGTCCCGGGCCCGTTTCACCCTTCCCCGCCGGGACGGAGAGCCGGGTCCGGACCACCTCCGCCAGGCGGGCGAGCCCCTCTTCCAGGATTTCCACATCCTCCGGGGAGGCTCCTTTCTGAGGGGCGTAGACGCGGGAGGCTCCCTCCGGCCCCAGCAAGGGGTTGTCCACGTCGCTGGCCACCACTATCTCCACCTCGCGGAGCCTGGGATCCAGTCCGGAGAGGTCGATGCTCTCCAGCCGGCGGAGGTTTCCGCCTCCCGGGGGCAGCGCTTTTCCTTCTCCGTCGAGGAAGCGCGCTCCCAGGGCGGAGGCCATACCCGTCCCCCCGTCGTTGGTCCCGCTTCCCCCGATACCCACGATGACACGCGTGGCTCCAAGGTCCAGTGCCGCACGGATGAGGTCTCCCGTTCCGGCGGTGGTGGTCCGCAGGGGGTCCCTGAGGTCCGGCGGGATGAGCTCCAGCCCGGAGGCGGCGGCCATCTCCACCACCGCCGTCCTCCCGTCACCGCACAGGCCGAGGGGTGCCCTCCTCCTCTCGCCCAGAGGCCCGGTGACCTCCACCTCCACAAGGCGTCCACCGGTGGCCCTGACCAGGACCTCCAGGGTCCCCTCCCCTCCGTCGGCCAGCGGGCACAGCACGCATTCCGCCTCCGGCCATCCCCGGGAGAAGCCCCAGGCCACGGCCTCCGCCGCCTGGGAAGCGGTGAGGGAACCCTTGAACTTGTCCGGACAGACCAGGACGCGCATCCCCACCTCCGCTCCGAGAGGGCGTTTTCCTCCGTCCACCGAGGAGGGCACGGCAGACCTCTCACAGAGGCTGATTGCGGGCTATCTCCTCCTCCTCGAGGTACTGGTCCAGCCGGGCGAGCAGGAGGTTCCAGTCCACCAGGTGGCCGTCGAACTCCGGCCCGTCCACGCAGGCGAAGCGGGTCCTGCCGTCCACCTCGCACCGGCAGGTGCCGCACATCCCGGTCCCGTCCAGCATGATGGAGTTAAGGCTCACCCGGATGGGCACGTCGAATTCCCGGGTGACGGCGGAGGCGAACTTCATCATCACCGCCGGGCCCACGGCCATCACCAGGTCCGCCCCCTCCTCTTTGAGGACGTTCTCCAGCGCCCAGGTGACCCTGCCCGAGATCCCCTTCGTGCCGTCGTCGGTGGTCACCAGCAGGCGGTCGGTGACCCCGGCCATCTCTTCCTCCATGATGAGCAGCCCCGCGGTGCGGGCCCCGATGATGCCCGTGACCCGGTTGCCGGCGCGGCGCATCTCCCTGCAGATGGGATAGATGGCGGCGATGCCCACGCCTCCCCCCACGCAGACAACGTGCCCGAAACGCTCGATCTCCGTGGGTCTGCCCAGGGGGCCCACCAGGTCGAGTATCTCGTCCCCCTCCCCCAGACGGCTCAGCTTGGCCGTGGAGCGCCCCACCACCTGGAACACCAGGCGGACCCATCCCTCCCGGGCGTCCCAGTCGCAGAGGGTCAGGGGGAAGCGCTCCCCTCTCTCGTCCACGCGCAGGATGACGAACTGCCCCGCGCGCGCCCTCCTGGCGATGCCCTCGGCGCGGACCCTTATGGAGTGCACGCGCTCGGCCAGGTCCTCGCGGGAAAGAACGGTGAAGCTCACGCCTCTCCTCCCAGTTCCTGGAAGAGCCTTTCTTTGATGCGGCGTATCTCCTCCACGAAGGCCGGGTCGGCGTCGTAGGGGCTGGTGCCCTCCAGGTCGGCGCGTCGGATGTTCTGGTTGTAGGATATGGATCCCAGGAAGGGCATACCCTCCAGACGCGACCTCACCAGCTCCTCCTCCTCCGGGGACTGGACCTTGTTGAGGACCACGAAGACTCGCCGGACCTTGAGGTCCCCGGCCAGCTTCCTTATGGAGTTGGCCGTCTGCAGGCTGCGCATGCCGGGCTCGATGACCACGATCATGGCGTCCACGGCGCCGGCGGTACCCCGGCCCAGGTGTTCCAGGCCGGCCTCCATGTCCATGATCACCACGTCCTTCCGGGCCAGGAGCAGGTGCTGCAGGAGGGCCTTGAGCATCACGGATTCCGGGCACACGCAGCCTCCGCCGCCCTCCTTCACCGTCCCCATGACCAGAAGGCGCACTCCCTTGTGGACCCTGGAGAGGGCCTCCGGGAGATCGTCCACCTTGGGGTTCATCTTGAAGTAGGTGCCGAAGGTGCCCGGCTTGGAATCGGTGCGCTCGGCGATGAGCTCCTTCATATCCGCTATGGGTACCACGCCCTCCATCTCCTCCTCGGGGATCCCCAGGCTGGAGGCCAGGTTGGCGTCGGGATCGGCGTCCACGGCCACCACGTTGTACCCCTCCTCGGCCAGGAGGCGGGCCAGGCCGCCGGCCAGGGTGGTCTTGCCCACCCCTCCCTTTCCGGTCACGGCGATCTTCAAGGCCATCACTCCCCGCGGCAGGTCCGTTTTATGCCAGTAAATGGAAATGAAGGCCGGGACAGAACCGTAGCGCCTCCGCTTTCCGGGAGAATTATACTACAGGGCGTCGCGGCTTCCGCTATGACCGGTCCAGCGGGTCGCGGCCGACCGGTCCTTCCTGCTCCGCTTATACCCAAGGGCATCGCGGCTTCCGCTATGACCGGTGCCCGGACCGTGGAGCGGCGTGGGAGATACCGGCGGTGGGCGCGGCGCGTCCCGTTTTCCACGCGGAAGCCGCCCCCGCCTCGGCGGCAGAGGGGGTTTTGCGGGGGCGAGGCCGCGACGGCGCTCGGTCCCGTGCAAGACGCGGGACGGGAGGACCGGGACGGCTTAAGGCGAGACTCCCTCACCGCCCGTGGCGCGGGAGAGAATCCGCCGTAAAACACAGGGGAAAACGGAGGAAGCCTTTTCATCCGTCCTCTCGGGCGTCCCTCCGTACCTTCAGGCCACGACCTTATACGAACATATGGTCTTGAAATGTTTACCGGTGGAAAACGTGGTGATAGTATTTTCCTTGATCGGGGGACCGGCTCGCCGTTCCGCAGGCATTGACGCGGTTCAGCCGTTGCGCGCCGGTGCCTCGTCTTCGCCCGGCGAAGGCCATTGGTGGAAAGGAAGGGGTGTCTTTGGTGCCCCGCGCAGCCGAGGACCGCAGATACCTGGTCATCGTCAACCCGGTCTCCCGGGGCGGGAAGGCCCAGGAGGAGGGCGTGTGGCTCCTCAACCGCCTCAAGCGCGCCGGGGTGGATTACGAGGCGCTGTTCACCGAGCGCGCCGGCCACGCCGAGGAGATGGTGGTCAGGTGGGCGGAGGATTTCGACGTGGTGGTCTCCGTGTCCGGGGACGGGACCACCAACGAGATCATCAACGGCATCATGAAGGTCCCCTCCTCAGATCTCAAGCTGGCCATGTTCCCGGCGGGTACCGCGGACGACTTCGCCTGCAACATGGGTTACGACCGCAAGGACAAGGAGCAGGCCCTGCGCGCCATCCTGGGAGACACCTACCGCACCATCGACCTCATCCGCTACGACGACCGCTACGCGGCGGTGACCTTCGGCCTGGGTGTGGACTCGGAGATCGCCGACGGGGCCTACAAATGGAAGCGTTTCCGCATCCCGGCCTATTTCTACAGCGGGCTGAAGAAGTGCTTCTTCGAGGAGCGGAAGAGGTATTTCGTCCGCTTCGACTACGATGACCAGACCTTCGAGGACTGGGTGCTCATCGCCATCCTGTGCAACGCCCCCCTCTTCGGGAGGTACATCAAGATCCACCCCGAGGCCCGCATGAACGACGGCGTCCTGGGGCTGACCATCGGCAGGGAGATGCCCAACGTCTACGGGCTGGTGCTCTTCATGTTCGCCTGCCTTGGTGGACGGCACGGCTTTTCCCGCAAGGTCTCCTTTCACCAGGTGCGGCGGATGCGCGTGGAGTGCAAGACGGACACTTACGCCCAGATCGACGGGGAGGTATACAGGTTCGACGCCGGGAAGGTGATCGAGCTGTCCGTGGTCCCCGGCGCCCTGAAGGTCCTGGTGCCTCCGGAGTCACTGCGGGACCGCAGGCTTCCCTTCGTGTACCGCGAGGAGCCGCCCGAGCCCATCCAGCTTCGTCTCGCGCTTCCCCGAGCGGGCGTGGCCGAGGACCTGGAGGCCATCTCCCGCAGGGTCAAGGCCAGGGTGGAGCAGGCCCTGGAGGCCACCAGGGAGAGACGCGGGCTCATTCCCGCAGCCGGGGGGAAGGAGGGCAGGCAGCAGTCCTTCGACTTCGAGAGGGAGGAGATGAAACTGGTGCGCCGGGCGGCGAGGCGGTTGAGGAAGGAAATGGTAAAGGGAGGATGACCCCCAAGGGCCTGTTTCAGGGTTACCCTTCGGTAAGGGTAAAAAGGGAGGGGTGGGAATTACCCGTCAGTAGTAGGGGGAAAAGGCCGAAAAGTTGACATGGATCAATTTATCCCCCAAAAAGGTGGCCTTTTTACCCCCCGTTCGACTTGACACATACTTTCCTCTCTGCTATTTTCAAGGCAGCGGGTGGGGACGTTACGGATAAGTCGCAGAAGCCCCATCCGGGGCTTTAAGTTTTTGAACCTTGAAACAGAGGCCCTACGCTATTAGCTGCCGGCCAACCCCATATGCCCTATAGCATGAGATAACCTCAGCACATTCCACCCCCTGAATAGCCCTATCCGCCGGTGGCTAATAGCAACCTTTATAAGGGAGGCGCTGCGGCGCCTCCTTTCCTTTTCGAACCCGCTTTGAAAAGCCCGGGATGTCGCCGCAGCGCCTCCCATCCCCCCTGCACCGGCGCGGCGAGAAGGCGTTCGGGACGGGATCCGTTTAGGTTTTCCCGGAAGTCTTAACAATACCGGTTTGCCACGTCTTGGCGGAAAGGCCCTTGGGACAGGATTCACAGGAGTTTTCCAGGGGATTTTGACGATGCCGGTTTGCACCGGCGCGGCGGCAGGGCGGTGGGGCCCTCGGTCGCCGTCCCACATGCGAGCGGTCGTCCCATATGCGAGTAACGGAGCGTATGGGGCGGAGAGACCCCTCCCTGCGAGAAGGGAAAGGGACGCGGTCTCCGGAGTCTCACCGTCCTCCCCTCGCCTCCTCCGATGCATGTTCATGGAGGGCTTGAACCCGTAGAGGGATGCTCTGCTGCCGGCCCCCTGGGTCTACCCGACTCCTTTGCCGCCTCAGCGCGGAAGGCTTGAAGGGCTCGGGACGGGCCAGCTCCGGCTTTCCGCAGGGAGGGTGGGGGTCGCCGCGGCAGTGAAGGTGGCAGTTGGAGGTGCATCCCTCGATGGGCGCGAACTCCCTTTCCCCGGTCCGGCGGGAGAAGGGCATGGGGTAGGCCTCGCAGTGTGGCAGCCCGGGGGTGTCGGCAGCACCGGATGGCAGTTCCTGGCACACGGCGTAGGTCATCCCCAAACCCTCGCACAGGGAACGGGCGAAACGGTGAAAGCTCAGCCGCCGCGTGTAGGGGAGCATGTATCCGCTGGAGGTGGCGGAACGGTCGTAGCGGTAGTCCTCAAGGAGGGAGGATGCCTCGCGGCCGGAGAGGGCGGCGACGGCGTGGGCCAGGGCTTGGCGGGTGGACGCGGTGAAGCGCCCCGTGGAGCTCACCACGTGGGCCGCCCCAGCCGCCCGGGCATCTCGGAGCACCTTCCTCAGGCCTTCCTCCCAACCCGGTCCGTAGAGGGAACGCCAGACGTGGGGGACGAAAGGGTCCAGGCGGAGGACGGTGGGCAGTCCCCGGGAGGCGGCCCAGGCCAGGGCCTCCAGCCTCCTCTCGTATGGAGGCGCGTTCGGCGAGAGGAGGCGGAGCACTTCCGGTGGTCCCTCGACGGTGACCTCCAGGAAGAAGCGGCCCGCCCCGGGAAAGCCCTCCACGGCGTCCAGGAAGGAGGGGTCGCCCTTGGTTATCACATGGAAACTCACCCCCCAGCGCACCAGGACCTCCACCAGCTCGAGCACCGCCTGCCTGAGTTCCGGGACCTCCTGGCAGGGGTCGGTGACGTTGGATATGGAGACCGGAGGGCAGAGCTCCAGCCGGGAAAGCTCCCGCTCCACCACGGAGGCCAGGTTGGCGTACACCACCATGCCACCCTCGCGGCGCCGGGAATAGACCGCGTCGCGCGCGTAGCAGTAGAGGCACGCGTGCAGGCAGTGCTCCCTCCCCGGGGGGGTCACGTTGACGATCCACTTGTGATAGCACTTGCGCCCCTCACCCCGGTAGGGGAAGTCGTGCAGGGTGGGAGACCTGCGTTCGCGCGATATCACTCTCATAACTGGATAATATAATCCGATATAACCCGCCGGATCGAACCGGATGACTGTCCGCAAGCGCTGTTCGCCCACTTTGCTATCCCAACCGGGGGAAGGTGGTGCATGAATACGTCTGAGATACTGCAAAGAGCTATGAAAAGGTGACGCTCCTTACGGCGGCACCGACCAGATCGGCGTGTCTACACTGGAAGTGTGAACCGGAATGCGGACCCTCCGCCCTCACGAGGCTCACACCATATCCTTCCCCCGTGTGCCTCCACTATCTCTCTGGCGATGTAGAGGCCCGCGCCCATTCCCGGGGTCGAGTGATGGAGGGCGTCTTCCAGCTGTACGAACCGATCGAAGATCGCATCCCTCATTTCCTCGGGGATGCCCGGCCCCCTGTCGAGGACGGAAACGGTGATCTCCCGCTCCCCGCGCGTCACCTCTATATCTATCTCCGAGCCGGGAGAGGAGAACTTGACGGCGTTGTCCAGAAGGATCTGCATCAGCTCGTCAAGCCGCAGGACGTCTACGCTGCAGCTTCCAATGTTTTCGGGCAGAGTCAGCTTGAAGACGTGTTTCGGAGCGGCTTTTTTCATCTCCTCCACCCTGGTTTTGAAAAAGGAAGCGAGGTCCGCTTCCTCCCGCCGTATGACGAAGGTACCCCTTTCGATGCTGGAGAGGTCGATAAGGTTGGAGATCAGTCTGGTCAGCCGATCCGCACCGATATCTATGGCCTCGAGTATGGAGTCGATTTTCTGCTCGTCGAGTTGATCTCGTGCTTCGTGCAGGAGCTGCGAATACCCTTTCAATATGGTGATGGGGTGCCTCAATTCATGGGATGCGATGTCTATGAAGTCCTTCATCCTCTCGGTGTAGAACATTCGTTCCTCCTCCACGGAGAGCGCACGTGAGAGAATGCTTGCCAGTTTGAGTTCGCTGGCCGACCACTCTCTGGCTTCTCTATGCCCTATGGCAAAGCAGCCGATTGTCTTGCCGTGCAGGTGCACGGAAAATCCCAGGTATGCCCTGAGGCCGAAACGGGTTACCAGCTCATCGGTTGCCTCGGGACGATTGATCCCGAAGTCGTTGACCACGAAGGGCGATTTCAGTTGACCGGTTATCAATCGGTAGGGGATGGATTCCTCGGGTCGTTCCGCGACCATGAAACGATTTTCTCCGGGAAGGTTGGTAATGGTGCTCAGCACATTTCGATGCATCCTGGTGTAGGTGGAGACGGTGGCACCCAAAGACCCGCCTGCGAATTCCAGTATCCTCAGCATGTTGGCCAGAAAATCGGATCCCAGGGATAGCAAAAGCTCCACAAGCCCTTCCATCCACTCCTCCAGGCGTCGACGCCTGGAAGTCTCCGCCTCCAGATCCGCTACTTTCTTGTCGAGTTTTTTCGCCAGTCGCTCACTGTAAACCCTGTAATAGCCCTCCCGGGCTTCCTCCATGGCCTCCTCGGCTCTCAACTTGCCTTCGGCTGCTTCCTCGAGGACATTGCGGATGATGCTCATAAACTCCTGGGGGTCTTTAGGCTTGATGATGAAACGCTCCGCTCCAAGGCTCAGCGCGAACTCCTCATCCCCGGGATCGGTATAGGTGGCGGTGTAGAAAATGAAGGGGATCTTCTTCAAGGACCGGTCAGACTTCCATTCCCTGCACAGGGAAAATCCGTCCATCACCGGCATGAGGATATCGGATATGATCAGGTGGGGAGGATCATGCCTGGCCTTCTCCAGCGCTTCTGCTCCATTGCTCGCCTCCATCACCTGATAGCCGTAGCTCTCCAGGAGAAAGCGCAGGATGTAAAGGTTCTGAGCGTTGTCGTCGACGATCATCACTTTGTTCACCACTGCCCACCATCCCTTTCCCCCACTTTCCAGGGGCTCAGGTTGTCTTTCTTGCGTGATAATTGGAATTCCTCAGAAAAAGCAGAATGTCACCCCGGTTCGTGTTATGTGGCCTGGATCCGACGACCCGCAAAGGCACACGGCATGTTTATCGCCTTCCGGAACCGAGGTGCCGTTCCACCAGTGAGACGAAACCATCCAAGTCTATTGGCTTCTCGATGTATCCCGAGCATCCTGCCTCCAGAAAGCGTTCGCGGTCACCCGCCATCGCGTAGGAGGTAAGGGCGACGACGGGGATATCCCTGGTCACCTCCTCAGCCTTCAAGCGCTTCAGGACTTCATAACCGTCCATTTTTGGGAGTTCGAAGTCCAGTAAGATGAGGTCAGGCTGTTCCCGCTGCGCCATCTCGATTCCCTCGAACCCGTCCCTTGCCTGCAGCACACCATAGCCGCGCTTCTCCAGGATGAAAGTTACCAGGTAGAGGTTCTGTTCGTTGTCCTCTATGTACAGGATCCTCGCCCTCATGAAGCTCCATCCCCTCATGCTATGGGCAGCTTGAAGGTGAAGGTGCTACCCTCCCCCCACCTGCTCTCCGCCCAGAGCTCTCCTCCCAGGGCTTCGGCCAGCCTCTTGCAGATGGCCAAACCCAGTCCCGTTCCCTCCTTCGCACGCGTCGAACCCGAGCCTAACTGCTGAAAGGACTTGAACAGCCTGCCCATGTCCTCGGCTTTTATGCCTATCCCGGTGTCAATGACTCGGGTGGTAAGCCAGCCACCGCCTACCTCGCACTCCACGCGCACCTCCCCCTCCTCGGTGAATTTCACGGCGTTGTTGACCAGGTTGAGCAGGATCTGCTCCACCCGGCGGCGGTCGCTGGTTATCTCGCCCACCTCCGGAGCTATCTCGGTCGTCAGTCTCAGCCCCTTATCCGCTGCGATTGGGGTCATCGCGAGAACGACTTTCTCCACCGCCTCGCGCATGTCGAAAGGCTCGAGGACCACTTCCAGCTGTCCGGCCTCGATCTTGGAGAGGTCCAGGACGTCGTTTATCAGGTCGAGGAGGTGTTTGGCGCTATTGTGTACCATTCCCAACTGTTTGGCCTGCTCATCGTTTAACGGTCCTGCCAGTCCCTGCAGAAGGATGCTGGTGAAGCCCAGTATCGAGTTGAGAGGGGTGCGCAGCTCGTGGGACATGGTGGCGAGGAATGCGGATTTTAAGCGGTCCGCGGACTCCGCGCGTTCCTTGGCCTCCGTGAGACGGCGCAGGAGCTCCTCGATCGTGGGGCGTTGGATCGTCTCCCTCACCCTGTCGAGGACGTTCTCCGCGGGCTCGGCGCGGTGAGCGGGCAGGAGCTTGCGGACTTCCACGCATTCCGTCCCGCCATCCTTTGCAAGGACGTCGACGCCGTCGAACACCCTTCCCAACACCTCCCTGGTCGTGGAGCCCGCGATGGGAGGAGAGGTGAAGCCCAGTATCAGGGCGGGCCTCTCGCTTTCTTTGTCCATGGCCACCCTTATAAACGAAGGCTGGCCCGTTCGCAGCATGATGCGCATCTGCTCCGAGGCTGCCGTGGCCATGCGGGTTGCGGTTATGGGGTCGAAGCCGAGTTCCTCAGCCATGACCAGGATCTTCTCTCTCGACGCCGGGAGGGAGCTTTCGTCCTCCAGTACGATGTTTCCGAGCTCGATCATCTCCCGTACCTCAGGACTATGCAGGCAGCGTCGTCTTCTTCCCTGCCGAACCGATCCAGGACGGCGGAGGCGGCGTCCTCCGCGCGCTCACTCAACAGCTCCGGGCACTCCTCGATACTGAAGTGTTCTTTAACTCCATCCGTGCAGAGCAGGAAGAAATCTCCCTCGTGGAGCCGCAGCCTGGTCTTTTTCGGGGTGCGGATCGAGTGTCCGATTATCCCCGGCGTCGGGACGAGTCTGCGGCCGTGAGACCCCAATCTCCTCGCCGTGAGGTTTCCTACGCCAACGAACTCCAGCTCGCCGGTCTCCTCGTAAAAGGCCCCCAGGCCTGCAACCGCCCCCACCGAGCCTTTCAGGCGTTCGTGCAAGCGCTCGATTATATCCACCAGGTCCCCGCCGAGATTCTCCGCGATGAAGGCCAAGCAGACCCGTGCCACCCGCGCGGCCTCCTCGCCGTGCCCGGCCCCGTCCACCAGGGCGAAGAAAAGCTTTCCTTCCGCCCGCTCAATCATCCCCGCGTCGCCGCATACGGTCGAGCCCGGGGCTGGCATGGGCCTGGACGCGATAGCAAAGTCCAACTTCGCCATATCCCTCACGCCCTGATCCTCGCCGTGACCCGGGTTCCTCTCCCCTGGGTGCTCTCAATGAGAAAATCGTCCGACATGCGTTTGACCGCGGGGAGTCCCACACCCAGCCCTCCGCCCATGCTGAAGCCGTCGTGCATGGCTTTTTCCACGTCCTCTATTCCCGGACCTTCGTCTTCCGCTACGATTTCTATCCACTCTCCGGACGGTCCCGTGATCGTCCTGATGATGATGCGTCCCTCGCCGGCGTAGAAGCGGATGTTGTTGGCCAGCTCAGAGACCACCGTCGCCACCCTCATCTTGCCGGATCTGCCGAAGCCGGCCTTTGCAGCCGTCCTTTTCGCTTCCCGCACCGCCTCGGCGACCCCGCTTTGTCCGGAGATGGTGACCCGTACTTCCACACAGTCTCCGCTCGTCCGACCCGTATCCATCCCTCCGGGCCTGTCCGTGCATTCGCCATAATAGCCGCTCATCGATCCCCTCTCCCATCCTTTCCCCGGCCTTGCTACCTCCCCATCCGGGGCGATTCTCTCTTTTCGCCCGGTTCATGGCCTGCCTTTCGCGGTCCTCCCGCGGGAGGCCAGCAGCTCAAGCCCTTCCTCCACGCTGCGGACCAGGGACAGGCCGTAGGGCTCGAAATCCAGGTCGATGAGAGAGGCCGCCACCGCCGGGCGGATACCGGCTAGCGCGGTCTCCGCTCCCAGGAGGGATGCCGTTTCGGCCATGTCGCAGATGGCCCTGGCGGTGAAGAGGTCCATTACACGCACGGCGGAGGCGTCCACCACCACCCCCCTCAAGCGCTTCCTCGAAACGGCTTCCGTGACCTCCTCACACGCCCGCTTTAACTGCAGGTCGTCGAATTCCGCCGGGAGGGAGACAACGAGGCAACCGCGGTAGAAGAGCATCGCCACTTCCATCATCTCCGATCACCCCCTTCGGCAAGGACCTCGGGGGCAGTCTCGGACGTCCTTTCCCGCTATCCCAGGACATGCCCGCCGGCCTCCACCACCTCCAGGCCCAGCATCCTGAAACCGGCTTCAAGCCCGTCGCGCAGGGTGGACTGAGTGACGACTTCCCCGAGGTCGATGCCCAGATTGACGATGGTCTGGGCGATCTCCGGGGTCACCCCGGTGATGATGCAGGTGCAGCCCATCAGCCTCGCCGCCTTGGTGATCTTGATCACGTGGTTGGCGACGGCGCTGTCCATGACGGATACACCCAGGATGTCCAGGATGAGGACCCTTGCTTGCGTCTCGCTTATCTTGTTGAGAACTGACTCCATTATCTCCTGCACCCGCCTGGAATCCAGCACCCCCACGATGGGAAGCATCAGCATGCGATCCCAGACGACCGTCACGGGCACGGCGCTCTCGTCCAGGAACCTCGATCCCTCTTCCGCCATCTCTACCCCCTTTGTCCGATCACGTCTTACGTGGACGCACGGCGGGCAACCCGTTAGCCGAGAAATTCCTGTATTACTTTTATATTTTACCCCTCTATCCGTATCTTCATGTCCCGTCAGCCGACGGTCCGGCTTCCGGATGATGACACGGAAAGGCCTCCGCGGGCGGTGGAAAGCTGCCGGTAAGTACCGCCTCCAGGAAGGACCAGCTACATGGTGGCATGGACAAACCCACGCGGGCGGTGTGAAAGCCGATGATCAGCCAGTTCGAAGGGACAGGGAGCGATTCCGCTTGAATTGATGATGTGTCGTCTCAGCAGGCTCTTTCCGGGTTGAAATTGATTGGACGGGTTGCCTTTCTCACTCCCTCAAAACTATAATGTTTCGCGGCGGTTCGAGTTAACAACCAGGGTAAGGTCGCAGCCATGGACGAAGCAGCTCACGCTCCGCGCCCAGCAATCAACCCACCGGCAGAAGCGGGACCCGCAGCCCTTCAGGCATGTCCCCTTGACATAGATCTCGATGTAGGAGGACCAGTTTTTTCGAGACCTTTGATCGGCGAAGGAGGTATGTAATGGCCAGGGAACTGCAGGAAGTCTATCTCATCGATGCCTGCCGGACGGCCTTCGGGAAGGCGCGCCCGGACGGCATCTTCGCCCAGACCAGGGCCGACGACATGGTGGTGAAGGTCATCCGTTCCCTGCTGGAGAGGAACCCCGAGGTCCCCAGGGACAGGATCGACGACAACATCTGGGCGGCCTCCACGCAGTGGGGGGACCAGGGCCTGACCATCGGGCGCACCACGGCCATCCTGGCCGGCTTGCCGGTGACCACACCCGGCTGCGCCGTGGACCGCATGTGCTCCGGAGCCGCCACCGCCGCGGCCTTCGGCGCCTCGCAGATCCAGGTGGGGGCGGCCGACCTGGTCATCGCCGGGGGCGTGGAGCACATGTTCCGCCACCCCATGGGTCAGGGCGCCGACCCCAACCCGCGCTTCCTGGCGGAGAAGCTGGTTGACCAGAGCGCCCTGAACATGGGCATGACCGCGGAGAACCTCCACGACATGTATCCCGACATCACCAAGGAGATGTGCGACGAATACGCCCTGCTCAGCCAGCAGAAGGCCAAGAAGGCGCTGGACGAGGGCAAGATCGCCAAGATGCTCGTCCCCATGACCGTGTGGACGGGCAACGGCTGGAAGGTGGCGGACAGGGACGAGCAGCCCCGTCCCGACGCCACCCTGGAGGGCATGCGCGACCTGCGCACGCCCTTCCGGGTCAAGGGCAGGGTGACCCCGGGCAACGCCTCCGGGCTCAACGACGGAGCGGCCGGCGTGCTCCTGGCCTCGGAGAGGGCGGTCAAGGAATACGGCCTCAAGCCCAGGATGCGGCTGGTGCAGTACGCCTTCGCCGCCGTGAAACCGGAGATCATGGGGCTGGGGCCGGTGCCCGCCACCCGGAAGGTGCTGGAGAAGGCGGGTTTGAAGTTCGAAGACCTGGACGTCATCGAGCTCAACGAGGCCTTCGCCGTGCAGTGCGTGGTCTTCATGAAGGAGTTCGGCATGAAGCTCGTCGACGACCCGCGCCTCAATCCCTGGGGTGGGGCCATAGCCTTCGGGCATCCCCTGGCCTCCTCCGGGGCCCGGCTGATGGCCCACCTGGCTTTCGAGTTCGAGGAGAACCCCGGGTGGAAGTACGGACTGGTCACCATGTGCGTGGGACTGGGCCAGGGCGCTTCCATGATCTGGGAGAACGTCCAGAGCTGATCGAGGGATAAGGAAAGGAGGAAGCGATGCCCGAGGAGCTGGTCACCCACTTCAAGGAGACCTACTACGACTCGCCGGCCGGAAAGGTGGCCATCGTCACCATGGACAACGGCGAGGATTACCGCAAGCCCAACACCTTCGGATTCGGGGCCATGCAGAGCCTCAACGAGTGCCTGGACCGCATCCAGGCCCAGGGCGACGTTAAGGCCATGGTCCTCACCGGAAAGCCCTTCATCTTCGCTGCCGGGGCCGATCTCACCCAGGTGCCCCAGGTGAAGACCAAGGAACAGGCCATGGAGATCGCCAGGGCGGGTCACGCCGCCTTCAAGCGCATCATCGACCTCCCCTTCGTCACCGTGGCCGCGGTCAACGGCGTGGCCCTGGGCGGTGGGCTGGAGATCGCCCTGGCCTGCAAGTACCGCACCGTGGCCTCCAGCGTGGAACACATCGGGTTCCCGGAGTGCTTCCTGGGCCTCATCCCCGGATGGGGCGGCACCACCCTGCTCCCCAAGCTGGTGGGGCCGGAGAAGGCCATCCAGGTCATCATCTACAACGCCCTGAACAACAACCGCATGATCAAGGCCAGGGAAGCCCTGGACATGGGGATCGTGGACCGCATGTTCGAGCCGGTGGACCTGCTGGACAAGAGCATCCAGTTCGCCGTGGACCTGGTCCTGGGCAAGGAGAAGGTGGAGAGGCCGGAGCCGGACTGGTCCAACCTGGACGCCCTGGTGGAGCAGGCCAGAGCCTTCGCCGACTCCAAGGTGCACGGGAATTCCAGGGCGCCCTACATGGCCATCGACATCATCGCCAAGGCCAGGGACAACACCATCGACGAGGGTTTCGCCCTCGAGGACGAGGCCCTGGGCGAGCTCATCCCCTCCCCCCAGATGCAGGCCGGGGCCTACGCCTTCGACCTCACCCAGCGCCGGGCCAAGAAGCCCGTGGGCGTGCCCGAAGGACAGCCCCTCCCGGTGCGCAAGGTGGGCATCCTGGGGGCCGGCCTCATGGGGAGCCAGCTGGCGGTGCTCTTCCTGCGCCGCATGCAGATCCCCGTGGTCATCAAGGACATCAAGCAGGAGTTCGTGGACCGGGGCATGAACTACATCCAGCAGGAGATCAACCGCCAGGCGGAGAAGGGGCGCATCGACAAGGACCGCGTGCCCTGGCTCCTCAGCCTGGTGGAGCCCACCCTGGACTACAAGGACATGGCCGAGTGCGACTTCATCATCGAGGCCGTCCTGGAGGAGATGCCCGTGAAGAAGCAGGTCTTCGGGGAGATCGAGGACCACATCGCCGAGACGGCCATCCTGGCCACCAACACCTCCTCCCTCTCGGTGACGGAGATGGCCTCCGACCTCAAGCACCCCGAGAGGGTGGTGGGCTTCCACTTCTTCAACCCGGTGGCGGCCATGCCGCTGCTGGAGATCATCAAGGCGGAGAAGACCAACGACCCCACCCTGATCACCGCCTTCGACGTGGGGAAGAAGCTGGGCAAGCGCTGCGTGCTGTGCAAGGACGCGCCCGCCTTCGTGGTCAACCGCCTGCTCATCCGCTCCATGGTGGAGACCATCAAGCTGGTGGACGAGGGCAACGACTTCAAGGAAGTCGACCAGGCCCTCTGGGCGCTGGGGACGCCCATGCCTCCGTTCGCCCTTCTGGCCCTGGTAGGACCGGCCATCGCCATGCACGCCACGGAGACCCTGGCCGCTGCCTTCCCGGACCGCTATTTCGTCAGCCCCAACCTCAGGGAGCTGGTGGCCCGCAAGAAGCCCGGGGTGTACGGTCCCGACGGCGAGGTGGACCCCGAGGTGCGGGAGTTCTGGAAACAGGAGGACCCGCCCAAGAAGGCCACGCCCCAGGAGATGCGCGACCGGGTGAGCCTGGCTCTGGCCGACGAGGCCTGGCACATGCTGGAGGACGGGGTGGTTGGAGCTCCCCAGGAGATCGACATCTGCATGATCTTCGGGGCCGGCTATCCCTTCTACATGGGCGGGTTGACCAAGTACCTGGACTACGCCGGGTACTCGGAGAAGGTCCGTGGGAAGAAGTTCCATCCCGAGGACTGATTGAGACGGCAGGAAAGGAGCGGCCCCCGTCCGGGGGCCGCCCACGTCTTTAAGGGGTCAAGTCTTGAATTTTGCATACCCGGGGATGCAAAATTCAAGACCTGACCCCATGGGGGTTTGAGGGACATGCAGGATTCAAGACCTGACCCCCTGTTGCCGGAGGGGGTCCTGCTGCATAGGGAGAAGGACGCTCTGTGGCCGGCCTCGGCCAGCGTCCTGGCCGTAAGGGATCCCGACGGGATCTCCCTGGTGGACGTGGGCTGCGGGCACGAGGAGACCTACCTGCGCCTGAAAGGGTTCCTCTCCTCCCACGGCCTTAAGATAAACGACGTGCATACCGTGGTCCTCACCCACGCCCATCCCGACCACATGGGTGCCATGCGCTTCCTTTTGGAGGAGACAAGCCCGCGCGTCTTCCTGCATCCCCTGGAGGTGCCCCTGGCTGCGGAGCCCTCCCGCCTCAACCACACCTTCGGCATGGACATCCCCTTCCGCTACGGGATGGCGGACATCCCGCGGGAACAGGCGGACATCATCGAATACTTCAGGCACCTCTGTCCCATGGCCAGGGCGGAGGCCACCGACGAGCTGGTTCCGGGCGGGGAGATCCGCCTCGGGAGATTCAACTTTCAGGTCGTGGAGACCCCCGGGCACGCCAGGGGCCTGGTCTCCCTCTACGAGCGCGACACGGGTATGCTCTTCTCCGCGGACGCCGTGGGCCAGGTGGTGGCCTGGTACGCTCCCCACTCCGGGGGGCTCACCGGTTTCCTGCAAGGCCTGCACAGGCTGGCGGCACTCCCCGCCAGGCTGCTGGTGCCCTCCCACGGGGAGGTGAGCCGCAGGCCGCAGGAAGAGATCGCCAGGACGCGGGCCTATCTGCTGCGCCGGGAGGAGAGGATACTGCGCGAGCTGGCACGGGGCCCGCTTCCCTTCCCGGAGCTGATGAAGCGCATCTTCAAGAACCCTCTTATCCATATCTTTCCAGGACCCCAGATCCTGCAGTGTCACCTGGACAAGCTGGAGGCCGAGGGAAGGGTCCGCTGCCATGGAGAGGAGGACGGCTTCCTGGTGGAGCTGCTCGGATGACCCCGGTAGCGAGCCGGTGGCCGTGATCCCTCCGGGGACGGTCTCGGTCCACGCGGGAACTGAGAGGGGGAAAGCAGGGACCTGCGTGCGCATCGCCGAAGGAATGCTGGAGAACCGGCGAACGGGGAGCCAGAGCGATCCTTGTGAGATGGGTTTTGCTTGGTGGCGAGGGCCTGGCGGAAATAGGTTCCCGGCTGTGCGGCTATGTATTCCGGAGGTCGACCCCACGCCTTCCTCCCAGGGCGGCGAAGCCTGTAGACGGTGGTTTCCGGCCGGTCCTTCAGGGGTAATAATATCAAGCGTGATGCAAATTCGGCGCGGAAGGGCAGGGTATTAAACGCGTGGGGGCGGAGGAGCCGTCTTCACGGGGAAGGCCGGGAGCGAGACAAAGGGGGTGGCGGACATGAAATACTGCCCGCAGTGCGGGGGCGAGAACCGCCTGGATGCTCGGTTCTGTACAAGGTGCGGAGCAAGGCTGCAGGAGGAGCCTTCGCTGCAGCCTTCCGCTCCTGCCCATGGACCTGGAGAGGAGCTCTCGGCCCAAACGCTCCCTCCGACGTCCCGGGAAGGAGGGCCTCCGGCCCAGGCCGCTCCCACTACTCCCGGAAGCGCCTACGTTGCGTCACCTCCCCCTGCACCCACTCCGCCTCATACCGCACAGGTATCACCTCCCTGGCCTGTTTCCCAGACGCCCGTGCCGCACGGGACGGCCGGCATTTCCTACCGGGCGGCCGCACGGAAGAGGAAGCCGGTGTTCTGGGTTGGGGCGGGTATGCTGCTGCTGTCCGGACTTTTTATCCTGATAAGTTCCTTTATGCCTTGGTTAGGATCATTTGGTTTCAGTTTTAGCGGTATGGATATGGTGACCGAGGAATATGTTATGGAAAACCCGTTTTTCGATACGAACATTTTTTACGATTATGGAGAAGAATTGTACCCAATGTTCAGCGGGCTGACCTCCATAATCCTGGGCCTGCTCATGGCTGTCCTGGGAACGGTGGCGCTGGCCTCACGCCGCAGGTGGCCGGCGGGGTTAGCCCTACCTTTTTCGATCATCGCCCTGGGAATAGCGGTCACCAACCTGTCTTCCATCTTGCGCTATTCGGCATCGTCCGCAGGCGCAGGTTTGTACGCCTTCGCCCTGTTCTCCCTTGTGGGCATCGTGGGTTCGGGAATGTGCCTGGGGGGATGATTCCTGCTGCACCGGAGTTCGTGGAAGCATGAATAGGCCGTTACGAGGCGAGGGCCTCGATGAACGCATAAGGGTGAGATGCATATCGAGAAACGGCGGACGGGCCGGCTCCTGAGACGGCTTCATCATGGGTCATCCCTTCTGGCCGGCCTGATCCCGGTGGTGGCTGTTCTTGCCTGCATGCGAGGGACCGGCCCGCGCGGGTGCTCGCTCCCTCTCATCTTCCTGCCTGTGTTGGGCATCGCCGTGATCACCAACGTGGAGGCGGGAAAGAACCGTTACGGCCGGTACAGGCGCTACGACCTCCCCGGGATGGTGGGCTCCCGGGGCCTGGTGGTGGAGACGGAGACCATGGAGGAGATCGACGGGGCCATGGACCGCATCCTCTCCAGAGGCGAGAAGGTCATCTGCCTCAACGGCGGCGACGGGACGGTGCAGCGCGCCCTGACCCGCCTGGTGAACCGCCTGGGGGAGGACGAGGAGGCCCTCCCCGTCATCTTCCCCCTGCGGGGAGGGACCATGAACCTCCTCGCCGACCACCTGAACATCAAAGGCAGCACTCCGGAGCTCGTGCGGGCCGCGCTGCGCGCCGTCGAGGACGACGGCCGGCTACCCTGCGTGCGGGTCCCCACACTGCGGGTCACGCGTAAAATGGGGGAGCACGAGGAGAGGGAATACGGGTTCTTCTTCGGGCACGGGGCCCTCTACCGCTTCCACCGCGTGTACTACCGCGACACCAGAGGAGGGCCCCTGGCCGCGGCGGCCCTCTTCGCCAAGTGCGCTTTCGGCGGGGCCACCGGCCTCACCCGCTACAAGGACGTCTTCGGCATGGCCCCCGCCCGCCTGGTCATCGACGACTTCGAGATGCCGGGAGACCGTTTCACGGTCATCCTTGCGGTCATCTTCAAAGTGGTGGTGATCACCTTCGACGCCTTCCGGGACGCGGGGGAGGGGGACTTCTACGTGCTGGCCACCAACGTCCCCTTCTTCCGCATGGTGGGAAGATTGCCTCGCCTACTCTGGGCCCGTGGGGCGGAGCCACCCTATCCCCGGGAGGAGTTCTTCAACGAGCGGGCGAAGCGGGTCTTCATCGAGTGCCGCGAGGGCTACAGCCTGGACGGCGAGGTCTTCGAGCTGGAGGAGCCCTACACCCTGACCATAGAGCGCGGCCCCACGGTGAGGGTGCTCACGCCCCCCTCACCGGGTTGAGGGAGCGCGAGGCCGGGAGAGCCGGGGCGCCCGCGGGACCTCCCCTACCCTCGAGCTCGGCGGTGATGCATCTTCAGGGGTGCGGGCTCCGGATCTGCGTCCTCAAGGTGAGAAACCTCTCCTGCCCTCGCCCTCCGCGGTGATGCATCCGGGCGGCGATGCATCCGGAAGGACATCCCTGCCCGGCGATCGATCTCAGTTTCCCTTTTCGGACACGAAATCCGCTATTTCGCGGGCTGTGGAAAGGGCTTCATGGGCGTCCTTGGGGGTGAAGGCGTCCCTGGGTATCCCCCCGGGTAGCCCGTTGGGATAGCGGGTGGGGATATAGAAACGGTCCAGGAAGGCCCCCTTATCCCTCAGCCGTCGGAACGTGGGATCATATCGCCCGGCGTCGTCCACCAGCTCGGCCACCGAGTGGCCCCAGACCACCTGGCAGCCCTGAAGGAACAGGTAGGCCTTGAGCGCTTTTTCCGCCGCCTGCTGGGCGAGGAAGCAGGCCAGGTGGTATCTTTTACCCTCGGTGTTGAACTCCGCGTCGTCCAGGTCGGAGTACGCCTGCTCGAGCCAGCGCTCGAATTCCCTTCGAGGGTCAAGCGGCATAGATGACCCTCCCCCCTTTCAGGGCATGGGAGAGGAAAGGACTGGAATCCCTCAACTCCTCGAATTCCTCCGGCGTGTATACGAGGATGTCCATGGCAATCCTCGGCCGTATCCTGGCATATGCCTCCTCGAGGCGGTCGAGGAACCGCTTGTCCGTGCGCATCACCGCCACCAGGTCGATGTCCCCGAAGGGGTTGACCTCTTCCCCGGCCATGGAACCGATGAGGATGACCTTCTCCGCCCCCATCTCGCGCAGCGCTTCCACCGCCCGGGCCAGCTCCTCTTCCATCTTCTTACGGCGTTTTTCCAGAGTTTCCCTGTCCGGTATCATCCCCGCCACCTCCGATGCCTTCATTGTAGCATCCTTCAGGTGAGCGGAACGGCCTCAACGGCGGCCGTCCTCGAACCAGGCGATGCGGGCTTCCGGAAAGGCGTCGATACGGCCGCTGTAGGGCTTGATGTCCAGGAGAGGGCTACCATCTATGGCGTCAAGGCCCCGCACTACGAGCCGGTTTCCCTCCCGGCGCACCAGCTCCACCACGCAGAGGTTTATGGGGTTGGGGCGCGAAGGGGAGCGGCAGGCGAAGACGCCTCGCACCTCCGGCCCCCAGGGGGTGACGGTCTGTAATAGGTCACGGGAGGCGCGGTCGGCCCAGTACAGGATATAGAGGTGGCTGGCGGCCTCGATGTCCTTGAGACCTTCCGCGTAATCCTCGAAGACCTCCACCACGCATTCGGCGGGGGACGTGCGCCCCTGAAATGGGGCTTCGTCCATGTCCCGGTAGGGGGAATGGATGATCCCGATGGTCTTGAGGCCGATCTCCGCGTCTTTCATCTCCCTCATCCCCTTCATCCCCCCGGCGACTTTCCAGCGAGTTTGTTTTAGCTCCAAGAGAACGCCTTTCATCTCCCTCATCCCCTTCATCCCTCCCGGCGACAGCAGCCCTCCGGTATGACCAGCACCCGGTCGGCGAGTCTCTCCACCCTGGCCTCCACCCCATAGGCCTCCCGGATGGTGTCCGGGGTGATGACCTCCGGTCCTCCCCACCTCAGCACCGCCCCGTCCTTGAGGACGATGAAGCGGTCCGAGTAGCGGAGGGCCAGGTTGAGGTCGTGGATGGCCACCATGACGCTGAGGCCTCCGCGCCCGGCCTCCGAGCGCAGGATCTCCATGACCTCCGTTTGGTTGCGCAGGTCCAGGTTGTTGGTGGGTTCGTCCAGGAGGAGGACGCGCGGCTCCTGGGCCAGGGCGCGGGCTATGATCACCTTCTGGAACTCACCCCCGCTGAGTTCGTCGGTGTAGCGCAAGGAGAGGTGGGATAGGCCCAGCCGGTGGAGGACGGAGTCCACCATCTCCAGGTCCCTCTCCTCCACCCCCCACCGCACGTGGGGTTTCCGGCCCAGAAGGACGGCGTCGAAGACGGTCAGTCGGTGGTACCCGTCGGAACGCTGCGGCACGTAGCCCGCTCTTTTGGCCAGATCCGACGGTCCGAGACGCGAAAGGGGTGTGCCCTCCACCATTACGACTCCCTCCCGGGGCTTGAGCAGCCGGAGCAGGCACTTGAGGAGGGTGCTCTTTCCCGCCCCGTTGTTGCCCAGCACGGAGCATACCTCCCCGCGCCGCAGGGTGAAGCTCACCCGGCGGAGGACATCCGCCTGAGGGTAGGAGAAGGAGACCTCCTTCGCTTCCAACACCGCGCCGTCGCGAGCTTTTGCCTGAGCCGGCGTGCCGCTCATACCCGGCCCCCGCACTTCCACCTCCACGGCCGCCTCTTCTTGAGCCGCTCCGGGCCCGGCATGGATTGCGGGCGGCATGATGCGGAGCCGCCCTTGGCGCTCTGCGCACGCCCCGCGGCATCCGTGAGTCTGCGGTATGACCTCATCTTCCACGCCGCCTGTGGATAGACGGTCACCGTTGATCGCCGATCTCCAACGGGATTCCTCCATGGCCGCGTATCACCTCCTGTAACCCCGCACCAGCAGGTAGATGAAGAGGGGTGCCCCCATGAAGGAGGTTATGGCCCCCACGGGCAGGACCACCGGGGCGATGATGTTGCGCCCTACAGTGTCGGAGGCGAGCAGGAGAAAAGCCCCCGCCGCCGCCGATCCCGGCACGAGGTAGCGATAATCGCCGCCGATGAGGCGGCGCATGAGGTGGGGAGCCGCCAGACCCACGAAGGCGATGATGCCCAGGAAGGCCACGCAGACCGCGGCCAGCAGCGAGGCCAGGAACATGCCCGCGAGGCGCAGACGGCTCACGTCCACCCCCAGGGTCCTTGCCGTGTCGTCCCCCGCGGCCATGGCGTTAAGGCTCCAGCGGCTGACGAAGAAGAAGGCGCACACGGGCAGCGCGACCCCGGCTATGATTGCCAGTTCCTTCCATGAGGCTCTACCCAGGTCGCCGAAGGTCCAGAAGACGATGGAGGCCACCTGCACGTCGCTGGCGAAGTACTGGGTGATGACGGTACCCGCGGAGAAGAGGGCGCCCATGGCGATGCCGGCGAGGATCATGGCCTCGGGGGTCATCCCCCTGGCCCGCGCCATTGCCAGGACGATGAGGGTGGTGAGGATGGCACCCAGGAAAGCGAAAAGGGTGACCACGTAGGGATTGTTTATCCATACCGCGTCCGCCGTGGTGCTCTGAGTGGATCCGGCCCCGAAGGCCACGATGGCCACCGCCGCCCCGAAGGCGGCGCCCTGGGATATTCCCAGGGTGTAGTCGGATGCCAGGGGGTTCACCAGGAGGTTCTGCATCACGCACCCGGCCAGGGAGAGGGCCACGCCGGCCAGGAGGGCGGCGAGGACGCGCGGCAGGCGGATGTGGAGCACGATGCGCGAGACGGTGGCGTCGGCCCTGCCCGAAAGAGCGCGGACCACATCCAGGGGACCGAGGCCCGCCGAGCCGAGGCCCATGGCCACCACGGCAAGGGCCAGCGTGCCCAGGGCCACGAGGGTGATGACCAGGGTCTTTCTCCTCGCGTATCCCCGGTAAGCGGCGGCGGAGGTGGCGACGTCTTCTCCCACGCGGAACGTTCACCTCGCTTTACCGTTCTTCCGTGCGCTCATCGCACCTTGCTTCCCGCCTGCATCGCAGGCCACGCGGGGCTCATCGTTCACCCGCCGAGATCCAGAGGCTGGAAGCCCCCGTAGTCCCGGGCCATATCCTCGTAGAGGGGTTTTCCCAGCAGGAACTCGTATATCTCGTCGGCCTTTGCGGCCGGGTCCACGTCCTCGAAGGCGTGGGGAAAGACGACCTTGCCCATGAAATAGGCGTCCGCGAGGGCCGTGTCCACGTTCGTGGTGTAGTAGTTGTAGGGCAGGTACCCGTAGACCCTGCCCTCCCGGAAAGCTTTCAGGGCCCGGTAGTAACCGGGGTTCTTCGCGTAATCCTCCCGGACCATGGCCAACCCGCCCTCGTCGATGAAGATGATGTCCGGGTCCCAGGCCAGGAGCTTTTCCTTGTCAACCATCACGCTCCCCTTCTTTCCCGTCTCGTCGGCCACGTTGACCGCGTGGATGGCGGAGAGGGGAGGGAAATCGGCCTGGGTGCTCTCTATGCCGTGGGTCCCTTTGAAACCGACGCCGCCCACATAGACCCTCGGCTTCCCTTCGGCAGGGATGCCCTCCGTCCGGGAACGCAGGTCCTCCCGACAGCCCTCGATGTAATCAACAACCTCCCCGGCGCGTTCGGGGTTACCTGTGATCTCACCCACCAGGCGGATGGATTCCAGCAACTCCTCGTCGAAGGTCCCCAGTTGCCCGTAGCTCAGGACCACCACCGGGATACCGGTCTGCTGCTGCAGCTCGTCGGCCTTGGCCGCGTCCACCAGGTAGGCCACGAAGATCACGTCCGGGTCCACGCTGATCAACTTCTCGGGGTCGGGGGAGGAGTCCGCTCCACCCTGCCCGATGACCGGCAGCTCCTTGAGCTCGGGGTAGGCCATGATATAGGGGCGGCCTGCGGGCCACTGTTTTTCCACGTTCTCGACGCCCACCACTTTGTCCGCGGCTCCCGCGTAGCATACCAGGCGCAGTGCTCCCGGTCCGATGGCCGTAATTCGCTCGGCGGGGATGGCCACCTCCACGCTCCTCCCGGCGAGGTCGGTGACGGTCCTGACCCCCGCTTCGGCGGTTTTCCCTCCTTCTCCGCCGCATCCCGAAAGGGTGAGGGCGAGGAAGGAAGCAATGAGCACCGCAGTTAGAACGGCAGACCTGTAACGCATCGCTAAAGACCTCCTTTACACGCTTCGAGACGCAGGGCCCCGGCCCACCTTCATGACACGAGGCTCTTTTCCATCTCGGCCACCAACTTTTCCAGGGAGCCGTCATATCCCGCTTTGGCCAGGGGAGACCCCTCCAGGCAAGCGCGGGAGATCTCCGGGGAGAAGGGGAGAGAGGCGGAGGGGTGCAGGCCCACCTCGGACAGCATATCCCGCAGGATGCCCTCCGCTTCCCGGTCGGATCTGTTGACGACCAGAAAGAAGGGTTTTCCGGCTTCCCGGCACAGGCGGGCCGCTTTCTCGGCGAGGAGCACCGCCTCCCGCGAGGGGTCCACCACCAGAAGGACGGCGTCAGCCCCTTCCAGGACGCCCCGGCCGAAGTGCTCTATGCCCGCCTCGGTATCCACCAGGACCCATTCCTCCGGCTTCACCCGCAGGCTTTTCAGGAAGGCCCGGGCCAGGGCACCCATGGGGCAGGCGCAACCTTCCATGCTGTGGTCTATCTTTCCAATTCTTACCATGGAGATCCCGCCGCCGGTTGAGACGCACTCCGGGGGGAGGCGACGCGGGTCTACGGGTTCCTCGAAGAAGGCGGGAGCCTCCCCTCCCTCCCCGCGCAAAGCCGCCAGCAACCTCTCCCGGACAGCTACCTTTCCACCCAGCGAGTCCATGATCGTCTTTTCGGGACCGTCGAGTCCCAGCATGGCGGGAAGTCCCAGGTTGGATTCGTCGGCGTCCAACACCAGCACCGGGCCGCGCTCCGCCAGGAACCCGGCCAGCATGCTCGCCAGGGTGCTCTTCCCGCTTCCTCCTCTGCCGCAGACCAGTATCTTGGGCATGCCTCACCTCCTTCTCAAAGCCCCGGTCGACGCTTCGGCGGACACGCCGCCCGGCAGGGGGATCACGGGGACCTCATGCCGAGGACGCTCTTTCCCGTGACCTTCTCCATGCTCCCGCTCCTCCCGCGCCGGGTGTCCGGAAGAAGTCCGGGCAGGCCCGCGGTTTTTCCGCGTCGGCTCATCCCCCGGCGTGAGGCGCACCATGCTCGTGATCGCCCGGGATGAAGAAGATATCTTTCGCCGTCGGCTTGCGCGCCTCGAGGAGGTACCCCTCATCGCCGTCGCGGAGACGGAGGACCTCGAACCCCGCCTCCCGGAACCAGCGCCGCATGGTCGCCTCATCGGGGAGAAGGTCGCCCGCAACCGCACCCCCCATGCGCAGGTGACGGGCATTGACCTCCTCCCGGCCTTCGGTATGGGAGACGACCGCGCGGCCCCCAGGCCGGAGCAACCGGAATATCTCGCTTATCGCTCCCCGCTTGTCCGACACGTGGGGGAAACAGTTGTGGCAGACCACCAGGTCGAAACTCCCGTCCGGGAAAGGGGCCGCGGCGATGTCCGCGTGGACGTATTCCAGGTTGGCTCTCTGCAGTTTGGAGCTGGCCACCTCGAGCATCTTCTCGGCCACGTCCATGGCGTAGACCTTCCCCTGCGGGCCGACGGCCTCCAGCAGACCGGGGAGGAGGATGCCGGTCCCGCAGCCCGCGTCCAGCACCCGGGAGCCGGGTTCTATGCCCAGGGAGAGAACAAGCCTTCGGCTGCGCTCCAGGGTCGCGGCGTCCTGGGTCCGGTCCCAGTGGGCGGCCCGGTGGTTGAAGAACTCCCGTATCTCCCTCGCGCGCGACGCCCGCTGCGCCTCCCCTCGCCCGCTCGGAGGGAGATCATGGATCTTCTCTCCCATCCGGGTTCGGGGAAACGCTCCCGCGCTGCGGGCGACTTCTCCGGGAGGGTGGGCGCGCTGCTCCACGGTCAACCCGGTTTCCATGCCTTCTCCACACCTCCTCGAGCGGTTCCTCTCTGCATGGGGCAAACAAAAACCACGAAGGCCACCGACCTTCGTGGTCGAAAATCCGGTTTTCTGCTCGAACCGGGTCTATCTTGTCCTGACTTTTTCCGCGGACGGCTTCACGCCGCCTTTTGGAAATTATTTATCCCCTTCCGGGGGTTTTGTCAACGCGTGGGGATAATGCCCGCAAGCTCCCCGTTTTCCTTGAGCTGCGGGATCCGGAACGGGTAATCGACCCCCTCGAGCCGCCGGCTCCTACCCGCCTCTCTGTTGCCGTCCGCGGCTAACTCGCCCACCTTCCCATCGATGGGCCCGGGGGAGGGGCCTTACTGCCCGCGAGGGAGGACACTCATTGAATCCGGAAGCAAGGTCCGGAGCGAGGCGAGGTGCTCTGCCGATTTGCGGCGGGAGTCTGGGTGGGGCCGGAGATGGAAGGTCCTTTAAAGCACGGAAACGCCGTCGGGAGGGCATGATCCGATGCGGACATCGGCGGCGAGCGGGTCCGCGGAACGCCCCGGCACGGCCTGCGCCGCCTGCATCGCCGGCCACCGCCTTCCGGACGGGGTGGACCTCATGGAAGTGACGTTCGGAGAGACGGCATCGCAGGCTGATATAATCGACCCGTAGAGGCGCTCGGCGGCGTGACAGGGTAGCTCGATGATGGGAGATGATTCCGGGCGGAGGTGAGGGGATGCGGCCGGAGGTCCTCTGGTGGCTGGAAGCATCGGATCGGGATCGCGAGATGGCCGATAGTCTGCACAGGGAAGGCCTCTACGAGGGGGCCGCCTTTCACCTCCAGCAATCGGCGGAGAAAGCCCTGAAAGCCCTCCTGCTCTCTCTGGGGATGGAATCACGCACCCACTCCTGCGTGCATATGGAGAAGATGCTGAGCGCCAGGGGTCTGGACACCTCCATGATCTCCCGGGAGTGCAAGAAACTGGACGGCCACTACATCATGTCCCGTTACCCGAACGGTGTAGGGGGTCCGCCCAAGGACTTCTACAGCGCGGAAATAGTGGAGGAGCTTCGTGAATGCCAGAAGAGGATAAGGGAGTTCGTGCGCCAGCGGATATAGACCGTGCCTTGCTCGCCTCTTTCATGGACGCCCTGAGGGCAAAGCTTGACCTCGCCTCCGTGGTGGTCTTCGGTTCCCGCGCCACCGGGGACAACCTTGAGGATAGCGACTACGACGTACTGGTCCTCTCCCCCGATTTCGAGAGATACGACCGCTTCGAGCGCGTGGAGCTGCTTCTCGAGGCGTGGCCGGGACTCCTTCCCCTTGAGCCTGTGTGCATGACGCCGGAGGAGTTCGCGGCCGCGGAGGGGGCCCTGGTATGGGACATCCTGGAGGAGGGCAGGGTCATCCTGGACGACGGGACCTTCGAGAGCAGGCGCCGCAGGCACGTGGAGAGGGTCAGGTCCGGCGAGCTGTGCAGAGGCGAGGGCTACTGGACCTTCACCTTGAAGGATCCCGACTCCTGATGGTGGATCATCTCCTCCGGCAGCAATGCGGACACAGGTGGGCTGGAGGCGGCGTCCGCGCAGATGGGTGGGAGGCCCGGGGAGAGCGAAGGATGGATGCCGAAGAGGAGGTTTACGGGGGATCGGCCTCGGTTCGCGCAAATACGGCTCACAACCCCTGCCCATAAGGCCTCAGCGGTGGTTTAGGGGGAATCGGCCTCGGTCCACGTGAGGATCCGACGGGCCGTGGAATGCCGGGCACCGGTGGCCGTTGAAGCGGGGTTGACACCGGTGATAGTATAGGCTTGTCCCGCGGGACTTTGAAAAGGGAATAACATGCCCCGCCGGGTTCCCCGAGGGATTAAAAGGGAAGTCGGTGAGAGTCCGACACGGTAGCGCCGCTGTGACCGGGGAGCGAGGCCTCGTTGACCCACTGGCTGGAGCCGGGAAGGGGGGGCGGAGCGAGGATCCGGAAGTCAGAAGACCTGCCCGGCGGGGGTCAGTGAGCTCTCCGCCATAGAGAGAACCTGACGGAAGTTGGATCTCCTCTCTCGAAGCGAGAGAGGAGATTTTTTTCGCCGCCGGAGGTCTTGCAGAGGGTTCGAGGCCGTGGATGGTGTGGGACTCCTACCTGCTCTGCCCACGGGCGTCAGGATGCTTCCGCGCGGGTCCGGAAGGGTGAGGTGCGGGAACCGCGGCCGCCCGGGAGCCCCCGGGGGGAACGCCCGGGAGTGAGGCGGAGATGGAAGTGGAGAGAGTACTGGAGCTTTTGTTGTAAATATCTACCAGAGCGAGGGGCGAAGGAGGCTGGTGGGATGAAAAGGTCCTTTTCCTGGCGGGAAGTGACCTCCCCGGGCGGGAGGAGGGGATTAGCGGTTGCCGCGTCTTCCCTCGTCTTCCTGCTGGTGTTCTACGCCGCTTTTTGCGGTCTGCCCGGCATGGTCTGGCCGGAGCAAAGGGCGGTTGCCCAGGCCGGGGGTGAGTTGATCTTCGAGAGCGCTGACTACGACATCAAGGACGGTACCGCCCCCACCGTGGTGGACGGGGTGGCCTACCTCTTCGCCGGGGAGGACCCCTGGGCACCGCCGGGTGCGCCGAGCAAGATAGTGGCCCTGGATGCCTCCACCGGGGGGTTCAGGTGGGAGCGGGAGCTGCCCTGGGCGGGAGGCATGGGCTCCAAGGCGCGCCCCCTGGTGGATTCCGGCAGGCTGTACATCGGCTGTGGCGAGTACGTCTTCTGCCTGGACACCTCGAACGGCGGAAAGATCTGGTTCACCCCCATCACCCCGGCGGGGGGGAGCATGGGGAACTCCGTCATCATCACCGACCCGGTGATGTACACCGATGACCATGGGACCAAGGTGGTGGTGGTCGGGGATTATATCTACGGCGCTTACGTGGCCCTCAACGCAGAGACCGGCTCCATACTCTGGAGATATAACCTGGATCCCAACACCTCGGCTATCGGCACCCCCGGGGTGGACGACGAGAAGGACCTCCTCTATCTCCCCCAGCACACCTCCTTCGGCTTCCCGGCCAACGGGAAGGTGTACTGCCTGGACGTATCCGGCGAGGGGCCGGTAAAGAAGTGGGAATACAGAACGGAGTTCGACGTGGCGGGAGGTATAGCCCTGCTCGGCGACCGCCTCGTCTTCAGCGATTTCGCCTACGGGGGTCCCAAGAGCAAGCTCTACTGCCTGCAAGACCGGGGGAGCGAGGCCGCCCTGCTCTGGAGCAGCGAGATCTACGGCTCCTCGGGGACCCCGCTCGTGGATCCCGACGCCGAGCTGGTCTACGTGTGCGGAAACGATTACTCGGTGGGCGGCAACCACATGTACGCCTTCGATGCCGTCACCGGGAGCCTCCTCTGGGACAACCCCAACTGGGGCGCCTACAACGGCAACTGCGTGCTGTCGCCCGGGACCGGATACCTCTATGCGGGCAGCTTCGACACCTCGGCCTGGGCCCACAATAAAGGCATCGCGGCCCTCGATCCCCTGACGGGGAGCGAGCTGTGGTCGGTGACCTCCAGGGGAGGGGGAGACCCGGTGGTGGTGGGCGACGTAGTGTACACCACCGCCGACGGCCGTCTGTACGCCTACAGCGAATACCGTCCCACCACCTTCGACTGGTACTTCGCCGAGGGCTGCACCATAGACGGCTTCGATGAGTGGCTTTCCCTGGCTAACCCGGGCACCGATCCCGAGGACGACACGGAGGCCGTGGTCAGGTACATCTTCAACGGAGGGCGGCCGCCCCTGGAGAAGAGATACCCGGTCCCGGCGGGGAGCCGAGTCTCCGTGTTCGTCAACACAGAGGTGGGAGAGGGGTATGAGGTCTCCCTCCAGGTGGTCTCCGATCGCCCGCTGGTGGCCGAACGCCCGGTCTACTTCCACTACCGGGGCACGGCCGGCCGCAACTGGACGGGAGGCCACTGCGTGGTGGGAGCCGACGAGCCCCGCACGAGGTGGTATTTCGCCGAGGGCTACACCGGGGAGGGCTTCGAGGAGTACCTCTCCCTGGCCAACCCGCAGGACCAGGAGGCCAACGTCAAGGTGACCTTCCTCTACAACGGCGAGGAATCGGTTACCAAAGATTACCAGGTGAGCGCCAACTCCCGCCGCACCCTGAACGTCAACCAGGAGGCGGGAGAGGGCCGGGAGCTGGGCCTGCTGGTGGAGAGCGACCTGCCCATCCTGGCCGAACGCCCGGTCTACTTCCACTACCGGGGCACGGCCGGCCGCAACTGGACGGGAGGCCACTGCGTGGTGGGCTCTCCCTACGCCCGCAATTACTGGTGCCTGGCGGAGGGCTACACCGATCCCCATTTCGACATGTACATATGCGTGTCCAACCCGGGGAAGGAGGATGCGCAGGTGACCGTCCTGCCCCTTTTCGGAGGCGGGGAACCCCTGGACCTCACAGTGGGGGCCGGAAGGCGGGAAACCATCCCCCTGAGCAGCGGGGAGCAGGTCGAGCGCGCCTACGCCGTATACTCCGACCGCGGCGTGGTGGTGGAGAGGTGCATGTACTTCGACTACCAGGGGTTCGCCTCCCGCAACTGGGATGGCGGTCACTGCACCGTGGGGGCGGCGCTTCAGGACATCTATTGAGGCGGCACGGCCCCGCCACGCCCGGGCGCCTACCGCCGGGCGCCCGGGCGACACCGGACCCTCCGAGGCGGGTGAGGAGCCGCGGCGGTAGGGCAAGGGAGGAAGGGGATGCCATCGCCGAGTGTGGCGGTCCGCGATGCTTGAGCGCACGGGGACGGGCCTCGGACCCCGGCGCGGGGCGCGGAGCCGGTGAACGCCGGTCTTCATCCCGGGAAGGTCGGGTCTTGCGGTCGACCACCGGAATGGGCAGGGGGACGCTCTCCCTGCCCGAACCTTTCCTCCCGCGGCGGCCGTGGACGGAGGTGTCGGGAAGGGCGCCGGATGATGCGGCGGCGTGAGGCACCGGCGGAGGAGGTCGGGAGGCCGTCCCGTAGGCCGTGAGGGTCCCGAGGCCGCGGGGCGGAGAGCGGGCGAGATGTCCCGGGAGGGGATCATGCCCATGACGGAAAGAGCGAAGGCGGCGAGCGGGCGATGGGCCCGGTTAGCGGGCACGGCGGTCGTCGCCGTGGCCCTCTTTTTCCTGGTGCGGGGCTGCGCCTTCATGCCCTGGAACCGCGGCGGGAGGGAGGTGGAGGCCAGGGTCACCGTCACCCGCGATTTCGGCACCCACATCCTCAAGGACCAGGGCGTCCGGCTGGAAGAGGGCGGGAGCGCCATGGAGGCCCTCCGGAAGGTGGCCCAGGTGGAGACGGCCTACGGGGGAGGTTTCATCCAGGGCATCGATGGCTTGCGCTCCCTCTACGGCGACGGGACGGGCGAGGAGGTGGACTGGTTCTTCTACGTGAACGGACACATGGCCGACGTGGGCGCCGACGCCTACATCGTGCGGGAGGGTGACTGGCTGGTCTTCGACTACCACCCCTGGGGATATTCCATGTTCACCCCCTTCCTGGCCGGATGCCTCCCCCGGGCTTTGCGCGCGGGGTACGGCGGAGAGGCACCGGAGAGAGCGGTGGTGGTCCATACCCCGGGCGCCGCGGAGCAGGCGGAGGAGGTGGCGGATGTCCTGGGCGGAGTGGTGCCGGCCTGTGAGACCCTGCTCCTCGAGGAGGGATGGGCGCCCCGCGCCGGAGAGTATGCGGTGGTGGTGGGTGTATGGAAGGAAATGGAAGGCAACGCCTACCTTCAGGCGATACGGTCCGGTGCCTCCCGGTTGGGGCTCTACGCTTACTTCGAGGGTGGCGGGCTCGAGCTCGTGGGCCCGGGAGGCGAGGCGGCCGGGAGATTGGCCGCAGGAGCCGGCCTTCTGGAGGCCACCGGTCCCCGCTTGGGCGACGGCCGTTCCGCGTTCCTGGTATGCGGCCTGGACGGCGAGGGACTGCAGGAGGCCGTGGAGGCGCTGAGGGAGCTGGTGGAGGAGGGAGGGAGGCCGGTGCTCGCCCTGGTGGCGCTGGCGGGGGATGAGAGAATGGCCGTGCCGGGGGAGGTGAGGTGAAGGTGCTCCCCGTGTACCGGCCCCGGGATACCCTGGTCCACGGGCTGCACCCCCTTTCCGCCACGGCTTTATACGCCTCCCTGGTGGCCGTGTTGCTGCTCCTCCAGAACCCCCTTTGCCTCGCGGTGGGAGGCATGGGGGTCCTCTCCCTGGTCCTCCTGGCGGAGGCCGGAAAGGAATGCCGGCCCTTCCTGCGCCTGGGTCTGTTCATGGCCCTGCTGGTGACCCTGTTCAACCCTCTGGTGAACCGGCAGGGGGCGCACGTCCTGGTCTACGGCCCCCGGCTGCCAGTCCTCGGGCGCCTGGACGTCACCCTGGAGGCCCTGGTCTACGGTGCGATGTCAGGGTTGCGCATCTTCCTGGTGGTCGTCCTCTTCGGGCTGGCGAGCGTGACCGTCAACCCCGACGACCTTTTGGAATTACTTTCCAGGATATCCCTGCGCTCATCGCTGTCCGCAGCCCTGGCCGTCCGCCTCTACCCCGGCCTGGTGGTGGAGGCCCGCGAGATGATGGAGGTCCAGCTCGCGCGGGGGGAGCGGCTGCGGGGCGGGGGACGCTGGGAGAGGGTGAGGGCGCACTTCCCCTTCTGGCTGGCCCTTTTCCGCGGTTCCCTGGACCGGGCCGCGGGGATAGCCGAGGCCATGAGCGCGCGGGGTTTCGGGAGCGGGAAGGTCACCCGGCGGCGGCGTCCATTCCGCCCCAGGGACGCGATCGCCCTCCTCCTCTCCCCGGCGGCGGCGGTAGCCGCCGCGCTGTCCTCGGCGGGGGGCGGTTACCGTTATTTCCCGACACTGGGCGACCCCCTGGCCGGCATCAGGTGGTGGACGGTGGCCTTCCTGGCCACCTATTTCCTCCTCCTCACAGCGATTGGAAGGTGTTGGAAGAGATGGCCCTGGTGGAGATCTCGGATCTGACCTACTGGTACCCCCGCGGGGAGAGGCCCGCCCTCCGGGATCTGGACCTGGAGGTGGAGAAGGGCGAGTTCGTTCTCCTCACCGGTCCCACCGGGTGCGGGAAGACCACCCTCATGCGCCTCCTCAACGGGTTGGTCCCCCACTTCCACGGGGGCGTGCTGCGGGGGAGGGCGCGGGTGTGCGGCATGGACGTGGTGTCCGCCGGTCCGCGCGCCCTCTCCGCCCGGGTGGGGATGGTCTTCCAGGATCCCGAGGACCAGATGGTGAGCACCACCGTGGAGAGGGAGGTGGCCTTCGGCCTGGAGAACGCCGGGCTCCCCGCGCCGGTGATCTCCAAACGGGTGGAGGAGATGCTGGCGGGCATGGGGATTTCCCGGCTGCGGCGCAGTTTCCTGCCCGAGCTGTCCGGGGGCGAGGCCCAGAAGGTCGTCCTGGCCTCCATACTGGCCCTGCACCCGGAGGTACTGGTGCTCGACGAGCCGACCTCGCAGCTGGACCCCCTGAGCGCCGAGGAGCTGCTGACGGTGGTGCGGCGCATCCACGAGGAGACGGGGACCACGGTGATCATGTCCGAGCACCGGCTGGAAAGGTGTTTCCATTACGCCACCCGCGTGGTCCACATGGAGGAGGGGAGCGTGCGTTTCGACGGTACCCCTTCCCAGGCCGCGCGGTGGTGGGGGCCGCGCGAGGGGGCCTTCCTTCCCCCCGTTTCCCGGGTCTTTGCCCGGGCGGGATGGGAGGAGATACCTCTGACCGTGAACCAGGCGCGGCGTTTGATCTCCGGGTTCGCCGGGCCCGCTTCGCGGGCCGCGGAGGTGCGTGGAGGCGCGAGGGAGCTTCTCCGGGGCGAGGGCGGGATGCTGGCGGAAGCCCGGGACCTCTGGTACGTCTATCCGGCGGGCGCGGAGGCTCTGCGGGGGGTGGACCTGCGCCTGGAGAGGGGGAGGAACCTGGTGATCATGGGGGAGAACGGCGCCGGAAAGTCCACCCTGCTGCGCTGTCTCCTAGGCCTTCTGCCACCCACCCGCGGGAAGGTCCTCCTGCTGGGAGAGGCCGCCAGCCGGGAGAGGCTGCCCGGCCTGGCCTCCCGACTGGCCTACTGTCCCCAGAACCCCAATACCTACCTCCTTTCCCCCACCGTACGGGAGGAGATGCTGCGGACCCTCCGGCTCCGCGGGTATCGGGGAGGGGACGCCGAGGAGGCGGTGCGGAGACAGCTGTGCCGCTTCGGCATGGAGGGCTGGGCGGAGAGAGACCCCCGCGACCTGAGCAGCGGGGAGAAGGAGAAGCTGGTCCTGGCCTGCGCTCTACTGCCCCCGGTGCCGGAGCTGCTGGTGCTGGACGAGCCGACCCGCGGCCTGGATTACGGGAGCAAGAAGGAGATCCTGGAGATCATCCAGGAGTGCCGGGACGGCGGGGGCACGGTGGCGGCGGTCACCCACGACGTGGAATTCGCCGCCGCCCTGGCGGACGAGGTGGCCATCCTGGGGGACGGGAGGGTGATCGTCAACGGGGACGCCGGAGACATGCTCAGCGATTCCCTGTTCTTCGCGCCCCAGGTCAACAGGCTCCTGAACGACCTCTTCCCCGGGCTCATCCGTGAGGAGGACGCGGTGGCCGCTCTGAGGAGGATACGAGAGGAGCTGTCCGCGGAAAAGGGCCGCGAGGGCGGGGAGGTGGGAGCTTGAGGGCGTCTCCGACCGGCCCGCCGGTAAACGACCTCTTCCCCGGGCTCATCCGTGAGGAGGACGCGGTGGCCGCCGCGGCTGCTGGGCGTGGGGGGCTGCGGGTCCTGCGCCTCCTCCTTCTGGCCTCCCTGCTCACCACCGTCATCCTGGGGATGACGGGAGTGGCGCCGTTCTCCCGCTGGTCCCTGAACTCCCTCCTCGTGGCCCTCTTGCTCCTGGCCTTGCTCTTCCTCCGCTTCGAGGAGGGCGATTACGGGGCTCGGGAGGTGGCGGTGGTGGGGGCGCTGGCAGCGGTGGGGGCCGCCGGCAGGGTGTTCTTCGCCGCCGTCCCCGGGGTGCAGCCGGCCACCTTCATGGCCGTTCTGGCCGGGTATGCCCTGGGGAGCGAACCCGGTTTCCTGGTGGGTGCGCTCATCGCCCTCCTGAGCAACATATTCCTGGGCCACGGCCCCTGGACGCCCTGGCAGATGCTCGCCTGGGGTGCGGCCGGGGCCAGCGGCAGTCTCCTCCAGGTCTTCCGCCGCCAGCGGACACTGGTGACCGCCGCCGCCGTCACGGTCACCGTCTGGGGATTCCTCTTCGGGTGGATCATGAACCTATGGTTCTGGGTCTCCTTCATCTACCCCCTCACCTGGTCTTCCCTGCTGGCCGCCTGCGCCGCCAGCTTCTGGTTCGACTTCCTCCACGCGGCGGGGAACCTGGCTTTCGCCCTGGCGCTGTGGAACCCGATGGCCGGGATGCTGCGGCGTTACCGGGAGCGCTTCCGCTTCCTCTACCTGGGGGAGGGGGGAGCGGGGTCCGCGGCGATGGGGGACCCTGGGGGCCCGGTGCCTCGGATGGAAGAAAATGGCATGAGAACCCCCGCCGATGGGGTCACGGGATCCGCGCCCCGCGCCGGTGGGCGTGGAAGACGGGGGGAGGACGTGGTTGACGTGGAGTCGCTGCGGAGGTGATCCTGTTGAGATTCAAGTGGCCTGTGGCCGCGCTGACGGTTTTCCTGTTCCTGGCCTTCCTGGCCGTGGGCACCGCCCGGGCGGGCACCGCCGAGGCCCTGGCCTACATCCGGAGCCGGCAGACCCCGGATGGGGGTTTCTGCGAACCGGGGAGGGGCGACGCAGGGCAGGACGCCACCACTGCCTGGTGCATCATGGCCCTCTCCGCCGCGGGGGTGGACGTCTCCTCCCTGCGGCGGAACGGTCGTTCTCCCATGGATTTCCTGGCCACCCAGTCCGCCAACTGGAGGAGCGTCACCGACTACGAGAGGACGCTCCTGGCCGTGGTGGCGGGTGGAGGGAACCCCCGCGACTTCGGGGGAGTGGACCTGGTGGCCAGGGTCACGTCATTCCAGAGGGCGGGGGGGAACATCGGGGACGCGGTGAATTCCAACGCCTTCGGGATCCTCGCCTACCGGGCGGCCGGTCTCCCGGTGCCCCAGGGAGCGGTGCAGTGGCACAGGGGAGCGCAGAACCGGGACGGGGGCTGGGGTAACAGCCCGGGGGCGGCCAGCAACCCGGACATGACCGCCGCCTCCATCATGGCCCTCCGCGCCGCGGGCGTGTCGCCGAGTGACCCCTGCATCGGCTCCGCCCTCTCCTACCTGCGCGCCATCCAGAACCCCGACGGGGGATTCGCCTTCCAGTCGGCGTCCTCCGACGTGGCCGCCACCGCCTGGTGCGTTCAGGCCCTGGTGGCGGTGGGCCAGGACCCCGCGGGAGTGGGCTGGTCCAAGAACGGGAACACGCCCTGGAGCTTCATCCTCTCCATGCAGGAGGCGGACGGGCACTTCGTGTGGATGCGCGGCCGGGACGTGAACCCGCTGTGGACCACCGCCTACGCGGTGTGTGCCCTGGCCCGCAAGCCCTTCCCCGTGGCTGTGGCGCGGGCTCAGGAGATCCCAGCCGCGGGGGATGCGGCGGTGGCCTCCCCGTCCGCGGGCGGCGGGGGGGCGGAGGGCGATGGACCGGCCGC
>FWWL01001921.1_pt1 | contig 46452 bp, 47 predicted proteins | sample 2228331 | NCBI WGS metagenome assembly FWWL01 (sample SAMEA103939775, study PRJEB20133) | metagenome | reverse complement strand
CCAGCGTTTTCCATACCCCGTAAGCGGGCTGAATGGTTCGAGAATTTCTTCTATCATTGTAAATCGCTTCGTTTCCGTATCTAAAAAGTCCTCCAAGATCTATCTCCCTCCAGAGCGCAAATCGATTATATACCTTGCTAAACCAATGTCAAAAAAGGGGGATAGAACCTTTCCCCCTTGTTGTATTTTCACCCACTTCATCTAACGGTCATCAGCAATATAAGTGGAGCAAAAACTTCCGCAACTAGTGACATCACGGTGATCATGGTGTTCAAAGAAGGACCTGCCGTGTCTTTGAAAGGATCACCAACGGTGTCACCAACCACTGCTGCTTTGTGGGCTTCAGAGTTTTTCCCACCGTAATTTCCCTCTTCGATGTATTTTTTAGCATTGTCCCAGGCCCCGCCAGCGTTTGCCATGAACAGAGCCGAAGATTATCCCACTGACGATGCTTCCGGCGAGAAAACCAGCTAACGCTTCTTTTCCAAGGACAACCAAGGTCAGCACTGGCACCGAGATGGACAAGACTCCTGGAAGAACGAGTTCTTTCAAAGCACCCACGGTGGCTATATCAACACACTTTGCATAATCAGGTTTCGCTTTGCCCTCGAGTAAACCTGGTATTTCCCTGAACTGCCTTCTCACTTCGTTGACCATTCTTTCGCAGTTTCTCCCAACTGCGAGTATCAACAAAGCCGAGAGGAAAGGTGGCATCATTGCACCTATTAACAGTCCGGATATCACGTGGGGTGAAATCATATCGAGTGATTGAATGTCTACAAGATGAGCATAAGCTGAAAAAAGCGCAAGAACTGTTAGAGCTGCTGAGCCGATCGCAAAACCCTTGGTGATTGCCTTTGAAGTGTTTCCGGCGGCGTCAAGCATATCGGTCACGGCAACGACGTTCTCTCCCAAACCAGATTGTTCAGCGATGCCCTTCGCGTTGTCGGAGATCGGACCGTACGCATCTGCCGAGATTATCATACCAACTATCGACAGCATTCCAAGTGCCGCACTTGCAATTCCGTAGAACGGATCGATTCCAAACCATTTCGCCAGGTGCCAGGCCGCTATTGTCGCTGCAGAAACGCACAGGATGGGGGGAACAATGCTCGCAAGCCCATATGAAAAGCCCGTGAGTATGTTGATCGCGGTTCCCGTTACAGAAGCTTCCGCCACCTTCTTGGCCGGTTTCTTCTCGATTGAGGTGAAATAATCCGAAGTCAATCCGGTTACAACACCTGCCAGCAAACCGGCAACTGTCGGTAAAAACACCCCCAGCCATCTTTCACCTAGTTGAGAGACTCGCGTCAGGATAAAAAGCAGAACAACAAAGATGATACAAGTTGAAAATGTGCCGATGTTCAAAGCCCTTCCGGGACTTCTTTTGATGCTTCGTGTCACAAAAATTAATCCAACCATTGATGCGATCAAACCCATTGCAGCGATCAGCAATGGGAGAACTGTCATAAAGCCACCACCTATTTCGGCACCGATTATCATAGCGGCTATGATACTCGCTATGTAGGAATCTGTCAAATCTGCGCCCATCCCAGCGACATCTCCAACATTGTCCCCAACGTTGTCGGCGATGACTGCAGGATTTCTTGGATCATCCTCGGGAATTCCAAGCTCGACTTTGCCAACCAAATCAGCACTTATGTCCGCCGTCTTGGTGTATATTCCTCCGCCGGCCTTGGCAAAAAGAGCCAAAGCGCTTGCACCAAAGCTGAAACCAAGAACCATGTTGGAAGCATCGGTATCTGACCAACCCATGAGGCCTCGAAAGATGAAATAAAGAACGCAGATGCCAAAAAGAGATATTCCAACCACAAATAACCCCATAACAGAACCACCAAAGAACGCAACCGGAAAAGCAGCCTTGAGACCTTGCCTGGCTGCAGAAGCAGTTCGCACGTTGGTCTCAACGGCTGCTCTCATTCCAATGTAAGCGGCCAGAGTTGTACACAGAGAACCAAGTACGTATGAAACAGACATTCCAACTCCAACTGACACTCCCCTTGTGTATCCTGCGACAACACCGATGATCACAGTCATCACGGCAACAAAGACGAAGAGTACTTGGTTCTGTCGTTTCAAGTACGCGATAGCCCCTTCTTTAATAGCTCGGGAGATTTCCTTCATTTTCTCGGTTCCCGGATCCTTTGAAACAACATACCTGAAAAGTAGAAGGGCAAGCAGAATCGAACTTGCAGCCGAAAACAAGCTTATGACAAACCAACTCACCAATCTTCCCCCCTTGGAAAAGATTATACAACCCCAATTTCACTTTTTTCAAAGCACGTGGATGTTTTCACCTTTAAGCCCAAAGGAATCAAGGATATTCTTTGTATCAAAGATCAACCTGCATTTCTCCACTAACAGCTTGTAGTCCACGTTCCTTCTGTGCGCTGTGGTGATAACTGCCACATCTGCCCACGTGCACAGCTTTTCAGTCAGTTTCTCGGTTCTTAGTCAGTTTCTCGGTTCTTCTGATTTCATCTTTGTACTTGAATTCCTTCACGTACGGATCAACTGTTACGACATCGGCGTGATACCTTTCTAGAATCTCCAAAACTTTCAAAGCCGGTGATTCTCTTGTGTCGCTGACATCGCCTTTATAGGCGACACCTACCAACAGAACGTGGGCTTTGTTCAGGCACTTCCCCCTTTCGTTCAGCAGTTCGATCACTCTTTGCACGACATATTCCGGCATGGAATCGTTTATTTCTCCAGCAAGCTCGATCAACCTTGTGTGATAGTCATACTCTCGGGCTTTATAGGTGAGGTAAAAAGGATCGATGGGTATGCAGTGTCCTCCGACACCCGGTCCAGGGTAAAATGGCATGAAACCAAATGGTTTGGTTGCCGCAGCCTGTATGACTTCCCAGATGTTGATGTTCATCTTTTTAGCCACTATTGCCATTTCGTTTATCAGGGCAATGTTGACTATTCTGAAGGTATTTTCAAGTATCTTGGCCATTTCCGCTTCCTTCGGAGATGAGACGGTGAAAACTGGAGCTTGTAAGACTGATTCGTACAAAAGTTTCGCTACTTCTGTTGACTTTCTGCCAACACCTCCAACAACCTTAGGCGTGTTTTTTGTTTTGTAGATCAGATTTCCTGGGTCCACTCTTTCAGGGCTAAAAGCCAGATAAAAATCTTCCTCACACTTCAACCCAGTTTTCTCGAGTATCGGTTTGACAACCTCTTCAGTTGTTCCAGGATACGTTGTGGATTCCAAAACGACAAGCATTTCTCTGTGAAGCCTTTTGGCGATCTCTTCGGTTGTATTCACCACGTATGTCAGATCAGGTTGCTTGAACTTATCCAACGGTGTGGGAACGCATATTGTGACAACATCGCAGTCTCTCAAACGATCAAAATCCGTGGTCGCGGAAAGTTTGCCACTCTCGACGACATGTTTTAAATCCTCCGGGACAACATCTCCAATGTAGTTTTCACCTTTGTTAACCATGTCAACTCTATTTTGTTGAATGTCAAAGCCAATAACGTTGAAACCGGCTTTGGCTTTCTCGACTGCCAAAGGTAAACCAACGTAACCAAGCCCGATCACGCCAATTACAGCTGTTTTGTTAACTATCCTGTCTTTCAGCATTGTCATACCTCCTTGAAGAATTTGTGGATTTTTTCCGACACATACATGACTTCCTCTTCGGTCAACTCTGGGAAAATCGGCAGTGCGAGAACCTCTTGTGAGGCTTTTTCCGCTTTTGGCAACGAATAAGCTGCTCCAAATTTTTCAAAACACTTCTGCTTGTGCATTGGCAAAGGATAGTAAATAGCCGTCTCGACACCGTGTTGCTTGAGAAATTCTCTGAGTTTGTCCCTCATGCCGTTTTTCACTCTGATGACGTACTGATGAAAAATGCATCCAAGTCCCTCTTCGATTTTCGGAATGACTATAGAATCCTGTAAATCGCATAAGAGTTCGTTGTATTTCTTAGCTATCTCTATTCTTTTTCGATGGTATTGTTCCAAGTATTTAATCTTCACTCTCAAGACAGCTGCTTGAAGTTCATCCAACCTGCTGTTCACACCTTCGATTAAGTGAAAATATCTGACTTTTGCACCATGAACTCGAAAGATTCTGCAGAACTCTGCCAACTGATCGCTGTTCGTGAGAATCATCCCGCCGTCACCATAAGCTCCGAGGTTTTTGGTGGGGAAAAACGACAAAATGGCCAAGTCTCCAACGCTCCCGCTTTTTTTCTTCCCACCGCCGCTGCATTTCCATTCCGAACCTATCGATTGTGCACAGTCTTCGATTATCCTCAATCCATATCTGCTTTTGATTGACTCAAGTCTTTCAAGGTTCATCGTTCTTCCAAACAGATGAACGGGTATGAGAGCTTTTATGCGATCCTTTTTTGGATGGCTTTGCAGAATCTCTTCCACCTGATCCAGGTCGATGTTGAAGGTCTCATCATCTATATCTGCGAAAACGACTTCTGCGTTGTTTCTCGTCACGCAGCTCACTGTTGCGAAAAACGTGAAAGGGGTGGTTAGAACAACGTCGCCAGGACCAATTCCAAGGGCTTTAACGGCAATGTACAGGGCATCTGAACCGTTTGCAACACCCACTGCATGCTTGACACCGATGTAATCGGCGATCTCTTTTTCAAGGTTCTCAACGTTTGGCCCAAGGATCACCCTGCCAGATTTCAGAACCCCATCGACGACGTTCAAAATTTCCGTTCTAATGGTTTCGTACTGCCTTGTCAAATCAAAGAGAGGAACTTTCATCCTACTCTCCCCTTTCCAGGTACATCTGTCCTGTGGTTTCTATTCGGAAGATGTAAACATTTTCAAGACCCATCTTTTTAACCTTTCGGTAAATCTCTTCGGAACGTTTAAAAGAAGCTATGAGGATTGCTTCCTGATCCGTTGGCTGAAATTTTTCGGGAGGTATTATCGGTACTCCGAAAACATTTTGTCCATGCTTCTTTTCATCCTCGTCCAAAATGGACACCACTTTGAAACCCTCGTTGATCAAAAGCTCTGTCAAAGTTTTTCCTATAACACCGCCTCCATAGAGAACCAGTTTCCTTATTCCTTCTTGCCACAGCTTTTCGAAGACCTTTTTGAAAACCTCCGTTGATTCTCTGTGAAGCCTTGCGATTTCGTTGAAGTACAAAACCGTCAAGTACTGTAAGCGAGTTCTCCCTTCGTCTGTTAAAAGGTACTGCATCTTCTTTTTATTTGGACCCATTTTCTTGATGAACCCATTTTCTTCGAGATTCGAAATGTATCTGTTGATCATCGATGGAGCAACGCCGACTATTTTCGCAAGTCTTTGCTGAGAGAGGGTGCCACATTGGGATATTGTTTTGAGTAAGACGTACTCTTTGAATTTCATCGTCGGTTCAAAAAATCTCTCTTCCAAAATTGATCACTCACTGAGTGAATTATACTACAACACTTCGCCGGCAGATACGAGGTTCAACCAGTCTTGGAAGTAGTGTAAAATTATTATCTTGGAGGTGGTCTTTGATGAGGCTGAAGTTCATCTTTGGACAGTACGAATGTGTTGCCGAGCTTGATCAGCAAAAGGCACCTCTTACGGTTGAGGCTATTTTGAAAGAACTTCCCATCAAGGGAGTTGTTAACCGCTGGGGTGACGAAATTTACTTTGAGACACCCGTGAAGTTGAACTTCAAGGAGAACAGCAAGGACGTTGTCGAGGAAGGGGATGTGGCGTTTTGGATACCCGGTAGGGCGATCTGCTTGTTCTTTGGCAAAACACCTATCAGCGATGACAAAATTAGACCGGCGAGCGCCGTTAACGTCTTTGGCAAAATAAAGTCGGATTTGAAAATCTTGAAGCAAGTTGCGGCCGGAACAAAGGTTCTCGTTGTGGTCGAGGATTGAGATGTGTGATAACATACGAATGAAAAAGGAGTTGAGTGAGTGAATCAAAGAACCCTTTTGTACATTTTGATGGCTTTTGTTGGATTTTTCATAGTTTTTCAGTTCATATCGATTTTCACGCAGAAACCGCCCTTTGAGCTGGTTTATTACCGTACGCGTATGGAATATGACTACAGCGGTTCAGCGGTTTTTACAACAACGGCTGGCTTGTTCTTCAAGGATAAAAACAAGCAAGCCCAGTACGTGCAGCAATACCAACAAGTCTCGCTTGACACTTTCAAGAAATACTTTGAGGATGTGAGCAAGCGAATTGGCAGAGAAGTTGAAGTGATCTCTATGCAGTCCGACTTGAACGAGCGAGCTGGAATTTTGGAAATCGTCGAGACTGCAAAATTGAACAACGCCGCAGTTGTAACTGACAACGTTGTTGATACGCAGATGAAAGACTTGACGATCAGTGGTTCTAACGATTCTGAAATAGTAATCGTTATACCAACGGATGCGGTGATCGTGACCGTTGAACCTACGCCAACGAAAATTGTCGATAACCAAATTTATTGGCAGTCCATTGGTCCAAGGATGTCTTTCCCGAGAGTTGTTTTCAAACGGGGTGAATGATTTGACGTCAGAATTCGCCGATTTGTTGAAGCGATCAAAATACTGCGTTGTTCTAACTGGCGCCGGAATCAGTACACCCAGTGGGATACCGGATTTTAGAAGTCCGACTGGACTTTACTCCAAGTATTCCAAGTATTCGGAGGAAATCTTTGATATTGAATATTTTTACTCCAATCCAGGTGCTTTTTACTCGTTTTGCAAGCAGGCTTTGCTTCCAATGATCGATGCTCAACCAAATGTTGCCCACAAATTCCTCGCGAAGTTGGAGGAGTTGGGTTACGTAAAAGCAGTCATAACTCAAAACATCGACGGGCTTCACCAGAAGGCTGGGAGCAAGAACGTAGTCGAGCTGCATGGGACAATCTATCGCTTTCGATGCGACAGGTGTGGTAAAAATTACGAGCATAGATGGGTCAGAGAAGAACTTGAAAGAACGAATCTTCCGCGGTGTTTCTGTAACGGGTTGGTTAGGCCTGAGATAGTTTTCTTCGGTGAGAGTTTGCCGTCCAAGGCAGTCGAGATGGCCGAGAATCATTCTTTAAGATGCGATCTGATGGTTGTAATGGGAAGTTCCTTGGTGGTTTACCCTGCGGCGAGTTTCCCGATTTTGGCGAAGAGATCTGGTGCCAAACTTGTGATAATAAACAAAGGTGAAACCGGGCTTGATCATCTCTGCGATATGAAGATAGAAGAAGACCTTGTTGCGTTCTCGGAACAAGTGCTTCAAAGCCTTTCATCTAATTAAGAGTAAAGGAGTTGAAAGGATGTACCAAATAGCGGTCTTTGGTAAAGTGAACCTCGACACATTTCTCTACATCGACAGACTGAGGATAGGAGAAAACCACCTGTGCAGCCAGACGATGGTTGACATTGGTGGGAAGGGAGCCAACACGGCGGTTGCGCTGGCAAAGCTTGGTTTAAAACCAGCGTTGGCAGCCTGTCTTGGCAACGACAATCTATCTCAAAGCATAGCCAAGAAGCTCGAAAAGTACGGAGTGGATATTTCCATGCTCAAGAATGTCAGCAGCCAAACTGGCAAAACCTTCATAGTCGTTGACTCACAGGGAACCAACACTATGTTTCACATCCTTGGTTCCAACGCCGACTTCAATCCTGAGTTGATCGATTGGACCTTTCTTGAAACTGTCTCGGCTGTCTTTATCCAGTTTGGTTTACCAGTTGAAACAGTTCGTGAGGTAATAACGATGTCCAAGCGGAACGGGAAATACGTTTTTGTCGATCCAGCGGGTTTCCAGAGCGATGCTGTACTTGATTTGGTCAGCTATGCCGATACGATCGCGCCGAATGAAGTAGAGCTTTTGAAGATGGCTAAGGAAACTCAAACGGAGAAAGCCGCCAAGAAACTCATCTCACTTGGCGTTGAAGAGGTGCTTGTCAAACGCGGTGAAAAGGGTGCGACGCTCTTCACCCAGAAAGCTTCTTACCATCAAGATGCGTATCAGGTTAAAGTTGTTGACACCACTGGAGCTGGTGATGCTTTGAATGCTGCCTATATCTTCGGAAAACTGAAAAAGCTCGATGTTAGACAAACCTTGAAAATTGCCGTCGCGGCTTCCGCCGTGACTGTAACAAGACAAGGAACTTCCAGTGCTTCTCCCACGAAGGAGGAACTTGTTTTGTTGAATTTCTAAGTAGCAACGGAGAACAGGATCTTGCAAAACTGCTCTGAAGAGGTGGAAACCTGTGAAAAAATACATCGTTGTGACCGGTGGAGTCTTGAGTGGAGTTGGAAAAGGGATTTTCTCCGCATCCCTTGCTAGATTGCTCAAAGAATGTGGTCTTAGAATAAACGTCATGAAAATCGATCCATATTTGAACGTGGACGCTGGAACAATGAACCCTAACCAGCACGGGGAGGTTTTTGTAACCGAGGACGGATACGAAGCAGACCTTGATCTTGGTCATTACGAAAGATTTCTCGGAGAGGATATGAGAAGAACCAACAACTTGACCGCCGGGCAGGTCTACTCGTTGATCATTCAAAAAGAAAGGGAAGGAAGTTATCTCGGCTCGACAGTTCAGATAGTTCCACACGTCACTGGGGAGATCAAAAAGCGGATTGAATCACTTGATGGGGAAATCAACGTCATCGAAATCGGCGGAACCGTTGGCGACATAGAAAGTGAGGTATTTCTCGAGAGCGTCAGACAGCTTGCCTTGGAAAAACCAAGGGAAGACTTCATGTTCGCACACGTGACTTATGTGCCATATCTCAAGGCTTCGAAGGAGTTTAAAACCAAACCAACCCAGCAATCAGTTCAGTTACTGCGTCGATCGGGAATAAACCCGGACATGATCGTTGTCAGAAGTGAATCGGCGGTAAACGGAGATAGTCTGAAGAAGGTGGCACTTTTTGGTGGAGTTCCGCAGGATATGGTTATCAACCTTCCAGATGTTTCAAATGTGTACTCGGTTGTTGAAATACTTTACGATCATGAACTTCACAAAAAGGTTGCCGCCAGGTTGAACATCGACTTACCGAGATCAACCTTCAGTTGGGACTATCCAAAGGTCTTCAAGCCATTGAAAATCGCTTTGGTGGCAAAGTACCTTGGAACGGACGATGCTTATAAGAGCATAGTCGAATCCATTCTACTTTCGGGAGCATCGAAGCCTGTGACAATTGATGCGGAAACGCTTGAAGAAATGAGCTACGAAGAGGTTTGTGCAACGCTTGACGAATTCGATGGTTTGATAATCCCTGGAGGTTTTGGGAAAAGGGGAATAGAGGGGAAGATCAAAGCGATTCAGTTTGCCAGGGAGACTAAGAAACCAATCCTTGGAATCTGCCTTGGTATGCAGCTTATGGTTGTCGAATTTGGAAGAAATGTGGCGGGACTCAAAGGTGCGAACTCAACGGAGTTTGATCCAGACACACCACATCCGGTTATCACGATGATGGAAGAACAAAAGAGGATCATGAAACTTGGTGGGACGATGAGACTTGGAGCTCAAAAGATGACGATTCTTGAGAACACAAGGCTCTATGAGATATACAAAACAACAGAGGCAAGCGAAAGGCACAGACACCGTTACGAGGTCAACTACGAACAGTACAAAGATCTTTTCAAATTCCCAAACGAGGATGGTTACAAACTCACCATAAGTGCAATGTCACAGTTCGTTGAAGCGATAGAACTTGAAAATCATCCCTACTTCATAGGCATTCAATACCATCCTGAGTTTAAATCAAAGGTTGGAAATCCGCACCCGCTGTTCAAAGCGTTTGTAGATACCCTGCAGAAAAATAAATTTTAAGAAGTCTGAACGATTCACAAGAGACTCATAGATCTTCTCGAAATGCCAAAACAAATCGCTGTAGGGATAGGCACTCTGATCAATCATTTTGGTGAGGATACCTGAGGATACCAAGCCTTTCACAGGTCTATCTGATGGGAAGATATTTTGTTGCGTGATATCTCACGAAGTTGATCGGAAATCTAACAATCATGGTTATCCAGAAAAGTTGAAAAAACCAAACTCTTGAAGGATTCTTCAGATGTTTTTCAAATAAAAGCGTTTCCTGAACACAAACATATTGTGATAGAATAACAACAAAGGGGGACCACAAACCTATTATGGGGAGGTGTATTTCGGTGAAAAGGCTTTTCCTGCTATGCGGTTTTGCAGCATTGGTCCTCATCCTGGCAAGTTGTTCTGCTCCTGTTGTGGCAACCCTCGACGTTGATCAAAGGTTTGCGAATGTACAGAACGTTCCAGCCGTTGCTGATCCTCAAACCCAGTTGGCTGAGATAACGTTGTCATGGACGATCAACGATCCTAGCGGCGCAACGTGGAGCTTTGAAGTGTATCTTGGCAAATCCAGTGTGAATTTGTCAAAAGTAGCAACGGTGGGGATGGAAGGTTCTTACACTTTGGAAGGACTTGAAGCCGGTGAGACCTACTACTGGAAGATTAAGGGTATTTCAAGCGATGGAAGGACTGCTGAAACAGAGATCTACAGTTTCTCCATAGCCCAAAACTTTTCGAAACTGAGTGTTCTTGAGTTCACGACTGGAAAGGCTGCCGATGGAGTCCAGGTGGTCGTCAAGCAGAATGGAAACGCACTGCTGACAGGTGAAACCAACGAAGATGGGCTTTTCTGCTGCTATTTACCAGAGGGCAGATACGACATTTTCATGGGAGCAGAGAATAGGGCAACCAGTGTGATCTACAATTACGATCCTGTTTTGATTCCAAATATTGAAGCCTTGTGCAGAAGGACAATGACCGACAACGACGAACTGCTGGATGTTGAGGTAAAATTCTACGATTACTGGACAAGTCAAGAAATTGACATAACTAATCCTGTTACAACCGATGTTGTAACAACAAGGTTACAGAGAAAAATGGTGAAACAATCATGCTTGCGTACGTCGGTGTAAATTATGTTCCATCAGCTGTTGCTCGAGATGCCGGTATAGTAGTTCCAGCCAACGAGATGACAATCCCTCCAGTTGTCCTTTGGGGCTTCACTGGAAAGGTTGTGCCAGTTCACGTGGTTCTTTACACCTTCAACGACACGAGGATGGATTATATCTTCTATCTTGACGTTCAATACGAATACACTCAACCAGTGACCTTGCAACAGCCAACAGGTCTTATTTACATAGGCTGGACAAGCGATGCGAATGTGCAGTACTACTCGCTACCAAAACCTATCAAAAGCAGGCTCGAAAAAATTCTTGGATCGGACGATCTTTCTGAATTCCTTCCAGAGCACAGAGTTCCCGACACAAACATGTTTTTGAGATTGTATTGGGACTATGTAACGCCTTCTCCAGACTGGGCAGGCTACAACGTTTACAGGTCGGACGATGGAGGAGAAACTTGGCAATTGCTTGGAAGAAGTATTACTTATACCACAGAGCTTGGCACACCAAAATTTCAGTTCATTGATCCAGGTCACGGTTTAGAGCCAGGCAAAAAGTACATCTACAAAGTCACAACGCTTTATCGAGATGGTCAAGAGAGCGATGGAACAACAGTCGAGGTAGTTCCACTCGACCTGTTCAAGGTCAAGCTGATCTCACCGGCTGACAACCAAACCAACGTCTCTTTGACACCGACTTTCAAGTGGAAACCTGTTGATTGGAGAGATAAAACAAGTACACCGCATCTTGGTGGAAGTGAGATTCAAGATGAAGATATTCTGTTCATATATCAATATTCACCGTGGATATACGACATGGTGGTGAGTGAACAACATATATTCAACCAATACGGTTATGAAACATATGGGCCAGAAGAAGTTGAATTACCATGGGACCAAGGTTCGTGGGTCACAATAAGACCAGACGGAAGCTATGATTCTATCGAAAAGCTTGAAAAATTCAAAACCTACGAGTGGGGGCTTGATACAGCGGTGGCTGTTTACGAAGATCCGGATGACGAGGGCTTGTGGTTTTCCGTCACAATTGACTACGGTTACGGTTTCGATCGTTGGACAAACGAAGCGGATAACTTCAACAGATTTACCACTGGCGAAGAGTGATGAGCCGAAGGGAGGTGAAGTACGATGAAGAAATTGATGATGAGTTTAGTTGTTCTGGTGTTTTTGGTCTCCGCGTGCATGGTTAAAACACCGCAGTTGCAAACAGATCTGTCAAGCGAAGTGAACAGAATGATCAACTACGACAGGACGGCTGAGATAATGTCCAACGTGTTGATAGTTGGTTACAGCAACAACAAGCAGGATGCGATAGAATTGGTGAAATCGATTGATCCAAATGCGAAAGTAAGAGCGCATCTTGACCAGATAAATGCGATCAGTTTTGAGATTTCAAAACCATTTGATGAACTGATAGAGGAAGTAAGACAAAAGTTGGTTGCAGACAAAGAGCTGAAAGAGAAGTTTACCTACTTTGAACCAAGCTACAAGAGATATCTCATTGAACCGTTGAAAAGCGACGAGTGGAAGAAACTGCAGTGGTCTGGGACGATAGAATCTTTGAAAGTTAAGGCGAGTTCTTCCAGCGTTCAGCCTGAGGACGACGGATTTTGGAAGTGGTTGTGGGGAGCAAGGAAGGTCAAAGCACCCGAAGCGTGGAATCTTGGTTATACAGGAGCAGGAGTAATCGTGGCTGTCGTTGACACCGGTGTCGATGGAACTCATCAAGATCTACAAGGTCAGCTTGTCACTGGGTTCAGACCTTCTACTGGTGACCTTCTTGCCCCAGATTCGGACAGCAGTTATGGTGGGGCTCACGGCACTCATGTGGCAGGAACGATAGCGGCGAAGGACAATGATATAGGCATTGTTGGAGTTGCTCCAAACGCCAAGATTATGCCGATAGTCATTTTTGAAGAAGATGGGTATGTCGGCGATGACTTAGTGGTGAATGGATTTTTCTGGGCAGCTGAGAATGGGGCAAAGATCTTCTCAAACAGCTGGGGTGGAAAGGGCTATTCGATCACGCTTGCCCATGCGATTGCGAGGATAATGAAGGACTACAACGGAATTTTCGTTGCGTCCGCTGGAAACAGTCACACAGATGAGATTCACTATCCATCGTGTTATCCAGGTGTCATAAACGTTGCGGCAAGTACGGCAACGGATGGTATAACCGACTTTTCAACTCGCGGAAGATGGGTAACTGTTGCTGCACCTGGAGATTTCACCATTCTTTCCACCGTACCTGGGCCTGATAAACTGGGGTATAACTGGGGCATGAAGGTTACAGTCTTGGAGACGAAGAAGTTGGAACTTACGATTTTTACGGTGGAACGTCGATGGCAACGCCACATGTTTCAGGTGTGATAGCGTTGCTAGTTGAAAAACTGGCAGCGGAGGGTAAAGACTACACGCCGTATCAGATTAGAAAACACATCGCTCAAGCTGCCGATGACATAATGGGCTTGGGTTTTGACCACGACAGCGGTTGGGGAAGGGTGAACGCATACAAAGCGTTGACAACAGAACTTCCCACTGACAGAGGTGCAAATGTGTTGTTTAAGTTCCATGTCGAAATTAACGGTGTTGATTATTACGCACCCGAAGTCTACGTGACAATGTACCCAGAGAGTTCAACCGTGCCGATTTACTATGGAAAATCAAACGAAGGCGGTGAAGTACCTTTTGTGGCAATAGAGCCAGGCAAATACGATATTTACGCTTGTTTCGGGGATCTGTGGTATTTGGAGGATATTTACGGTATCACTATCACTATCGACGATCAACTCACGAAGCATTTTGAATTCACCTTCTCTAATGGTGATACGATTGTACCGGTGTTCATGGGTTCGCTAACTTTACCGTAAAAAAAGAGGGGGATCTGTTCCCCCTCTTCCCCTCTTTTCTAGTATCACTTCGCGTAAGCAACAGAACGCTTTTCTCTTATCACAACAACTTTCAAGACTCCCGGGTATTCAACCTCTTCTTCTATTTTCCTGGCTATCTCGTAAGCGAGCTTTTCAGCTTCGGCGTCGTCGACTTTTTCAGGCTCGACGATTACCCTCACTTCTCTACCAGCTTGAATCGCGTAGGCTTTTTCGACATTCTTGAATCCCATGGCTATCTTTTCCATCTTCACTATTCTTCTAATGTAGTTCTCCAGACTCTCTCGCCTTGCTCCAGGTCTTGCGGCAGACAAAGCATCAGCTGCGCCAACCAATATCGACTCGGGATAGATCGGATCTTCTTCACCATGGTGGCTCATTATCATGTTGATAACATAATCAGGCTCTCCATAGCGTTTTGCAATCTCCGCACCGATTTCGGTGTGTGAGCCTTCGACCTCGTGGTCCAAAGCTTTTCCAATGTCGTGCAACAAACCTCCACGTTTTGCTTTGTCAACGTCAAGTCCGAGTTCTTCAGCCATCAAAGCCGCAAGCTGTGCAACTTCTACCGAATGATCGAGCACATTTTGACCATAGCTTGTTCTGTATTTGAGTTTTCCAAGCAACTTCACAAGCTCCGGGTGTAAACCGGTTATACCAGTTACAAAGGTCGCTTCTTGCCCTGCCTCCTTTATCGCCTTTTCCATTTCCTGTTTGGATTTTTCGTACATTTCTTCAATCCTCGCAGGATGGATTCTTCCATCCGCAACGAGCTTTTCCAAGGTGAGCCGTGCAATCTCCCTTCTGATGGGGTTGAAGCTTGAAAGGACAACGACCTCCGGTGTGTCGTCAATTATCAAGTCAACTCCGGTTATCTTTTCGAAGGTTCTTATATTCCTACCTTCGCGTCCTATGATTCTTCCTTTCATCTCATCCGAAGGTAAACTCACGGTGGATACGGTTATTTCACCGACGTACTCCGGCGCATACCTTTGAACCGCAGTGGCGATGATTTTTTTTGCCTCTTTTTCCGCTTCTTCTTCGTACCTTTCCTTAATTTGTTTGAAGATCACCGCAAGATCGTGTTCGTACCTTTCTCTTGCCTCTTGAAGAACTATTTCCCTCGCCTCTTCAACGGTCATTCCAGCCAGCTTGATGAACTTTTCGTCGAGTTCGCGTTCTCTTTGTTCGATCAACTTTCTTTGAGTTTCAAGCTGATTTTTGAGCGCTTCCAGCATAGATTCTTTCTTTTCAACGGCTTCCTCGCGTTTCGATATCAGTTCCTCCCTTTTGAGTAGTCTTTCTTCCGCGGCTCTGAGCTCTGTTTCCCTTCTTCTTCTCTCTTCCTCAAACTCTTCTTTTATTCTGTGAGCTTCTTCTCTTGCCTCAATGATTGCCTTTTTCTTTATCTCCTGAGCGTCCTGTTCAGCTTTTTTGAGTATCGAAGCTGCGTCTTGCTGTGCGCTCTTGGCCTTTTTCTCCAGCTGAGATTTTGCGATTTTATAGCCAACAAAGCCGCCGATCAAAACTCCTCCAAGAATGCCCAAAATCGCTGCAACTACAATCATCCATCTGCACCTCCTGTTTCATGGTCTAAAAGATCTATCTGGTCAGGGGTGAAACCCCTTCGATACAGATACTCCCTTGCCTTGGCCTTGTCTATTTTGTGAAGAGTCAGAATCCTTTTCATGACGTAAAGTACATCTGATTCTCTCAATACATCTTCGATGGCTTTTTCCGCAATCTCTTCTTTCACACGTAACTCCTTCAACTTCATCTTGATCTTGAATGGACCATAGCCTTCCACGTTCAGCATGTGATCCGCATAGAGTTTTGAAAATCTCTCATCATCCAGTATTCCCTTTTTTATCCACATAGAGTTTTGAAAATCTCTCATCATCCAGTATTCCCTTTTTTTCAAGCTCGAATACCACTTTTTCAACCGTTGCTTCCTCAAAACCAGCATCGAGGAGTCTGGTTCTCAGCTCCCACTTGGATCGCAAACGGTATCTGATGAGTTTTTCCGCTCGTTTCAAGGCCTTGTCAAGATCCTCCTCAGCCATTTTTACCACGTTTCACCAAAGGCAGATTGTATTTCTGCCTAATTTTGTTCTCGATTTCATCGGCTATTTCTGCATTTTCCTGAAGGAATGTCACAACGTTGCCTTTGCCCTGTCCAAGGGTGTACTCTTTTCCAGAATCGGAGACGTAGAAGAACCAGCTTCCTTTGCGTTGTATCAATCCTTCTGAAACGGCAACGTTGAAGATCTCGTTTTCCCTCACTATTCCCTTACCGTAGATGATGTCAAAATCAGCTTTTTTGAAGGGTGGGGCAACTTTGTTTTTCACGACTTTGGCGCTGACTGTGTTGCCGATTATGTCGTTTCCTTCCTTTATCGCTTCGCCCCTTCTTACCTCAATTCGAAGCGATGCGTAGAATTTCAACGCAAGTCCTCCAGTCGTGGTTTCTGGGCTGCCGTACATCACACCAATTTTCATTCGTATCTGGTTGGTAAAAATCACTATCGCCTTAGAGCGGCTGACGCTTCCGGCTATCTTTCTCAACGCTTGCGACATCAACCTTGCTTGAAGCCCAACCTGCATGTCTCCCATACTACCCTCGATTTCTACTCTTGGAACAAGAGCAGCTACCGAATCAACAACCACCAAATCCACCGCATTACTTCTGACAAGTTCATCGACTATTTCCAAAGCTTGCTCTCCGTAATCGGGTTGGGCTATCAAAAGGGTTTTCAAATCAACCCCAAGGGCTTTCGCATATATCGGATCAAGTGCATGTTCAGCGTCAACCACAGCTGCGACCCCACCGAGCTTCTGCACCTCGGCTATCGCGTGCAAGGCAAGTGTGGTCTTGCCACTCGATTCTGGACCGTAGATCTCCACTATCCTTCCTTTTGGATAGCCTCCAACTCCAGTTGCAATGTCAAGTGCCAATGAACCGGTTGAAACTACTTCAACGGGTGCTACCTGGGTTTCTTCTCCGAGGATCATTATTGAACCTTTTCCAAAGGTCGTTTCGATTTTCTTGATCGCCTTTTCCAGTACGTCGAGTTTTTCTTTCTTCTCTTTTTGACTTTCATTCATGCTTTGTTACGCCTCCTTCAAAATTGCATTCGTAGAGCTTCTTGTAAATTGGTCCTGTTGGAGTAAGTGTCGACGAATAAACGGCAAAACGATCCACAGCCACGACAATTGGTTCGAATTTGATATCTTCCAACAGGGCTTTCCAAGCAGTTGGGAGTTGTTCCTTGATCCTTCCTATTGTTATGTGTGGTGAGAATCTTTTTTCAAAGCTAAAATTGTGCTTCGAGAGTTCTGCTTCCATTTCTTCGTAGAGTTTCTGAAGCGCTTGGTTCGATTTTACCCCAAGCCATATGACGGCAGGTTTGCCTTGTTTCATGAAATAACCAAGCTTCTCAACTTGATATGAAAAAGATGGGAATCCTTTAACTCTTTCGTGCAAATGTCTTGTCATTTCATCAACTTTCTTTGGATCTACCTCTCCAAGGAAAAACAAGGTCAAGTGTACGTTTTCTCTGCTGACCCAGTTAGCTTTGAATCCTCTTCGCATAAGCTTTTCGATTATTTGTTGAGACAAGTCTCTTACCTGTTCGTTGACGTCAATTGCCACAAAGGTTCTCACTTAGATCCCCCCAGTGCTCTTTTGTTTTGGTAAACATACAAAACCATCGACAGGACAGTGAGAAAGGCGCACAGGTAAACCAATAACCTGTCAAACCACCACAGTTGTGATTTGAAGGATTGCGAGAAGAGTACATAGATTATGAGAATCATCTGAACGACTGTTTTTGCCTTGCCATAGATGTTCGCTTGGATTATCGTTCCCTGGCTTGCCGCAAGAATTCTTACAGCGCTAATCACCGTGTCCCTGGCAACCACAACGGCCACAAGCCATGATGGGATCTTGGGTATCATGGCTATCATAATCGAACTCACAAAGACCTTGTCTGCAATTTGGTCGAAAACCTTGCCGAAGTTCGTCACTTGGTTGAGTTTCCTTGCCGCCAAGCCATCGAGGTAGTCAGTTAACGCACCAAAGATGAAAAGAAAAAACGCAATCTTCCACTGCTCGTAAGCCAGAAGAACAAACAACGGTACTGACAAAAACATCCTCAAGGTTGTTAAAAAATTGGCAAAGCTCATAAGATCAGTTCTCCTTTCATGTCGTATTCTTCAGTTTCTGTTATGAGCACCGTATAAAAATCCCCTAAGGCTATCTTTTTGCTCCTCTTTACAAACACTACTCCGTCCACCTCCGGTGCATCCAAGTGACTCCTTCCAAGGTAGTATTCCTTATCGAATGATTCGATCAGTACTTTGACCTTCTTCCCTTCGAAGCGCTTCAGCCTTTCCTCCGATATCTGGCTCTGAAGTAAAATGACTTCCTCTTGTCTGCGGGCTGCCACCTCCATCGATACTTTTTGATCGAATTTGCTTGAAATTGTTCCTTCTTCGTCAGAGTAGACAAAGCATCCCAGCCTGTCAAATTTTGCCTCTTGCAAAAAGTTCAAAAGTAACTCAAAGTCTCCTTCGGATTCGCCAGGAAAACCAACGATGACAGCGCTTCTGATGGCACTGTCAGGGTTGAGCTTTCTGATTTTCTGAATCATCTGCAAAAGTTGATCTGACGTCTTCATTCTTCCCATTTTTCTGAGAATCCCATCGCTCCCATGTTGAACAGGTATATCAAAGTACGGTAACACTTTCTTGAGATTTAAGACAGCGTCGATGATCTCTTCGTTCAAATGATCCGGGTGAAGGTACATCACCCTTATCGCGAAATCCCCATCAAGGTTGTTCAGCCTGGCAAGCAGTTCAGGGAGTGAAGGCTTTCGATAAAGGTCTACACCGTAAGCCGTTGTATCCTGAGCAACCAATATGAGTTCCTTGACCCCTTGTTTCAAGAGGTCCAAAGCTTCCTTCTCGATGCTCTCAATTGAACGACTTTTGAATCTGCCTTTGAAGAGAGGGATGGAGCAAAAAGTGCAACCTCTGTCACAACCGTCCGCAATCTTCAGATAAGCAAAAGATTTGCCTCTTTCACACCTTTGGGCTTCCTCGTAAATCGTGGAAGGTTCTTGAACAAGGAATCTTACTCCCTTTTCCAGGGCATCTGCGATTTCAATCGGTGACAAAACGCCGTACCAAGCGTCTACCTCCGGTATCTCTTCGGCAAGTTCACTGGCATAGCGCTGCACCAAACAACCTTTTACGCAAAGAAAAAGATCACGTTTTGATTTGTATTGCACAAAGGTCAGGATCTCATCTATTGACTCTTTTTTTGCGTCCTCAATGAATCCACAGGTGTCTATTATTACTGCATCGGCTTTGTGGACATCCTTTACGATCTCATGTCCTCGTTGACGTAGTATCGCCTCCAGGACGTTGCAGTCCGCTTCGTTCTTCGGACAGCCCAGTATTTTTATTCCTATTTTCATCAATTTCCTCACCCTTCAACAAAATTTTTCTTTTCTGCATGTAGAGCTTGCGAATATGTTCGAGTTCCTTTTTGTAAACCTCACTCTGATAATTTGGGTACGTGAACTCCCAATGTCTAAACCCAATGTCTAAACCCTCCAGAAAGATAAATCAGCGTCACTTCGGCATAGATACCGTTTCTTAGATAAATTCTGTTCCCCCAAGGCTTTGTCGAAGCCAGAACAAAGTTCATGTGGTGAACATAACCTGGGTCCAAGTTGAACTTTCTTTTCCCTTCGACAGCGAATTTTTTCTCAAGCCAGTTCGTGAAGATTTTTACGTCTGCAAGCAGCGAAGGATGTATGAGCTTTTCAAAACTCAAAAGCTTTCCTTTCAGATCCGATCCCATTTCCTGATCATAGTAAGCCGTGTAGATGCCAAAAGGCAACTCAGCAGAAACGTAATCGATTCTACCAAAATGGTTCTCCAGATCATTTCTGATCTCTTCGAGCCAGTAATCAACATGCTGAGAAAAAATGAATATGACAAGGTTGACCAAATCAACCTTCCTTATTTCCCCCACACAACCACCTCGAAGTTTTCCGCCAAGATCCTCCATTCTTTCGATCTTGTCACAACTGCGCAGACTCCTTTGTTGTTAGTGATTTGATACTTTTTGCCCACTTGAAGTATGACCGATTCGTTGGGGTTCAAAGGCAGTCCATCGAAGTATACAACATCGTTGGACAGATTGATGAGTTTCAAATCTAAACTACCAAGTGTTTTGAAGAAGTTGTAACTTGAGTAGATGAAAAACATCGACACCGCTGCTAAAATCAGCAGAAGCGTTATTCTGAAAAAATCTCCATTCAGCAGAGTTTTTTTTCTTTTTTCCTCTGTCTTCGTTTGCTCGTATCCTTCGAGCAGTTCATCTGGGTTGAGTTCCAACAAAGCAGCATAGGCCCTGATGTACTGCTTGACGTAAAACGGTGCATCAACTCTGTCAAAAGCGCCTTCTTCGATTGTTCGAATTTTCCACGATGGTATGCCGAGTTTTTCGGCAACCTGATTTATGGTAAGGCCCTTTTCCTCGCGAGTGGTCTTCAATTTTTCCCCGATGATCGTCCACTTTTCCATTCCGACCACTTCCCAAAAAAATTTATTCTCTGTACAAACAAAATTATACCAGCTGAGCCTTCCTCAAACCATTTTTCGACAGAAAATGTTTACCACAGTTTTCAAGACAGTGGTCGATTGCCGACAACACCATCACCCTGTCTTTCAAGTTTTCAACGTAATCGATATCATCCCCATCAATTACCAGAACATTTGAATCATTCGAGGATGAAAAGGTTTCATCGTACAGCGAGCAGAGTTTTTCCCAGTAGGATCTTTCGACGTTTAATTCGTAATGTCGTCCCCTTTTTGCGATTCTATTCATAGCTGTTTCAACGCTGCACTTTACGTAGATCAAAAGTTTTACCGCTGGAAGAAGTTCGCTCATGGTTTTGTAAAATCCTTCGTAAATTTCATACTCAAGGTCATCCAGAAGTCCAAGCTCTTTCTGCATCCTCACGAACACAAAATCGCCCATCATGGAGCGATCCATCACAGCTTTTTCTATTTTGTTGGCTTGGTTGATCTGCAGAAATCTCTTGTGCAGAAAGAACAGTTCCATGGTGAGGCACCATCTTCTTTTGTCGGTATAATATCTCTCCAAGATCCTATCGGCTAAAGTATCGTTCATTTCGTAAAATCCGACCATGCCTTTTTCCTTTTCGAGGATTTCGACAAGTGCCGTCTTACCGGCTCCGACGGTTCCTTCAACAACGATCTCAAGCACTTTCAACACCCTTTCTCAAGGCTTTTCCATCGTATTCGTACACAACTTTTCTTCTCGATTTGAGTAAGTTCACAATCACTTCTTCTAACCCTTCGAAGCTCTGGTCGATTTGATCGGTGTTCACAACAAGCAAGGAGGAAAGATTGTAGCTGGAGAAAAATTCCTCGTAGCATTGATTCAACACGTACCAGTAGTTCTTGTCAACTTGAAGTTCCCAAGGTCTGCCTCTTTTTTCGATTCTCTCGATAGCCGTTTCTGTGGAACATTTGAGATAAACCATCAGTTTTGGTGGAACCGAAGATTCAAGCAACTTTGTGTGCAGTTCTTTGTAGATTTCATACTCTATCTTTGTCATTTCTCCTCGCCTGAACAAGGTCATTGGAAAGATGTGATCACAGAAGATCGAGCGATCCATTATCACGTTTGATTTTTCCTGTGCTATCTTCATTTGTTCAAAGCGCTTTGTCAAAAAGTAGATCTGCAACTGAAAGGCCCACCTGGATGGTTCAGCGTAGAACCTTTCCAGTATTTCAAGCAGCTTAGGATCAGTCAGTTCGTACAGTGGTTCCAGTCCGAGTTTCTCCGACATGACTTTTATAAAGGTTGTTTTACCCGCACCCACTGTACCTTCTACCACGAGTTTTGGTCTCATACTTGCTCCCCCAGAATTCGTTTTAGTTGTTTGTGGATCGATTTTACACTTGCCAGAATTTCCCCGCTTTCCAAGTCGAAATCGCCCTTTATACCGCTGATTTGAACATGTGCTTCGGTCGCTATCAAAACGCCGGCCGCTATGTCCCACGGTTTCAAACCTACTTCCCAATACCCATCCAACCTTCCACACGCCAGATAGCAAAGTTCTATGGAGGCAGAACCAAGAATTCTAACTTCTTGCACAACTTTTGAAACCTCGAATATGCTCTTGAAAGTCCAACCAAACAGTTCATTGATATATGGGATACCTGTTACAACAAGGGATTGCTCGAGGGTGGGACTACGGTCGTTGTAGATCCTTTTTCCATTCAAAAAGGCCCCCAGACCTTTCTTGGCGTAAAAAAGCTCATCGGTCATTGGTACATAGACTGCTGCTTCTGTGATCTGACCACGATCAAGTCTTGCGATGCTCACTCCAAAGAACGGCAAACCATGCGAGTAGTTCAAAGTCCCGTCTATTGGATCCACCAAAAAAACACACTCATAGTCGGGTATTTTCTTTTCACCATCACCTTCTTCCAAAACAAATTTTGCTTCTGGGAAACTTTTCTTTATTGTTTCAACTATAATTTCTTGGCACATCACGTCAACCTCAGTTACAACGTCGGAGATGATCGGGATTTCACATGGACTTTCTCCACTTTGCCGAGTTTCTCAAGCGCGAACTTTCCAGCTTTCATCGCTGCTTCACAGATTATCTGCACCTTTTCTCAGCTCCTCCCTGATCCTGAACAACTCGTCTCTCAGTCTTGCGGCATCTTCGTACCTCAGTTCGCTTGCCGCTTTGTACATTTCTTCTTCAAGCAGAGCCGCGTACTCCTCTTTCGTTAAGTCCTTTGCAAGCTCTGAGTAATCAATCTTCTCTTTCTCCATGAACCTTTCGAAGATCTCTATTTCAAGAGGCTTAACAATTGTCCTTGGAGTTATGCCATGTTCTTCGTTGTATTTGATCTGAATCATTCTTCTTCGATTTGTCTCCTTTATTGCCCTCTCCATCGCTGGGGTAATTCTATCGGCGTACATCAGGACCTTGCCGTTCAGATTCCTTGCAACTCTGCCTATGATCTGTATCAACGTTGTTTCAGATCTAAGGAACCCTTCCTTGTCGGAATCTAATATTGCCACCAAGGAGACCTCTGGAAGATCCAACCCTTCTCTTAGAAGGTTTATCCCAACGACCACGTCAACGTCACCGCGTCGAAGCTTTTTGAGTACCTCGATCCTTTCAATTGCGTCCAGTTCGGAATGAATGTAAAGCGAGCGGATCCCAAGTTCTGTTAGGTACTCGCTCAGCCTCTCCGCAGTCTTCTTCGTTAAAACTGTCACCAAAGCGCGTTCGTTTCTTTCAACAACTTTGCGCACTTCGTTGACAAGATCGTCGATCTGATGCTTTGTCGGTCTCACTTCAACCTCTGGGTCCACCAATCCCGTTGGGCGAATTATTTGCTCGACAACTTGTTCGCTCACCTCGTATTCAAAAGGACCGGGAGTAGCGGAGACAAAGATTATCTGAGGTACCTTCTTGAGAAACTCTTCAAAGGTCAACGGGCGGTTGTCGAAAGCTGATGGAAGTCTGAAACCGTAATCAACAAGGTTTTTCTTTCGAGAATACTCACCACGCCACATCGCCCTAAGCTGTGGCACAGCGATGTGCGATTCGTCTATGAAAACGATGAAATCCTTATCAAAATAATCGATCAAGGTGTATGGCGGTTCGCCGGGTTTTCTACCGTCAAAATGCCTCGAGTAGTTCTCTATTCCGCTGCAATAACCGAGGTTTGAGAGCATTTCGATGTCATACTTTGTCCTTTGTTCCAGTCTCTGTGCCTCAAGAAACTTTCCCTGTGACCATAGTTCTTCCAACCTTTCGGCAAGCTCGGCTTTTATGGATTCTACGGCTCTTTTCAATTTTTCTTCCGTTGTTATGAACTCCACGGCAGGATAGATGGTTATTTTCTGAAAAACATCAACGGTTGACCTGTTGAATTTGTCAAAACTCTCAATACGATCAATTGTTGAACCAAAGAATTCAACTCTAATTCCCTCTTCTTGGTAGGTCGGAAAGATTTCAAGCACATCACCTGTGATTCGGAAGCAACCTTTTGCGGTGATTTCGCTGCTTCTTTCATAACCAATTCTCGCGAGTTTTTGAGCTACTATGTGCGGATCAACCCTACTTCAACCCTACTGCCCACCGAAAGTTGAATGTTCATCGTATCAAAATCGTTGGGATCTCCGGAAGCGTAGATGCAAGATACGCTTGCAACGACAATGACATCTCTCCTGGTTCTGACGGATTTGAAAGTGGACATGCGCATTCTCACAAGCACATCGTTTATGTCCGCGTTCTTTTCGATGTACAGGTCTTTGGCCGGAACATAAGCCTCTGGTTGGTAGTAGTCGTAGTAGCTGATGAAATACTCCACCCTGTTGTTTGGAAAGAATCCTTTGAACTCGCCATAAAGTTGTGCTGCAAGCGTTTTGTTTGGCGAAATCACAAGCGTGGGTCTGTTAACTCGCGCTATCACGTTTGCCATTGTAAAAGTTTTCCCGCTTCCTGTGACACCGAGCAGTGTTTGAAATCTATACCCTTTTTCGATACCTTCGACGAGCTTCTCTATTGCCTGCGGTTGATCGCCCGTGGGCTCATATTCGCTTACCAGCTGAAACATGGTTTTTTCACACTCTCAGAGTTTTTCGATGGTTTTAGGGTTATATCTCAGGCGGAGTAAGGTATATCAGGCCGTTCAAGTACTTGACAATCCTCAAGGACTTCTTTTCTCGTTGGTTTTGTGTTTGTGATCGTTTCCAAGGCCGAAACAGGTTTGCCGTAAAAGTCTCTGTTTGCCTCTTCGTCTACCTGAACAATCGAGCCCTGTAGCGAGAGACCAGCGAAGAATCCCTTACTCACAGAATAGGAGTAAATCGCAGCTTGCATTTTGTAATCAGTATCAGCTGAAAGACTTCGTCCCATGGGGCCTGCGGCTATGCTGACGTTACCACCAAGTGTAACGCTACCCGATGCAAAGGACTCCACAGCTTTTTGATTCATCAATACCAGAACCAATCCCACGTTTTGCACACCGATTTGTGGTCCTAAGCTCAGACCTGTCAACTTTGTGAAAATCGGTCCGTACCACTCACCTGTGTCTGGGTCTCTTCTTAGGACAAAACCTTCGCCGTATTGACCACCTATGGCAAAGACACCGATTCTGAACAAGGCTGGATAAACAACTATTCCCTCGGATTGCCTGAGCAATTCAACAAAAGCACCGCTGTCGGGTATGTTGGAAAGTTCCTTAAGGATATCCAGTCCTGAAATCAGCCGCTCTGTTGCAGTTGCACCAAAGAAAAACGCCGGAACAAGAAGCAGAACAAAAACGGGCTTTCTCATGGTTTCACCTCCATCCTTTTTAGTTTATCATAGTTCTGGAGGTGGGAAGATGAAAGAAATCTTCAACGAGATTGACAGGAGAGGCTGCAGGTTTGTGGATTTGAAAGTGGTGGATCTTTGGGGTAGATGGAGACATGTAACGTTACACCGTGAAAGCTTTTCCGAGAAGACCTTCGAAAAGGGTGTTGGTTTTGACGCGTCAAATCTTGGTTATGCAATAGTCTCAAAGAGCGACATGACTTTGCTGCCAGACCCAGAAACGCTGTTTTTCGAGAGAATTGGTGCAGAAGAAGTGGCAAGCTTCATCTGCGACGTTTACGACGTTGTGAATTCGCGATATTTTGACTACGATTCGAGAACCATATTGAGAAAGACTTTGCAGCAGATATCGGACATAGCAGACGACGTAAAACTTTCGGTCGAATTCGAATTTCACGTTTTCGATTCAGTGAGATACACCGTCGAACCAAACAGAATTCTCTTGGAGTTGGACAGTCCCGAGGGTTTTTGGAACGCCCCGTATCAGGGGGAGTACTTCATCGGAAGGAAGAAAGGATACCATCGAACGACCCCTTTTGACAACTTCATGGAACTGAGGAATAGAATCGTCGCAGAGCTTGAAAATACCGGAGTTTCAGTTAAGTATCATCATCACGAGGCTGGTTCATCCCAACTTGAAATTGAAGCGAATTTCGCGGGTGCTTTGTTGGCTGCTGACTGGGTCTTAGTGGTGAAACACGTCGTCAGAAACGTCGCAAAGCAGATGGGTTTTTTGGTCACCTTCATGCCCAAACCTTTGTACAACGAGGCTGGCAACGGGATGCATGTTCATCAATTTCTGATCAAAAACGGGAAGAATATTTTTGCCGGTGAAAATTTGCACGGGCTGTCAAAAGAGGCTTTAAGCTACGCCGCTGGCTTGCTCACACATTGTCCAGCGATTATGGCTTTCACAAATCCAACAACCAACTCGTATCGAAGACTGGTTCCTGGCTTTGAAGCGCCAACGAGTCCATCCTTTGGACTGGCAAACAGAAACGCCGCCATAAGGATTCCAGCTTATGCGTTAGAAGAGGATGAAAAGAGGATTGAATTCAGAACAATCGATGCTTCATGCAATCCCTATCTTGCCATTTCCGCGATGATTCTTGCCGGGATAGATGGGATTCGAAAACAGCTTGACCCATTTGAGAAAAATTTCCACCAAAAGCCTGATTTTGATCTTCCAACAACCCTTGAACAAGCTTGCGAAACTTTGAAAAAGGACTGTGAGTTTCTTTTAGAGGTTTTTCCACGGACACTGATCGATCAGTGGATCAAATCCAAAACAGAAGAGCATAGGTACATCTCTTCAATACCGCATCCAGCGGAATTCGAGTTGTACTTTGATGTGTGAGTTTTGTATAATATCAGTAGTTTTCCACCAAACAAGGAGGTGTAGCAATGAAGGTTAGAGTTGACGAGGCAGCTTGCATCGGTTGTGGAGTCTGCGAAAGCCTTTGCCCAGAGGTCTTCAAGTTGGCGGATGAGCCCAGAGGTCTTCAAGTTGGCGGATGATGGTAAGGCAAAGGTTCTTCAACCGGAAACAGAGCTCGACTGCGCGAGAGATGCGGCTGACAGCTGTCCTACGGGTGCGATCATCGTTGAATGAAGAAAAAGAGGCGGACCACCGCCTCTTTTTCCTTTCCTGTAGGCTTTTTTTGGATATTTGGGAAACTTCTTAGAACATAAACAATTTTGTTCCTTGATTAACACCCTATCGACGCCCATAATATTTAATGCATGTTGAGTTCCCTTTTCTGTTTATTCTGAGGTGTATCTCCTATGAAAGAAAGGATAATAGAAAATCTCAAATCCAAACTGAACCGCCGTGTTTGGGAGAGCTGGTTCAGCACTTTTGATGTCAAAGAAATCCGGGATGAAGTTGTTGTCTTTCAAGTTGGGAATTTGTTCATCAAGGATTGGCTTGAGAAAAAATACGGTCAACTGATTTCAAAAACCTTGAGAGAGGTTTTCGGCCGATCTGTTGAGTTCAGAATAGATTATGCGTCAGCGCAGCAAAACGACGAAGAGGACGACGAACCTGTTGTGAAGAAACGTCCGCTGGTTCTCACTCCTCTTAATCCAATACTCACCTTTGACAATTTTGTCGTAGGCCCAAACAACATGTTTGCATACAGCACATGCGTTGAGGTCGCGAAGAATCCCGGCAAATACAATCCATTGTTCCTCTACGGTGGTGTTGGACTTGGAAAAACACATTTGGCACAAGCGATAGGTCATTATTTGTTCAGGCATCAACCTGATCTAAGGGTAATATACCTCACAAGCGAAAGGTTCCTCAACGAACTAGTTGATTCCATAAAGAAGGGAAAGGTTCAGGATTTCAGGGAAAGGTTTAGAGCGAGGATCGACGTCTTGTTGCTCGACGATGTACAGTTTCTGACCGGAAAGACGGGAATTCAAACTGAGCTTTTTCACACCTTCAACGAGCTTTACAACCTTGGTAAGCAGATCGTCATCTGTTCTGACCGAGACCCTTCGAATCTGAACAGTTTCCAAGATAGGTTGATTTCGAGGTTCCAGATGGGTGTAGTCGCGAAGATCGAAAGACCGGATGAAGAGACCAGTTTCAAAATAGCCAAAAAGATGGTGGAGCTTGAAGGCGGTAAGCTCGACGAAGAAGTTCTGCATTTGGTTGCTAAGCATTTTTCTGACAACCTTCGAAGATTGCGTGGAAGCATCATAAAGTTGCTGATGCATCAAGATTCATTAACAAATTTCAAATGAGAGGATAACCGTTGAACTTGCAAGGGAATTGTTGTCCATTAGCTCCATCCAAAGTAACTTTAGCATCTCAGACAAGTTCGTCTACCTTCTTTGCCAGGAATTCAAAGTGACCCCGGATGAACTGTTCGGCAGTTCAAGGAAAAAAAGCATTCTGATCGCACGTCAAGTTGGTATCTACGTTGCGAAGAACTACCTTGGAATGTCGCTCAGACAGATTGCAGAACTGTTCAAAAAATCTCATCCAACGGTTTCCCACGCGATCCAAAAAGTGGAGGAAGAAATCAAGAAAAAGAATTCGGAGATTCTGCTCAAGATCGAAAGAATATCCAAACTGCTCTCAGCTCGAGTGTCCAGTCAGATCATTTGAAGGAAATCTCCGTTTTCAAAGTTCTCCTCATCAGCTCTTGGACTGCGACCTTGGGATCTTTGCCCTCAAAGAGTACTTCGTAAACCTTTGTGCAGATTGGCATTTCAACTCGAAGCCTTTCAGACAGATTCAAAAGTGGTCTAACTGTGTTCACTCCTTCGGCAACCATTTTCATGTTCTTGAGAATCTCGTCAACCTTTATCCCTTTTCCAACCATTTCGCCAACGTATCTGTTTCTACTGTAAGGGCTTGTGCAGGTAACAACCAAATCTCCCATCCCAGCGAGTCCCATGAAAGTCAACGGGTCTTTTGCACCAAACGCGAGTCCGAATTTTGTCATCTCATGGAGACCTCGAGTTATCAGGGATGCCTTCGCGTTGTGCCAACCGCCCAAACCATCGATGATTCCAGCGGCTATTGCTATCACGTTCTTCACTGCCCCACTTATTTCAACCCCAATCACGTCTTGGTTGGTGTACACCCTGAAATAATCGTTGCTCAGCGATCTCTGTAGCATGGCAGCGGTGGAAGGTTCTTTGCTTGCAACGACAACGCTTGTAGGCAGTCTTCTGGCAACTTCAACAGCATGACACGGACCTGAGAGAACCGCGTAAATCGACTCACTGAAGAGCTCTTTCACAATGCTGCTAACTGTTCTGAGATTTTCATCAATTCCTTTGGAAAGGTTGAGCACGATTTGAGGCTTTTTGTTCAGCTGCGCAAGGGTTTCTTCGATGTGTTTAACGGGTACCGCAATCACCAAAATGTCTGAAAAGTCCTCAAGTTGGTGGATGTTCGAGGTAACGGCGAGCTTTTCAGGCAATTCAATCTGTGGAAGGTACTCTTTGTTCACTCTACTTGCATCAATTTCCCTTGCCAGTTCGCTTCTTCGAGCCCACAGGAGCGTCTCGTGTCCGTTTTCGACCAGAAGTTTTGCAAAGGCTGTCCCCCAACTTCCCGCCCCAAGAACTCCAAACCTCAAGTTGAGATCACCTCTGCTATCTTGTGGACAGAGTATTTGACCGTTGGAGTTCTGTAGGCTAACGCATCTGGATCGAGCTTCACGAGCCAACCTTCTGGCTCTTTTTCTATCGAAATGAAATATCTCTGATGAAATATCTCTGCTGAAAATTCTCCTCGTTGCTCACAATTCTCAGCAGATATTCTCCTTCTTTCTTGTAGACAGCTTTGACCACGAAGGCACCACTCGAGAACTTGAAGACACCATTTGCTAATGCGAGTATCTTTTCCTCATTAACAGTCCTCAAATGAACGTGGGGCATACCTTGTCCCTCCCACGTGATTCTGCTGACGGTTCTGTGTTTTGTTTTTCTCATTTTCAGCGTATAGGTCTCTCTTCCTTCTGCTATCCACTTTTTCTCGTAGCGTGTACCGATAACCACTTCTTTGTTCATTTGATAGCTCTCTACCTGGAAACAATCAGTTGAAAGCAGGATGTTTTTCATATCCTCGACGTACCAGGGAACATCCGACGTAAGTGAGAAGATACCTTCTTGAGCCAAAACGGCGGCAAGAGTGTGTGCAAAATCAACGCTTGTGAATCTTCTTGATTCGTGGGATCTCTTTGGCCACGGGCAAGGGAAGTTCACATAGACAGTAGAAATGCTCATATCCTGGAAAAACTCCCTCAAGGCAAATCTACCATCGACAAGACAAACTCTTACATTGCTTACCCTCTCAGCAAACAACCTTTTCTGTATCTTTACCAAGCTTGTTAGCGAAGTTTCAAATCCAACGAACAAATTGAACGGCTCTTGCTTTGCCAGCTGTAAAAGAAACTCGCCGTTTCCAAAACCTATTTCAACAGCGAGTTTACCTTCTCTCCCAAACACCTTGTTCCAGTCTATTGGGAGATCGTAGGACTCTGTCCTGATGTGGTAAGTAAGGTACTCAAGTGACATACCTCTATTCAATTCTCCTCAAAAAGTAGTAGGCGTGGGGTGTGTAGACACTGTCTTTGAAAGTTGAGACAAACTGTTCAAACAGGTTTTTCGCTTCCGCAAAATTTCCTGCTTCGTAGGCTGTCAACGCCATGTAATATGAGACATCATGTAATATGATACATCGTCCTTGAAATAAGCATCTTTGCCATTCAAAGCCTTGGAAACGGCGGACAACAAGCTGAAAGCATCTGAATACTTTCCCTCTCGGTAAAGTCTGTAACCAGTCAACCATAGAGATCTCAAAGTTTCTACGCTAACATCGCCTACAGCTAAAGCTGTTGTAGCGGGTGCGCTTGTTGTTGCAAAACTTCTCAAAAGGTTGACCAGTTCCTGGCTTTGATTGTACACAAATTCCTGTGTTTCCTTTGATGATCTTGCCACAGTGTTTCCAAGTTCCTCAAGATCCTTTTTCAAATTTGTCAAACCAGCCAACTGTGCTTTGACATTGTTGAGCTCAACGGATAAGGAGATCATCTTTTGGTCCAAATTGTCAACTTTTGTGTTCACCGTGGCAAATTCATTTTTCAACTCAGCGAAACGCTTTTCGTCAAAGGCCGGTTTCAACAGTCCAACCAAAGACAGGGCAACACTTGCCAAAACTGCGACAAGTACAACCAGATTGATCAAAGATGTCTGCGCAGATTTTTCGCGTTTGGCAAGCACAGGATGAGATGGGTCCAACTTTCGCAGAGCTTCTTCGAAGATTCTGACTCTTTCGCGATCTTTTTTCCTCCTTGCAACGTCAAGTTTCAGTGCGACGATTTCCACCAACTCTGGATAAGCTTTCGAGACAGCCTCTAAAGTCGCTATGGAGCCTTCGAAGTTGTTTCGCTCTGTTTCTTGCAAAGCGTCGATGACATCTTCGGCATAATCGCCCTTGAACCGATCTTTCGCGGTTTTGTAAAGCGTTTGGTATTCTTTTTTCCTCTCTTCACTCAGCGATTCGTAAATCTGCATAACCGCTTTCCAGTTTCCAGAGGCAGCTTCAAGTTCGAGCTCCAAATACGGATACTCATTTCTAAACAAACTCAGCAGAGCTCTTGCACGGCTCAAATAACCTTCCCTGATTAGATCCCTAATCACCCTCTCGAGAATGTTTTCCAACTTCGTACACCTCCTCCATTGCCTTTGGTATGAAGTTCAGCAACTCACTCGTTAACATCGTACCTTCTACTAAATTGTACATTTCTGCAGTCAAACCGTGAAGATATGAACCGCAGACAGCCGAGCTGGTTAGATCCAAACCTTGTGCAGCAAATCCAGCTACCATACCAGCTAAAACATCCCCGCTTCCAGCCTTGGCAAGCGAAGTGTTTCCCGTGAGGTTGAAGAAAGTGTTTTCACCGTCGGATATTATCGTTGTTGCACCTTTGAGCAAGGTTATCACGTGGTACCTTTTCGAGAATTCTTCGACCAGCTTGTAATTGTATCTAATGTCCTCCACATTCAATTTGGTCAACCTCGCGAACTCACCAAGATGAGGTGTTATCAAGGTTGGGGCTTTGCGTTCAAGAAGAACATCCAGATTGTCAGCAAGGTTGTTTAACCCATCGGCATCAACGATTACCGGTAAACTAGCCTGACGGAGGAATTGTACGACAAATTCGCGTGTTTTTTCAGATCTCGTCAAGCCAGGACCAACGACCGCCACGGTTGAGTTTTCTGCCATCTTGAGAGCCACTGGCAGATCTGACGGGGATATCACACTTTCCATTCCGCTTGACACCACGAGTGACGGTTCTTTAGCAACGGCTATCTCGTCAACAGGTTTGCAGGTCAAAAGCTGAACATAGCCAGCACCAACTCTGTAAGCGGCTATACTCGTCAAAATTGCAGCACCTGGATAAAATTTTGAACCAGCTACGACCATTACTTTCCCATAGGTTCCTTTGTGGCTATCTTTGGTCCTTTTTGGCAGTTTTTGGATCACCAAGTCCCTGGTTACAATTTCCCGTTTGATCTCATTGGATTGCAAAAGAAACTTGGGTATACCGATGTTCGCAACCTTTAGCTGCCCTGTCAAATCCCTTCCTGGAAAGAGTATGTGGCACAACTTCGGCAAGCCAAAGGTTACAGTGAGGTTCGCTTTGATGGCAGCGCCAAGCACTTTTCCAGTGTCTGCATCAAGACCGGACGGCAAATCCACCGCCACTACGTATTTCGCAAGTACGTTAACTGCGTCGATCAGTTTTGCCAAGTTCTCCTTGAGCAGACCTTTCACTCCTATTCCAAGCAGAGCGTCTATCACAACGTCGTGCTCTCTTATCATGTTCGTAACTTCTTCAAAGGAAACATCCTCGCCCAGAGTCTTCACCATTGCTCCGAATGCTTTCAATCTGTTGAAATTCTCAGCAGTCTCCGGTGACATCTTGTTTTTCTCGCCTGCCAGAATAGTCGTGACATCGTCGGTGTACTGAAGTAAGGTTCTAGCGACAACAAAACCATCTCCACCATTGTTCCCGTGCCCACAGAGGACTAAGAAGGATCTTCTAAGAAGGATCTTTTGGACAAATCTCCAAGAGTCGATTCGATAGCTAAAACAACAGAAAGACCTGCTCTTTCCATCAATATCGAAGGAGAGATTGAATACTGTTCCGAGGTTAGGGCATCGATTCTTTTCATTTCCTCTGCGCTGACAACCTTCATCTGTCTGATCACCTCAACCAAAAATAAAGCACTTTGTAAGCGTAATAAAACACCTTAACTTTGCGAGCATAGTTCTTGCCTATCCTTTCGTCTTCGCTTGCTTTTCTCGGTCCTGCATTGTACGCTCTAAGAATTTGATCAAGATCACCATTGTAAAGCTCGTATAGGTATTTTAAGTATCTTATACCAAGTACTATGTTGTCAACTGGGTTGGCTATGTCACGAGCTTCGGAATTTTTTGTGTTGAGCCACTGGGCAGTGTTGGGCATGATTTGCATCAACCCAACTGCTCCAGCCTTGGAAATTGCTTCTTGGTTGAAACCACTTTCCGCTTTTATAATCGCCATAATCAACAAAGGATCGAGAAATTCGGCGTTTTCCTTTACCACAGAATAGTACTTAACTGGAAAAAAGTTGTACACAGCGATACAATCCCAAGCAATATCAAGAGGATCATCATGGTTTTTGTTAACATAGTGAACTCACATCCAAGGCCAAGTTCTCTGAGCTATTATGACAAAGTAAAAAGCTGGACCAAGAAAGGTCCCAAACGGTACTTTTTGTTTCCTGTCAAAGTTTCCCTTGCTTTTCATTGCTGCATAACCGAGCGCCGTAAGCGATGCGATAATCAGGGCGTAGAAACTCCCCATAAGTCCCACGGTGATTCCCATAAAACCAGCTAAAATCACATCTCCGCTCCCCATGCCACCTTTGTACAGCACCGATAGCAAAAGAAAGAGACTTGACACAACACCGCCAGCCAACAAATTCAATACCTTTTGATAGGAGTAAAGCCAAACGACAAAACAAGCTAGCCCAATTAAGGCAAGTGCCAAATCCGGCATGAGCATGAATTCCAAATCTATGAAGGCTATCACAATCACGCACGAAAGCATCAAACACATGGCAAAGAACTCTGCGATGTTGTTCCGAAAAATCCACAGATTGACTGCGTAACCAAGGCTGTTGATTAGCTCAACGAGAAAATACCTTGGGCTGATTCGACTCCCACAAGTTCTGCATCTCCCTTTCAAAATCAGATAGCTGGCAAGAGGAATGTTGTCATACCAGCGGATTTTTGCTTTACAGTGTGGGCAAAATGAGTAGACGGGTTCGACCAAGCTCAAACCTTCCTTTTTCCTGGGCAGTCTGTAGATCACAACGTTAAGAAAACTTCCTATTATGGTACCAAGAATGAACGTTATGAAATACCACAAACTTGCATTTCCTCCTCTGTCAAAAACTCGGAGAACAGTTCTCTCTTACCGTACAAATACCAAGTGTGTTGATCTTTCATCTCGTTTATCAAAGTTCGAGCCTCGAGCTTCGGCAACCTTGTTTTGCTTTAAATAGCAGATTGCCAAAATCAGCTTCAAGTGGGTTTTACCCGGACTTTGCATCAAGGTATTTTCTATCGCCTTTTGGACGAGTTCATACCTCCCGTGTCTGAGTTGAACGATGCTCCAAATCTCAAGATCCCCACCGTACATCGGTTGCGAATCGAGTATTTTTTCCTCGTAGTATTTACTTTTCTCAAGTTGACCGATCTTTTTGTAAGCTTCTGCAAGCTCATACATGGCTACGATGCTGCTGGGATCAGTCTCGAGGAATCTTTCCAATACCTCGCAGACTTTATCGTAGCGGTTCAGCTTTCTGTAAGCATCCACCACCATAAAATACGTGAATTTGTTGTCAGGAGCATATTCGATTTCCCTTTCCCAGTAGGATGCGGCTTTGGCGTAATCGCCTAAGTTGTAGTAGGCTTCTCCAAGGGACGAATAAGCCTCGATCAACCAAGGATCTATCTCTACAGCCTTATCCAAGTATTTTATTCCCTCTTGAAATTCTCCCTTTTCAATAAGCAAAGAACCCCACAACTCATAAGCTGGGGCATAATTCTTATCGATTTCAAGAATGTACTTTATGACCTTAAAGGCAGTCTCATGCATATCCTTATCGGCGTAGGAAATAGCAAGATCATACAATCCATTCAGCGAAGCATGGAAAAACTCCTTCGGACTGATTTTCTTTTCTTCCAACCATTCAACAAGCTCTTCGAAACAGATCGGTTCGTAAACTGAACTGTTCAAAACGTTGATCTTTTCCTCCATAAGTTCGCAGTTTTCTATCTCCTTGACAATCCAATGCTTGTTGGAAAAGTCCTTCTTCATGATAAACCAATCACCTTCGTACATCAAGTCCCTCAGCATCACAACAAAAGGTGTATCGGTGGTAATCTCAACCGTTCTGTCAGCTACAATTAAGTCAATCACTCTCTCCATGCTAACCACTCCTTTGCAATCTTTGGTTCATCTTCGTTTTACATTATACATCATTTTCTTAAGAAAGTGAAGCAGAGTGGAATTCATTCAGGCTAAAGTCTCTGGGAAGCACTTAACAAAAAAGGGACGCTTAATGCGTCCCTTTCACCTTGTAAACCCAGTTTACACCTTAAACCTCTTCGCCTGTTCCACCAAAGATTCTGCTATTGCACTCAGTTCTTCACTCGATCCACTCACCTGCTGACTCGCATCGGCTTGTTGTCTCACCGCACTCAACATCTCGTCTATCTGTCGCGCTATCTCTGTTATCGACCTTGTCGCCGTGTCCATCGCACTGCTCATCTCTTCCGCAGCCGCACTCATCTCCTCTGAACTAGCCGCCAAACTTTCTATCATCCCACTTATCTCCCTTACCTCGTTCAGAATACTTGAAAGCTCTTTCTCTATCACCACAGACTGCTCCGCCGTCTTCTCAACTTGCCTTACCGATTCAACCGTCTCACTGCTCGCCTTCTGCGCACTCTGCTGAATCTGTCCCAATATCTCGCTTATCTTCTGCGTCGCATTCTTGCTCTCTTCCGCCAATTTCCTTATCTCATCCGCCACAACCGCAAAGCCTCGTCCTGCTTCCCCTGCCCTCGCTGCCTCTATCGCAGCGTTCAAAGCCAACAAGTTCGTCTGCTCTGCTATGCTGTTTATCGTCTCAACTATCGTCCCTATGTTCCTTGCTTCTTCGACCAACATACCCAGGGATTTGTCTATCTTGTTTGAACCAGCTCTCACAACCTCTATCATCTGGTCTATTACCCTTACCGCTTGTTCTCCCTTTTCAGCAGCAGCCTTAACCCTTTCTGCCTTCTCCGTCAAATTCTGAGATGACCTTGATAAATTCTGCGCACTTGCCGCTATTTCTTCCACCCCAGAGTTGACTTCTTCTATTGACGCAGAGACACTTTGGGCATTCTTACTCACATTGTCCATCTGTGCCATGAGCTCCTCACTCGATGCCGACATCTCCTCAGATACATTCGCAAGACTTTGAGCTACAGAGTTCACTTGTTCTGTCAGATCCTTTATCTGTTTCATCGATTCTCTTAAAGCCATCGTCGATTCCGATATGGATCTTGACATGATCCCTATCTCGTCTTTCGAATCAAAGTCAAACTTTGTGGTTAAGTCTCCTTGCTTGAGAGATTCGGCAAGCGTCACAAACCTCAAAAGCGGCTTTGAAATGTATTTGGAGGATACAAACCAACCAAGAAGTAAGCCCGCAGCCATGAAAGCTGCCGTTAGGATCAAAAGAAATCTCGACAATTGATTTGCACCAGCGTAAAGATAACTATCGATCATGCCGTAGGAAACATACCAGCCATATTTTGTCCTGTAAAAGGCGGTTGTTCGCTTGACTTTGTCGATCTCATAATTTAACACCATTGCCTGGTCTTTCGAAGCTTTCACCTTTCCAAACCAATCAGTGTTGGAGACGTTGTTACCTTCAAGCTTGGCAATTGTATGAGTCAACATATAACCATTCTCATCGATAATCGCTAGAAAAACATCCTCTCTACCAAGGATTTCCCCAGCCAGCTCCTTTTTAAAGCCGCTTAACTTGATCGTGAGCCATGCGGCACCAAGGATCGATCCATCGCTATTCTTTGCAGCTACTGCCATCGACAACACGGTTTCATCGCCGATTTTCTTTGGACTTGTGAAAACCATTCTGTCTGGGTTGGAGATGGCGAGCTTGTATTCCTCTCTTTGCATCACATCTTCTTTCAAACTTCCCTTATCCGTCATGATAAGTCCTGTATCAAAGGCGAGGGCCACCTCGTGTACATAGCCTTCCATTCCCTTTATCAAATCCGCTGGATCTGTGAAATTGATCCCCGCCAAAGCGTTCAAAACGGGAATCAACCTGTCCATCTTTGTCTCGAAGAGCTTTCCGTTAAGTATACAAGTTCTCAGAAGACTATCTCTTGCAAGATTGCTTACAATTTGTGTCTGTCGGTGGTTGGTGAAGAAGAAAACCAGCAGCAACGGGATAGTTGAGGAGACTAAGAGGAGTATGATAACCTTGAAGAAGATTTTTAAATTTCTCACCTCAATCCCTCCCATGGTTAGTTTATCATATTATACATAACCAGAATTTTTCCATTGCAAAATATCCACCGTTTGAAGCGAAGAAAACTTTCTAGTGGAAATATATTTTTAAATTTATCACAGCTTAAACTAAAACAACCTAATGGCGGCTTCGACGCCGAACAGAAAGTTCTGACGGAAACGATTAAATAATCTTCAGCTGACCAATTTACAACGGGATGGAGTGAGCGATTTGCATTTTGGGAGGAAATAAAAATGGTGGCCAGGGACGGAATCGAACCGTCGACACCTGGATTTTCAGTCCAGTGCTCTACCAACTGAGCTACCTGGCCACTCTCTCAGTGGTGGGTGCGGCAGGACTCGAACCTACGACCTTCTGCTCGTAAGGCAGACGCTCTCCCTCTGAGCTACGCACCCACCTTACTTGGCGCCCCCAAGGGGATTCGAACCCCTGCTTCTGGCTTGAAAGGCCAGTGTCCTAGGCCGCTAGACGATGGGGGCAATATTAACCTTTCAAGACCTTCTATATATTACACTACATCTATCTCAAGGTCAAGATGGCTTTTAAAAATATCGGGAGGTGTAAAACCTCCCGTTGGTCGGGGCGACTGGACTTGAACCAGCGACCTCTTGCGCCCCATGCAAGCGCGCTAGCCAACCTGCGCCACGCCCCGACTGCGAATAAATTTTACCACAACCACATGACTTTGCAACTCAGAAAATGCTCCTTCCGTTGGAATCGATTGCAACCATAAGGGGAAAATCTTTGACTTTCAAAAGATAAACAGCCTCTGGTCCAAGATCATCAAAGGCAACTAGCAGGATCGATTCAACGCACTCTGAAAGAGCAGCTGCCGCTCCACTTGGTGCCACAAAATAAACACGCCTGTACTTTTCGCAGAGTTTTCTTACCAACTCGCTTCTTTTTCCTTTTCCGACCGTTGCCGTAACACCTAGTTCAAAGAGCATCTTTAGATACTGATCCATTCTTGAACTGGTTGTCGGACCTATTGCGAACCTCCCATCCTTTGGCTTTGCTGGACCAGCGTAGAACACAATCTTTCCAGAAAATTCTATCGGTAAGGTTTCCCGATTGTTCACAAGCTCCTGTATTCTTCTTTGAGCTGCATCCCTCATGACAAGAAACTCACCTGAATAGCTAATTTGCTCACCCACATTCAGCTTCAACAAGTTCAACATCAATTATCCCCCTCCTGCACAGATAACAATCAACTGACACACCTACTGGGAGTGTGGCTATATGAGTGGGTGCATGTAAAACACGAACAGCATAACATGTGATGCCATGACCAAGTCCTTGGTATCCTATGTGAAGCTGGTTGATTTTCTCAAAGATTTCGCGCTCTAACTCTGCGTACTTTTCTTCCTGGCTTGGTTTATCTTCTGTCAAAGCCACCTTTGAAAGAAGCATTGCCTGTTCACTGCTACCCCCGATCCCTATACCTATCTTCAAAGGTGGACAAGCATTCCATCCGTTTTCGGCGATGTGCTGTACAACTTTATCGACAATTATCTGCTTCCCAGAGGTGGGAACAAACATGAACAACCTTGATAAGTTTTCACTGCCACCACCCTTTACCAAAAACCTTATTTGCATGGATTCCAGCTCCCATTGAATTATATGAATAATCGCGGGAGTGTTGTCTTTGGTGTTTTGCCTTTTGAACAACGGGTCTGAAACTACACCGTAGCGGAATGGATTGGAACTGTAAACTTCTCGCACGATTTCGTTAAGCGTCGAGGTTAAATCTCGCAGAACAACATTTGGGGGCACAAAGACAAAAAACTCGACCATACCTGTGTCCTGGCACAAAGGTAGTCCGGTTCGTTTCGCTACTTCCACATTTTTCCTGAGAAACTCTGCAAAAGGTCCGTCGTATGAGAGCAAATTCTTCCAAATCAGATCGTCAACATGAGTGTTTGCTTTCACAAGTTCCTTGCGCAGGCTGTCCTTCAGCTTTTCCTCATCAAATACGCGTATCCTCAGCTTTATCCCTCCCAATTTGTTTTATCCTAATTGCAATGATACAATAAAGTTGGAATTGTGGAACTCAGCACAGATCAATGTTAGTCAAAGAACACGCTCAACATTCATTGATGGGAGGTTCAAAAATGTTCGAAGGTTTGGCGCATTTTCTCGAGCAAACTGCTTTCAGTTCGGTAACTTTTGGAAATCTGATCATGTATTTTGTGGCTTCCTTACTGCTTTACGTTGCCATAAAGAAGGATGCTGAGCCGCTATTACTCGTACCAATAGCTTTTGGAATCTTTATTGCAAACATACCACCGCATCTGACTGGTATTTTGGATGAAGGCGGTTTGATCTGGTACTTAAAGCAAGGCGTAAGTCGAGGAATTTTCCCACCGTTGATCTTCCTTGGAATCGGTGCTCTAACGGATTTTTCTTTCATGCTTTCCTATCCGATAACGATTTTCCTTGGTGGGGCAGCCCAAATTGGCATCTTCGTAAGTTTCCTCGCAGCAAATGCCCTTGGTTTTGACTTAAAACAAGCTGCTTCAATAGGGATAATCGGTGGAGCTGATGGCCCAACGGCAATATACGTAACCACAAAGTTCTCCCCGGAGTTGCTCTCGGCTATAGCGATTGCCGCTTATTCTTACATTGCGTTAATACCGATTCTGCAACCTCCTGTATCAAAGTTGCTGACGACAAAGCAGGAGAGAATGATAAGAATGCCACCTCCAAGGCGAGTTACACGCGCGGAGAGAATCGCCTTCCCAATAGTTGTTACGGTTGTCTCTTCTCTTCTTGTTCCCCAAGCCTTGCCCCTGATAGGGATGCTGATGCTTGGAAACCTTTTCAGAGAGGCAGGCAATGTCAAAAGGCTTGTTGAAGGGGCAAGCAGGTTTATCCTTGACTCCGTGACCATAATCTTGATGCTTTGTGTTGGCGCTTCAGCGAGGGCAGAACTTTTCCTTAGACCGCAGAGTCTGATGATATTCGCACTCGGTGCATTTGCCTTCATCTGTTCAATGGCGGGAGGTATATTGTTCGCAAAGTTCATGAATTTGTTCCTCAAGCAGAAGATCAACCCTCTGATAGGCGCTTCCGGTGTTTCAGCTGTGCCCATGTCGGCAAGAGTGGCTCAAAAAATCGCCAGCGAGGAGGACCCAACCAACTTCATACTCATGCATGCGATGAGCCCGAATGTCGCTGGTGTTATAGGCTCTGCGATGGCTGCAGGAGTGTTTCTCGCATTGATAAAGTAATCCGAAAAGGAGGAATGAAAGTGAAGAAACAGTTTGAGGTCCAGATAAACTATTCTTGGTGTAAAAGATGCGGCATCTGTTACAGATTCTGTCCAACAGGGACTATAAAAAAAGGCCAGCTCCTTGAACCAGTGGTGCCGGATCACTCAACGTGCATAGGTTGCTTGATGTGTGAAAACCTCTGTCCGGATTTTGCGATCACAATAGTTGAAAAGAAGCCTATACAGGAGAGTGTTGAAAATGAGTGAACGCGTGTTAATGCAAGGCAATGAAGCATGTGCGATGGGTGCCATAAAAGCTGGATGCAGATTCTACGCAGGATATCCGATAACTCCTTCCTCGGAGATAGCAGAGGTCATGGCGGAAGAACTGCCAAAGGTCGGAGGAATCTTCATTCAAATGGAGGATGAAATAGCAAGTGCGGCAGCTATTATTGGAGCTTCGCTTGCTGGTGTTAAATCCATGACTGCGACAAGTGGACCAGGTTTTAGCTTGATGCAGGAAGCGCTGGGATATGCGGTGATGACGGAAGCACCATGCGTATTCGTCAACGTGATGAGAGGTGGTCCATCCACTGGTCTTCCAACACAACCAGCCCAAGGCGACATTATGCAGGCAAGATGGGGTACACACGGTGATCATGAGATAATAGCCATCTACCCTTGGAGCGTCGGAGAAACCTATAGGTTGATCATCGAAGCCTTCAACTTCGCCGAGAAATATAGAACACCGGTCATATTCTTGATGGATGAAGTGTTGGGGCACATGCGCGAGACTTTTGAAATGCCCGATGAGAAAGAACTGAAGATAATTCCAAGGTTGACCGAAGAAAATTTGAGCGAGGAAGAGATATACGTTCCCTTTTTGGAACAAGACTTCTCAGAACCTACGCCAACGCCCCTGGTGCAGATGGGAAGGGCGAGATTTCACGTCTCTGGACTAGTGCACGACGAATCCGGCTTCCCACAGGCCAGTTTTGAAGTTAGCGACAAACTTGTCAGAAGACTTTCCAACAAAATTAGAATCCACGCGGACGAAATAGCGATGTATGACGAATATATGACCGAAGATGCCGAGATATTGGTGATAGCATATGGTTCAACCGCCAGGAGTGCCGTCAAAGCTGTCAAAATAGCCAGACAAGACAAAATGAAGGTTGGATTCTTCAGACCGATATCAATATGGCCAGTTCCTTCAACAAGGTTGAAAAAACTGCTGAATCAGGTGGAAGGAGTCGTTATAGCTGAGATGAACCTTGGTCAGTACGCAAAGGAGGTACTCGCACTCACAAAGAAGAATTTGAAGGTTCGATTGGTTACTAAGGTTGGAGGAGAGCTCATAACACCAAAAGAAGTTCTTGAAGCAATTACGTCACTTCAAATAGAACTTTCTGAATTTTAGAGGAAGGGGTGCGAAAAATGACGAGTTTGGCAGATCTGCTGTCCATAGCTCTGAAAGTGGAGGCACAAGGTTATGAGTTCTACACGAATCTTTCGGCAAGGCAACAGGACAAGAAACTGAGCAATTTCTTCGCTCATTTGGCAGAACAGGAACGAGAACATTCGCGAATATTCAGAGAACTAATAGGCAAAAACGAACAAAGATTTGCAGGGCTATCAAACTGGATCGAAGAAGAAACATTGGGTTATCTCAAAAGTTTGGCTGAAGTTTCCATTTTCCCAAACCTCGAAAGGATGAAACAGAATCTATCTTTGAAGGAAGCACTCGACTTAGCTATTGGAATAGAAAAAGACAGCATCATTTTCTACTCAGAGTTGATACCGTATGCCGCCGATGAAGCTGAGACGATAAAGAAAATCGTCAGCGAAGAGAAACGTCATCTGTTAGATCTCTTGGCGACAAATCTCTAGTTAAACCAACTATCTTTGGTTTGAAGCTTTTTCTAAATCTTTTATCATACTGTCTAACGAAAAGATAGTAACAGCCAACTGCGGCCGCGGCGAGAAGCAAGCTGTAAAGATCGCTGAGAAATTTGCTGGCAACCACAAGTGTGCCGATGAAGACAACTGTGGGCCAGGTGTAAAGCAAAAGCGAGGTTTTCGCACCGCTAACGTTTGGTATCTCAACTATCACATGATCTCCTGGTTGCAGACTGAAACCGTTTGCGTCAGCTTCTATACTCGCAAACTGTTTATCTGTGGTGCAAAACATGTGTGCGGGACAACTACCGCAGGCGGATGTTCTTTCTTTTTGCACAAGAACCTTTTTTCCTTCGACTTTAACTACCACCATCTCTTCACGCGCCATTTTCTTTCCTCCTTACCCTCTTCCTTCAACCTTTCGTTGATAACCCTTTTAAGTTGATGCAATTCGCCTTCACGAGATCTCAATAACTGTCCTCTGAAGATGTATGACATGGTATCCGCCACAAACTCCTTCATTGGAACGTACCTATAGGTTTTAACTCTGACAAGAGATTTCAGCACACCCAATCTTAAAATTCCACTTGCGAGAAACATCAGCTGAAGACCAACTATTGGTACGCCAAGCAAAACAAAGCTGACTGGTGAGAGAATCTTCGCTGTAGCTCCACCGACTAAAGCTCCCAACAGTCCCCCAACACCTCCAAAAGTCGCGTATACCGCAAAATAAGCTGAGGATGAACTCTGCGCAACCTCCATGGGCAGGGTCAGAAAGGTCAAGTTTATTGCAGACCAACCAATCCCGGTCATCACTGCATCGACGATCATCAAGTATCTAAAAGTAAACCTGTTCATCAAGATCCATATCATTGGCGTAACAGCGACAACTTGGATTCCAAATACTGCCACTGTTTTGTGCCCGTATCTGTCTGATAACCTTCCCCACAACGCGTAAAAGAGTATAGCCACAAGACTGCTTATGATGTTCATCAAACCTATGTAAGAAAAAGGAACGTTGACGTTTTTCAAAAGATGGTAGGGAAAAAAAGGCGACGTAAAGGCAATCACCATGTTCCAGAGGAAATAGAAACGGCATAACCTCATGAAGTTCGAATCACCAAGCACTCTCTTAATCTCAGCACCAGATTCGGAAACCTTAACTGGGACCTCGGGTACCTTCAACATAGACCAGTACGAGATGAGCATACCGATCATCCCAATACCAAGCACAAGTTCGTAACCAAGAGGATCTTTGAACTTTTCAATCAGCAACGTGTAAAGATAGAAAGCCGCCAAATTCGTGATCGAAGTGTAAACATTCCTGCGCCCGAAGAACCTACCTCGCTCAACTTCCGGTATCAAGTCTCTCACCAATGAAGTCCAGACGTTTCCCGCCAAAGTTCCAATCAGTTGAGAGATGGAGAAGACAAGCACGAAAGCACTGGGATTTCGCCTTTCAAAGAGAAGTAAAATCATCAAAACAATCCAGGGTGATCTGGAAAGTATGTTGAAAACGTTCACCAAAAAAGCCCTTCTCGGTACTTTCTGTACGATTCTTGGTGCAAAAATCTGAAATGCCTGGGCAACCATTGGCAATGATGCAGTAAGACCTAACAAAAACTCGTCAAGCCCGAATGCCAGCGCCAAACCCGTGAAAACTGCTCCCTGGGTGAGTAGTATGTAAAATGTGGATGCAACGCCCTCGAGATTTAGCCAACCCTTAATGCTTAGTGTATTCTTCATCCCTTTACCACACCCAGAGGAACAAGTCGCGCAACCTTTTTGGATATGCCAAGATTGTCCACGATCTCAACTACTCTGTCAACGTCCTTGTAGGTTTCGGGTGCTTCCTCTACAAGGGTTTTCTTCTCCTTGCTGACCACCTCTATTCCCTTCTCGCTAAGAGAGTGTAGAACGTCCTTGTAGTTCATTGATCTCAATGCAGCTCTCCGACCGAGAACACGTCCCGCTCCGTGTGCTGTACTCGCATAAGAAATCTGTTCGGCTTTCTTTGTTCCAACCAAAACATACGAAGCGCTTCCCATGCTCCCAGGTATCAAAACTGGCTGACCTGTCGGCTTGTAAAGTTCATTCAGAATTGGGTTGTTCGGTCCCAAAGCCCTCGTGGCTCCCTTGCGGTGTATGATCAACTTCCGCCCACCGTAGGTTTCTACCTTTGCTATGTTGTGCGCCACATCGTACAACAGTGACACCTGCGCTTTTGGAAAAATCTTTCTTACGGCTTTTGCAAGCATGAATCCTATCATCTGCCTGTTGGCGAAAGCGTAGTTCGCTGCACAGTTCATCGCGCTGAAATACTTTTGTCCTATCGGATGGTCAAATGGTGCATTTATCAGTTGTTTATCCGGCAGATTTTTGTTGTGATCTGCGAGTCTGTCACGCATGATCTGTATGTAATCTGTGGCAATCTGATGCCCAAATCCCCTGCTTCCACAGTGCACCGAAAGCACAACTTGACCTTCAAAAAGCCCGAAGGCTTTCGCCACTTTTTCGTCGAAGATTTCATCGACCTTCTGAACTTCGATAAAGTGGTTGCCAGCTCCGAGTGTACTCAGCTCGTCAAGCCCCCTCTCAAAGGCTTTGTCCGACACGTCGTCTGGATTGGCAGGAACTACAGTTCCTCCATCTTCTATCCTGTAAAGATCTTCCTCGCTGCCGAAACCATTGTCAACAGCCCACCTTGCGCCAAGCTCACAAACTTTCATCAGAGTCTTCTTGTTCACCTTTACAGCACCGCTTGCCCCAACACCGACTGGAACCGAGTCAAAGATCTCTTCAAGTAGTTTTTTCAGCACCGGTCTCACTTGTTTGTCCGTCAAATCAGTCATCATCAACCTTACACCACAGTTGATATCAAATCCTATTCCACCGGGTGAAATGACGCCATTTTCAGCATCGAAAACACCAACGCCTCCTATCGGAAACCCATAACCCCAGTGAATATCTGGCATGGCAATGGCCGCCACTATGCCCGGCATGTGTGTGACATTCACAATCTGCTGAAGCGCTTCATGAAATTCAGGATTGTTAATGGTTTCCTGATCGCTGAACACAATCGCATCAACGTTTTTTCCTTTTATCTGAAAAACGAATTTGTCGATTCGCTTTATATCCATGCTAATCCCTCCACTATTATTATCTAACTTTTGTCTGCTAAGTCAATTGGGACAAAAAAATCCGGCCTTTCGGCCGGAACAAGATTGTCTGTCCTTTTTGACTCAGGTGTTCCTGAACAGCTCCGAATATGCCATCATGAGTGGTCCAACACCTTTTGGATCGTTCGCAACAACTTTTTCGGACAGATAATATTCGTAAGTTCCATCCCTGTAACGATTCTCAAACCTACCAAGTCCAGCTACACTGCATATACCTTCCAGGAACAATTTTCCGTTTTTTTCCACCAGATATCTTTCAACAGTTCCATAAAAGGCTCTCGAGCCAGATTCTTTAAATGCTTCATCCAGCAAGCCAAGTCGGCTACCCTTCAGAAAGCTGTAGGCAAACATCAGCGTTGCCGACGTTTCAAGATAATTTCCAGGTTTGAATTGGTCGATCACCTGATACCACATTCCACTCTCCATGTCTTGATACTGTCTCAAACCTTCCGCTGCCTCGACGAATATTTCAGTCAGCGGTTGGAAGTACTTAGATCTGTCGATTGGAAGATCCTTAACAATATCCAAAACATCAACGAGAGCCATCATGAACCAACCTTCGGCTCTTGCCCAGAAAGATTTCGACAATCCCGTGATCCTATCTGCCCACTCTTGAGTTCTCGCCTCATCGTATCCGTGATAATACAACTTTTTCTTTGAATCCCACATGTGTTTTCTCACATTCAAGAACTGGTTTACAACGTCATCCAAGGTTTCTTCGAGGTTCAGGAATTCTTTTGCATATTTCACATAAAATGGCATCACCATGTAA